>Ga0074193_1000426_pt1 | contig 72408 bp, 55 predicted proteins | sample EPASupsiteHSE605_FD_64523 | JGI IMG/M metagenome (GOLD analysis project Ga0074193, IMG submission 64523) | Bioremediated contaminated groundwater from EPA Superfund site, New Mexico - Sample HSE6-05 | ecosystem: Environmental > Aquatic > Deep subsurface > Groundwater > Contaminated ...
TGTCTGGAGAAAGAGTTGGGGATTCAGTAATGGTTGCTGGTAATTATGACATTTCCAAGGATTTAATAAAATAATACTGTTTAAATACTATTTTTTTTATCAGGGTACAAGAAGGTACATGTAGGTACTTGTAGGTATTTTGCGGTTATTCTTTCAGTACCGAGAAAAAATTTTACTGGTACTGGTAATTACCGAGAAACGATAGAAAAAGTACCGGTAAGTACCGGTAATTTTACAAAAAAGTACTGGAAAGTACCGAGAAACGATAGAAAAAGTACCGGTAAGTACCGGTAATTTTACAAAAATGTACTGGTAATTACTGGTACTTAAAAAATTGGGTAATTTTCTGTACCTTGGTACTTTTTGTCCAACATTAGTCACTATCAATTCTCTATCTTAATTCATAATAAACAGGAGATTACAAAATGTAAATGGTGTGTCACTTTTTTAAATGAGTGGATTGTTGGACTTTTTAAGTGAGGATTCCATTAGAACTACTTTAGAATCAAAGTGGGATAGTCCTAACCCTTCTTATATACCTGGTTTAATTTATGTTTCTTTAACTCAAGGTGATGAAATTAAGTCTATTGCTGGATCATTGATTTTAAAAATAATTTCTGAAACTAGCATGCCAATTTCATCTCCAATAATGTCTATTGATGGAGAATCATCGATTAGCTTAAAAGGTCGTCGCCAATATTTAAAGCCCCCTAAGAAATGCACTATTACATCCAAATCTCTGACTTATGCTTTTCATCTTTTTTTCATGGTATCTCATCAGTTTTCCAAGGAAATTCTTAATGATTCATTATCCATAATATTTGAAATTGTCAAAAAAGCAGGAAACACCTTATCCACCAGAATTATGGTTGATATTCTTTCATTCATTCCAATATTTTTTGGACAAGATAACCACGAAATTTCTATTTCTATTCTTAATGAGATATCAACCATTGGGGAACAGAAAAGTGATTTTGAGGTGTTGATTATGGCTGAATCTCTAAGAACTCTTTTTATTGTATAAAGACATGTTTATTTTTGTTTACGAAAAGTGGCGAACGTTATTTTTATGGATAAAGTTCCTGATATTGAAGCCCCTTTTCCTGAGAGAAGACAGGACCTTGATCATCGAGATTTGCAAAAATATATGGATAATCACAAAATTAAACTTATGTTAACACAAATGATTTCATATCTTGTCGAAAAGCGGAGCGAGGATCATCTACAAGGAGCGATTGATTTTTTAAAGACATACAAAGCACCAAACTGAATAAACATTTTTATTGTATTTATTTTTGGAAAAAATTCTGCATAATTAGGCTTGATAATGAATTGACTCTTGAATGCCGATTCTTAGTGAGTTCTATAATGCATTCTGTGAGATTTTGATCCGAAGTGATGGTTTCAAATTCAACTGGTCTGGATATTTGGATGAAATCAAGAAGATTATACAAGCAATTCAAAGCTAATTCTGTGTGATTATGATGGAATGTATGAATATACTGAGAAAATATAGATATTCCATCGTTATCAATAAAAGAATCATTAATAACTGTGTTTCCGGATGAAACTATACGTAAAACAGTGAGTACTGCACTCTGTTTAATCTTTAGTGGTCTATCATCATTGATGACTATATCCAATAATAATGAGAAAAAACTTTTCTGGATGATTAATTCGATTCCAAGCGCATTTTTGCATATTTTCCTAATAATTTTCAATGCTTTCGATAATATCCTATTATTAAAACTATAGATAGATTCATAAAGCCATTGACCAAAATCACTATCCATTACTAAAGGAAAAACTGAGCTGTCTAAAACGAGAATTGATATTAATTCCATGAAAGAAGAAAGATAATCTTCGCTATTTTTTGATATCTCTAACATTTTCAAGAAAGATTCGTGAGAACAAATGCGAATAGCGATTTCTGGGTTATAATGTAGAATCAACTGTATGAATTCAAAACAAAGGACAACTATATTTTCATTAGAAACTAATACAATATCCATAATTTGATTAATCAAGTGGCTAGGAATGTAATTCGGGCAGATCATGGAATTAACCAATTCTAAAGATAAAAGCAAGAATTCGTTTTCCGGTTCCAAAAAAGTTATGATTTTATAAATTAACCCACTTTCAATGATTATTTGGTAAAAATCAGGATCATAATCACATAATCTAACAAATATCTTGAAAACGAAACCACATGGGAAAAAAGAAACAAATTTTTGATATAATAGTATTGATAAATCGTGAACAGCATCATTTGGCAAGTTCCTGATAATTGACTCCCAAAGAGCAGTATAATGAGATAGTATTGAAGGATCTTGAGAATAGTTCTGAATATCAAACAACTTTTGAATCATTTTTTCATTATATATTATCTTTTCATCCATTGTATAGCCTCTTATTTCAATTAGATCCTGAATTATTGTTGAAGACCTCTCTAAGTTGTCTATTTTTTCAAGAAGAGTATCATTATCTATTGTACAAGAATCATAATATATATCTTGCCCTTTTGTTATTCGATTGATCTCAGATTTGTCTCGGCAAAAACTATTTAACATTTATTTATACAGCTTTCATTATAGGCTAATGATGCCTTTTCATTACCTTCGAGATACTCGCACAAGTATTCTTCGCATTGATACATAAAATCAGTTCCTTCAACTTGTTCAAGGATAGGATTTATCATGGAAAATGTTTCCTGAGGATTATCATCTATACTTTTGAATGATGAGAGTAATTTAAGCAGACAAGTAACCCCAATTATTGATCCATAGTAAACAAAGAACTCTTTGAAGTTCTTAAGTAAAGATATTGCACTTGCTTCCGAAAAAAGAGATGGGGTTTTTGATAAAACTTCAAGAAGAAACTCGGAAATTAAATCCTTAACTTCATTATTTTGGGATAAATCATTGTCTGATAATACAATATCAGTAATATAGTCTTGAAACTGAGCAAAATATGGTGGGCAATATAAGTATAATGAACACAAATACTTCCAACCCGAGGTTCTTAAAGTTATTGAATCTGATGATAGAGCATTTGGCAAATACTGAACAGAGTGCTCAATGCTACCCATTGCAATATTACTGTTTGCTATGTACTGAGCCTGGCATACACTGGAAAAATACAAAAGAGCAGCTGATGCTTGTTCATAATCATCAAAATTACTTACAATATCTGTCATTCTATCAGAAACCATTCCATTAATCATATTCAAGTAATTAGCGGTTCTTGAAGGCAATAAACATAAAATTTTCAAAAAACCAAAAAATTCAATATTTGTTTCATCAAATGTTAGAAACTTCGAACAAATGCATTCGACTAATACTTCCATTTGTGGGCAATCGCATATATCAATGGAGTATTGAAGAAAATTTGATACTGCATCACAGATGAGAATGCATTCCCATTTCGACAAAGTATTAAAAAGAGAACAGAATGTTTCGATTAGAGATATATTTGCGATAATTGGATTTTGCAAAACAGATTTAAAAGATATCAATGCCTGAAATCTAATAGAAATTGTATCATGATTTAAAAATACGGTTATAGATTCAAGAATAGAATAACATAGCGTCGGGTGATCCTTGGAAATTTGAGCCAAGCAATATAATGATTCTTTTGGCTCTTTACTGAGATTCTCAGTAACAAAGTTTAATATTCTATCAATATCATTAAATAAAAAAGATGTGGCTCCAATTGACCTCAGTACTCGTGATATCTCGTTTGAATTTGATTGGGTTGACTCATTGGAAATGAGATTTGAAATTATGTTATAAACATCATCTGGATACTCATGAGCTATTCTTGATAAGCTCTCTGAGCATTGCACTGATAAATTGTAAATATTCATTGATTTGTTTTCATGAATTCTTTGAATAAGAGCATTGGTAGCTTCTGAATAAAAAAAAGGCATAGAAAAATACTGGAAAAAAGAAGCAGCATTAGTGGATATATCTTCATCATCGGATAAAATGCAATCTACCAAAAATTCATTGAATGATTCATCAAATTCGGAAAATTGTATATAAGTAATTGATTCAATCAAAGATATTATTGGAGACCTGTCCCAATCAATGTATAATTTTGAGGAAACAATATCAAAAAGTAATGGCTTACACATAATTGGATCATAATAAGATGCTATAGATATAATGGACATTACAGTCGAGGTATTCTCGGTATTTAAATGATCAATCAAGAGAGATAACGCAGATTCGGGGATTTTAATCTGATAAAACAACAACTCTCTGATCAAAGATAGCCCTGATTGTGAGTTTTCAGAACTAGTAAGTAACACTGTAAGAACATCATTCAAGTCGGGGAATAATTCAACTCCATATATTGACAATACCTTAGCAAATAAAAAAGATAATGAATTGACAAGAGGGGATGGGGGGTGAAAAAAATATGGAGATAATACTGGATACGCATTCTCCCTAAATGTTGAAGAATTTCTATTTCTCTCCAAAGCAAAAAAGTGATTCATTAAAATTGCGGCAACACATTTTGAAACGTCATCGACGTCACAGCTATGTATTATTGACAAAAGATAGACAGATATCTCTGGAAGAACACCAAAAGTACTCATATCCTTAAATATTTCATCCTGGATTTCTTGTGAAAACTCTCCGGAACTTTGGATCATAGCTAAGACTTCCCGAAAAACACCATCATCCAAAACAGGTTCAACACCTGTCTCCATTCCCTGGGGCAATGTAAACTCAAATAAAGTTGAGTTTACATAATCGTTTGATGGGTAAAATGGGTAAAACTGCTTATTCATTAATTGGTCAATGTCTGACTCTATTGAACGAGTTGCTGTTCATCCAATTGTTCTTTTATCTATTGCTGATCATCACAACCGTGTTGTAAACAATCGTACGAAACGCGTAATTGGAATTCTTCTTGGAGATGTTTATCGCAATCAGGCAAATATTGTTCAGTGTTTTGCGGTTCCATTTGAAGAAGATGCTAATGATTCTTCTGTTTGGTTTGTTGATACAAATTTCATTGATGAAATGTATGGTTTACACAAAAAAGTAACTCTTAAAGAAAAAATTATTGGATGGTATAGCTCCAAAGCGACAGTTTCTGCAAACGATCTTGATATTCATCAGTTAATGAGGAGGTTTACTCCAGATCCAATTTTCTTGACAACTGATGTTGGGGCATCAGATCCACATGAGATACCTGCCACTGCTTTTCTAGGAGCCGAACGTGTGAGACCCGATGGCCAGCCAATTGTCACATCTTTTCGAAATATACCTACTATAGTTGACTTCCTCGAAGTTGAAGAAATTGGTGTGGAACACTTATTAAGAGATATTAAAGATGTTGATATGTCAGAGATCGGAACAACACTCACTAATAGTATACACGGTTTAGCTGCCCTCGAGCATCGCTTAAATGGAATATCTATGTATTTGGCTGATGTTATTGATGGGAAAATGCCAGTTGATAATGAAATTATTGGTGTTATTCAATCTACCTTTAACCTCCTGCCTAACCTTGAGCTAAAAGAAACTGTTGAATCTCTTTCAACCAAAGCTGATGATTCCACATTCATGATATTCATATCGCAACTTACAAGAAGTGTTGTCTCTTTACATGAACTTGTTAATTCGAGGCATCCACCTGTTGCTTCAGAACCTGGTCAGAAAAAGGTCGAAGAAATAAATGAGTAAACATTACATTATAATCCCTTTATTCCTGCATAATATCACATATTTCAACAGCATATCCCTCCCAAATGGAAGAAAAATGACTGCGAATATCTTGGATTGAAGGAGCATTGCATTCGAACCACATTCCAATCTTCCATGTTGTGCTCCTTGAATTAAACTCAATTCCTTTAATCACTTTGAACTCTTGTAATTCGCCTCCGATCATTGAAAAAACTGTTTCGCTCCATTTTTCATTGATTTCTTGTTCTTTAGATGGCGATTTTTCTACCTCAACATACACAATTTGGCCTCCTTTAACATTTGGATCTTCCCAAAGTGGCCTAATTCCTTCATGAAATACATAATATCTGCATCCCTTCAATAATTTTGATGGTTTTTCAACAGAGTTTTGTAATCGTACAAACCCCTCACTGGTATCAAACGAATGTAATGGATGTAAGTATACACTCCAATGCGTACTAGAGCCTCCTCCATTCGGAATAAGATACCAAAATACCCACTTAGAATATAATTGGCCAGAATCCTCGTAATCGTTCGGTATAGGAACAACAAGCTCGTCACTGATTGTCATAAAAAGTGCAATAATGTCGTCCGAGTTGAAGCCTGTTCGCAAAGAGAAATACGAAATCACAGCTGATTTATTTAGTAAGCTCTCGCAAATACCATATGACCATTCTGTATTGAACCAAGAAATCACAACTCCATATGACTGTTATATGGATTTTGTTGATAGAGTTCTTAAAGAGTTTCCAGGCGATCAAATATGCAAAATATGCGATCCAACCGGGAATAAGAAGAATCCAATCGATATTTTGACCCCATCATTTTGCTCATTTTTGGCATTTCGAAGATTGAAGAGCATATTGGGTGTCTCTATTCCAAAGCCTGCTCCTCGTAATGCGAATTAAGCTCATTTCTGTAGTTATGCATTATTCCGTTCAGAATATCAAATCTTTCTTGGTGAATCATTATATCCTTAAAGAATTCTATTCCATTGGGCTCTGACCATTTTTGATATATGAATTCGATTATTTTCTCGGTTTTTCCAGCAGATAGATTAGCTTCCCTAGCAATTGGGTATGGGAGTGTAATGAAGTTTGCAAAGTATTTCAGAATTTCGGCTGCTTCTTCGCATTTAGTTCCTATCATTTTTATTAGAAACTTAATAACCCTATTAGATGTAAATCTATCTGAGTGAATTAATGGGTAATCAAGAATAGATCGAAGTATAACTTCATCATTGACATGGATATCTAGCAAAGCTGATAAAATATATGAACATGTTTTGATATCGATTGGATCATTTGAGTTTTTTCTATTGTTAAATTCTTCAAAAAGGATTTGGTGGATTTGATTTCTTGTTTCTTCACCAAGGTTTGTGCCAATGTAAAACAGATTTGAGATAAAAGCAAGAGCTGAAATTCTCATTTTTTTCATTAAATCATTGATTGCGGTAGTTAGTGCAGTATCAATTAATTCCGGAGGACAATTTGGTTGGCTATGATGGTCAAGAATGGCAAATGCAAAATCGTAATCTTTTGGGTATTCTTGAAAGATTATGTATAATGATCTGTATATAGTCTCAAGTATATCTTCTGGAGTGGTTGGATCTGCCAATACATTTCTAAGAAATCCATTAATTAGTTGACTTTTATAATTCCTGGATTTTAATGCTAACTCAACGAATTCATAATTTGTATCCTTCATAACTGAATAGCCAAAATTGTGAATAAAAATTCCCACTATGGAGAGAAGAGTTGGTATTGACTCGTTTTTCACTTTTGTGGAAATCCCTGTTCCAAATATCAAATCTCCAATGTTTATAATAACATTCTTCGCTTGCTCTATAAAATTTGGGATCTTCTCTAGATAATGGAGGAAGTATTCAATCAAACCACACATCTCAGTGGGATAAACCATGGACTTTGGTGAAAGCATGTACTCAATAGTGTTCCATCCTTTTATAAGTATTTCTAAATGAGATTCAGGAAATGTTTCGAATAGTATGACAAGCGATCTCAGTTGTGATATTAGATCCAATGATCTTTGTTCAGTAATGAAATCATCAATATCAAAAACTGATAGCAATATTGGAATAGCATCTAGTAAATTAACTGATTCTAGTTCAATTTTTTCGTTTTTCAACCTTTCACAAATCCAAGCCAGCATTTCTAATACTTCATTAATATAAAAACCATCAGAATAATCTGATAATATTTGGGGAAATATACTATTAAAGAAAGAATTAACAGATTCTTGTGATGCAAAAGATATGATTGCAAAAAACTTATAAGAATTTAATCTCAAAAAATCATCACTATTGCTAATCAGTGTGGAGAAAAGATTGAATACTTGATTGTCAAATAGTTGATTAAATACATTATCATTTTGATAAAACCATAATAACAAAGAAATGATATTTTTCAAGCATTGGATCATTTGCCTGTTCGAAAATTCTTCTAAAAGAATAAATAAACCATTATACAATTCACTAAAATCTCCCAAAGAATTCGATAATATCATGTATAATAACTGGGTTGGCATTTCAAGGTAATTATCAATATCAATCGAATTTTCTGCTTTCAAACACTCATTTATATGTTGGATAATATTCTTTGCAGAATATTGATAGTTAATTGCATTGTAGTGAATCCTGACGAGTGTATCAATTGCATTTAAAGATATTTGTCGCAAATTATAATTTTCACATAAAACCATATCAAATAAGAAACCATCAAATGATCTATTATCAATGAAAACTTCAAAACTTGCATCAATCATTAGCAATCCATAAAAAAAACATTCATAAGTTCCTCCTTCCAAAACTGATTGAATGATTAATATTACATTATTTTCATTCATTATACGGAACATAGACTGAAAATCAGATGATGTTATTGCTATTTCAAGGGAATCTGAACATATTTGATCAACAAAAGAATCTAAAATAAGATGAATTATGCTTATTAATAAATCCTCACTAAAAGCTTTAGATGCTCCTGCAATTATGGCTGGAATTCGAGACAAAGAATTCCTTCTTGTTTCAATATTTTTAATATCATTCATCATTGTAACTATCTCTTCAGCATTTGGCATTAGAGCAAGTCCATTTGATAAAAAAAATACAATAATCTTCTCTAATTGAACAAAATGTTCGAAACTTGAAGAATTAAGAATTCTACTCAGACTTTTGATAATGTTTTCTCTCAAGCAAATTAGTTGTGGTATGAATGATGGATTTCCCATTGTGAATGAAGCCAGAAAAACTATTGCAGACTCAGCATCATATATCGTTTCTGACTCAAGTGCTTTAAGTATTTTATCCCAATGATTCTCAAAAATTGCGGAATGTGGAAATATTGGATTGACAGAGGAAACATAATTCAGTATTTGGAAAAAAATGCACAAATCTGGCTCTTCTTGATTGAAAAACTCATCTAATGCATGCCAAGAACTGTTTTTTGTTTGAAAAATCAGATATATAATATTTAACTCATCAGAAATGAGCCTGTTATTGGTCTCTTTCTTGACAATCTCGAAAATGGAATTCTCCAAAACATCGTGTATCTTTCTTTCTAATGAATTATATAATATTCCTAAAGAGTGTATTAAATACATTACAGCAATCTCATGAATTGCTTTTGGTGTATCATCAAGAATAATTTCAATTAAAGGAATAATAGATTCTGGCTCTGGAGAGCTATTAATAATCCTTTCATTCGCTATATTAATATACTCACCACTTTGGTCACCAATTTGATCAAAAAAATCCAATAATTCTTCCCGCATATAAAATCTAGAGTTTAAACAGCAATTATTTGGGTGCAAAAGGATCTAGTATGTTTAAGGAGAAAAATCTTATTAAACACGATAATATAAAAATAATGACTGAAGTAGCAAGCAGGAAACCTAGAACACGTCGCCCAGTAGCTGAAGGTGAAACTGGTGGTACTAAAAGGAGGATAATAGGGTCTTCTTCAACTAGAAATGCCAATAACAAACCAGCAGTAAGAAATGGAAATCGAACTCAAAAATCAGTATTCGTTGTGGAGGATTCTGGTTCTGATGAGGATGATATTCCTGTGCTTGAAACAGTAAATCCTAACACTAGGGTGCAAAGCATGATTTCCGTTTCTTCAAGCGATGCTGAGTCTAATGATCCAGAACCAACTCCACAGGAGAAGAATTGGGGTGCTAAATCTAAAAAGGATCCTGAAAGAAACAATGAAGAAACATCCCCAACACCTCCACCTGTTCCATCACCTGTCAACAAAACCCGTAATATTCCAAAAGAAAAGGATACTGTTCCTCCTCCTAAAATTGAGATCACTCCTATTGAAGAAATTATCGAACCTGAGCCAAAGCCGGTAACTGTTTTTGCTCCTGTTCAACAAATCCCAGTTAGCCTTTCCTCTAATAATCATGAAGAGCCTGCTGAATTTGCTGAATTAGATGCTTACACTGTTTTTAGGAAGAAGCATGTATTTGGTGGAGACGAATTTAGATTAATGAAGGATGACAAAACACTATTCTTTACTGCCAAATCCAAAGATGGAATTGGAAGTATGCATTTAATATCCAAATCCCATCCAGTATCTATTGATTCTCCTGGATGGGTTGGGTTTTTGAGAATTCATCAGAGCTCCAAAAGGTTTACACTTGTTTCAAATGCAGTATTGCCAAATGATGATAGAGATCCTGAAATCCTTGGACTAATGTTTGTTAGAAGCAAAGTCCCTGATTTAAATGCAAGACAGATCAAAATAGTAATGACAAAGAATGGTCAACCTTTTTATCCGATATCAAAACGTTTGAATTTGTCCCGAATTGCAATGGAAGAAGCCAATAATCCTAGCTTTATGACACTGATATCTGAACTTCCACGCAAATCTGAAAGTGGTAAACTTCAACTCAGCTTCTCGGGTGCTTTTGTCATTCCAAGTGTGAAAAATTTTGTATTTAGAGATCCAGAAACTCACAAGGTTCTCATTATGGTGTTCAAAACTTCATCAGAAACATTTAGAGTTAAATTCCGGCACCCATTCACCCAATTGTCTGCTTTTGGGATCGCTATATCTATTATTTCTGGTAATGGATAGCGGTCATTTTCATTAGCATCATAATAAATCACAATTTATTTATCAAAATGCCTTAGTATTGAGAGCTCTTCGAGTTCTTCAACTTTAGCTATACTTTCCGCAAATAGTTTTGATTCTAATAATATCTTTTGGGCTATTTGATTGAACAATTCTTCATCATCAGAGTCTTTAGGTTGGATTAATACTCTGAGTTGGGGTACAGAAAGATGTGATATCTCAACAGGGGAAGAAATACCCTTTTCAAATAAACCTCGTGCAATTGTTCTTGTTATGGATGGAATCGAAAGAAGAGAAAGTAATTCCGATGATGCAGCAAATGTAAGCCTTTGTCTAAACCGTGACAAAGCAGATGCTAAAACTTCACGACCACTTAATTCACAAAACCTGGAAATTTGTGATGCATAAGCTGCACATTCATTCTGAATGCTTTGTATTTCACCCACATCAAGGTGGAATGTATTGGAAATTGTCCTCATTGGAACTTCATGAATCAGTTGAAGAAGAATATATGCTAATAATACTTTATCGAGTTTTGAATCGATAATTTGAGACATTCTACCACATCCACCATATCTATTTGGTAATAATTGCATTTTTAAAAGATCATGATCACTCATTTTGGTAACCAATTTCACTACATGAGAATGGGCTGATAGAATGTGAGTCCAAGGACTTTCGTTATAAGGTATAGGTTTGATTGTTTCACACAATTTTTGAGGAGCGCATAAGTAGAGAAGATGAAGCTCATCATCTAAACAAAGGCTATGAGAAGCTTGATTTAATATTAAATCAACTTCAATTGCCTCTTCAATAGGTAATGATGAGCCTGCTATCGCTTTCCCAAGTCCAGTAATCTTTCCTGAGTCTGATTCAATCAAACCCTTGGAAACCAATCGATTATTAATCTGAATTGATAATTCTTCATTGTTCTCATTACTATCAAAATAACAAAAAAACATTCTGACAAAATCTTTTGTACTATATCTTGAAGATAGCAGTCTTGTTGTTAAACATTGAAGAAAAAATCTATCCATATTATCGTTGTTTTGCAAATATGTGGAAATAGATGGGATTTGGCTTTTAGAAAGATAAATGATATCATCCTTTTCATTGGGAGAAACCGACCTGGATATAATAATCGCTTCACCAGGAATATTTCCTCTCCCTGACCTTCCAACCATTTGGGTGAACTGAGAACAACTTATACGTATATGCACTCTATTTTGAATCCGATATATATTATGTATTATTACTCTAGAAACACCATGAATGTTCACTCCTGCTGACAATGTGGTTGTAGCAACAATAATATTTAAAATATTTCTTCTGGCAGCATCTTCGATATTCCTTCTATCTTCTAATAGAAGTCCTGCATGATGGTACATTACACCTTGCATTATGCATTTCGAAGTTATTTCATCTATACTACCAGAATTAGCAATCATTAATTGGATCAATTTTGTCCTGGCTTTAAGAACTGATTCGGATGGGAGGATTGCCTTTGGAATATCTAACTTCTCATCATAAAGGTATTTCGAAATGAGATTTGCAACTTTTTTTGTATCAGCTCGAGTATTCACAAAAATTAAAACTATTGAATCCAAGTTCTTAACAAAGAGTGTCCTGACTAAAGGTATTAAATGATCCGTATCATCTGGTGATGATTTAAGCTTTATAAATGGTTTTAGTGATCCATTTTCTCCAATTGTATTTAGATTCCCATCAGATGTCTTGATTTTGAAACTAATTGGCACAGATCTGCTATTAAAAATATAGGCAAACCCATTTATCCATCGTGCAATCCGTTGTGCATCCTCTTGATTAATTGTAGCTGTAAGAAGAATAATCCTTGGAGAGTGCCTCATTAGTAAAAGCTTGATAATTAAAGACTCTATAACAGGTCCCCTGTTATCATCACCGAGCATATGTACTTCATCAATTATTACAAGCTTAATAAATGAGTCATATCCTTCCGATAATGCGGAATTAATCAAAGAATGTGATCTTTCGAATGTGCATATTCCGATATTGCCCCTTCTAATATCTGGACCTCCAATATTTGAATAAAAAGCGCGAACATTATGCTGTGGGAATCGGTTCCGCATTTCCAAATACTTCTCATTCGCCAATGAAACATACGGCAATGCAAATAAAGCTTTTGATTCTGGCTCTTGGTCAATTAATTGCGCAATGGCAACGTCAGCAACCATTGTTTTTCCACCTGATGTAGGAACTAAAACAACACAATTTCTTCCGTTTTTCCATTCCTCCATCAAAAACAACTCTTTTTGCCATAATCTAAGGGTTTCTATTTTAGGGCCAGACACTCCACATAAGTATGAATGCTGCAAAAAAGAAGGAAAAAAACAAGCACTAAATTCGCTATTAGTTAAAAAATTGGGACTCTTCTTTGGGAAAAAAAATCTCTTTTTCCTCTTGCGGCTAGTTGGACTGTTACTATCCCAACTGATATCTTTAGAGTGCCTCATCCAAGCCCCTCTCTGGTGAAGGAACTGAATAAAGTTCTTTACGAAAAAAAATCGTTAATGAAACAAACCAAAGAACCCCCTAAGAAGCACCATAATTTCATACTTACAGATGCAGAGAAACAGGAACTTCGAACAGCATTTAATCTATTCGATAAAAACGGGAGTGGCACTATTGAACCTGAAGAGGTCCGAGTTGCTCTTCGAGTTTTGGGATATAATCCATCGATTGACGAGCTCACAACTATAATAAAAGGGTTAGATAAAGGAGAAGAGAAAAAAGGCGTGAAAAATGGTGTTGATTTTAACGAATTTGTTCAGATATTGCTGGCCAAGATCTCTGAACCTCAATCTACAGCCCATCTCATTCGATCATTCAATAATTTAGATGTTGATATGGATCAGGAGATATCACTTGACGATCTCACCAAAGTTACCCAAGAGCTAGGTGTGATTCTATCCCCTGAGGAGCTTGGTGAGATTATTATGACTGTTCGGGGAAATGCATCTGAGTTTGACATACACACCCAAAGCTATGGGACCATCACACAACAAGATTTCATTGCTGCGATCAATAAAAGTTTAGAAAAATATCTATTCTTTAAACAAATTTGGCTCTGTTAAGCAAACATCTGTAATAGGGAATGTTGAATGCTTCCTTGCATTATTTGTGGGTATTAATTTAAGCTTTTGTTGGTCTTTAAACTGCTTTTTTCTTAATTTGTGGAGTTGGTAAGCGTCCAAGAAATCCTGAGATGACTCACTTGTCGAAAAAGAACTAGATCGCTTATGATTCCATCCTTTTGGCTTTTCTTTAGCGTATGGAGCAGCAGTATTCAGTGGTACTTTCTTATCAGAATCATAGAATGAAATCCATTTTCCTTCAACTTTTGCACTAATCCCTAGAGGAACCCAGTTTTTTAGTGGTATTTTTCGAATATCAGGCCTCTCATTAACAAGGTCAATAGGAGGTTGATTCAGGTCCATTCTTGTATAAAATCTTGATCGTTCAGTTATTGAAAAAGTGATTATATAATTGAAAAGTCATAAATTTAATTTCAAAAACAATATTTTTCACAAATTAAAAATGGAAACGGGGTATCCAAGTTACCATTAAAACATAAACATATTGTCACATTCTTTATCGGGAAGCAACTATATCAATCAAATACAAATACTATTCCAGATTGCAACAATGAGAATGATTTTGTAATCTTTTGATCAAATGTTATAATTTGTTTCAGAGTTATGAAAGGATCATCAGCATTGCATAAAAACCCAAAGCAAATGCTTTTGGGGCACAATATTGTTCGAGAAAGTGCAGTGTGAACATGTAGAAGATATTGTTTGATCGATATTGATTTAGAATACTGATTAGAATAAATCAATGAACTATTAAGTTAAATGAGTAAATTAGAATTAAAAAATACCCTATTATAGATTTAGAGCAAAATGGCACTGATACAAAATCTTCATGATTCAATTGAGAAGCAACAAGATAAAAATAGCAATGTTTTCTACTTTTAGTTTGTTGTTCAATTATTAAGAAAAACTTGACACTTCAGCTTTCATATTAATCAGATATTTAATAACATTATGATGACCATTAGCAGTAGCTAAATGAAGAGGAGTCTGATTAGATACTAAAACTCAAAATTATAAGTTTTTGCATTTATATCAGCTCTTTGATTAATTAGATACTCAACAATATTAAGATGACCATTTCTAGCGGAATAATGAAGAGGAGTCCAATCATCTTGATCATTTGCATTAATATCAGCTTTCTGATTAACTAGATATTCAACAACACTAAGATGACCATTTCTAGCAGCATAATGAAGAGGAGTCCAATTAATTTTAAATACTCAACATCTTTTGTTTTTGCATTTATACCAGCTTTTTGATTAACTAGATATTCAACAACGCAAAGATGACCATTAGCAGCAGCATAATGAAGAGGGGTCCCATATGGACATAAACTTGCATGAACATTATAATTCTATCGACACAAAACTCCATATCATTAATAAAAACTTCCTTTCCGTCTCCAAAAAGAAATTGCTCAAATGCCATCTTCTCTTCCATTTAAAAAAAATAACCTTTAAGTTAAGAAAATATTAAAATGAGTGATACAGAATATTTAGTTTTGGTTCAAGATTGATAGTGATATTTCCCCTATTTTTAATCCTGGAGAATTGATTCAACCCAAAGAAAATGAGAAAGATTTGTTAAAACTATGAATTGTTATGATCCTAATTTCTTTGGGCACTTGATCTCATCATTGATCTGTGGATCCAAATTGAGCATAATAACAAAAGACTATTATAGTTATTGAGAGTCATTTGAGGAGTTTTAGTTATGGTTGAATCATAAGTATCATTTGCTGCTTTCATGATACCCCAGTAACTCAGACAAAACGCAATATTGAGTCTGGAAAAGTTACCAATTAGATAAAATCATAAAATAATACAATACTCCCTAATCAATATTTGATATCAAACATGTTTTACTCCCTCAATAAAGCTAAAACTTGGTTAACCCATTCGGTTGCTTCATGTTTTCGGATTTCTGGGTTTTCTAAAACTTTTGAAAAGTTTTTTTCTCCAATTATTGTGTTTCCATCAAGATAACCCTTCATTTCATTGAAAACTTCTCCATAATTATCACCATGAGCACAAAATAATCCAATTTTCTTATTGGAAAATCTATTTGATTCAAGGAATTTATGAACTGCTGGTGTTAAACTTCCACCCCATACTGGTGTACCAACAAAAATTGTATCGAAATCTTGAGGATTTACACCTAATGGACAAAGTTCTGGTCTATGTTTTCTTACTATTTGATAAATCCCTCTCATTATTTTAAATAACCCAGTGCTGGACATCTCATTTTGTGGTTTTATCCTTACAATTTGGGCTCCTATGACATTGGCTATAGTTTCAGCAATTAATTTGGTATTATTGTCATATGAGTAGTAAACAACAAGGCTCCGTGGCGCTGTCATAAAAATGAACTGAGACATTATGAAATCATCTATCCGTCCAAACATTTTCTCAAACTTATCAAAAGCCACCGATACTTTGAATATAATCTCAAAGTTCTTTGATTTTTATTCTAATTGATTAGAGGGATCAAAATTGATAGCATTCTATTGGGTCGGGTTATTCTGTATGTTTGTCCATTTTGATACTCATTGCAATCAAAAATGCTATTTCCTACAGGTGATACAAGTGTTGCTGATAAATCTAGATTGGATCCATTTTTGTTCCATGATCCAAAATCAGACAGAGGAAAATTAACTGAACATCGAATAAACTGGTAATACTGGCTACCACTATTGGAATATTCTTGGAATCCTTTGGGATGAGTTCCTTTAAAAAGATAGCAGTCGGTCATATTGACTCTGGAATTATGACCAAAAAATAAAAGTGAGTATGTATTCCCTGTAGAAATATTATATAGATTAATCCTATCAACAATTGATTCCTGAGTATAATGAATTGTGAATGAACATCCATTGGCATCCTTTGAATGAATTAAAGTAGAATGTGAACATCTAAAAGATTTGGCATTAACATAAAATGTTGCCATTTGATAGCTAGAAACCTGGTATGAACTATTAGTATATTCACACGCTGTTGATTTTCCCGTAAAAAGAAGAGATCCACTGGAAGACTTCCCAAAAGAAAGGGAATTTCTCATGTAATTGCAATTTGAATCACAAACTGATGAAGAATACAGTGAAGAAACGCAATTCGAAAAACAACAATCATTTATTTCGCTAGAATTAGATAAGCAATAAATCCCTCCTCCATTTCCAGTCGAACTGCAACATATAAAAGAACACTTTTTTATTATCAAATCCGAACCAACATTATTAACAAATAACCCCCCGCCATTTCCAGAAAATATACAATTAAGGAATAGAGTATCGAAGACACTGATTTGGGATTTAGCTGAATAGCGTTGAGATGTCGAAAAACTGTGAGGAAACATTCTTACTTTTCTTTCAATTTTTTACACTTTTGTTGTTTTTGTCTGTATGAATTTATATGTTTTATTAATCAAAAAGATTGCCATATATGGTGACTCTGTTTCTCTTTGGGTAGGCTAATAAAATAGAATTCATTATTGTCAATATTGTAACCATGATATCAATTCGGACAGACTCCTTGAACGGTTAATAATTAAAAAGCATTATTTTGAGCTTAAGGCTCAAGAAAAAGTCACATATAATGTTTAAATTATAACATTGCTCCATTTTTCTTAAGGATATCAATAACCTTATTGTTTTTAGTAAACATGGCAAAACGTAAGGGTGTTCTTTGGTATTTATCTCTCATTGATATATCTGCTCCATTTTCTATTAAATACTCCACAATCTGAGGGTGTCTGAACTGTACAGAGTAATGAATTGGAGTCAACAGCATATTATAGAAAACAAACTCGAACACTGAGACATAATATTAGCTCCATGAGAAACTAAAAGATCCACAATTTCAATGCTTCCAGTCATGGTGGCAAGATGGAGAGGAGTTCTAAATACATTAAATAGACCATCCAATCATCAGTAATATCAACACTAGCTTTGTGGTCGAGTAAGTAATTCACTATAAATGCGTGTCCATTAGAAGATGCTAAATGAAGGGGGGTTCCTCCATCACAATTTCTTTCCCCAATTAATGCATTGTGTTGTAATAGATACTCAACAATTCTAAGATGACCATTCTTTGCAGCATAATGAAGAGGTCTTTCTTTGTTCTCATTAGAAAACTCAATAGATGCTCCTTGATCAATAAAAAATCTGAATAAATGATAATGATTGAACTCTGATGAAAACAGTAAGTGTTTAGAAAAATCAAAATATCCATCATTTGCGATGTGAATAAGCTCTGTATTCCCACTACAAACAACCATTAAACGAGAAACATCGGTAATTCGGTAACCATTCGCTATTAAGTGTTTAAAACATTTGACTGAACCAAAATACCCTGAAAAGGATAAAAAATCAAGCGATTGGGGCTTTTTGCTCCATTCAAAAGGATTCCAATCTGCAACATCATCATGATTCTCTTTAAACTTATAATTTTGGAATGTCTCAATATCGTCATATTTCAAACAATACTCGACTGTTGACGGTATGAATCCGTATTCAATCATCAAATCAATATTGGTTTGATCATCAAAATTGAATCCATCATAATCCAACTGAATACTAATATCATCATAAAATTGGGAAAAATCGTCAATTTCATTTCTAAAATAATAAGCTGCTAAGCAAACATTCAACTCTTTCAAAACACTGTTGATTTCACCAAATCTATAGACCCCCAATTTGAAAAGCCTGTGAATTAATACAGGACATATTTTAATACCCCTTTTTAATAACAAATCTTTAAAAGATATACATTGGCAATACTCTTGACAAAGCACGGTATCTTTTTCAAGCAAAAATGGTCGAAAAGTTGGAAGGAAAACAAGCCGATCAACCCAAAAACTAATATCGATCATTTCTCTTCTATTAAAAACAGGGTCCTCTCCATAAATTGAACTTTCAAAACTGAGTAGTTGTTCCATAAAAACTATTGGAATAAGAGCAACATAAAAGTGACAAAATGTGTTATGATCAATTCACAAATTTTTAAACATGATTGTTGTCTTTCTAAAGATTATATGGTATTGAGAAATTTGCGAGAAAACATGATGTATTCAAACTATGTAAGCTTTTATCATTATATAGTATATGCAAAGTATTCTCCATAGTTTAACCAAAGAATCAATAAGGCCAAAAAATCTTAATTGACAAACACAATAAGAATGATATCAATGAACAACAGAAAAACCAAAGCTATATAACTGGGTTTTTTCTGGACAAGAGGAATATAGGTAATCCTCCAATCTTGAATTGATCAAAATTGAAAAAATACTTTTGTGCTCATAAGTGTTTCTTATTCTCTTACCACAAATATTAAAAACTCAAGAAAAGTGCTACAACTCTGTTATTTTATTCTCAAACATTCGGATAATATTAAGCTTAGTTTTCATTGAATCCATTAATGAGGCTGAAAGCTGGCCGTTCATAGCTTTCAGTATTTTTTCTTTGATGTCTTGAATGCTGCTTTCGTCCTGTATGTACTTTTTCATTAAAAAAACATAGAAAGATGCATGTGGTATAGAATTCATCAACTCAATAGTCGAAAATGATTTGGAATTCAAAAAATCCCTTACAAGAGCATCTGCTTCGGGTATTGTGCCTGCAGAATCATTAAGTATTCCATTTTCTTGTCTTTTAAACCCACACTTCTCATTCAGGTAATTAACAATATCTTTGACTTCAAAAAGGGCTTCTTGGGGCTGTTTTACAGAATTAAGGTATAGATATGATGAAGGATACTCAATTACACCCATATTCACACAAAAATCTCTAAACTTTTCACAATTGACGTTGGCCAGACGAATTGATTCCTCAAACCGAAATGCATGAGCAACTTTGCGGATTTTTGGCATATATCTCTGGCTGAATTTACACCAAGGAGTATAATATGTTATATATGTGCAATTAAACCCTTCAATTGAATTCTTAAAATTGTATTGATTGACTTCTTTCAATAATGGAGGAGGCCTGATCCCAATTATGCCGGATTTTTCTTCTAAAAAATCCGCAAGTGTATCAGAAGACCTATCTCCAGAATACAAATCACCAATTCTGGATTTGGGAGAGAAAACCATTAATGTTGGATATGAATGAACTTCGAATTCCCAACATAGAGGAACAGCTTCTATTGTCATGCAGTTTATAGCAATAAAACTAACATTACTAAAAAAGTCTGACGTTTTTTCAAACTCCTCTGCCATCATTTCGCATGACTCACATCCGGTTTTATGAAACTTGGCAAATACATATTTCTCACCACCAATGTACGTGTTACCTTCAGCTTCAGAACGAATTTCAACAACTGAGGAAAACACTACAGGTAGCAAACAGAAAAACATTTACCCTTTTCATTTGTGAAAATTATGCATCGATATCATCGGAAAATTGATTGAAAATTGAAATAACCAAATAATCATTAAAAGATCATTTTTTAAATGGACACTACACAGATATTTGCATATACTGGAGGTGCTTTATTTATATACATGATGTGCTGGTATGTTGCATCGTTGATTAAACATGATTTTGGCATTGTTGACACAGCTTATGGTATTGGGTACAGTGTTGCTGCTGTTACGGCATTACTATTAACCAAGACTTATGAGTTTATGCAGCTTTTTGTTATTGTATTAGTCATATTGTGGGGATGGAGATTATCTATCCACATTTTCATTAGGAACTCCAAGAAGGGTGTTGAAGATTACAGATATACAAAGATGAGAAATGATTGGGGAGAGAGTGCTAATATTCAAGCACTATTCAAAGTATTCATTCTTCAAGGAGTGATTATTTATATAATAGATCTTTGTGTGTTATACACAATTATATTCGCCCCAACATCAAAATTTAACTGGATAACCATTGTTGGAATTAGTGTATGGATTATTGGTTACTTCTTTGAGGTTGTCGGTGATCATCAATTAAAGAATTTCAAGAACAATCCAGACAACAAAGGAATGATTATGGACAAGGGTCTATGGCAATACACAAGGCATCCTAACTATTTTGGAGAAGCAACAATGTGGTGGGGCCTCTATTTCATCACACTCTCAACTAACAACCAAAAAGGCTGGTGGACAATAGTCAGCCCTCTGTTAATTACATATCTACTTCTATTCGTTTCTGGTGTACCTCTTCTTGAAAAACACTACGAAGGAAACACCCAATTTGAAGAATACAAGAAAAGGGTCAGTATTTTCTTCCCCTTGCCTCCAAAGTCTATTTAAAATATTTAATTTTGGCAATTTTTTTTAGCTAATGATCAGCATTAAACTGAGATCTCTTGAAGGTAAAATTGTTGATGTAAAAATTCCGGGAAGCTCCAAATGCAGTGATATTAAGAGAGAACTTACTAAGCTAGCAAATCAACAAATTGGCCAAATCAGGCTAGTTTATCAAAACCAACTCCTTATGGATGACATGTATTTAAGAGATATTGATTATAAACCTGATCATTTGATTGTTTTCACAGGTGTGAGGTTCAATGAAAAGCCACAGAATTACCAAAACCCAGAAAAGAGCTTTGTTCCGTTTCAACCAAATCCTCACATTGAAGTATATCGAGAATCAAATATTCCAGCCCCTATTCCACCTCCAATTAGAAACCCTCAACAAAATGAAATGGATGAAAATGATCCTCCTGATTTCGAAAATATTATTCATGAGTACACTCATATGGGATTTGATCGCGATTTAGTTATTCTTTCATTTAGATCGCATAATTACGACCCTGATATGTCATTAGACGCTTTGCTTAATGGAAGCGTCATTCCATAATATAAAATGATTTAAACAGCTTTTATAATAGTTTTCACCAGAAAATTGGGGGTAATTCTCGCCCTTTCTCGAGATCATCGAAAAAATCGATGGATGGTTCAGGATCTGCTGAAAAATCATATCCCTTAAAAGGTACAGGATCTTCAGGAAAATGCATAGTCTCTGTCGTCAACTCTTCACGATTACTGCGAAAACTTGGCCTGTTATTGGTGATATCGCTCAAAGCTTTTCGTTTGTATCCTTCTCCTTGTTTCGTGGGAACAAATGCAGGAGGACCTTTAGAAGTAAAACGAGACACATAACCTGTACTAGAAGACATTAAAAAACTGTACGTTTAGAATTTATAAATCAAAATCATCCTTACCATCATCTTTGGTATTAGTAAAAGCCTTGTCTGAATGACCTGCTTGGTGCTTAGGAGCTTTCTTCCCAATTTTTTCGTTATAAAGATCTAACAGATAATTTGAAACATCTTTGATTTGAACTGCTTTGTAATCATCAATCATAGCTTTAAGAAGTTCCTTCATAACAATAAGTTTATCCTTAGAACCTAACTTGGCTACTTGTTGCAACACACTCTCATGATATCCATTAAAGTCTCCTATGGTCATGGGAACAAATTTGAAAATATCGCCTTTAACATCTGTCTTGACTATATCCATGCCAAATACGTCTTGAGCTGTCTGAAAGTCCATTTTTTGTGCATTTTCGTGAATAATTTCAATATCATTTACATCGAATAAACCAGATTCATCCTTATCAGTAATTGTATTCTTAAGCTGTTTAAGTTGTTCTCTCTTAATCTTCAATGCAAGCTTTCTTTCTTCCTCTAATCTTTTCTTTTCATCCTCTTCTTTAATCTTGGCTTCTTCTTCTGCTTTCTTCTTTCTCTCTAACTCTTCATAATCTGGAGCGTCTTCCCAGCTATCAACAACTCCATCATCACCCCAATTACTATTTCCCCAGTCATCGTTGCCCTGTTTGTTATCCTCTGGCTTTTCTTCATTATCCGAATCTGTTAGGTCTATGTCGTCAAGATCCATTTAAGTGTTTGACCAGAAATTCACAAATTTCAATAGTTTATATTAATTGCCCAAAGGGTAAAAACAAAGGCGAATCTTTGGTGAATACCCCTTAAGGTTAAGGTGAAGGGATCCTTAGTGGTAAAGAGAGCCTCGCAGTAGTAGGAATTAAAGTGCACAATAGGAATCAGTGGGAAAGTTGCAAATGTATTGTTTGTTTGGGTGATTGATCCTATGTTAGCTGATGGGTGAGCAATAAATGAGTTTTTAACTGTTGTGGTGCCTATGGTGTTGAAGAGCCTGTTGCTGTTGAGGCTAAAAACGCATGAATTGAATGTGGAAGTTGCTGTGATACTTAGAACACCATCACTTGGGCTGTTATTTCCAACAAAATTTGAAAAAGATAGTGTTACTGATGAACCTTGATATATGAAAACACATGTTTTTTCCGAAACAACATTATTGGAAACTGTGCAATATGAGAAATCTACAAGGCTTGAGTACACAAAAGATGGTCCTGAATACTCTTTTGAATAACAACGAGATACATTCGTATATGAATAATACTGAGTTTTATATAGAACATTTGTCGCACAACAACCAATTGTTTGATCTCCGCAATAGGATAATGACATCATGTTACTCTTTGATTCAACTTGAGGATAAAGTAAATAAAACTGACCATCATGAATTGTATCAGATGCGCAATATTCCCCACATATCTTGTCAAGAAAAGCAGTACCCCCAGAAAAATATATTGCCCCACCATTTCCGCTCGCTTTGCAATTATAAAACATGCTGTTTATAACACTAATGCTACCGCTTCCTGAGTAATATAATATGCCACCACTCGAACCAAATTGATGTGTCCTAGAAAAAGAACAATCAAATACATTAAGATTTCCAGATACTGCATAATATGACCTAAAATTATCTGTGCTTGCATTGATACAAACACAGGTAACAACAGAGGTTAGAAACGCAAACATTTTGTGTTAATAATAATCGGATATGTGTAAATCATACGTTTAATCATCATGAATACGAAGCCTTTCTTGTCTGGAAACTCATCTTATCTTCAGGCAAGCAAATCGGGAGATGATCTTACGATTTTAAAAAGGGAAAAACAAAATTTAATTCAAGAAAAAAGCTTGTTAAAAGCGAAAATTGTTAGAATGAACAGTATCAGTAAACACCCAAGGCAACATATTGCGAATTTAGCCGTTCAAAATTCTCTTGAAAAAGAAGTTCGACAAATAGAACAGATTACTGCTTCTAAAAGAGCCGAAATTGCACTCATTAAGGCATCTGATAGGGCTGCTGTTATCGAAGAACTACAAGAAGAGTGTTTGATGCTATATATGGAAATAAAAAGAGTCCAAAAACTTAAAAAAGAAACAGAGACTAATAGAAAAAATATATCAGAGCAGCTAAAAAAGGCAAAAGAGCTATATTCACCTGAGATTATATCAATGCAACAAAAAGAAATTGAATATCTGCAAAATGAGATTAAAAAGCAAGCAGATCGCAACGCCATCATACGTGATAAGCTTAACAGAAAAGAAGATGAGAAGGACCAACCCAATGAGCACCAGTTATTCATGGAGAAAACAATAGAATCATTAGATCAACAGATAACTCTCGAACAGGAACAAATTCTCATGCTCAATGAGAAGCTTTCTGTCATAGAAAAGGACCATAAAGATAGAATACTTGACCTGCAAAGGAAGCTTAAGGCTCTATCCTCATAAGTGTAAAGTGTTTATTTAGTTTATTTACATGAGCTTCAGGATAGACGAGATAATTCCAGCCTCAAAAATAACTGATGCCGTTCTCTTGCCTTCTTTTAATATGCTTGATGATTTTATCGCGATTGCTCGAGGAAATATGCTGTATCTTCACCAAGTAACAGAAGGATATGCTGGAGAACCCCAAACTGTTGAACTCTTTGGCGAAATACTGAAATTAATTCCAATTAGAAACTCTTCTAGTGCCAACTTGTTGGTAATATTAAAAGATATGAGATCTTGTTTGATACGAAACAATTTTGATACAATTGAAACTGTTTCCACAGGAAATATTGCCCCTAGTTCTGTAATAGATTTACCCAAAACTGTAAAACACGCTGTAATTCCGTTAGCTCTTGTTTTGCAATTACAATCACATCACCTTACTGTTTTTCCAATATCTCCCAACACCGAATTCGGTACGCCATTTCCAATTGCAATAGGTTGTAAGAGAATTGTTGATTTTGTTTTTATTGGTCCAATATCAAAAGTTACTCGGTTGGCAGTCTTGACAGAGGAATTCCACTCATCTCCGACTCTAAGAATGATTGAATTTGACCCTTCTAATGGGTCATTCTTTGAAGATCCAGCTCAGAACATTAAATTGCCTGATGATACCTATGCAATTCTATCCCTTCTTCCTGATACTCACTCAATAATTGTGGCTTTTTCCAGCAGTCGAGCAATTCGTGTAACTTATTCCGTTGGATTGATACCCCAAACAACTACAGCAACCATATTTACACCTAGTAAGTTGACATGGTTTGCTCAAATGTGTGATACTTTTTATGCTCTAATTGATGAAAAAGGAAAAATCATGGTTTCTGAGCTCGATGAAACGGGTCCGATAAAATTAGTAGCAGTTGCTGATTGTCATAAACCTATAACAGTCATAACAATAACAGAGTCTCTTCTTTTTGTTGTTTCTAATGATGGACCGTCGACTTATTATACGATGTCAAGAAGTATTCCACCATCAGCACAAGTGTTTTTGTCAAACAATGATACTGGAGCTGTCAAACAAATAGTGAAAGGAGAAAACAGCAGAATTATTGTTTTTAAAAATGGTGTGGGACTGATTCGAGAAAATATTCAGTACAAAGCTTCAATGGGTTTGAATTCAGAAGGATGGAATCGAATATGGTCTAATAAAGAAGGTGGATTCATAATATCCAACAATGAGGGAACGATTGTTATGGAAAATGAATATGAGGAAGCAGTCAATACAAGTATCAAAAAATCAACACCAACCATTCACTACAGTCAATATGATGGTGGAAACTTTTTGCAAATCACCAATGATGAGATTATTTTGAGCAAAGAACATGTTTCATCTGTAAAAGGTTCCTTTTCTCTGGCTAGCTCATCGGGTGGGTATTTGGCTGTTGAAAATGATTCCAAAATTGAATTATATAGAATATCTGAAGTTTTAGAGTTGTTATTTTCGATCAAATCTGAATGCTCTTCAATAAGCGTTTCTGATCGCTATTTTGTTTTTTCTAAACCCGGCGCACTTTTTGTGTACAGTACTAAAAGCCAAAACAAAGTGAAAGAAATTGCAATCGACTTCTCAGTAATCGATATACAAATTGTGTCAAACTTTATAGTTCTTTTGTCGCCTGTTGATTACGTTTATATTCTTTCTTTAGATACATTCCACATTATCAAAATTATATGTGAAGGATTTCATACACGTCTTCTAGTTAAAGACGATAACATACTAATATGTGGTGATTTTTCGTATATTTTATCTGATGGCAAGTGTACTCTTTTAAGTGAAAGATATATTATTGATGCTGCATATGATGAAGAAAGACTTGTGCTGATAAATGATAAAGGGATAGTTTTTGGTTCTTTGGGAGCAAATACATTTTCAATAGATACTTTTTCCTCTCCTAATCCGATCATATACTCGACAATGGTTGCAGGCTTGATAGCATGTATTAGGAAATCATCAAAAGATGATAATTATGTATATGTTACCAAGTCACTTGAAACCAAATCCTCCCCATTTTATGTTATTCGGAAAGATGATACTTTTGTTACCATGTTCAGTCACGATGAAGTATTAATAATTGTCACCCAAAAGAAGCTAAGATTGTTTTATGTGAATGCTTCGGTCAAACCACATCTCATTCATACTCTAGAATTTAATAATGAAGTGATTGGTGGTGGCGTTTTTTGCGGCAATATTTTTATTGCCTATTCATCCCAAATTCTGTTTTATTCATTGGAATGCCATCCTCAAGGAAATGCAATCCTGGAACCTGTTTTAACATTTGATTCGAAAGTTCATTCTGTGCTATTTACTCATGATTCTAATCTATTTGCTATCATTGATGTTAATTGCTGCTTGTCTTTGTATCGATATGACGATTACAACACCAAGCTTACATTGTTGTCGTCAATTTGTCTCTATGAATCTATAGGAGCATTTGCAATTTTTGGCAATTCAATAGTTTGTGGTACAAATAGTGGAAATCTATTGGTGATAAGGATGGTACCTCCACTATCTGATTCGCAAATTGAACTTCAGATTACCGAAGCCTTTTCAATCGGTGCTCCAATATCTGTAATCCATCCCTATGCATCAGACTCTGCGTTAATTGGAACTGAAAATGGATCTGTATTTAAATCATCTCCTATGGGGACCGTACCGAAAAGATTCAATGAGATCTACCACTTACTGTCAACAAAAGTATACTCTGTTGGACACTTTAACAAAATACTTCACAGATCTGTTATGTTCGGGCATTTCGTACTTAATACACCTGTCCTTATTGATGGTGGGTTAATTAAGTATTTCTTAAATATGCCGGACTCTGAAAAAGAACTGCTGGCTTCTTCAAATGGATTCACACTTCAAGAAATTTATGGGATATTGAATAAATGACCGATTAATGTTCTTAAAACAGATAAAAGCTTTGAATTTTAAACGGGTGCTTTTCTCAGAAATTTTGTGAAGTCAAATAATCAATTACTTATGTTGAAACAGGTACCATCCGAAGATGATAGTCTTAAGAATCAAACAACTCTTACAGATGTAACTGATGAAGTTTTTTATTCTTCTGTAAAACCAACAGAATTCAGTGTTAAAGATAGACTCATTCAAGTTTTGTTGATGATTGTTGGATTTGGTTGGCTCAGGGCTTTGATATTTTTCGTTATTGTAGTAATTTATTTGTTAGCCATTGTTCCATGCCACGCATTTTGTCAAATTCCTTGGCTCAATGCATTTTTCCTTCCCTATTCTTTGTATGTCTCGAAACACTATTGCCGCCTTGTTATGTATGTTTATGGAATTTGGTGGATAAGAATTGAGGGAACACCTGATTTCGATGCTCGTGCACTTATATATAATCATGTTTCCTTGCTCGATGGTCCTATGGTTTATATTTTCCGCCCTTTCACCATTGTTGCTAAGTTAGATATCAAAAAAGTACCCTATTTTGGGCAAATTGGTATTTCAGATGGTGCTGCTTTCATCGATAGATCAAAGAGTGAAGGCAATTCTCAATTGTTAAAGGAAGTTATGTTGAATCATGAAAAAATGCCCATTTGCATCGCCCCTGAAGCTAAAATATCAAACGGAAAAGTACTATTCAAGTTCAGAACTGGAGCATTTCATACAACAGAGCCTATTCAACCTGTCACTATTCGATATAACGAGCTGTTCTCATGGGGTGGAACAACAAGAAATTGGTTAATGGACTCATTTTTTGAATGGTGTTGGATTGCTTTTGCATCACCATTTTGTTATGTTACAATGACATTCCTACCTACGATTAAACCATCAGAGCTTGAGAATAAAACGCCAGCCGAAAGGGCTGAAATGTGTCAATTAAGAATGGCAAATCACTTAGGAGTGCTTGCCATTAATAGAACAACTCATGATCTTTTCAGGAAACCCGATTCAACACCTTTGAATGTGGAAAACAAAACAGTTTAAACGTGGTTTTTACTCGACATCTTTTTGGGTCAAAAACAGTCCTTATTTAAAGAATATTGCATAATCCCTTCTTCTTATTTCCAGAATCTGAATTCTTCTTGCCATTTCTCACCTCCCAAATCTGCTTCACAGCACTCTCGAAAGCTTGAAAAACATTCGTATTTGTCTTTGCAGATGTTTCAAAGAATATAGCATTCATGGATTTAGCAAGTTTTTCTCCATCAGCCTTAGCTACTTGTCGATTATCACTCAAATCACACTTGTTACCGCATAAAACGCATGGAACCTTATCTGCATTCTTGGCCTGAATAACCTCATTGTGGTAATTGATAACATTATCAAATGATGATTTATCAGTAATATCATAAATAATTATGAATGCATCTCCATTTCTAATTGTAGAATTCATGACAGAATTGAATGTCTCCATCCCAGCAGTATCAAAAATTTCAATATTTACGGTATTATTATCAATTTTTGCAGTTCTTGAGTAATTTGAAGCAATAGTAGGATCATAATCAAGTACAAATCTACCTTGAACAAACTGTATGGATATTGCAGATTTACCAACAGCACCAATACCAAGCATAACAATACGACACTTCGTTTCTGATTGAACACTCATGAAAATCGTTCAAGCGAAAATACAATTGTAAAGCTATTAATAATTGTGAAAATTTGATAAATGGTTGGGATTCAAAAATGTCAATAAACTTAATAAAAAATAAATGATTTGTGTGAGTTTAAACTTTGGTTGACGATTAGTAAATAAGAAAGGTTTAAAAATCGCTGAATAGGGAATTGGCAGCGTTTGTCATTTCTTGTCCAAGTGTTGTGTTTGGCTGGGAGTTTTCTTCTGGCTTGGGCTCAACTGGTTTGGGTTCTTCTGGTTTAGGTTCAACTGGTTTGGGTTCAACTGGTTTGGGCTCAGCTGGTTTGGGTTCAACTGGTTTTGGTTCTTCTGGTTTGGGCTCAACTGGCTTGGGTTCAACTGGTTTGGGCTCAGCTGGTTTGGGTTCAACTGGTTTGGGTTCTTCTGGTTTAGGTTCAACTGGTTTGGGTTCTTCTGGTTTGGGTTCTTCTGGTTTGGGCTCAACTGGTTTTGGTTCTTCTGGTTTAGGTTCAACTGGTTTGGGTTCAACTGGTTTGGGTTCAACTGGTTTTGGTTCTTCTGGTTTTGGTTCTTCTGGTTTAGGTTCAACTGGTTTTGGTTCTTCTGGTTTAGGTTCGACTGGTTTGGGTTCAACTGGTTTGGGTTCAACTGGTTTGGGTTCTTCTGGTTTAGGTTCTTCTGGCTTGGGTTCAACTGGTTTGGGCTCAACTGGTTTGGGTTTTTCTGGCTTGGGTTCAACTGGTTTAGGTTCAACTGGTTTGGGTTCTTCTGGTTTAGGTTCTTCTGGCTTGGGTTCAACTGGTTTGGGCTCAACTGGTTTGGGTTCAACTGGTTTGGGTTCAACTGGTTTGGGTTCGACTGGTTTGGGTTCAACTGGTTTAGGTTCGACTGGTTTGGGTTCGACTGGTTTGGGTTCAACTGGTTTAGGTTCGACTGGTTTGGGCTCAACTGGCTTGGGTTCGACTGGTTTGGGTTCGACTGGTTTGGGTTCAACTGGTTTAGGTTCAACTGGGTTGGGTTCAACTGAATTAGGCTTTTTGGATAAATCAATATTATTTTCATTCGACAATGATGATAATGGTTCTTTCCTCATTCCAATTCTAGGTTCATTCCCAGATATTGAAGAGAATTGAGATTTGGGCCGACTATTCATACTTGTTCTAAGCTCTGATCGAATAATGTCGGTTTTAGGAACTGTTTTCATGAATTCTGATATCTTATGTACCTGATAAGAATGGTCGATCTTGTGAACTAACCAATCATTTCTATTAAGTAATGGCCTTGAGTTTTGTACAGCGTGTAGAATTTTTGCATTTTCACGTGTTATTCTCTCTAATTCGTCTCTTTGTGCCTTTCCTTGAAGTGTAAAGGGTCGTTGTTGGGGTTTTGAAGGATAGTGATCCTCTTTTTGAATCTTTCTGATCTTTTTATCAAGCATTGTATTGTCTTTCTGTATTACTTCTGTTCTTTGCAAATCCATCTCATACTTATAAAAATTGCGACCAATTGTTGCTGGAGTTTGCGGTTTTTTTGTATCAACTGAAGCTTTGATATGATTCAGAGCTTCAATATGCTGAGCATATGCTCTATCTCTTGCAGCTTTAACGCAAATCTTGTTAAACTCAGGTATCTGTCTGTGCATGGTAATAACGATTAAACCGCTGGAAACAAAGACCCGGAAAAAGACAAATCATCATTTATTAGTCATTTTGATGAATCGAAATACAAATATGAAAGAATAAATTCATTGTGAATGATTATTATAGGAAATTTTGAGAAACAAATGGAGTTTTCTAGAGAATTTTCTATCTGGTTTTATAATTTTTCGATTTTAAGGAAATATTTCCTTCGAGATAAAATTAAGAGTTAAACTATTTACCGAAAATTGACTAAAATACAGTCTGATTTGAATTCTTCAAAACAAATCATACCAATTTATTTACCGTCCAAAATTCGATGGTCACTATAGGCAGGATGTGAATCTATCAATATGCTAAGGCTTATAAAAAGACAAGTTTCATTCGAAAATATTGGAAAAGTGACACACCTTAAAGTTAACAAAAAGGGGAAGATGAATCAATTGATATGCTTGGTAGTATTTTTTGTTTGCAGGTATCAGCAATGAAAAAAATAGTTTGTCCATATTCATACTAGTATTTTGTGAGAAAATATTCAATTCATTTTGAATGTGGGAGCCTCACTCAACCTTAGCAAATCAATAAATAGTTTTGATGAATCTTATTAAGATAGAAACAATCTCATCACTATTTGATGTATTGAGGATCAATGGTACCTCTTTAAAGAATATCTGATTCAATTGCGTTTCCAATACATGAATGTGTTTTCGCGAATGATTTTTGAGAACAAATGGTATTATGTTTTATCATGTGAGAAAAAGAATATTCACCCCATTGATGGATATTCTGAGAATACATATTTGCACAGGATTTTCATTAAACTGTTTTCATAACAAAAACCATAAAGTTGATAATTCTTTTCTCGTTGTTTCATGAAATTATTATCAAATTGTTAACATCAATGAAGATTTCAAATACTTAATTGCAAATAATAAAAGATATTAATATTTTATTCATAATTCACAAAAATTTAATAATTTCAAAAATTCTTCTCTTCCCTTATCAAACATTGAATAATTTTTCAACAATACTTGCCAAAAAATCTTAAAATTAATTCTACAAATAGAAGAATAAATAAGCTATTGTGTCAATAAATAGCATCAAATAAATCCCAATGACTGAATCAGATTTTGCAGTATCATTACCACTTCACACTCAGGTTTCTTGTATTTCTCTTGATTATTGAGAGGGTTACAAATCCATAAACTTGTGAAAAATTTTAAGAGAAAAATGGGGTTATTGTTGGACCATTTGGGTGTTAGGCCATGAGTGATGCGTCTTATGCGTAGCGCACTCCATATACATCCAAACAAATGGCTAGGAAGTAGAACCAACAGTGATTATTGCTGAAGACTACCATCAGCCCAAACCAGTTTTTGATTTAATTTTTTTTGATTTTCTTATTACATTAATAAGATTCGATCCTTGTAAATCGCTTTTGTTCTTAAGATTGTTGAATCTTGGATTTTTTTAGAATTCTGAGTTAATTCCCAATGAATTGTTTTTCATGTGAATTTTTTCTCTTCATCAGCAATATATAATAAATATTTAGATTGAAATATTTAAATTTTTTAATGATCTCAAGATTTATTGTACCATTTTTTTCCAATGATCCATTAGAAGAAGATTTAAAAGATATGAGACTTCCTACAAGTTTAAAAGCCGAGAAAGATGATTTTTCGTATTTTGATGCAGCCAGATATAGAGATAGTTCATTAACATATTTTGGAGCCCGATCATGTCGACCAGAAATCATTAAAACAGATAGCTTCTGTATTAATTACATGGAACCAAATGATATGTTTAAGAATTACAACGCTAGATTTGATTTTCTTAAGAATTTTCAAAAACCTCGAAAGATTCCTTGTAAAGAATCTATGGCATGTTTTGAGAAGTTGTATTTACTCTCTAATAAGCTAAAAATGCAAGAATATAGCGAAATCATAGATATTTGTAAAGGTGATCCAAGAATTTATGTTGATTCTCCATTAATACCTATTATAGGGTATTTATCTGCAATTTGTATTCAAGATGAATCCGAGGAGATTCATTTTTTTGGTGTTATTGAGAATTACCCATTTAAAAATGAAGATCTCCCTCATTATCATCATTTAATGGATGAACTCTCTGTTTTATGCCAAGAATCAAGGCGAACACCTTTATTAGATTTGCTAATGTGGGATACTTATCCATTAATTAATGCAATGAAGAATCATCAACGAGTTTTCCCACGGATTATGATTGATAAAGAGAACATCAAACTAAGGCCAAAAATTATCTCAAAGGCCTCGTTATCTTCCAATTTATTACATGAACTCATTGATAAATGCTCTCAAATTAAAGAGGGACTCCCCGATCTAATTCCTTTAGGAGAGGGGGTATCTCTTATTAAAGAAACTCCTGGTTCTCTCAAGAAGTTTGATTTGAAGACGAAACCAAGAATGAAAGCGAAATCAGTGAAAAAAGTTAAATCAAACAAGTCTGAGGGTACTAAGGATCAAATTATGTCCCTTATCTATTCAAAACAATGGAAGGAAGTGATATCTCTATGCAATGAACTATTATTAATAAACCATGATCCAGAATTATATCAACACAGAGCATATGCATTAATGCAAATGGGGAAGGTATTAGATGCTATTAATGATATCTCTCATGCTATTGATATGAAACCAACAGATAATAGAAGAAAAATGAGGGCAGCTCTATGGATTATGGTTGGAAGATATTCATTATCGCTCAGTGATTTGCTTGCTGTTGAGAAAACAAATGAAATTGAACAAGCCATCGGAGTATTAAATCAAAGGTGGTCTATTTGCCAGAGTAGCATCGCATTAAGTGGAGAAATATGCCTTGATGAGAATTAAGGTTTGTAAAACATTTTTTTACATGAGCCATTCTTTTAATATTTATTTTTCCTCAACTTATAAAGAAATACAGAGCGAGTATAAGGGATCATTTCGCGATGAAAATGGTCTAAAAGAAAAACTTGTGAATTTATCCAGTGATTGCAACGGGTATAATTACAAAATTGAAGTTTTTTATGGACAGCTAGACTCTAATTTCGAATCTGTCGAAAATTCTAAGGGAGGGGTTTATTCTTTGCATTGTGCCACAAATTATATATGTTTTAGGGCTTTTGTTTTTCTAATTTTGAAATGGATCAACAAAAAATTGCAATTTTTCGACCATATAAACGGTTTTATATTTATTTGCAAAAAGGACTATTGTATAACTCAGATTTGGGTCAATGATGGATTCAACCTCTCTGAGATTTCTCAAAGGTATAACATACTTTTGGATCTTGTAAACAATTCTCTTCGTTCATCAAGCACATCAAATGACCCAACAACCGAAATAACCATTGACTATTCCCCACATCACATATACAAAGAGTATAAAAAACCTCCTGAAGTCAAAGCTAGTGGATTTAAGGTGAAATCATTTGGTCAATGCTGTGAAGAAATCTCACCAGATATTCTATCCTTGCCTTCGCAACCTGCGTTCAACATGGATGTCGTTACAATTCATAAGCTCCCACGTTCTGTTAGGAGACAAAGACAGTCTTCGAATCAGAATATTGTGTAATCATATGTAAGTGTTTGGTATCATTAAAAAAATGATTCATTAAGTGTTGTTGTATTTTCATTTGATTATTTTTAAACATGAAGATATCACCTTGTTAGAATCATCAATGAAATCTTCTTTGAAAGAAGTTATTCATGGTAAATTATTTTTTTTTGCTGTGTTTTCATAAGAATTCAATTTGATAGAAAAACTCCCAAATCACCATTTTGCGCTGATCTTTATACCTGTTCCTAACCCTTAAAAGAAAACCAATCAAACTATATGTGGAAAATCAAGTATCAAAATGGTTTTATATTGGAGAAGTAAACATTTGTTAAAACCAAAACACCCTAAAAATGTTTTTTCAGGGAACATTATTAATGAATACAATCAAGAATCTTACTATTATTCAGAATCCCAGTAAATTTGCAAAATTACTGTAAAATCAATTTTCTTCATGTTTTTTGTTTTTCTCACATTAATCAGTTTACAGATAGTATCCAAAGAAGTATCATTTATTTATGATTGTTCATTCATTGATATGACTTCAAATGGAAAAGGATCAGCAATTTGTATTGAAGGTGCTGTAATTCCACTCAGCATCGCAAAAACTGTTTTTTTATCCTGTAATTCTTATATTTCAGGCGGAGCTATTTATTTCTCGACTTCAACAAACGCATCGATATCACTTTCGATGATTTGTGGTGCTTTTTGTTATTGTTCTAAAACATATCCATCAGTTGCTGGTTTTTTGGAAAGAGGCAATTTTATAAATATGATTTTATGTGACAATTCGGAATCATCGCTTAGTTTTGTCTCCATAACAAGGTGCTCTGATATATTGCGGGGTGGCGTTGGATCAGTATCCCAAGTTTATGGCTGTGAGGCGATAAACAATTTGAATAGCTCTTATAATACTGCATATTATGGATCTGGAATTGATAATTGGCATACTATCAGTATCATCTCTCGTTTTGTCACCTTCTATTCCAATACATGCCAGAATTATACTCCCCTTAGTTTTATTAAATCAAATGGCGAGTTATTCCGTTCAAACATTATTGAGAACAAATACACAAGTCTGGGAATTATTCTTTTTCAAGGAAAATGTAATTTCTCAATTTCTCAATGTTCTTTCATTAACAATGAAGGAATACAAATTTGTTTATATATCGACTCTTCTCTGGGTGGTTCTCCTTCTGTATCTATTCTCGATTCATTTTTGTGGGGTTCAGGCTCTCTCTATTCAACACCCCAAGGATCAGTGATTCTAGTCCAAAACAATAATTCCAATTCCAAATCTGTAACATACCCTAATCAACATATCAAGACAGTGCTCTGTAATGCAATCTTCCCAATACAGAGCCAAATCACCACTCACAATAATCAAAGGTTAAGCCTTTCAATGCTGCTTTTATCGTATTTCTTTTGTTGAAAGTATTTAAAGTCACCCTTTTAACAGTGTAAAACCTTTGTTTCGAATTTTCTCAAGATTGGATAATAATCTAGATATATTGGAGATTTCCATTAATAAATAACAGTTTGAATTGTATATTTTACTTATTAGATCATGAAAGTATTAACCAAATATAGCAAATGGATGATATCAAAGATTATTCGTTTCAGCTTAAAATGAATATCCGAAATTCAAGCAAAAAATATCATTGATAACTTGAGAACAAGAGTTTCTTTTGAAAATATTGATCATTATATATGTACATTGATGGATTGTTCTCCATATAACCAATTCTTGGGGATACAATGAGGATTTAGCATAACTGTGAATAGAATTCATGATGATACTTTCAATATCAATATCCAATATCAGGGTTTAAGAAATTCGGCCATGAAGAAATTCACTTTGTTTGCATAAATACTATAATATATTAAGTTTTAAATGCAAACAATCATGTTTTAGTTAATTTGTTATTATCTTGACAGGTTATTTTTCAAAATTAATCGTCTTTGTTGTATCTCTGCCAAATAATTCATTAGAAAAATGAAAATATTTATCAGTTTCTGTTCAACGTAAATATTAAATAATTTCTGAGGAAAATGATCATTATTCATGTTCTTGTTTTTTGTTTCCACGTCATTATCAATATATAGTTCATGTAACCAGGATAGAATTGTTTTAGTTTCCTCTTCAGTAATAGTTAATTGTTTATTTCAAGGGTTCTTTAATTCAGTTGGGAGTGGATCTGTATTCTATGTTAAAACAAATGATGTTTCTATGAATCTCTCTGATTGTGTGTTTTATAATTGCAGTAGCTATGTATCAGGTGGTTGTATTCACTATGAATCTACTTCAAACGGATCAATTTTTGTGAATCGAGTTTGTTGTGGTTCATGTTTTGTCACGAAAACATACACCGGTATCGAATTAGGGCATGCATTATTTATTTCAGGGAATCAAATTACCTACATTTCTCTTCTATCTCTTTCAAATTGTGCACCAAGGACAACCCAGGCGATTTCTCCCATTCACCTTTTTGGATCAGATCAAACGATTACGGACCTTAATTCCAGTTATAATCTTGCAAAAGCATATAGTGGGTTATCAACAATTTCAGCATCAAATCTTTCCTGCAGTTACACAACAATTGCAAATTGTATATCATCAAGTCATTGCAGCCTTTATATGAGCGGAGGATCGAATCAAAGAGTTTTGTCAAGAATCAATGTTATTAATTGTCAGACATCATCGAATGGAATTGTGATTTGCCAAGCTAATTCTTATTATACAATTCAAGAAAGTGTATTTTCCGGAAATAACTATGTTCTTTTTTTAGTCATTTGGTACTCAAATTATGGAGGAAGTTGTACTCTTGACTTGAAATCATGTTTTATAGCTCATACGTCCACTACCTACTCAATAGCAGGAACAGCACAGTTAATTAAATCGAATAATCTTCACACATATCAGATTCCAATTGTTATAAGTAATTTTCATTCTCGGTATTGTGACGAAGTTCTTCAAATTGATGGCACATTTTCATCCCGAAGGATTCAGTTTAAGTCAATAATTTTATTGTACTTTCTTCTCTAATGTACTTTCATTAAGTAAAGCTTGATTTATCATATTTCCTTTATCGATATGAGAAGTATTAAGCATTTTGTTAATTCCAAATACACAAAACAAAACTAGTGAAGTTGATTTTTGTAAGGGTATTTTGTGATTTCCATTATACTCTTGTTTTATTATTGATTTCTCACTTTTGTTAAGATGAATATATCAGGTTAAATACTAATGAATAGACTAAACTGATTTTGATCAAATGAGAGTCTTCAATTAAGCAAGAATATAATGAATCATAAGATCTATATGGTGTTGATCTCAATGTTTCTAATGTTGTGGGTTCATTTGTTTCAAACAATGATGCTTGTGGGATGAGAGATAATGAAGATTCTTCCGTTTTCTGAGGAGTTTCTAAAGGAGTTTGTTTGTAAGAAGGTTGAAATGTTGGAATTATTTCAACATTACAAAACAATGTATTAAAAAACTGAATTATATAAGTATTACTGCAAGTAAATGAATTGTTTGTAACAAATGAAACGCTTCCATATGTTGAAAAACCTTCTAAATAACAATGAGATAGATGAAATTTACCATTATCTGAATAGAAAAGGATATCTTGGTTACTGTGGAAAACACAATAGTTTAAATCGAATATTCCGGTTGTATAGAACACCCCGTATTGAGGACTATTATTATGAACTACATTTATTGATGTAATCGATCCAGTTCCTTTTTGAAGCTCAATACAAATATGTGTTGTAACTGTATTATTCGCAAAAGAAGAGTGCTTGAATGAAAAAGTCGATGGAGAGTTCAAATAGAAACCAGAATGATACTTTGCTTTGTTCATCGAACTATTTGTATTTTCTAATCGAAAATAACCTGAAAATAGTGAAATTGATCGATCAGTATCAGAGAGTGTGTTATGGCAGTGATTTATCGTAAGTTCCAAAAAATGGTTATTTGAGCTTGAATATGATACTATAAAATGCCCTGAGACTTGGGCAAAACAATATGAAGCGCAAACCCTTTGTACTACCAGATTTGCACTATTGAAGTATATCGCCCCTCCATTCATTAAAGACCGGCATTTATAAAACCCTGAATTGCTTATTTCTAAATTATTTGAAGATTCAATAAGGATCACACCCCCATTTTCGGCAAAATCCATAGTTCTTTTAAAATAACAATTCTCAATAATTACATTATTAAGATAGTGTGATCTCCCATTGGCAATACTTTCATTTATACATTCTGCCATAATCCAATTCATACGATTTTGATTGATTCTCATGATCATTCTTGGATTTAATATGTATAGAAATACCGAAAACAGAAACCAGAACATTTGAACTTGAGAAACAATTTCTCACAAATTATCAAAAAAACCGACAGTGAAAAAAAGAAAAACGACTCATTATTATCATATTGTCTTCAGATCTTCATAAAACTAATAAAAGAAATGATATTAAAAACCGAAAATATGTAGACATGTTATTGTACTTGGATGATTATTTTCATTTTATAATTCAAAAAGCTTTTCCTCAGGGTTTCTTTACGTGCATGCTCAAGTTTTTTGGGCATCCCTGCTTACCATAATGGACTCAAAATTTTTTAATTAATCAAATCGTTATTATCATATAATGCCATTGTTTCGAGGATAACATTATTGAAACTTTTTTATCGTTCAGGTGGTCCAAAAATGCAAGAAGAGGTCGAAAATGCGCTAGAAGTTCTTTTGGATTATAATAGCGAAATGTTTCATGATTGTGAAGCATTTATTGTTAAATTCTTATCTAATTCGGATTGTTTTCCATTGTTAATCCAAATCATATTAAAGCCAAAAAGTGTTAGGACTCAAAACTCAGCGCTTGCATACTTTGGAAAATCTATAAATAGCCATTACAAAGGACTAGATATCGGAATGTGTAAAGAAATACAAGAATTTGTATTACAGTTTTTATTTAATAGTGGAAATAGCAATCAAATTGAATCTGTATCCCATATTGTATCCGATATGGTTAATCTTAGAGGATTGGATCACTGGCCAGAGTTATTGAACACAGTGTCAAGCTGTTTTTCTGGAAATACCAGTATTTGCGAGGCAATAATGATCCTGACCAATATTATGGACTATATCAGTGAATCAGAAAAGTTAAATTCGATGCAGCTTTTTATTAATATTATCGATTTAGGGATTCATATTAAGGATTGGCAAGTAAGGGTGAATACAGTAAGTGTTCTAGGTTCTATTGCCAAACTAATAAGTGATAGTGCATTATTAAATGGCTTTATAACGGAGATATTGGGATTCATTGATGATCCTTCATGTTCCGAAGATAATACAATCCGTTTATGGGTTAGTGTATCTTATTTCATTAGCAATAATATGCTAAATGATGAGTTGATTTCTGGATTCTTCTCAAAATGCCTTCAACTATCATCAAATTCTAAATACTCTCCTTATCATAGGTTTATGGTCTTGGATTCAATAATAGGTACTGTTAAACATTTCGAAGAAGAACAATTGAGCATTGTGTTTTCCATATTATTTGATGTTTGTCCATTAATTATTGAAAAAGATCATGAAATAATGTCGAATTACGGGTCAATAATTGAGGCAGCATTTGATGATTTAGATAATTCGTTTGTGTATAATATTCTCAAAGGATATATTGTTTCATCGTTCGAGACTGATAATAATTTCCGCCATGCATTTAGTATAGCGGTTTTGCAGATTGTGTTGATATATTCTCCTGAAGAAGCTAGAAATGACTTATCTTTTATTTTGGAAACACTTGAGACTGCTTTAGATTCTAATAATGATTTGCTATGCATTTCAGTTTGCCGTGTTTTGGAATCATTTGATGCTACTTTCACCAGTTCGAATGTTTTTAGCACAAGCTTCTTTTCTAAATTAATACCATTTTTTTCGAGTAATTGCGTAGATCTTGTGAGTGCAGCATTTGATGCAGAAAGCTGCCTAATTGGTCTTATTGATAGCCAATTTGAAGGAGTTTTTTATCCCATATGGAATCTTCATTCATCAATCAACGAAGATTTTATTGAACAGTATTACTCGATGTTAAGTGCCGTAATACTTAAATCCAAAGATTTTGGAGATGAGGAATTGGATATTATGCTTGATTTTGTATCAGGGTTTTTCGATTCTTCGATAGAAATTGAAAAGTCTTCTGCCATTCTTCCTGTGATCGCAAGCATATTAACTTATGATAATGACCAGGCAGATTTTTTGCTACCACAATCACTGGCTATTGCAGACTCTGCTATTAACGATAGCACAAATGCAGAATCAATCGTATCTGGTATTCATTTCGTTGATGCTATTTATTCTATTTTCCGTTTGACCATAGATTCAGAGTATTCAGATGTGAAAAAAAGCATTTTCAAATGGGCAAATCGTCTCAAAGAAGATGAAGACGACGAAGAAGACGAAGATGAAGAAGATTCCGATATTGACGATGAAAATGTATATTCTCAAGTAAGAATTGAGGCAGTTGGTACATCATGCTTGATTGCTCACTTATCACAAGATTCTGCCGTTGCAAAAGAAATGCAAGAAAGGATTTGTTTCATGCTTGGTATACAGGACAATACAGGTGAAATAAAGACTAAAGCAATGGAATATGCATGTGAAATCGTCAAGCTTCTAGATTCTGATGATGCTAAGCACCTCTTCTTAATAATATTAGCCGAAATCAAAGACACAGCTTCACCCAGACTTGTTGCAGAAGCCATAAAACCATTTACAAAACTTATTCGACATGCATCACAAGAGAATGTGGGGTTGTTTGTTTCCAAATCATATGAATTGCTCAATGATTTCTTTGAAGGTAAGTTGTTATGCTTAAAAGGGAGACAACCTACAAATGGAAACTGTGACGTATATCTAATGACAAATGTTTCATACCTTATCTGTGATTTCTTTAGATACCCATCAGAAGAAGTCGATTCTTTGTGCCAGGTACTTCTGGGATTTGTTCAAGATCCAAATGGAATTATTACATATAGTTTTGTGGGTGCTTTAAGTGATGCCATTAAATATGGTACCGCATCAACGAAGATGGTTTCTGAGATTTTGCAAATACTTCCTTATCTGGTTGAAAACGCAATTGAGCCTGATCTTCAACAAAACTTATGTTTTATTCTGAATATCATTGTACAAAGAGATGATACTTTAATTCCCGAAGTTATGGCATTAATCCCGAATGTAATGAGATGGTATAATACAGGGATCACATCCCTCAGCGGATATGGATTGACATTATCAAATATAGCTTCTCTTTTTATGACATTGGCAACCAAGGTTGAGAACCTTGGACAGGAATATATTCTCGCAGCATTTGGGGAGTTCCCATGCTATGATAATAAAGAAACCGAGCCAATGGCCCACAAAATCATCGAGTTTCTTGAGTCCGGCAGAAATCTCAGTAACGAAGTCCAACAAGCAGCCTGTAAATCTATCTCAGGATTGTTTTTGATGAACGAAGCATCTCTCCAAAAACACAGAATTCCGAATGAGGTATCTCAAACACTGTTTTATCTATTTAAACAACTTGTTCATAGAAATCCAGCACTTCAATCATTCATTCAAATTACATACAAAAAATCTAGGTCAAAACTCGATAAGATTTTAGGTTTCTTACTTCAATAAATCCTATTTTTATATTGTAAATACCCAATGTGTCTGTGATGGAATCGTCAAATTAATTTGTTTACTCTCTCACAAAAATCACAATCGCCATAAAGCTACCAAAACAAGGAGGATAATCGATCATTCTTTGAATTTTCAATTCAAATAAAAATCAAAGGTTTTCTTAGCATTCTTTACAATTTGTGTATAGAAAATCACAAACAAAATTTAATTGAAAAATCGAAAGCCTGTAATTGTCAGATGCATGATGAATCTTCGATGTACCATTCAAACCCTAAAGAGCATAAAATGCAAAAAAGGGAGAAATTTAGCAAAGAAGAAGATGAACAGTTGATGGAACTTGTAGATCAAATGGGAGATAACAAATGGATTGAAATCTCAAGAATTCTCAAAACCAGGTCTGCGCGGCAATGCCGAGATAGATGGAAGAACTACTTAGATCCGAATCTGACACACCAAGAATGGTCCCAAGATGATGACTCCCTCCTGATGAAAAAATATGAACTATATGGACCTTCATGGAAAAAGATATCCAAAGCTTTCCCAACGAGATCTGTTAGTGGTGTTCGAAACAGAGTTTTAAAGCTCAGCAGAAAAACTAATGATACCATACGAACCACTCAAAGTACAAGCAGCAGCCATGAAGAAGAAAAGAAAGAAGAAACATTTAACATTTTACTTGGAAACGAGTCATTATTATACCTTCCTGAACCAGAAAAATACAAAAATCTCTTCATGGAAAGAGAGTTTACCAATGGAGGATTCTGGTTCGTCTCAATATAGCAGTACATCACATTTGACACCAATTACGAATTTGACCAGATGATTTAGATTTCACCAGTTTACTAAACGGATTCACTTTCGATTTTTTATCGATGTTCTTTGTGAATAATATAATTCACAGTCATCGATTCAACAGAATCTTTTATTTAGTTTGTTGTCATATATAGAACAACGAAAATGTTTCCGTTGTAAACTCATTCCCAAAACAAAGTAGTGGCCGTTTATTATATTAAACCAAATGTCAAGTTTGGTTTGAACTCATTTTGTGATTTTTAAAAAGACCGAAAGCCATTCTCCTATTTTAAAACGTAGGAAAGTTCAATACCATCAACAAAAAACATTCCAAAATTATATGTGGAACATAATTGATCAATTCATCTTAACCAAAGACAAGAAAACGATTTAAAGTATCAGAATAATAGAACAATCTAATCTTTATGAATATAAAGAACTCAAATGGACACAATTACTGAAATATGTGGTGACCAATTAAGAAATCCTGAGATTGGAAAACAAAATTAGGAGATTTGTTATCAGGATAACAAAAAATTCTCTTAATTTTATTCTGAAATCCCCCAAAACTCGACAAGTTACCAAATTTTCTCAATATTATCTCTCATTTAATCGTAACGATAAAGAATTATCAAAAATTTGAAAATAGTCAATTCAATTTTTTTCAATTCTTCTTCAATAAATTCATTTGCTCAAAACTGAGTAGTGTTCAATTTTATTGCATTTTAGTCAATTACCAAAATAAACATTCAATATTTCAAATATATCCATCTAACCTCCGACCACTACTGAGTTTTGGGAATGAGTTTAAATGTTAAACTGTATCCATACAGTAAAGAACACCAAAGAAATATTTTTGCTTATAGGATGTAATGAAAAAATCATGTTGGGAGGTAAGTTTATGTCAGCAAAAACATACCACTTCCTTCTGTAATTGCGATTTTGAGTTTGTTTTCCATGATACTTTCTGAAGAATATTGAGGGATTTTTAGGTAGTTGACACATGTCATGACTGATGGCAAAGAGTCATCAGGTGACTGATTCTCTGGAGGAATTCTTAGTGCAATAGTAAGTCTAGGATTAAGAGATGATAATCCTCCGATTGGAAGCCTGTTTGCTCCAGTAACAAATTTGATAAATAATGATTGATGTTCTTGATCAAATGAAGAAACAATATCAAATAACCATAATACTTGCTCAGATTTTTCATTATAACCATGAGAAATAACAGTTGAATTCAGGATATCATTTCTAGATATTTTTATATCACGGCCCAATATCAAATCATGGAATTCTTCAGGAGAAAACAATTCTATTAATGACCAAGGAATTATCTCGGCAAATCCTCTTCGGAATTCATCTTTTATCGATGTAAGGTTTAGTGTTCTATGAATTACAAGATTAATATACTCACCAACATTTGAAGCAGAAACATATGAATTATGATACTCAGGCTTGAGCAATAAACCAGATATTCCAGGATACTCAAATGAAAGATCATAGAGTCCTTCAGGACAACTAAGAGACTTAGCTAGTTTTAGATCAACTTCTTCAATATTGACAGGCATACCTTTAACTAGTTTAAAAAATGCATTTGAAATCGGGATGCCAAGTGAACAATCCATTATCAATGATTTCGCGCACAATAAACCAAAATAGTAAAACATTGATGCTTCACAATCTGGTTTTGGAAATAGACCTTCTGGAGAATAACAATATTCGGACTCGTAACTATCACTCCTCCATAGTTTCCGAGATGATTGACAAAACTCACGCGCCAGCAACTGGAAAAATTCATTTGTTGGACCAGTACCTATGCCTTCTTCATTATCAAAGAAAACATCAATTGTTAATGACCCAGTATGCTGCAATGTTATTATTCCATCTTTAAAAATGCTATCTCGATGAATATGGCACTTGCATCTATCATTAGTATATACTTGTTGTGAATTTTGAGCTTTTTTACGAGAATGTATCAATGATATTGAATCTACAATATTAAATGAAAGCAACTTAAACAAAAATGTCTTTGTTTCCATTGAAAACAAAGAAGGATAGTGATATACTGTATGAAGTGCTAGATTTCTATATGAATACAATGAATATAAGTTAAATGTTTGAGAATGAATGTATTTATCCCATTTTCCTATTAATACATCAAACTCAGGAATAAGTGATTTAATATTAACCAAAAATTGAAGCATTTTTTGATACTTAAGTTCAATGCTATTTGGTATATCTGGCATATACATTGGAATATCTCCCTTTAGCAAAGTAACTTGGGTAATCGGGAAAAACAGTGTGTCGTTATTTGGATACAATGCGCATAATGCCTTTAATATTGAATCTTTGGCAGAATATACATGATTATTAATACGATAGTTCATTGATGGATGGAAAGATATCTCAAGTGATCTACATAATATGCTATATAGTTTAGAAGAAATTTGTTTAGGATCAATTATTTCTATAATTCTTCTAATATCAGATCGATTATAGTTATCCAGAAATTCCCTATCACTAACTATCCCTTTTTCGATAGATATCATTGTCTCAAATGAATAAAAATCAGACATTGTTGGGACAAAAACTCTTTTTAATGGCTCTGGTTCTGTTTCTCCTGAAAAGTATTTACCTTCAAATCTAGAATTCAATACAACTATGTCTTCATATGGAGAAGACAAAAGTGGGTCATTTTGATGTGGAAACTGAACAGATGATACTTTATTTATTATATATTCACCAATAGAAACGATCGCTTCCCTATTATAAGTAGAAAAGTCATTCATTTTGCTTACAAATTCAAGGAGTTGGTCAATAAAAATATCATACATAATTTTTTGATTAGTATGTATTTGATTTAAAACATAATCAACAATTTCTTCAAAAGAAAGAAAATGAAGTTTTGTCGCTTCAACATAATTATTCCCATGCAAATCTATCAATTTCTTGTATGTAGCCTGATACCACAAATCTTGTTCAGTATCATTTAAGCTTGATGGCAAAAAAGAAAACAAACCACTTTTAAATGCCTCTTCTGGGTTAAGAGATGCATTTATTATGAATAACACATTTTGAGATAGAGAATTCACCACTCCCAATAAAACATGAATCAGTTCTTCAGATAGTGGGACTGGACTTGTTATCATTGATGATGCTAATGCTTGAAGAATACGAGCATCAATTGAGGATACTTTAGAAACCATATCAATGATTACTTTTTGGGAATACTTAGAAAACTTAATATTATCGATCTGGTGTTTAGAGGTTTTGTCCCATGGAAGGTTTGGGAGCAAACCATTAATGTACACCATTATTTTATCATTAATAACGTTCTGATGGGCTCCCATATTATCATCTTTGACAATTCTTTCAATGTTTATTGGATTTTCTGCTGCCAAAAGAGCAAAATTTTTGATCTTTATAAGATGATTTAATCCATTTAAGGAAATAATGAGTGATGGATAATCATATATATTGTTGATTAATGATACAATCTGCTTAATGAAAAATGCCGGATCAATAGTCTGAGAAACATACTGAATATTCTCAACAACAATAAAAAATGATTCGATAAGAAGACTTCTAACAGAAGGATCCTGGTGATCAAATGCAGGAAAAAACATCATTATGCTCTGAATATACTCTTCTTTAAAATAGCTTTTACACAGCTTCCATATCATTCTTGCTGCAACCCTTTTTTCTGGAGTGTCCAAAAGCTTTATATTTCCGATTAGAGGATATATACCAATAACATCAGAAAAACGGTCTGGATCCTCTTCAATAAAAACTTTCAAAGTCCTAATGCAATTTTCTGCGACTAATGAAGATGAATAAGAATCAGTATCTTTAAAATTATCCAGTAATCCATAATCTAAATATAGAGAAATATTATCAGGAAGAGATTCAAAAAGGAATCTAATACAATGTGTCACAAGCTCAACTATTTGAATATCACAGTTATCTGCAAGAATTTTTACCAAGGAATCTGTTACACTATCTGTCGGAAACTCTGATAAAGACCCAGCATCTCCATAGGCCAGCGTTTTTGAAAGAATTTTAAGACCTTCCTCCTTACATTCGCTTTCAGGCGCCAGTAAATCAAGAATCATTGAATATGCTTCCTCAGAAAATAACAGAGAAATATCATCATTTTCATCAAACATTTTAAAATTTACATGTAACAAAATTCAATTCACAAATTTTTGACAATATAAAGTGCCATTACGATTATGTAAATACTAAATTTATTTAATCACACATTGTTATTGAAGCTGGTTCTTAACAAGATTAGCATATGACCCCGATCTAATCATAAGATCATCATGTGAACCAGATTCAACTATCTTTCCTTTATCAAGAACAAAAATTCTATCAGCATTACGTACTGTAGCCAGTCTATGAGCAACAATAATCGCTGTTTTCCCATTTCGAAACTTTCCTAGGGCATCTTGAACAAGTCTTTCGCTCTCTGTGTCGAGGGATGCGGTGGCTTCATCCAATAAAAGAATAGGAGCCCCCATCATTATTGCTCTAGCGATACATATCCTTTGCTTTTGTCCTCCACTAAGAGATGTTTGTCGAATCTGAGTATTATACCCATCAGATAGTTGGGTTATAAAAGTGTGAGCATTGGCAACTCTCGCAGCATTAATAATCTCTGATCTTGGAGCATCTGGTTTCCCGTATTTTATATTATTTTTTGCGCTCATTGAAAACATTACTGGCATTTGGGGAACAATAGCAATTTGCGATCTCAAATATTTTGGGTTAATATCCCTAATGTCAACACCATCAATAAGGATTTGGCCAGATGATACATCATAAAACCTTTGCAATAGGTGCAATGTGGTGGATTTACCACATCCGCTTTCTCCGACAATAGCTATTGTCTCTCCAGGTTCAATTCTGAATGACAAATCTTTAATCACTTGTTCATCCCTGCTTGGATACTTAAAATTCACATTCCTAAATTCAATGCATCCTTTAATAGAGTTAAGAACTGCGCCATCGTCTAAATTAATCAAAGGTTTTCTTTCTGTGATTTCTAATAGTTTGGCTGATGATACATTGGATTTCTTGAAATCTGCAATACTGGAAAATATCCCATTAAAAGCAAAACTCCAATTATTCAAAACAGTTATTAAAACAACAATAGCACCCGGTTCTATTTCCTTTTTTGCTGCTTGGTTACCAGCATAGTAAAGGATAAATGACGCCAGACCCCAGTGAATCAATGAAGAGAAAAACTCTTTTGTACCATGAACATAGCTGGTTTTTACAACAACCTCATGAACATCAGAAAGTTTTTGTTTGTAATTTTTATACTCTCTCATCTCGGCATCAAATGATTTCACAGTTCGCATTGATGTCAATATCTCTTCAGCTTTAGCCGAAACAGCGCAATTACGTTCGTTAAATGATAACCAAAGTTTATCAATTTTTTTGTTGCCATAATTGTTGACAAAAGCATATAGAGGGAGACAAATAAGAGCAAACACTGTTACTCTCCATGATTGAGTTAAACACACAATTAACCCAAATACCCATTGAAAGAGCATTCTTAAAAACATTAATACTCTTTCAGTATATGCTTTGTGGGCTGCTGATACATCGTCTACAATTCTAGATAGAAGGACACCTGTTTGATTTTCATCAAAGTATGTCATATCCTGAGATAAAAAAGCCTTCATTATTGTTGAATTCAAATCAGCTTGAAACTGTGGCATAAAATATGATTCAAGAATGAATTGGAGTATGGTACATGATAGAATAATTATTACTGCATAAAACAAGTTCGCTGAAACACCATTTATCGCACCCAAAAACTCTTCACCTGTTTCAAATTTCGAATTAATAAGCACTGTGGCCAATTTTCCTTGAATTAGTGATAGAATCGGAGGAGAAGCACAAGACACAATATTCATTAAACAAGTTAGAAAAAATACACCCTTGTTCTTCATAAAGCGAAAAATCTTAATCCACTCATATCCTGTGAGCTCGTATTCAACTTCATCTGCAGATCCATGAGACCTCCAGAGAGTAGAATGTGCCCTATACATCCTTTGAATTATCAACCAAATTTACAAAATGTGACATTCCGGACGATTAAATAAACTTGATCCTTTTCAAAAACCTCAAAATCGGTTTCTTATTTCCAAAATGCTTTTAACTCTTCTTTGTGCGCTGACAGCCAGTGCTACCAATGCAACATATGAACAAACAGATGTTATTACAGAGACTTTTTTATTTTCGGTATATGAATCTCAAACGGAGACTGTAATTAATTCTCAGACAACTGTTATTCCAACCTATTACTTAACATATGTTGTAACAAATCTATTTGTTCGACAGTATCAAGAGGGCGTAACAGAAAGTTCATCTACTACCGCATCTGCAGTTGCTACACTGAGTATTCCTTCGTATTTTGAACCGTTGTTTTTGGGGGGTATTTCATTTGGTGTTGTATTTTTATTCGGATTTTTATACACTTCTTGTTGCGTTCAAACAGAGTTGGTGAAAAACCCATTATATAACGAAGACACAATTGAGATTTCTTCTGAATTAGAAGAGATTTCTGACAAAAAATCGAAGAAATCTAAGAAAAGTAAGAAGGGCAAGGAACCAAAAAGTTCCAAAGATAAGAAATCCAAAAAGTCCAAAAAATCTCACAAGCATGTCTAAAAAATTTGATTATTAGAAAGTGTTTTATTTTCGCATTCTTTCAGCAATCTTCAACCCAGGGAGAAGAGTTTTGAACTCCTCTTTCTTAACTGCTCTCGAAACAGACTGAGCAAACTGCTCAGTTAATTTCTTGCCCTCTTTATCTTTCCTTTCAACAGAAAAGATTTTTCCATTCTTGACATGATATGTAACCCCAGCCCATACTATTGATGGCTTGATGAAGTTTTGAATGAGAGATACTGACATTGAAGTAAAGTGAATAACAAATCCAGCATAAAAGTTAATAGGATTGAAATGGAAGGTAATTTGTTCTTGTGCTGGTCTCACACTGTTGGCATTCTTCAACATGATTTTGGTGGAATTGTAAACAGCATACTCTAAATAAACCCATAGCGGTCCACCAATAAGTCCTAAGAAGAATTGAGGAGTGAAATGCAATTGTGATGAGAATAATGACAAAAATGCTAAAATTGATGCAAATGGAATGAGATAAATCCAGATTACCATTACCCATACTGTTGCAACAATTAAAAACGCAAGAGAATGGCAAACTCTTTTGTTATAAGAAGAACTATATGTTACTAAAACAAACATTTGGCGCTTAATGAAATCATAATACTTTTTGACAGCCATATTTGGATCAGGTTGTGTCGGGAATGTTGCTTTATATGGGTGTGAACATACATATCCATACTTTTGAACAAGAGTTGATATGATTGTATCATCACTATAGCCACCATCAAGATAGCAATCAACCAAATTAAAGAAATTCTCTTTGAATAATCTTAAAGGTGCAAACCAGCATCCTCCCCAACACAACACAGGCCTAGGAGTGATGAATGATAACAAGTTTTGAATCCTATAAACGAAAAGTGCATAGGTTCCGAGGCCCGCATTTTTATCAGGAACACAAAACTCGTAACCGGTTGAGACAAGGATCTTGTTGGGTTCATCAACAAGTGGAGTGAGAAGCTCCTCAATTAAACCAGAATAGAAAAAGACATCATCATCTGCAAACAAAACATACTCACTCTGTGGATCACTGCATGCAACCCCATGAAGCATGTTGTGAATCTTTTGAGCATTATGATATGACACACCAGCATTAGTTATCCTTGCTGTATGATTTGAGGATGCAAAGTGAGCATTCTTGATGGCACGTTCAGCACATTCCCAAGCAGGATCATTAGTTGATTCGATCACAAAAATAAATTCAACAGGCCCAGGATAATCCATTGACAAATTTCGGCAATAATTCTTATATGAATCAGCGTGGACGCCTTTGCAACACATTACCACAGTTATCATTGGATAATTCTTCAATGGCTCAATTTTCTTATTTGGCTCGGCGGCATGGCGACGAACCCATCCAATCGCGTAAAATAGGCTAGATCCGACTAATAAAACAAGATTGCCTATTGTAAATGCAAATATCCAAAAACTGCTTGAAAAGCAGAAGTCGTACAATGACATGGCTGCATCAAATACAAACATATCTAAACGATTAATAATGTTTATATAAAGTATAGAAATGCCATAACCAACGATATGTGTAAATATAACGGCTTTGCTTGAGGATGTAAAATGTTCTCAAAATTATCTTCAATTTGAATTGTGGGAACACTTTTCATGGCAAATTCGCAGTTGATGTGGGTACCTGGTCTCCAGATACCTATGCTTCCATCGAATTTACACTTAGAGAAATGCAACGCACATCCAGGGTTGAGGGGTTTGGAGAAGGCGATAGCAACGAAGGTTGCCGTTATATTCACAAAGTTACATATTTCTATGGATGGCTCAGTTGTGTTACTAGATAGATATATAAAAAATAGTCTGAATTCTGGTCTGACAGGAAGAGAGATGAAATTCCCACGTCTCATTCTGCATGAATTGTGAAGCCCTGAGATGAAAAATGTTGCCCCATCTTCTGATTCTAACCTTTGCATATTGAAATACTGCATATAGATAAAATAATCTGTATCGATATAAAAGCCAGGTGTTCTAAAAGCATTTCGATTATGAGTAAAGTTGGATTGCTCCATATGAACAGACCCATTCAGAGAAACGAATGACATTGCCTGGCCAAGCTTGGCTCCTCCTGAGCAATAAAACAGGTGAATAGAATCCACAGTGAGGTTAGACGATTGTAAATACGTTGCTTGTCCCTCAACCCCTGCATAACATGATAAAAAGCACACCTTTTTCATTGAAACACTGCATGTCCTGGAAAAAATGGCGCCGCCTTTAAATGATGTCATGCATTCAACAAAACTGCAACCAAAGACCCTAAAATCTACATGAATATTGGATATTACTATTGCCCCTCCGTTTTCAAACTCGTTCATACGTTTCATTTTCTCATAGAGCGAATCTTTGAGAACAATAACTGGAGAATAGAAAATTCCCGAAAATATTCCAGTTTCAATATGTAAAGATGGAGCTAAATACTTAGAAAAATGACTCTCGTGTACCTGAATAGAATTAAAACTGCCACTTGTGTATAGAAAAGCAGCAATACCTGATTTTGATCTAGCCTTATTAATATAAAAACTATTTATGGCAGAAAAAGATAAAAATGGAGACCCCGAATTATGTTTAATACTGAATAGATTTAGTGTTGTGTTCATTGACTTTACAATCGGTTTACATCATGTAAACTATAAAAGTGGCACTGAAACTATCGTGTTGAATTGAATTTTTTGAATATGTAAATAAAAGTTTCACAAATCGGGATAAAATGGAGAAGTTTTCATCATCATCATTTGCATCAATTTTGAAAGGCTTAAAATCAACAGGAGAGATTTTATCAGTATCTCTGAGTAGTTTATTGGAATTACTGGTTTTTGCAAATGAAAACTTGTTGAGGGCTTTTCCAACGCGAGATTTTGCAAAAGTTCTTTGTCAGATAGCCTCATCAAGCGAACACATTTCCGATAAAATCATTTCTTTACAATGTATTAATTTATTGTTAAATGCTGATCCTCAGTTTCATAAATTTCTTAGAAATCACCATATATACGAAATTATTCGGCAAGAAATGCGTCACAATGATAATCAAATGCTCATTGAAAATATATTAAGAATAGTATCATATTTGAGTTATGTTGCTCCTGATGAAGTTGGTCAATCTTTTTTGCCTCATCACTTATTGTCTTTTATCCCCTCTGTTTCAATAGCTGAGCAAAGAAATATAATGCAATCAATTTCTCATGTTGCGCAGAATTTTGTTTCGTCTCATTACTCGTCGTCTTTGATTCATTTTCTGCCTTATATGAATGATAATGACTTAATCTTGAGACAATTTTCTACATATTCATTTCTTTCAATAACCAATGCTATTTCACCTCATCAAATTCCGCTTGAGATACTAAATCCGATAATCCGAATTATTATCAATACCAATGATATTAGCTGCGCTGTGAATTTAATTGAAATATTGTGCAAAACTATAAAAGATAGTACAGTTTCAAGATATATTATTGACCATCTTCCTGATATTGAGGGTCTATTATTCTGTAAAGCGTCACTTGAAAGAAAAGATTTGTCTGCCCAAATTCTTGACTTTATTCAAGTAATTCTACCATCACCTAAGCTTCCAAAAGCATTGTGGTCATCTAGAGTTGGAAAGCCTGTGAATGAATCTGTATTGAATGCAGTAACACCAGTATTGATTAAATATTTGTGTGATAGAAATGAACATGAAAAAACATGTGTTTCTCTATTAGCTACATGTGTTTCTCATAGATCAATTGATTCTTCACAGAAGCTTCTTAACACATTGATTAGATGCGCCCGATCTGCGAGAGCTGCTCCATATGTAATGGCTATTGCATGTGGTTTTCGGAATAGAAGTGATGTTGTAAGGTCAGGATTGCTGAAAACTCTCACTGAAACAAGAGTTTCTGGTGGTGCTCAAGAATGGTATCGAGAGAGGATTAAGAGTTTTGCTGATATAAATGGACCCGGCTTGAGTATCATTCCTGCTTCCATTGCTTTTTCCCAGAATTTTGATCTAATAATTGATTACATTAAAAAAGAAAATGTACTTCCTTGGGAATTTCTCAATACTAAATTGATAGATAAGTGTTGCACAATGCTTCAAATGGGAGCTGGTGGGAAGTCAGATCTCTCTCCTCTGGTTGATTTATGTTATGGACTTTTAGTGTATTTCCCATTTCCTCATGAAAAAGACCCGTTGAAAATTTCTAATACTACTCAATTTGCACGAAAAGAAGTTCTTGTTCGCGCTTCTAATTCTAGAAATCACTCTTTTCATTTTGTTGTTCCAATAATATCTGATTTTATGGCTCTTGAAGGACTTTATAATATATCAACAAATTCTGCGCTCACTGTTATTCTACGCGATTCTCTTTGCGCTGATAAACGATTCTGCTCAATGATGCAGATATCTCCAGAGGAAGACTTTAGCAGTGAGCCAATGTTTTTTGCTTTTCTCTGCCGAGCATTATCGATTAATGGATATGTAAGATGTTCATTTGTTATTGATAAGTGTACATTTTCTGTATATGATTCTTTGACATATGCTTTTTCTCGAACATGCTCAAGTATCAATCAAATGAGAAAATCCCATCTTGATGTTAAGATATTGGAAAATGAAGCCTTAAGATCTGAATTTATTGTGAATCCATTTTCTTTCCCTGAAATTAGGAGACCAATTGAGCTTATTAATATGGTGTATGAAAAAAGGCCCGATATATCAATATATAATCCTTTCTTTTCCTCATATATTATTTCGCAGCTTTCGAATCCAATATTATCGATTTTGATGTTTAATCCTGCAATCAGACTTGTTTATATGTACCCATTTCTTTTTAATTTTTCCGATCGTGTTTTTTGTTTTAAACTTACTTCTTTACCTCCTAGCATTTCGTGTGCTGTTCATCATGATAAATTTAGCAGGGGGTCTGATGATTTGAACATTCGATCATTTTCTATAAAATGTATTGTTGATAGGAATAACTTGTTCTATGAAGGATGTGAGCTGTTTCAGAAATTTGGTAGAGGATATATCAGGACAGAGATATCTTTCTCTGGTGAGAAAGGGTTTGGAGATGGACCAACACAAGAATTTTTCAATGATGTTTCCAAATGTTTCTGCAAAACTAGTTTGAACATTTGGAGAAATGATGCTCTAGAAAACGAATACGCAATGAGTGAATTAGGATTGTTTCCGAGGCCAGATTCTGATACCAAAGTGCTAGAATTATTGGGACTTTTTGTATCTAAAGCAATTGTAATGGAACATCTTATTGATATACCTTTTAATCCTGCATTTTTTAAGCTTCTCTTAGGTCAAAATATAAATATTCAAGAGGTTGATCCAACCCTTGCTAGATCTTTAAGTCAGAGAGAAGGATTATATGGCTTGACATTTACATACCCAGGAATCCCTAGTTTAGAACTGAAACCAAGAGGATCAGAGATTGATGTGAATGAAAACAATGTTGATGAATTCATATATCTTGTAAAAGATTATACATGTGGCCAATATATGTTCCATCACATTAAGCCATTAGTTGCTGCATTCTCCACAAATATTCAAATCGAATCACTAAGGATTTTTTCCCCTATTGAGATTTGTCATCTCGTAATTGGAGAAGATCCTGGATTTACCATCGAAGACATGCAGCTTTCCATTAAAACCGAGCATGGTTATGATTCAAAGTCACCAGAGATTCAGATGTTTATTGATGTGGTTTGCACTTTCAGTCCATCTGATAAGGAACTATTCATAAAATTTGTAACTGGATCCGGAAGACTCCCCATTGGAGGTTTTTCTGCCCTTCAGCCACCTCTTACAATTGCAAAAAGGATCGCGGAAAACACTAATGATCCTGATAAAACCCTTCCCTCTGTTATGACATGTACCAATTATTTTAAACTCCCTCCATATTCATCAAGAGATGTAATGAAATCAAAAATATTGCAAGCAATTCATGAATGTCAAAAGGTATTTGAATTATCTTAAATACTAAATATTATGGTTATTAATTGTTTATTCTTCCACAATTTGTAGATCTAATCTACTTCTTCCATGAACATTGATTGGCGATACATTAACATGTACTTTCACAGGATCAAAAATCCTAATGATCCTATCTTGCCTTGATAAACACTCATCAACTTCGCTATAAATCCACTCCTTTCCATCAACATGAACATGACCCTCAACACCATACTGTTCAAGTAAAATAACAAAAACTGTTGGTTTGATCTTAATAACCTTGCCTTCTTGAATAAGACCAGGGGTTTTCCTAAAGAGTTCCATCATGAATAACTGCGACGATGCTCTGCCTGCTTCTTGAGCCATTCGATGGCGGAAATTCAAATTATCACTAATCAAAGACATTGTAAGCTTTGATGTTAATGTTTGTGATGAAGGATCATAACCTACTGCTGCTGCTAATTGACGATGCACTAAAAGATCCGCATATCTACGAATTGGGGATGTAAAATGCGTGTATATAGGCATAGCTAGACCAAAGTGTCTAAAATTATCATAATTCTGTGTTCCTGATGCAAAATACTTAGCTCTTTGCATACATCTGGTGGTTAGTATTCTTACTATATCATCCAATGATGATCTCTTCTTTGTAACATCATCTAGTGTATTTACAAGAGAATGGTTATTCTCAGGATCAATCTGAACACCAAATCTCTTTAGGGCTCTGTTAAGGTAATCGAATCTAGCTGCAAGTGGTGGTTCGTGCCTTCTTAAACAAGCTGACTGTGGAAATACAGAATATATGTGCTTTGCAACCTCAATATTCGCATAAAGCATAAACTCTTCAATGAGAGAGTTTACATCAAGATGCTGATACTGCTCTCCATTAAGTGGTTCATTAGTTTCCGAGTCTAAAACAAAGTGAAGTTGGGGAGATGATAATCGAACAGCACCGTTATCTACTCTCTTCTGCTTAAGAATCTTGGATAAGTTTAATAATCCCCTAATGCTGCAAGCGAGATCAGATTTATCAGATTCATCTTCTACTATAGCCTGTGCTTGATCATATGCAAGAGATCTTCTTGATCTGATCAAAGTTTTTCCAAACCAAACATCTTTAGTTTCTCCAGTTCTTTTGTCCATTATTGCGACAACAGAAAATGCTAATCTTTCTACATTCTCTCTAATAGAACATAAATTCTCTGAAAGCAATGAAGGAAGCATATGAATACGCTGTTCAACTAAATAAACAGTAGTTCCTCTTTCCCTTGCTTCGAGATCAATGGCAGTCCCTTCTCTAACGAAATAAGAAACGTCAGCAATATGAATTCCTACTTCACATTCTGTATCGTTTAGATCACAATAGTGTAAAGCATCATCAATATCAGTGCATCCTCTTGGATCGATTGAGCAAACAAGTCTGTCTGTTAAATCTCTCCTCCTTGGTCTTTCATCAGGTGGGCAAACAAAATCATCTGGCGGAAGACAGTCTATTACAGCTGGGGGGAATGAATGGTGAGGAATTTGATGTGATAACAAAATAACTTCACTTTCGGTATGAATATCACCTGCATTTCCGATTGTAGCTATGTAGTGACCATGTGGATATTTTGAATCGATTCTCCAGCCATCAATAGCTACTTCAACTCTGCAGCCAACAAGCTGTTCGACTTGCCTTGTTCTGATTCTTATTTTTGGAAAACTTGGATCCATTGGAACCACTAATACATTTTGCCAATCTGAATGAGTTCCTGCTGGAGCTTCAACTGTACCACAAATTGTTCGCTTAGGTGATTGTACAATTGATACGACCTTTCCTGTTGGAAACAATTCCCCATTAACATTAAACCATTCAGTTTGTGGAAGAATCTGAACAGCAACTTTGTCGCCTTCAATTGCACGATTCTGGTTCTTTTTATTGGTAATAATAATTTCTTCTTTCTCTGTTCTCACAGTAGCCTCTTCCCTAGAAAACTGACTCAATGAAAACAAGCCAATTCCTGCTTCTCCTGATTTGATCATTCTTTGGACATCAATAATTGGAAGATAACCCTCATATATTGGGGCTTCTGATGCATCGAATACATTAACTGTTGTTAAAACTTCTGAGAGGCCAATATCATCGTCAGCAAACTCATGAATTGTCTTGTATTGATACTTAATCATGTCTCCCTTCGAATTGAGGAATTCTTTATCTTTATCGAAATTGACAAGATGAATAACAGGGAAAATACCATTCAAATAATTAAGTGCGGTTAAGATTGATTGATCCTGAGTTTGTTTTAATGTTTGATCCTTTTGTTGTTCTACAAATGTTTCTAATAGATGCTCGTTAGCGAATAACATAAAGTGCTTTTCGGGAGTGCTTAAGATTCTATCTAGGCGATGTTGTATTGATCTCGATTTATTTTTTACGATATCATATACGGTCTGCAAAATAACAACATTCACAAATTTTGGGTGTTGTAATGCATCTATTTGATTTAAAATCGTTTCAGCGTCAAGGCTGATTATAAACTTGGCGCCTTCAGTAGTAAAAGGATTCTCAGAATGACCAGGAAGCCTTGTATCAATATTTGTTCGAACATAATGCTCTCTAACAAGTCGAATAACATTCCCTCTACGTGTTGATAACAAAAGCGATTTGTGCTTCAGCATTAGACCAATATACAAAAAGTGACAATTTGTAAAATTTTTGATGCATATAATTGATGTCTTAATAGAATGAATGCTGCAAAAAGGCTGTTCGATGCCATATCCCGAATCGAAGCAAAATATGAGGAGGAAGATGAATCTCAAGATGTGCCAGGGTTATCAGAAAAAGCTATTTCTGAAAGCAATGAAGATTATTCGGTTATTGACCAAATTTTGGACCTTATGACCCATCTCGATATTGAAGAGGAATACTTTAATTGAGGAAGATTTCTGATGATGGGAAAGTAATTTATTCAATATTCGAAACAAACTGTGTAAAACGGTTTTGTTTTGAGAAAACTAATTCAAAAAGAAACATGAACGACACGCAGATAGAAGAGTCATTAGAAGGTAAAATTATAGACGATTTTCAAATAATGGAACAATTTGGGCACGGTTCTTCGAGTAAAGTTCATATTGCCAAACACATTCCTACAGACAATTTTGTTGCTGCGAAAATTGTTAATTTGAAAAATTCATCTGAGGGTGTATATAACGGATTATTAAGAGAAATGAGTGTTTTTATGCAAGTTTTGCACCCAAACATTGTTTCATTATACCGGGTATCTTTTTATGAAGAATATTTGATTTTTTTTATGGAATTGGCTCAAAAAGGTACATTATTCAAACATGTAACACAATCACATGGGCTATCTGAATCTGAAAGCCGAAGAATTTTTATTCAGCTTCTGGCAGCAGTATTACATTTGCACTTGTATCATTTTATTGTTCATCGTGATTTAAAACTTGATAACATTCTGCTAGATAGCAGTGGAAATGTTAAAATTATCGATTTTGGTCTTGCAAATACTTTTTATTGTAACTCACTCCGCTCCTTTGCTGGAACGCCGGGTTACACCCCACCAGAAGCAATGGCTGGGAATGAATATGGAGAAAAGTTTGATGTTTGGTCCCTTGGTATTGTTCTATATGCAATGCTAACCGCACAACTTCCATTTTCTTCCCAAATTTCCGATTTTCGAAAACTAATAAGAGAAGCAAAGAATTTGGCTCCAATCGAAGGTATCTCAAATGATTTGCAAGATCTTATAAATCAAATGCTTGAGCCATTTCCAATGAACCGCCCAACAATGCTTCAAGTTTTCAAACATACATGGGTTCAAGGATACATATCTATTCCATCCCAAATTGAGCCCAAACCCTTAGTATTTTTCAGAACAAATGATAGAACTGAGATAATGAATTTCAAAAGAAATCCCCTTACTATAGATCCCTCTATTATAAAAATGTGTGAAGGAATGGGTATTGATGAAATGACTCTATGCAATGATCTTAATGAAGGTAAAATTAATCAAAACACAACGACATATTTCATATTATCTAGACCATGTAAGATATTCCCACCACCAATAATTGGACTTCCTAGATTAAGGAGGCAATCCAATGGAATCACCCAAAAGTCTGTCTCAACTAAATCAATTCAACCAAGTGGAATTATAAAAAAGTCAATTCCAAGAAAATACTCTGCTTCGCCAAGAGTAATTAATAAAATGTTATGTTGATTACAAGTTTAGCTATAATGTTTTCTATGAACTATTTGGATACCCTCTTCCTTGTACTCTGCTTTGTCAATCATCATCATAGGAAAAGCATCCAAAGATCCCAAAACACTTCCGCCAATCCAAACTGCGTTTTTCCTCTCTGGTTTCGCAATAACTTTAACTTTCATTGTTGGTAAAGCCATTGCAATTACTTCTTTTTCAACTCTTTCTGGAAGTCCTCTAAACATTGATGTTCCTCCACTTAAAACAATGCTTGAATACATCTCTTTTCTTACATCCATATCGCATCTTTCAAGAGCTGTGAAAATCAATTGATGAACAGAGTCTGTATTAATACCTGCAATTGATGGCTGGAAAAGCACCTCTGCTGTTTTGAACCCCTCGTTAGTGTAAGAAAAAGCCTCACCACTGGGCATTTGGATATTGATTGGAGCGATCTTTCCTTGTTGTGCCTTTTGTTCTTCGGCTTGATAGTCATACATAACAGTGCCGATCTTCTCTTTGATTTGTCGAACATCTCCTATCTTCAAAGATGCTTCAGATAATCCCTTTTGCATTAATACTTTTTGCAAATATGTAGTTATGTCGTTTCCGGATAAAGAACTCCTTAGAATTGCATGCGGTAAACCATATCCTTCATAAATAGGAACAGTAAAAGAAACACCCTCACCTGCATCCCACACTATGCCTGTGGTTCTTCCAAGAGAAAACAAAGCTAACACTGCTTGAACTCCAGAATAAAACCCAGGAACATTAAATGTCTCAAACATAATCTGAATAGTTTTTTCCTTGTTAATACGAGGGCACATTGGTTTTTCTGTCAGAATGACAGGATGTTCATCTGGTACTGCTAATAATTCGTTATAAAACGTATGTTGCCATAATCTTTCGATATCCTCCCATGATGTAATAATACCATTATCAATTGGCTGTTTGAGATTTAGCAAATCAGACTTAGCGACTGATTCAAAACCAACAAAAAAATCCTTATTTTGTCCTCCTACCATTTGAATATTCGACTTTGGAGTTCCAATGATGGTAGGAAATACAGATTTAGGGCCTTCCGCACCAGCATACCCGGCTTTAGTAAATCCGGTTCCATTATCAATCACAATGGGGATTCCACTCATTTTGAAAAATTAGCCTGACGGCAAAAATCACATAAATAATTTACATTAAAATTCTGTAGAAAAGTGCTAAAACGATTATTGCTACTAAAGCAACAAAGGCAACCTTGGACACCACCATCTTGTTTCTCTTTCCATTCAATAGATCAAAAGCAGTTTTTGTAGCTGTTACACAATCAAATCCTCGATACCTTTGAATAGTTTCAACCATGAATTCGCCATTTTGACACAGAGGCACTTGAAGTACATGAGCAACACACATATTTAAAAGTACTTTTTCAATCTGATTTCTGTGGAAAATGAACTTATCCCATAGATAGAATATGCTTGAGATATCGTACTCATCTGCAAAAAGCAAAAGCTCCCATCTGACAGCATAGTGAAGTGATGAATGCCCGAATTCTGAAAGCAAAGCAGCTGTTGTTGGGGAGTGCATTTGAACTAACTCGTCCAATTGTGCAAAATGAGACTGTGTTTGAATCGGATTATCCAAATAGTTAGATATCCCTCCTATCTTGATAAGATGAAGGCATAATGGATAAGCAAATACTTCTGCCAAATCAATGAGAAGTCCATTTCGGGTCACAAAATATAGTGCTAATAAATAAGAAATCATAAAATATCTATCATAGCCTTGTATATATCGGAATTGGTTAACATTAAAACTGAGCAAAGCGAAAACACGATGAGCATGTATGGTAACAAGCTGTGTGTCATCCTGTAAAATCTGCAATACAAACGCCATATCCCTAAACCAGGATAAGCTTCTCTCAATATCAATTTTAATCACGTTTGAAACGCTTTCAGGAAGAAGAACCAAAGGATTAGTATCATAATCACCCAAATATGTTTTACGATAATGATTGTAACTATTCACAAGAATAGATATAGAAGAAAACCATGTTGATTTCAAAGGAGATAAAACACGAAACTCAATTAACCAACAGAATAAACGAGTCGTGTGATCTTTATTAAGCTCAATTTTAGATAAAAAAGATCCTGGATTAGATATGTTAATAGATTCTAGTGATTCTTCAACACCATCAAGAAAACCAAGATCAGAAACTTCAACACCAACATCAGTGTTTTCAACCATTAAAAGTGGCCTGTTTTCACTTTTGCTTACCAAAATCAATAAGATGTTGCTGAATACATTCTCGCTTAGCTTGGATGTATATTGGGGTAATGACACTATCAAGACCTTCAATTGAGCCTTCATTGGCACTTAAGAACTCTTCATTCATTAGATAAACACCACATTAGACATGGTGTTTGTTGTGTTCTGGAAAGAGTTATTAGAGAAATCATTAGGAGTAATGTATGTTTGTGTTAATGGTTGAAATGTATGTGAAAATGGAAAAAAGTGTCCAGGAGTGGGAATCGAACCCACGAAAAGGCTGCTCCTGCAAACCCGCCTTACCATTCGGCCATCCTGTCTTGAATAAATTCAGTATTGAAATCGGCTTCTCATTCATATAACTATTCAAAAGGGCTTTTTCGTTTGTTCTCAATGAAATCTCCTTTTTCATTGAGAATCCAATATTGGTTTGTCAAAGTGTTTCAGGACATCATGAACAGATGGAAAAAGAGAGATTATTGAAAGTGTTATTTTCATTTCATTTTATCTTTTCTTTGTTGTTGAATATTTTCTTCATCATGAATGAGCTTGTAAAAGGAACAACAGTATTTCATTTTATTGATTTGTTATTGCCAATATTCAATCTCAAGAGGTTATTTGATAACCCAATATTCCATATATCCAACCTTTTTGAAAGACTGTCAAACATTTCATTAAATGCTACAAAACACTTTCTCAACTTGAACAATCTTTAAAGAATCAAAAATATCCTTTTTGATTCTTCAAACATTACGAAATAACCCAGAGAAGCTGTGATAAAAAATGGGTTTGCTGTGATTTCCAGTGATTGAAAAGAATATCTTTTTAAAAACTCTGACAACTTTTGAAAACTAACATTTTTTAACAATTGAAAGAAAAATAACTCATCCCACAATTATGGTGTCTAATGAAAGAAACACTTCATCTGTAAGAAGAAGAAATGAATCAAGTTCAATTTGGCAGATTAAAGAAAAAACATCATATTATATATATTTTTCATCCATATTCAGGATTGTTCAATCAAATGGATCTCAAAAACCTAGAAGAGCAAGGATATTTGGAGAAAATAACAAAAGAAAATACTTTATTACAGATGGCTTGTTTCTTATATTTATTTCCTATATATTTTCTGAATGTTCCAACATCGAAACAATAGAAAATGATGGAAATAATTCAAATTGTTTTTTGTATTTTGAAAATCTTTATTCCAATGATTATAAGAAAATCAAGGGGATATCAATCGGTTGTATTAGCGAAAAACTAAATAATGGAAGGTCATATTTCAATACAAGCATAACAGTATCAGATTGTTTCTTCTCAAGGCTTTCAATGTATTCGGGGTTCGGAGGAGTGATTTTTGTGTCAGGTGGATCATATTCTATGAACATTTCAAACTCTATGTTTTTCATGTGTAACTGTTCTAATGATGGTGGGGCAATTTACTTCAATTCTTTCTCTTCAATTCTGAAAATGATTTGTGCATGCAGATGCTCATGTGGGACTCATTGTCATTTTGGTTGGTTGCAAGCTTCAAATGAGAATTATGTGGAATACTTATCAATTGTATTGTGCTCAATTAATCCATTGGGATGGTACTCAATACTTTTATTATATGGCAGACAAACAGTTGATAACACCAATTGCTCAATGAATACTGTTCAATATATTTCTGGAATTGGAATTGTCCGCCCATCATCATTCACATGTTCTCTATGCACCTTCTCAAACAACAATGCATCTGAATATCGATGTATTTATTTCTATAATAACTCAGGAACAATGACATTTACTAATATTGTGCATAATAATAGTCCAACCAATAATGGTGTTGTTCTTGTTGTCAAAGGATCTCCAAAAATTGAATATTGTGTTTTTGATAAGAATCAAAATACCCTATTCAATGTTTATGAAGGTTCTCTTGAAGTATCGCATTCATTTATTTCTCATATGGGAACATCATTCTCAATTGGGTTGAGCATTTTAATGGAAAATAATAATTCCATTGATACATCCACCGATCTGATATCCAGGCAAACATACCAATTTATTTTTTTCAAATCTTATTATTGTCATACAGAAACTCCTGAAATAACTTTCTATGAATACCCAAATCCTTCCAAAGCTGAAACACCAAAGAAAACCACTATGAATACTGTTTTCAAAACATCAGAAATTCAAATCAAAGAAACACCATATAGATCATATGAATCTTGCATATATACGTGTGAAATCGCGATTTGGAGAGAGATTAGAACGGTATTCATTAATTTTTGTGGGTTCCCTCTGATTCTCATAAATCTAATTTTGATGTAGTTTATCAATAGTAAAAAGGTTGTTACTACCTAACATTTTGTTAATTTTTGATTTTGTTAGACTTTCTTTTTTTCAAGTTTGAAAACAATATTTTCAGTAATTCAAATCAGAAATATTAGAGAATGTTTTTCCATTTCCACTGGAATATGGGTATGAAAAATAGTACTTTTAGTCCCCTCCTCTCTTTGAACAAATCAGTTGTGATGTATTCAAGAAAACCTACCCAGAGTAATCATTTCATCTTGACTTAATCCAAATTATAAAACTATCTCATATCTATCCACTTACTATCATACCTCAAGTTCATTTGAATTGGGGTTTTTATTGATTATTAACACATTTGACCTGGTTTTATGTCGATGAGAAAGTATATGGATTACATATTGAATCATAATTGCATTGTTGATCTCTATTGATATTGTATTCATTATAATTCTCTTCTTTATAATGAGTCTTCTTCGTTGAAGAAGAAGATGTGGAGTCATGTTTCTGGTTCTTTTCACTTCCAATATTGTAAGATATTATCACTACAATTAAAACAAACAAACAAATTGAAGAATACATGAACACTGTATTTGATTTGCTTTCATCAACATTCATATTAGATTCTTCATGAGATATCTTTTGTGTTTTTTCATCGAAATCCAAAGGAAATGATCTTTGATTCGTTCTTTCTGGATAATGGGTTCGATACATGGTTTGTATTGGGAAGAGAGATTGATGAGGAGTGTGAACTGGAAAGTGAGTATAATGAGGGCTTTGTTCTCCATATGATCGGTATGGAGTAAGGGGAGGTGTATTGATTTTTGTCATTATAAATGTTGGACTTTGAGTAATTATTGGTGTCCTTTCGATTATCTTTAATGATGTTTTCAATGGAATATCAGCATTGCAAAAATGAGATTTGAAGAATTGAACTCGATATGTTGGTATTTTAGTGTATGAATTATTCACTACTGTTGTTATTGGTGTTGATTTAACTGATAGAAAATCAATGAAAGAATGAGTCACTTCAAAAGAACCTTCTTCAACATAGAAGAGATAGTCATGGTTTTTTTGGAAAATACAATACATCATCTTTTTAGATCCAGATCCAAAAGCAGATACAACTCCATGTCGAGTTGGACTGTTGTTATGAACAATGTTGGCATATGACATTGTTATTTGTTACTGAAGCAGAATATAAGAATATACAAGTGCGATCTCTTGCCTTGTTGTTTGAGAAAGTGCAGAGTGAGCTTGTGAATGAGGATGGAGAAGAGATAGCAATTCCAGAAACATACTCAGCATTGTTCATTGAACTGTTTGTGTTGTCTATCTTTTGATCGCCCATGAAGAGGCAAAAAGTGGTGAATTCTTGGTAAGGCATATTATTATTTGAAACAGATATATCCTCCACTTTATTCATCTTAGATGCTCCAAAATACGCAAAAAGACCAGAAGCAGCAGAACATCTATAAGCACATATCATTTTGAGATATGAATTAGTTGAATAGAAATATATTGCTCCTCCATTTAAGCCACAAAAACAACCATAAAACATTGAACAATTCACATTCATTGAGAAATCTCCGCCATTAATATTTATAACTCCACCATTTCCAGAGATGTACGAAGATCTTGAGAAAAAGCAATGTGAAATCTTGATACTCTTTTGAATATATGACCTTCCTTGAGCAATACTTTCATTTTCACAGCTTAAACCGGTACCATAAATCCTGATTTCATTCAACCACAATACTAATGGAAAACTTTGGGGCTTTTTAGCCATTGTAGTTAACTTGGTTTGAGTGTACACATCTGATTTGAGATGTTTTGGAGTTCCCAAAAAACAATATAAGAATAACAAAAAAACATTAATGTTCTTCAAAACAAATTCAAATTTTTTTGTAAATCCTTTTATGTGTTCCTTGGTTGGTTTAACCCCATTTTTCATGAATACTTGGTTTTCAATTATTATATAATTAACATAGTTTCCAAGGTATCTATAAAAAAACAATTGAATATATAAAGCAATATTAAAAAACATTGTGGAGAAAATGGAACTAGTCCATTTCTTGGTCATAAATAAATGTTAAAAAATTCCATTTTGAAAAATTCCTCTGAATGTTCAAGGGTTTTATCCATGTTGGATGTGTTTATTTTTTTTCCTTTTTTAAGTAAAATTTTTGCAATGGAATTGGCCCTGGGCATCTGTCAATTCAATCAGTTATTTTAATTGGGTTTTCTAACTGTCATTTAAGATAGTTTTTGAATTGAAAAGCAAAATCTCAATGGCCTTAATAATGGATACTCTTGATCAAACATGGTATCTATCACAAAAACATAAGACAATCAATCTAATTGCTTTTCTTGATTATATTTCTTCAATGGCATTGTTTAACTCATTGATGTCTGCTCCTTTATGAGCAAGAAATCAAAAAACTTTAAGATGACCATATTGAACAGGAAGACCAAAAAATTCATATTTTTCTTATCTTTTTGAAAACATCAGCTCCATTAATAAGAAAAACACTATGAAAATAAAAGTTATTATATTTTGATACCCAGAATTGACATTTTGAAATATCTTTGTTCTGATAACACCAACATCAGTGTTTTCAACCATTAAAAGTGGCCTGTTTTCACTTTTGCTTACCAAAATCAATAAGATGTTGCTGAATACATTTTCGCTGAGCTTGGATGTATATTGGGGTAATGACACTATCAAGACCTTCAATTGAGCCTTCATTGGCACTTAAGAACTCTTCATATGACATAAGATAAACACCACAGTCATATCCATTTGTTTGCTGTGGACATGTAGCGTGTTTAAGTACATATTTCTTCACTTGATAAAGATAAGTAAATCGATCTACAACACTCTCGATTAGACTGATGTCGCAATTCTGAAACATTGAATCAAAGTGTACAAACTCATTTAAGCTATCTTTAGATCCATTTGGAAGCCACATTAGCAGGTGCCAGTGGGATCCAACATCTTGGCAAGATGTGCCATCAGAAAAAGGAATGAAAACGATATTTGAATCAAATGGATTCCAATATGGAATGCTATCAAAAACAATTTCATCTGGGTAATAGCGGAAAAACTGGACAGTACAAGGCGGAATAAATAACACTTTCTTATTTTCACTCCGAGCCTTTCTCTCCAACAATATGCCATGAGCATGAATTATCATATCTCCCACCCACGATTTGTCGTTTAAAGTATCAAGATCGTGAGGATATACCACAGCATCACCAATCTCTATCATGGTCGATGTAAACACAACTGTGAGAAAATGTCTGATAGTTTCTCGAAGTACTTCTCTGGTAGCTACTATTTGATAGACCAGTCCAGCACCCGTGTAACAGTGTCCCAAAGCAATTTGTGCATATATAGTTGCTTTTTTCAGTCGATTTCTAATAGTGCTGTTTATTATAATGGCGCTACAATGAACATGCTTATTGGGAGTAGTGTTTTTCATTCATGTTTTTCTTCTGGGCATGGTGGAGGTATATATTTCAATTGTGCTGCAGGATCCTCTGTTCTTTATAACGTTTGTGGGTATAATTGCTATTCAACATTGACGTCTGTTTCAGATGGACAACTAGCTCGCATGTCAACAGGAACAACAAGTAAGAATTTTCTTCATTATGTTAGTGTTAGGAGTTGTCCTCTTAGCGAAGGATCCAATAGATATAATCCTGTTTCAATATTGCAAGGGTATCAACAGGTGAACAATAACAATTTCACCAAGAATAAATGCGTTAGAATCTCCTCTTTCCAATCAGTTTCATCAAACACATTCAATTCTGTATATTGTACCATTGTTGGTAACTCTGTAACTGATGGGCAAATACTGAATTGTCACAGTGGTGTCTCCCGAGTGCTTCAATACTCAAATTTCATAAATAACACCAGCCCAAATGCTGGTGTGATCTTTATTTGGGAATCAGCTGCCCTTACGATAGAATTCTCCGTTTTTTCTGGAAACTCAAATATACTTTTCTATGTAGGATCAGGATCACTCACTGTCAGACACTCATTCATCAAGCATACAAGCACTCTAAAATCAGGATCTCTGGTAACCTCAAATATCACAGCCCTCACTTCCACATATTTGATCCATCATTACGCAACAAACATGTGCGAAACGCCTTATTATCCCACTTCAACTTACGTCAAAACAGCCGGGAAGCCAGACCTAAGGATCGGTACGATCGTTTTGCTGTACCTCATTTTTTATATCATATGACAGCAACAAAGAAAATTGAAAGAGGTAACGTTTTTGTAATAATTTAAACTTCACTTCACTTATACTGATGTCTTTGACTGCTGAGCAAGTTAATAATATTAGACAATGGTTTACAGAAGGAGATACTGACCATGATGGGAAGCTCAATACAGAGGAGATCAAGGAACTTTGTTTGAAGATGGATTGGGATTGTGTTACTGTTCCAGCCGCAATTCGTGCTTTTGATAAGGATGGGGATAAAGAGATTAGCCTTCAAGAATTCCTAGAGTACTCTGAAATGAAAGCATCTCACAACGCAAAGGCACTATTCCAGAAGCTCTTTGAAGCCATCGATGTTAACCACAACCACACTATCGATATAGCCGAAATGATCGAGTTCTCCAATCTCGTTGGCCAGCCAATAACTCCTGAAGAGGCTCAGGAGCAGCTCGAAGGTATCGATACCGATAACGATAAAAGGGTTACCTTCGATGAACTATGGGAAATTTTCAAAGACTGCGAATTTTAAAAAGTGACAACAAGTTTTGTAAATTTTTATTTCGTAAATATATCAAATTAGAATCACATGGAAGAACTTTCTAGAGAAGATCTTTTGTACCTTGCTGATGTAACGATCAGCAATGAGCAGTTTGATAGCAGCTTGAAGTATATGCAGAAGGCCATTGATATTGATCCTCATTTGTCAGCTCCTGAGCAGAATATCTTTGTTTCTTCTTATAGGGAGATATGCAGTGGGCTTCGTCAACACCTTAAAAAGATTATATCCCTTGCTTCATCGAATGAAATTGTTGAAGATTCCCAATTGCAAGCGCTTGAGTTCCTTAAGAAAGAGGTATCTGAACAAATCGCCACCTTGTGTCATGACATTTGTTCGGTTGTATCTGAAAAACTTTTACCAAATAGTGCTACATCTGCTGATAAAGCTATGTATCATTTAATTGTTGCTGATTTCAGTCGATACCTTTCCGAGCTTGAGCTTCCCGAATCCATTGAAGCTGCTGAGGCATCTCACGACAACTATATGGTAGCCAAACAACATGCTCTTGAATCATTTCCAAAAGCGCATCCATTATCGCTCAATATCACACTCAATTTTACTATTTTGCTAAATGATATTATTGGGAAGAGGGAAGAAGCAATTGAAATTGCCACAAGCACACACAACGAATGCCTATCGATTGTTAATCAGCTTGAAGATCCTTCTGATAGAAGCGCTGCCGAAGACATCCTTGAAACAATGAAGGACAATGTAATCTCTTGGTCAAGTGGACAAGAACCAACTGAGTAGATTACAACATCTAACCTTTAGTAAATGGTTAGATGTTAATTATTTTTTGTCCTTTTTCAGTTAAATAGCCAGAAGTCTTCGTAATCAAAATTATTGTATGATGATTGTGTGTCATCTGGAAAAACACTTGATATATCAAAATTGCTTGATTTATCCCTTTTCATTGATTGTGTTTCATTTGTTTTTCCGATGCTATTTGTGCTTTGTTGCAAAAATTGAAAACGACTTTTAACTTGAATATCCGTTTTTCCATCTAAAAAATAGGCAATTTTTGTCCACTTGGGTCCAAACTCATTAAGCTTTTCTAATAACATCAAATCATCTTGAGTTGACCATTCCTTTTTAGAATAGTCTGCAGATAAATAGTGTTTCCACCTCTCTCTGCATTGTCTCGGGTTTCTTCCAATCATTTTTGAAGAAATCATTTCCCAATTATGATCACCATGTTCTTTCACTAATCTAGATAGTCTTTCGTCCTCCTCTGGTAAGAATTTCGATCTACACCTTTTCGACATCATCAATCAATCAACCAAATAATGCTTTTTGAACAATTATGTAATTGAGACAAACGAAAATCTTAGGACATTTATTTGAATAGAACTCTGGAAATTATTCAATGCCTTATATTTTCATAAACTAAATTTTGATAATTCCTTTTTTCAATATAGATTCGGTAGATTCAGTAGATTTATCCAATTTTTTCAGATGTAGATAAAAAATAAATTGTAGATTATTGAATAATTCAATTAGATTTTTTATAAGTATCCCCAATTAGCCCGATAAGATTGGCAGTTTTACTTGAGACAGATTGTTCTGTTTCTGAGAGTAACTGATAAAGAATTGAAACCGAATCAAGCTGCCTCAAGAATGGTACAACAAAATCATAGTCAAACTCAATTAATGAATTCAAACAATCCAATAAATTGCAATTAAATGGAAAACTTGCAACTATACAATAATCTAAGACGGATTTAAGACCTCCGATATTAGCCAATTCTCGTCTGAGATCTTGGTTACCAAGCCCAAAGCCCCTTAATATCGCATAAACAGCCTGTTGTCGAACAGTTGGATCATCATCTTTTGATATCCGAATTATGTCTGTGTAAAGTCCGCTACTAATAGTATTACTAACACTATTTTCGTCATTGATAAAGTCTGCTATTGTTCGACATGCTTGCAATCTGACTTTAATATCTGTATGATTGAGAGGAAGTCTTAAATCATTTATGCATTCATTAATCGTATTACTCCCGGTTCTGAACAATGAACCAATAATTATTAATAATGGAATTAGTATATTAATTTGATTAGATTTCAATAATGGTAATAAATGCTCAACAATACCATATCTAATCAATATATCAGGTTTATCTACAGATGCAAAATGAAGAGACCATAGAACATACTTCAAAGCCTGGTTTGCAATATGTAAAAGATCTGGCCCGTTTTCAAACAATGCAATTGAAAGTTCATCTGAAGGGAGAGGTTTCATATGGAAGATGCCATATACAACCTGACCAGCAATATCTTGTATCTTGTCAGTCTCGGAAATTAATATGTTAATCGAAATCCTTAGTACTCCCTTAGTTAAACAAATCTGCCTCGTTTCGGGCGAAGAAGCCGAAAACCCAAATAAACACCAAACAGTATTATGAAGAATCCTTTTATCCTTTGACTCTACACATTTTATGACTTGATCTAAAGCTCCTTCGTTTATAAGTGGAAGAACATTGTCTTTGTACCCAAGTATCACGGCTAAATTATAAAGGGCTTCTCCATGACACATAGATAAAGCTTCATTTCCGATTATTTGAACTATCACACGAAAATATCTGTGATTATTACCCAATTCAGGCAACATTTCCCTTAAATCATTTGTCCTTACATTATATAATAGATCATTTAACTTATTAAAATCTTTATTCTTATAGCATTTTAGTGCACTAAGTATATATTCCATGGTTTTTTCGTGTTTATGGATTCTTTTCTTGTGAATTGTACTTTTTTGTTCCATCTCTATGTTTTATGAAGATTTTAAATCCTAATTCTATCTTTCCCCATTTTATTCTTTAATAAATTATTTGGAGAACAAATTTTGGATTTTTTTTATTCTAATTGTCAATACATTATGCTTGTTTCAGGTTTAATATTATGTAATAGCATGAGACGCAATCAGATTTTTATTAGATGAGGCTCTGATGGTTGAAAAAAACCTTAATCTGAATATTCAAAATCAGAAGAAGAAGAATCATTATTTTGCTTTTCAAAATGTAGAAAATAGTCTTTCCCGGTTGTTTCATTCATCGCAAAATCTGAATCATCTGAATCAGTGTCTTCACTATCAGAATCACCAACAAAATGGATGTTGCACCGATTTTGATAACCATAATAGGAACAAGAAGCGGAATTATCAGAATCTTCTTCATTTTCCCACATGTATTGATCCAATCGGAATCTTGGCTCATCATCATCGTCATAACATGGGTCTCTCATATGGAATTGCCATTCCCGAGGGCTTCCCCAATCAATGTAGCTATCAGTATAACCTCGATCTGGCCACGCCATAAAAAAATGGTTAACTTCAAGCCAATTGTCTAGTTGAATGTTTATGTGATGTTTTTTTTACTCAATAGACTCATTGCTTACAGCAGCATTTTGTCTCCTGGCAACATTCGCCTTG
>Ga0074193_1000428_pt1 | contig 72267 bp, 35 predicted proteins | sample EPASupsiteHSE605_FD_64523 | JGI IMG/M metagenome (GOLD analysis project Ga0074193, IMG submission 64523) | Bioremediated contaminated groundwater from EPA Superfund site, New Mexico - Sample HSE6-05 | ecosystem: Environmental > Aquatic > Deep subsurface > Groundwater > Contaminated ...
TAAGGTGTGCTGCATATGTTTCTCCTCCATATTTCTGTGGACGTGTTCTCACATATACTGGGTCTAAGTTCTGCAAGACTTGTCTTACCAAGGTTCTTGATATGAAACCTTTTTCAGTGGTAATCACATCTCTGTTATTGTCTAAGAACTTAAGATCAGTCTCAATCTGCTGTTCAATAAACTCTTTACTCATCGTCTTTACATGTCGTTGAAAAGTGTGGCCAAAGATTGTGATATTGTGAGCAATATATCCACTACTATTTCTGAGGAACCACTTTCCATTGAGAAAACCCTTCAAATGTGTCATCTGATTTGCGAGGATAAATAAAAAGAACCGCCTGGGCACCTCTCAATTATTGAGGGGGAGATCACTTCACTGGCAAATATGTATTCCAACAACACTGACAACACATTTCATTCACCATGACATGTATGCCAGTCAAGTTGGTTTGATTTTGGTTGATTAGGGACACAGTCTCCTGCTTCCAGAGGACCGGCCGGCCAAAAGAAGTAGCCTGTGAAAGTATGATATCGAAAACGAACCAACAGGGGGTCCCCAGTGCACTTTTATCGTCCAGATTTTGTCCAACCAAATATCTCCTATCGTTCAATTTTTCATGGCTTCTAACTTCAGTAATGACTCCAATGGTGATTCAGATCCAATATTCATTGATGAACAAGACAGCGACCCTAATGACCCCACAATAGCTTTCAAGCTCCAGCATGATATTACCTTTGATAAGATTTCCAGCAATGAGATCCATGCTACCCCTGAGAACCTTGCCCATTGCGTTATGGTAATGCCTGCTGATAATCTGATCCTTATTTACACCATGTTCAACGGTGAACGCATTCTCACATCCAGAAGTCTCAAAGAATGGTCCAAAGAACAAAAGAACTCACCCATCCTTGAAGCTGTATTACATTTACCTCCATCCACTAGATTTGACCTCAAAGATATGTTTACTGGTTTCCATCCCTTCCCATCCACAAGAAAAGACATCTACCCTATCCTTGACTTTATTAGAAATGGAATCTGTGCCCAAAACGATGACGACTTCAACAATCTCCTTAATCACTTTGCCCAAATGCTCCAGAAACCTTTTGAATGCTCCAATGTAACAGTTCTTCTTTATGGTAACCAAGGAACCGGAAAAGGCATCCTATACAATCTACTTGCAGCTTGCTTAGACCCTTATGCTCAACAATTACAAGTCTTCGACAAGTTCCACCAATGCATCAAGAACTTTCAAAGCTCCACCAAACTTCTGATCAACATCGACGAATGTAACACCATCAATGATAAGAACCTTCAAGTGCTCAAAGACATCATCATCAATACCAAAGCAAGTTACCGTCTCCGTGTCAATTCAAACCCATTCCCCATCAACATCTATTTCTGCCTCCTCATTTTCTCCAACAGCAACGACATCATCAAAATGATCCCTTCAGAACGCCGTTACTTTTGCCTCAACCCTGCTCTCCTCAAAAAAAAATTCTATACCCGCATCTCTCAGTTCATATACATCCCAGGTTCCAATCCACCACAAGTTGATCCCGAAATCGCTGCCCTTTTCACTCAGTTCCTTCTCCAAATAGATATCAGTAAGTACAACCCTTATGCTACAGAAGTCACCGTATTCCAAGCAGACATCATCAAAAAACATCTCCCTCCCAAAAAACGCATCATTGTCCAGTTCATTGAAGCCCGCAGAGATTGGCTCATTCAAGGTAAATACCAGTTACATAGAGGAGAACATCCATCAACAGTTATCTTCGAAGAATACGAGAAGTTCATCCAGAAGATTTCCCATGTAGAAAAAGACCGGTCCGCCCTAGGAATTCTGTTCAGAGAGTTCTTCACTGTGCGATCACAGAAGAAAGACGGTAAGGTCACAAAGTGGTTCAAACTCCAAGAAGGTCTCAATCTAGAGATTCTTAAGTAAAAAAAGTGCCTTAGGCTTCGTTTTACTAAGCGGTTATGACATTAATGAGTATAATAAACTTCGGTCTCCTGAACTTTGGAAGACCCATGTTGTATACTTATGGCAAGCCCACACCAGAAGAACTCATGAAACATTTGAAAGCAGACAATGAATGGTTGGAAAAAGATAGATGAAATAGCTACTCCGAGTATCGATCAACGATCAATAAACTCCAGCAGAAAATTCTTGAGCTGAAGACGATGATGGAAAACTTTAGCGGTTAAGTAAACAGCAACCTCATGACAAATTTTACTAAGCGGTTATGTCATTTGTACTATGGAACGTACCCAGTCTGTTGCTCCCCGTCCAACCCCTGCTCCAGCCCCAGTAGTCACCAACGAGATGATCTTTGAAGAGGTCAAGCTCGTCCACAGTCTCATCAATGATCTCATAGGAAGAGTTACCATGCTTGATCATGAACAAAAACTTGGTTTCGAAAACATCCAGAAGAAGCTTCAGGACAACAATGACAGGACAGTGTTAACCATGATCTTTCTGCAGCAATTCATTCTCCAACCAAAGCTTTTGATCCCCTCTGGTAAGTAAACAGCTAACCACTTTTTGTCATTTTTGCTATGGAACGCAAGCAACGCCTACAATCCTTTGCCGAGCCCAAGACACTGACTCTGGATGAAGTCTCTGAGTTAGGTTTTAGGTTAGAAACTGAACGCAAACAGTTGGTAAAGGAGAACAAGGATGTCTTAAGGCAACGTTACCTTGAAGAACAACTTGAAGAGATTAGTCTAGCTGTACATTATTTTCAACACACCAAACTTTCTCCCTCAGATGTTATTGAAGATCAATTCTTTGTATTTCCTTTTTAACTTCTTTCTTTGAATCGGATCCGATATTTAAAAATTTCTGATGGATGTATTCGAATATAGTTTGAATTCCTGTTACGAAATTATTATTTCCTGCTAACCTCTTATTTATTTTACTATGAATACTTTCAATATGATTTGTACAAGTTAGAATTGATATCCTTTCCCATAGAGCCAGTTTATTAATCAACACAGGATTAACTGGAAGAAAAGACTTTTTTGAAATCATGTATCCTGAATATTGGGCAAATCTATGAAGATGTTTTTCATCAATATGATTATGAGCTAAATATTACTGAATTTCTGTTATGGAGAAAGAAAGTTCTTGCTGAAAACAATCTGGAGAATAACAAAACAATAAATTGTTGATAACCCTTCCCAAAAATGAATTAGAACCAAATGATTCAATAAAATGACGAAAACATAAATAATGTTGATAATTATTTTTCAGAACGAAACTTTCAATTGATCTATGACAATCGCTGAGTATGGACAATTGTTCTAATCTGTTCTTCCCAATACTTTTTGCGATTGAATCAAACATGATTTGATACATATTGGTCTCTTCAGTTGGATGAATTATAAAACCAATTGGAATGCTAATATTATTTTTAATTACTATTGGAATATGATAACAATATGGATATGTGGCCTGAAATTAAGAGTCTATTTCCAGAACCACACTACATTTGAGAACATCTTGGGCCCATGGAGCAACAAAACATAATGTTCTTAAAAACTTGTTTTGGTATTTGGTATTTGCAGTGAAATCATAATTAGAAAATGGATTTGAATCGGAAAGAAACAAATAAATATCTCCAGAATTCCCAAGAATATTTATGTAATCGAAAAATGTTCTCCCGACTTTTAAAATTCTATTAATCATATTGATTGTTTTTGGGGTATATGAATGATAAAAAAACAAGTTTAAATATTCTGTATTTGTTGGATTGTTTTTGCAAATAATTTTCCCTATCTTCTTAAATACACAAGAATATTCCGATTTATCAAGATGTATATAGTACTCGATTTTGAATTGATTGATCTTTTTTATTATTGGAATATGGATACAGATAGAGTCGATAAGGATAATAATACTTGTCAATTTCATATCAAATTGGATCACAAATATCAAACATTGACATATGGAACAATAAATATATAAAAATCTTTTGTTTTCTCGATTTTTCTTCGATATCATGAAATTGAACAGCGAATCAGGAAGATGTCTAAGTATTTTTGACATATTAGATGGACACCACATTTTTTTTGGGGATGGGTATGTATGGAGCCGTTTTGATGGTTTAATATGTGTCCCTATAGTTTATTTTTTTTTATATCGATCCATAAATCCATTTGAATGACCAAGGGCATTATCCTTTGAAAATCGTCACTTTTGTCAAATTTCCAATTTTGAATACTTTTTTGCTACTCCCCAAATGACTATTAACCTGTGTAAAAATCAAATCAATATTTGTTGAAATTTTATTCAATGAAAATTAAATTTGTGATGAATTATCGGCTGCCAATTCAATTTTTTTACATTTTTTTGTTTTCATGATTCCAGCCACGTCGCTATTGATTTGTTTGCTCAGGATATTCAAATCCAATGTTTTATTTCATATGAATCCTAGTAGTAATTTAATGGGGAAAATTGTGTTACAAAATTGTATTAATGAAAGAATTGATCAAGGGAGGTCATATATTAATGAAAATGTCAATGTGAGTGATTGTTTTTTCATGCGATTTAAGACATTTGGATCTAATGGCGGAGTTATTAGTATTGATGGAGGTTCGTTTTATATGCATGCAAAAAGCTCAATTTTTTTGGGATGCGAAGTTGTTGGGACACCTGGACACGGTGGAGCTATATTTTTTAATTCTTTTTCCATTAAATTGAGCAAAATTTGCGCAAATAACTGTTGAATTGAATCATACTATGGTCACTTTGCCAGCCTCCAATCATCACAAAATACCTCAATTGAGTTTTTCTCAATTTCAAAATGCTCTAATATCACAAAAGGCAGGGATTCTTTTGTTATGCTATATGGGCATCAGTTATTATTGAACACAAACAGCTCGATGAATAGTGCAAGCGATTGTTCTAGCTTTAGGACATTTACTTCTTCGAGTCTCTTATGTTCTTTCTCTACATTTTCGAATAATATCGTAAGTGCATATATAAGCATTGCGTTTTCGTTTAATTCTGGCACCATTTCTAATTCTAACATAATTCACAATAACAGTCCAACAAATGGGGTTTTATATGTTTGGGATGGTAATCATTATCTTAAGACATGTGTATTTTATCGCAACATGAACACTCTTTTACATGTTCGAGCAGGTTCATTGACTCTATCAGATAGCAATATCGATCACATCGGAACAATTCTAAATGGTGCTGTTACAACCTCAAATAACAACTCATTTACAAAAACAAATTCCTACCAAATAGAATTTTTCGGTACTCATTTTTGCAATGTAGATAAATTAAGTGCTACAATGGGAAATACCAAAGTTGATCCTTGTATTAGGGTATACCTGGTTTTCTTAGTAGCTCATTTATGATAAACCTCTCATTTTTTTACTTTACAAAAAGTGTCAAATGAATGAAAATGAAGTATCAAAAAGAAATCGACAACTTGAGAAAGAAAACGAACAATTGTATCAAAAGATACATTCATTAATGTCAGAAAACGGATCTTTGAAATCATCGATGTCTCAATTTCGACATGATTTGCAAAGTGAATATGAAAAACTGGTTTCGAAATCTATTTCGCCTTCTAAAGAAAGGGAAAACAGGCTTAAGAAACTAAAAGAAGAAAACTCTAATTTGAAATCTGTTTTTGAGACATATAATAGTAGATTAAAGGCACTTCTAAGCAGAGTTGGTTTAAATAACGGCGATAGTTTCGACTTTCTCCAATCACTGCAAAAAGTTGAAGAAATAATTGGAAAGGGCAATAAAGACGATTCAGATGAAAAAGATGCTCAAATTGAGGTTTTGAGAACAGAAAATCAGGCATTGATGGAATGTAATCAAAGATTTGAACAAGAAAGAGAGCAGCTCACATCAACTCTGACCACATACAGGGATTCGCTGAAAGCAATGAAAGAAGCACTGATTAGTTCCGACACCGAGAAAAAGAAAATGAAAGATGAGATCATTCGCCTCAAGAGAATCGTAGAAGAGACAAGAAAGAATTAATAAAGGTGTTTAATAGTCACTTTTAGATGAATAGAAGTGCGATCCAAGCGGGATCCCTTCAGTATTATATATCTGATTTAGTAGCGAAATCGAGCGATAGGAAATCGGGATTATTTCGAACATCTTTTTTGAATTTTCAACAATTTATAAAATATCAATATGATCGATCTGTTGAACAGAACGAAGAAACTACTTTTTTAAACGACCTTTTTTTATCAATATCGATTTCTCAGCTTGGATCAAAAACTAAATCGTGCGTCACCCTTCTTCATGCATTAATTGATGTGAAATTAGGGGATAAACTGATGAAGTCAAATAGAATGATTCGAGATTTGGGAAATTTCCACCCATGCCCTGATAAAAAAACGTGGAAACTTTTGAAAAAGATATTGGTATATGTGTCCGGGACCCTAAGGAGTTCTTTTCAACTTGCTTTGGTACCATTAAGGCATCACATCGTTAAGTGGACTAAATCAAGCATCCAGGAAGAAGCCGTTTCTGGTTTTATGCTTTTATCTGTGGTGTTTGAGTGTTTTTCTCATTATTATCAGGCTTATTTTTATCAGTCTCAAAGAATGCTTCTTAATGGTTTAATGAATTCAAATGATTCAGTTTCTGAATCAGCATTTTCTGCTTTTAAAAAAGCCATTAAGTATACTCATAAGAATCAGCATTTTAATATTGAAGGGTTTTGTAATAATATCCGAAACTCATTCAAGAATCAAAACTTCTCTTCTTTTAAGAATCTCATAAGAGCATCTGAGTATGTTCTTTTTTTACGACCTGATTTAATCAGATGCTTCTCTTTTGAATCAATTCCAGTAGATTTATTATTATCTAAAGATAATTCTCATCGAGTCTCTTCATTTCATGTGTTTCCTTTTGCATTTCGAACAGCATCACATCTTTTTAATGCCCATTTCGAGGTTATTTATAAACAGTATATTAGAACCATGAAAAAGAGATCAACAGTTAGAAACGAAGGTATGGAATCATTTGGAAAGTTTATATTCGCCCACTCAGGATTTTTTGATGATTCAGAGATTTCTTATTTAAAAGATTGCATAGATCTGGTCAAAGACTCTTTAGATATCAACGCTGGTGTGTTTTCATATTTATCTTTATTGACTGTTCCAAACAATCCTTTTGGTTTATCTATCGACATTGTTTTTCAACAACCAATAACACCCCTTATAGTGAAAGGGTTGATATTTTATAATAGAATTTTGCCCGAAAACTCAATTAAAGTTCAAGAGCATTTATTAACACTAATGAGTCCGATATTATTGAATTCCAAATCACCATCAGAACCTGTGTTATTTGCTTTGAATTCAATTTTTAGTGTAGAGGTACCATACTGTTCTATTTCTGAATCGACAATTTTGAGGTTTTCTCTATTACTTGAACACCAAGATTACTCTGTGCGGAAAATGATTGGAAGGTTCATTACCGAATTCCAAATCTCTCAACCAAGTTTGTTTGTTCTCATTAGACTTTTATCTGTGATATCGAATGAAAATAACCAAAAACTGCGGCTTTATCTCTTTAAAAGAATCAACCATTCAATATATGATGCATCATTTATTGAATGGCTCGTTTTTCTTTTGCAAGATTCTCAAGAAGAGATTTCTATAGAAGCCCTACGTAATTTAGTTCGGTTTTTGGATTATTCAAGTGTATTTGAAATTGTGAAAGAATATTTGTCGGAACAGTATTCACCATTGAGCTATTCTTCTCAAATAAGAAAATACATGATTGAATGCTTTTTAGTCATAAGCGAAGAGGCAATTGCAGGTAATAATCAATCAATAAAAGCAAAGGAATTGCTACAACCTTACGCATCTGATTTGATGTCAAAGTTGTTTTCATTTTCTAAAAAGGTTCCTGTTGACGCAATTAAACTTCTTTCACACTTGATTTCTATCATGGATTCCGATTTCCATGTCACAGAGCTTATTGGCTTATTATTTGATTCTTTAAGTGTTCATTCTTCGTTTAAACGTCTTGACTATTCATTAGATTTATTGATATCGGCTCTAAATAATGTAAGTTTAAGATTACTAATATATAAAGATAATGTTGGATTAATAAAACGTCTCCACAGTCTATCTAGATTACCAAAGAATGAAGTTTCTAGGATTAAACTATTAAAGGGGCTATCAATGATTGGCCCAATAAGTTCGGAAATGATTTCTTCATTTTTAGAGCAGTCTTCAAGTTTTCAAAGAACGATCTCTACTAATTGCGCAACCTATTTTGTATCACAATCAGAATCTAATGATCCTTTGTCTTCATTAGTTTTTGCTACCATTGGAATAGCTCTATCGCATATTTTTGATATTCTATCCGATGATTTTTTATCCACCATTCATCCTTTAGCTTTCGATGCATTAATTGCTATTTTAAAATCAAATAGAAATATTGAAGAGACTTATCAAAACGAACTTGTTCATAGGATTATTTTAATGTTGAAATCAGATAGACCAATTTCTGTATCATTTTTAATTTCGAATTTATCAACACTTATAGCTGTTCTTGGAAACAGATGCTCTCCTCTATTTCCTCATATTGTTTCATTTATTGAGGAAAAATGGGATAAAGCAGATAAAGCATCATTAATCAGGGCTTCAGAGTGGATGATGAATGTCTCATCAGTTGATTTCGAACCCTTTTTACCTAAAATAGCCGATCTATATTTATCCGAATTACATCATTTTATGTCAAAAGTAGTCAATCAAATCTTTGTTGCCTTTATTACTTTTGGGAGGATTATTAATACAATTGGGAGTGTGGTTTTCCCATGTTTTTGCGAGTGGTTATTAGCTCATTCATCTGAAACATCTCTATGCTCTGATGTTTTAGGGCATATTCGGTCACTTCTTTGTTATGTCGAAGCCCAAGAGTATTCTGGATTAATGATAAGAACAATGATAAAATTAATTCAAATTAATTCAGGATTGCTCACTCCATGTCAAAGGATTATTGCATTGATTGGTTGTTCTCTAGGAACCCAGTTTTTAGTCTACACATCCCTAATCACACAGTCATTTACTATTGAAGAGGATTCTGAACTAAAATTGCTCATTGATTGCTACAAAAAGAAAATCCCAATTCCCGAATTTTTAATGAGGGCTTCATATCCCAAAATCGGAGAAACAACAACTCCATTACATAGACAATCATCAAATCATTCAATTCTTCCAAAGGAACTGCCTTCAATTACAATTCCTAAACCTGAATGGGATGAAGATAAGTGGACAGAATGGAATGATGATTTTTTGATATCTCTTTTCAGACAATCTGACTCACGACCCATTTCTGCATGCGCCTCTTTGGCTCAAAGGAATCCTGCAATTCGAAATGCCCTGTTCCCTGTGGCTTTTTTATTATTATACCTTCGGTTTAAAAACATTAATGAATCTGATTTTAGATACCTTATTGAAGTAGTTTTCACATCAAAAGAAGTTCCCAATATCACAATTAGATTGTTTACTGCAGTTATTGAACTTTTTGAAGTATTAGAAATTGAAATTCCTATCTCGATTGAGATTGTTGCACGAAGATCATATGAATCAGGATTGCTTCCGCAGTCTCTTCGATGGTATGAGATTATTTATGAAAAGAACAATTCTGAGAAATATTTGAAAGAGATTATACTTATTAACAATGAAATTGGATTGTCCACTGCAGCAACATCGGCTCTTGAGATTGCAAGAAGGAAAAAGTATCGGTTTTACAATGAAGAAATTGCCGAAAAACTTGGTCTATGGGATGATGCACTGAAATTTAATTCAGAACAATCATTGATAACAAATGATCCATATTTTTTCAAAGGAAAACTGAGATGTATGAGAAATCTAATGCTATTTGATGAGATTTTATGTGAACAACAATGTTTTCCATTGTACTCTAGTTATGCATTGTTTTGTCAATTCAAATTTGCAGAATTTGATAATGAGATGGAATTAGTAACTCTTGATGAGGAATCTACATTAGAACACCTATTATATAGTTCAATTCATGGTGATACCGAAAGATCCACTATGTTATACGAAAAAATTATTGTATCAAATACGAAGAAGTTATTCCCTGGTTTTTATGAAGAATTTGATCGTGTCTATTACCAGTTTTTATTAGTTTCTCTTGCTAATGAGGCTAAAGAAGTATCGTTTTTAAAATCAAAGAAACAATTCGAAAATAGTATTGAATTTTTTGAAAAGAAACAATATTTAACAATGCTTGATGAAATCAAAGAAATATGGAAGATAAGATTTTCCAAACTTCCATGTATACCTCAGCTTTTATTATTACATATTGCCCTTCGATCATCAATAATAAGTGTTTCTGAGCAGATTGAATCCTTTATCAAGTTCATTGACTCAGCGGTAGAAAAAAAGAATTATAGAGCAGCAACAAGATGCATTGATTTACTGGAGGAAAAACATCCATGTGATTTGATTCAGATTTCGAAAGCTAAACTTATGATATCAATGAATAACATCAGTGAAGCAGTATCAATACTTAATAGATTAGGCGAATCCAGGTCTATAAATTCATCTCTATTGCTTGGTCAATGCTTATATAAAGAAGGGAACTATTTGCAATCCCATAAAGTTATTTCTTCGATTTCTGATTATTTTGACCAACACTCAGAGATGTGGAATACTTGGTCTCAAGTAAATATGGCATTGTTTCATCAAACTCAAAATGTTCAATATCTCAAAGATTCTTTTCATGCTTCGATTAATGGTATACTTAGAGGTTCTGATGATTTAATTTCTTTGATGTTGAGGATTTTAAACATATTGTTTTTGCCTGAGTCATCTTATTTGTATTCTATTTTCGAAGATGCAATTTCTGATTTGCCACTCAAGCAATGGGTACTTGTTTTGCCTCATATATTTGCTCTACTATATTCTCAAGATAAATCTCTTAGGCTTTTAATCAGTCTGTTCATTGAAAAAATTGGATCTGAGAATCCAAATCCGGTTTTATACTCCTTGTTAATTCCAATTTATAGTTCTGATTGTTTTAGACAACATATTGGTAATTCAATAATGGAAAAAATGCAATTAAAGTATCCCAATGTATCAAATCTAATCCTTATTATGTCTAAGGAATGGATCAGAATTTCTACATCATGGTGGGAGTTTTGTAATTTCTATCTTGATAGTGCTTCGAGTGAAATGGAAAGGGGCGATTACAACGCAATGCTCAAGATCTTAAAAGATCTACATACTGTGATTGATGAAAATCCCGTAACATACATGGAAATATGTTTCAAATCCGAAAATGGGATTTCTCTTAGCAAAGCTTTTTCTTTAATAAATGGGTATCAGGAGACTAATGATGAATGCTATCTTCACAGTGCATGGAAGTACTATTCAGAGATATATGCAACGGTACAATCTCATATTGAACTAATGAATACAATAGATTTATCTGATGCATCTCCTAAATTGTATAATATTAAAGAATCTGGACTTTCAATACCAGGTAATTATCATGAATTGAGCAAAACTGTTTCAATCCAGTCGTTTAAATCTGAAATAATGGTAATTAAATCAAAACAAAGACCTAGGAAGATTATAATGAATGGATCTGATGGAAAAGAATACTCTTTTCTTCTCAAATCAAGAGAAGATACTCGTTTAGATGAAAGATTAATGCAATTGTTTATATGCATAAATTCTATGATAAATGGCGCTTCTATTCAAATGAAGGATTCTGTTTTAATTGAAACATATAATGTAACACCAATATCTAATTCAGTTGGATTGATTGGATGGGTAGAAAATTGCAATACACTTTATGATATGGTTAAGAAATCTCGCAAAAAGAAAAGTATATCTATAGAAGCTGAATATGAGTTATGTTTAAAGAATAATCCATCATTCGAATTGTTAAAGGGAGAGCAGAGGAGAGATGCATTTTTATCCGGATTTGAAGCGACAGATGGAAATGATATCCGACAATTGCTTTTTACTGGTTCATTGGATACTGTTGATTGGATAAAAAGGAGGAACTATTTTACTGGATCATTATCAGCTACATCAATTATTGGATATATTGTTGGTCTTGGAGATCGTCATATGTCAAATATAATGTTAAAAAGAAATAATGGAAAACTGGTTCACATTGATTTTGGTGATTGTTTCGAAATCACTATGAATCGTGCTAATTATCCTGAAGTTGTTCCATTCCGCCTAACAAGAATGCTCGTGAATTCACTTGAGGTATCTGGTATTGAGGGATCATTTAAAAAACTATGTATTGATATATTTAACCTTATGAAAAAGAATAGAGAAATGATAATTGGACTGATGGATTCATTCATATACGACCCAATTCATCAACAGACATTTCAATCAAATCAAGCATCAATGGATATTATCAACCGCATCGATAGCAAAATTAATGGAGTTGATTTTGGAGAAACAAATCCAATGAAAACAGAGATTCATATCGAAAGACTTATTTCACAAGCAATTGACCCAAATAATCTATGCCAAATGTATCGAGGATGGTTTCCTTGGTGGTAAATTGTTTAAAACATGTTGTTATAGTTTCATTCTTTTATTTTGGAATTAAACATTGGTATTAGTATTTGATTAATTGGATATAAGGATTCGATCGCAGGTTCATCTGCCACCAGTTTTAGGAATCTCTGAAATGTTTCATTTGCATTCACATAATCATTTGAATGAAAATAACAAATTGCAAGATTGATTAACAATCTATGAGAAGAATATTTCTGTAATTCTTTTTCAAGGAGCTTGATTGCAGGTTTGTATTCACCTAAATTCATTAGAGCCACAGCAAGTCCTTCATTAGCTCCTTCGCAACCAGGATCGAGCTTCAGAGCTCTTTTCAAACATATGGCGGCACTACAGTACCTACCAACATCAAGATAATTCAAACCCAAATTTGTCAGGGGTATTGATTCAAAAGGGCTTATCATAGATGATTTGATACAACAAGAAATTGATGCTTCAGATTTGTTCCTACTCATGATACAAAGAGATGCATTGTTCCATAGTGCAGTAGAATTAGGGACACCAATAAAAGCTTTCCTATATAACCCAATAGCTGTATCAATATTCTGATTGTGTTGTTCTATTGATGCTGACATCAAAACTGATTGGAAATCACTTGGATCTCGTTCAATAGCCAAAGAAAACTCTTCTAATGCTTCCGAAAACATTCGTTGAGATAAGAAGTATTTACCAACTCGTTTCAAAAGCAAACAGTTTGTTGGGTGCTTGTTACGCGCTTCTTTAATAAGTGCAAAAATTGATGATGAGTCATTTTCAGACTCATAAACATTGATTAGTTCTATAACTGTCTCGACTCTAAAGTCAGAATCAAGAGCATTTTGAAAAGAATCGATGGCTTCATTGTTTTTCCTCAAGCGATAATAGTTTAGACCCATTAGATGGTCAACTTCCCATATATTTCCATTTCCTGTTTCCTGTATATCCAATAAAACTGCAAGAGAATGCTGAAATCTCCCCAAAAAATGATAACATTTTGCAATTTCCAATAGATGTCTGACATTCTTCTCATCAAATTGCAAAGCAATCTCAAAAAATACCAAAGCTTCTTCAACCCTCCCTTTGCTCATCAAGACATGGCCTTTTAAAGATAAAACTTCTGGATTATCAGGATTCTTCCTCAAAACTTGATCCACAACATTCAAACACATATCAATCTCTCCCATGACATAAAAGCGATGGGCCAGCCACTCAGATGACTTGTTATCCATTAAACGAAACTCAGAAAACATGAAAAAAGTGATGAAGATTTTATCAGGAAGGCAATAAAAAGCGTATTCAACAGTGCTTTCGACCCTTTTCATTGCGCTATCGAATAGTGGGCCTAGCTTGCTCAAGTTGCTATCAAGAGTGAATGATACTGATGGGTATTCGTCGAATTCGAAATATGTATCTGTGTCTTTGGTAATTGCAACTACAGTGTACAGGTCGAAATTTGAAGCCAAAAATCTGCATTTTGTGACCATTGGCACATCTGAATAGAGTGTTCCCATGAATTTCAGAGAATTGGTGCTTGGTGTTGTTGCTCCAAGAATATTAAGATTCATATCAAGAGATACCTCAAAGCTAGCACTTCCTCTATATGAAAGAGCAACACTAACTTTTTTTCTATTCATTGTCAGAGCGGAAATCTTTTTAAATACCACAGATGGTGGAGTTGGACCCAAATCCATAGATAGAAGAGAAATTGACGACGAAAGCATGGGATTCACTGATTGAGGTATATTGACAATCGCATCACGTATTTTCTGTTCTATAAATGGAGTCAAAGAGGCCCAGTCGAATTCCAAAGACATGAGAATTTTGTAGATACTAATCTATTCCAAGGCTTAATGCTAAGATTTGGATCAGATTAGATTTATTAATGAGTACTGAGAGTTCTATGCTAGAAACAATTGCAATAGCGACCCAAGCACAGCTTGAGATCAAAAAACAGCTTGAAGACACAATAGAAAAGCTTCAATCCAAAGCGCAAGCTCCAAAATCGCAAGGAGCGAATAAATTTTTTGTTCATTCAATTATGAAGGTCAAAGAAGAAAAAAGGGCACTAAATGATCAGATAAATAAGTATAAGAATGAAGAGCGAGGACAATTGCTAAGAAAGCTTGAAAATATTACAAATAAAAATAACAGCCTTGAAAGCAGAATAAAAAAGCTTCAATCTGCAAGAGAATCTAATATCCTTGGTGTTTTGGAAAATAATACATCAAATATTGTTGAAATAGAGCAGTTTATTGATGAATTAAAAAGTGAATTGGGCGATTTGCTTCTTATTGAAGAAGAAACAAAGGAAAAAATTGTAATCTCCAAAAATGAACTCAAAAGAATCAGAGAAGAAGAACTCTCACAGAAAACTGCAGCCTCTAAGTTAACTTGGGAAACGGAGCTCAAAGATGAAAAGCATTTCAACATACAACTCACAGTAGCAATGAGGAGAAGATCAAACACTGTTTCTTCCAGAGCGCCAAACCCAACAAAGCCTTCTGTGTTCGATGTCAGCCTGTTATAATCCACTCGATTAAATAAAAGTTTTATGGAAGAGAATTGCACAGACGCAAAGTTTAATGTAGCTTTTTCGGATGGATCTAAATATCATTTTTGTATGAAAGGAAGTGAGAAAATATCAGATTTGGAGGAAAAAATAAAGAAAGAAATCCCTAATAAAGTACAAACAGAATGCGATATCAAATTCATGTATATAGGCAAAATTTTAAACAAAAATGAATACTTTTCGGTGTTAAATATTAGTGATTCTTCAACAATACAGTGTTTTTTCCAGAAAAAAGATGATTCGGTTTCAAATTACCAAGAGCCAAGAGGATTTGATAGATTAATTCGTATGAATTATACAAACGAGCAAATCCAAGCGATAAGACAGAGTTTTCATCAAGTGCATAACACAAACCTTCAGGCTGATGATACAATTGAAATAGAAGAAGAGTGGTTTCCATTAATATTCATCAATGATAGAGGAAACAGGGCCGACGAAAACCCGAGAACAACAAATACAAGGAATCAGGTTATTCTCATTCTGCTTGTATCCATATGCCTCGGGTTTTCTTTGGGAAATTTTTCTATTTTTTTGATCATCCTGTCAACATTCACCGGGCATATTAACCTATCTACAGGACTAACTATTGGTTTTCTCCTGAGAACAGGGCTGAAAATGATACTGAAGAAAGAATACTAGTAAAATGTTATAATCGTTTGTCATTTATCGTCGTAAATGCTCTCTCCCCTACGATTCGTGTGTGCGAACGATGATCATCAGACATTCACATGCATTACTCCCTCCAATTATTATATTTTTAGTGTTACTCCATTTAAAATTCATTATTCTAAGAGCATTAGTGAGTTTTCAATTGGATCTGCGGCTACTTGCAGCGGCTATCGACTTATTGCTATAAGTGGTCTTCCTGCAGATCCTCAGTTCGATACAAAATGCGTGATTATTTATGATCACTCAAAAGAGAAGCAAGATGTTTTTTATAATAGGTTCCCAAACCATATATTATCAATGAGAGTATCTCCTGTTTTTTTTATTTGCGCTTTTCACGATCACATAGAAGTGTGGCAAATTGAAACATGTCAAAGGCTTCATCAGATATCGAATGCAGTCAATGTGCATGCCCCAATTGATATATCATCTGATTTTCGATATCTTTCTTGTTCTGGAACGACTCCTCTTGAAGTGGCAGTATGCTCACTCCTGGATTTTAATACAAATCAATATAAAGCTGCAGATAACCAAGTTTCTCTTGTTAAATTCTCACAAAATGACAGATACTTTGCAACGACGAGCTCCGCAGGACATGCAATTAAGGTATGGAATCCTGATTCGGGTGAATGTGTTGCAAAATTCAAACGAGGAAATACTGCTTCTGTTATCCATTCAATAGATTTTTCTCCAACAAATGATTTTATTGCAGTGATTTCTCAGAATGGAACTCTCCACTTTTTTGATATGAGGAATCGCAAAAGTGGTGGATCTGTGTCAACTGTTCGTTCAATGCACCGCATTAGCCTTGAAGATACCTCGTTTACACATGTTGCATGGCTTACAAAGAATCGAGTTGCAGTTACATCATTAGAAGGGAAAATGATTGTTTTTACCATAGATGATGGAACTTGCCAAGAGGTAGCACGAGAGCAAGTTATGTTTTACCTTAAATTAATAGAAATGAATTCATCATAGTTCATAAAATCATTAGTTGTTGAAAACATTTTATTTACTAAATATAGATTTTGGATAATTCGCCAATAAATCAAATTTGATGGATCTACCTTCACTTCCATAACAATCAGAAGGTAGAATTGGTGGAGAAGCACAATATAACTTGGAAAACTGTTCGGGTATTTTTTCCAAATCGACAGTATCATCAATATGGAACCATTTCGATGTACTTCCATTTGATGAAATCAATCTAGAAGCATTGTTCGTAAAATCAGGAGAAGCCAACAATGTCTGAGCTTTTTGTAACAATTTAATGACTTCATCATAAGATTTCATGATGAACATAACATGTGCCATATTAAACCAGGCAATCTCCAGTTTTGGGTTTAAAGAAATCACTCTTCCGAGGGCACTCAAACAATCATTCAATTGATATGCACTGAAATACAATGATGACAGCTCGGCCCAAAAGAAATAACTATCTATCCAATAAACTGCAGATTGCTTATAATGGGAGAAGGCCTTTTCCAACGATTGTTCTCTTGCTGCAAATCTACCCATGAGCAAATTAGCAACAGGATCTTGTGGATTATCTTTGTATAGATCATTAAGGATGGGATCATTTGGTTTTAGAATCGATGTAGAAAACAAGAAAAAGAGATAATGTTGGATATATTTCGTGTTAGTTCTATTGTTTTCATAGATCTTGGTGTATAATCCATGGGCGAGCTGTTTCTGGTTAGAACATTCCATTGTATATGCTATTTGTAGAAAAATATCATCAGATGTTAATCCAATAGGAGGAGAGTTCAAAAGCTTTTCGAATAGTTGATTTGAACTTGCAAAATTCATGTTGTTCCTGTATGCGATAGCTGATCTAAATATGGCATCCTCAATAAATGGTATATAAGAATCAGCATTAATTACTGGGTTTAAATATTTGATTCCATTTTCTATATAATTATAGTGAAGAAACACAACACCAAGAGCATATCTAATATATGGATCGGTAATATTTGGATTAATACGAAGCGAATGACAATATGAAGCAAATGCATTAGGAAAATCACCTAGCGCTAAATAACAATTGCCGATAATATTCCAAGAATCAACAAGTTTAACGTTGCCTTTTAATAAAACACCATGAAATTCAATTATTTTCCCAATTTCTTCAATAACGCGAGCCATATCTGGAAATATTTCTTTGAGAACTTTAGAATTAGGATTGTATGAATAAATTTTTCGAGCTGCATAATTGCACTCATCAGTAAAAGACATCTCTTTACTAGCCATTGTTGCAAGGGCAAAACTTCTTTCATATTCACTATTCGAACGATCAAAAAACTCATGTTGATATGAGCTCGAACTTGAATTGTTCACTTCCATTCTGGGTAACCAAATGACCCAAAAAAATCGTTTCCAATACAAAAATTCAAAGCTTTACAGTATTTGAGCAAAAATAATTTTAAGAAACTAAAATAAAAGGGGTCACTTTTCTTGGAAAGTTTCGTAAGAAAAATTAATTGTGATGTCATCGGAATCAGTACCTTTAAGTGCCTTGAGTTGAGCTATTGCGTCTTTTATCTGAGCCTTCAATAAACTAGATCTTCTATTGAGCTCACGGATTATCTCATTGTAATGATTTTCTCTTTCTAATAATAATCTGTGATAGAGACTGTCAACTGCTTCAGCATATGTATCTCTAGTGATTTTAACACCATCAAGCTGTGATGTAGCCTGCCGAAGATGCTCTTCTACATGCTCATCTTCTATCTTCTTAATTGTCTGCTTAAGAACTGACTGAATATTCCCTATTGTTACATCTTCTTTCATACCGTTTTCCTGAGCTAAGTCTTTAACAATACTCTGCAACGATATCAAAGATCTGGTAACTTCTTTTTTCCTTTTTTGGATATCTTCAATCATAGCAACTTTTTGTCGATACTCACTTTTGAATATTTCAGCCTTTGTGAGATTCGCTTTTGAGATAGGTGATCTGGAATGATTACTTATGCTTGATTTTTGTTGCTGTTTCACAATTCTTATTCCTCCCATGAATTCATTTATTTGGGTCTTAATATTTTGAAGATCAGAATTCAATGAAGCAAGAACAATCTTAGTTTTTTGTGACAAAGCTTTCCTATCTTTGATCTGTTCTTCAACTGTTTTCATCCTTGTGAGTAGCTTTTCCTCTGATCTAATACATTCAACTTTCAATTTTTGTAATTTTTCTTCATTAATGATTACAATGGACTTAAGTTCGCTATTTTCAGCATGTGTACTATTTACTTTGTCTACAAATTTCTTTTTTGATGCCTCTTGTTTCAGAATAATTCGATCTTGTAATGATAATAATTCATCATAATCGTTTGATAACGATGTTATAAACTTTTCGCGGTCTGAATCAATAGAATTAGCCAACACTTCAGCCAATCTTTTTTCGGCAAAATCCACAGATAAATAATGCTTTTCTAATTGCATAGCCAATCCATCGTTTTTCATTTTTCGCAAAGCATCAGAAATTGAATCATGAAGTCGTAGGTATCTTTCTTCATATAGTGATGATTTCATTTCTTAAACGTATGTTGACGATTATTTAGTATTTAATTATTGTTAGAATGTCACTGATCCAATTGACGAAGGAATAATCTTTGCCAGTTTGATTAAAATCTCCCTAATATGCTCTTGGTTTTGCTTAATTACCATGTCATTAGAACTTTTACTGGCTTCATCTAGTCGAAGATATTGGGAAAAAGAAGATAATTTCATAATTAATTGAAGTAATACAGAAATTTGTTGCCTAGTGGAGCCATCCCAGTTATTCGAACAACTGTCAAATTCAGAATCAAAGTTATTTAAAAATATACAACTGGAAAAGTAATAAAAAAAATCATCTTTTTGAATAAAATTGAATATCCCTAATTTTTCTCCCTTCATAAGGGCATAATTATGTCGCATTTTCTCATGTGGATAGAGTTCTCCATACAAAACAGAATAACAAGAGACAGAATTTTCTTCTACATTTATAAAAGAAGACAATGATGCCAATAATATTGCAGCAATCCGCTCTTTTGACATATAACCCCTAATGTGGGCCAATGAGATCATGAATACGACAAATTGGAATGAATCGATGCAATGTGTCCAATTCCGGATTTTTGATTTAAGTTTGAAAACAAATCTAACCAAAACTAATAAGTCAATCTCCATAAATGTATGAATTCCATAATGGTGAAATACTCTTAAAGGAATCATATCAATTTCTGAATTACTAAAATTATTGATACTTAATGTTGGGATCAACAAATCATCAATATCACCAGCTATACACCCATAAGAATTCATCAATGATATTGGTGATGAATTAGGCTCAGTTCTCAGTAAATACTCCTCATATGCGCTCCGAATTATCGGAATAAACATATACATATCTGATATAGCATTTATAACGTGGTCACCAAAAAACAAAACAAAACTTGATCTTTCGTTTCCAATTTGTAATAATATACATTTGGTATTATGATTAAAATATTCATTTAGAATTGAATCACGAATAGGTATGTAGAAAACCTGATCACTCTTTGTACTCATAAACATGATGATTTGATCTGTTTTATGTAAAGGACATGATTCCCTTAACGATGTAACTAATGGAAAATATCCATCAATTAATTTCCTTTCTTGGTAAAATATATATGATTCATAATTAATAAATGTGGATATATTGTTTAAAGTGGAGTCTAAATGGTTGCTACTTTGATTCGAACTCTTCCAAATTGACATAATCCTTGATAAACTATCATTTAATATAGAATCATTTTGTAATATGCCTTTATGGTTTTGTAAATGATAACCATCTATAATAATCCTCATAATTGCATGCAAAATTGATGAATGGGAATCATGAAGCATTCCAGACTGGTTTTTCGCATTAATTGCAAAAATTACAATAGAATAATTGTCATCAACAAGGCAGGTTGCAAAAATTGAATAATATTTCATTCCCTTAAGGGGAATAAAACCAGGAAGTTGATCAATTGAATTCACATTAATTGTTAAACCTTTTTTCAGAATCTGCTCAGCATAGGAAATATGAACAACATGCTCTGTCGTTGATAATCCTTCAATTAAATTCGTCAAACATTTAATCTCTCCTCTATATAACAAAAAACATGACAAAGACTGAACTCCAATATATTTTTGAAGCCTTATTAATATAGTGTCACTAATATTGGCATCTTCAAAAATCCTATTATCAAATTCTGAAAGGAATTGTGGAAATTTTCGAAGATCTTTCATTGCATTATCCAAACATTGATTACCTTTATTCTCAATGCATCTTTGTATTGACAAAGACAGGGTTGAACAAATAACTAATAATATTTCTAAATCCTCCTCATTAAAAACAGATCCTCCATTTTTTCCACTTACACATAATATGCATGAGCAAAGGTCTTCCGATGTATGTATCGGGAAACCACAAAATGGTTTCCCAAGACACCAATTGTCAATTTCTTCATTAAACATTGGATATCTTTCTTTTTCTATTCTCTCTGAATAAATATATTTATCAGTTTGCATAATGAAATATGGAATACCAAAAAATCCAATCTTTTGAGGAAGATATTGAGTACCATTCTTCTCCATTATATAAAACTCCTTTTCTCCAACAAAAAATATTTTCATTTCTTCATTGGAGATAATATTTTTCAAAGTTTGATCCAAATACGGCAACAATTTTTCAAATTTGTCTTTCTGAAGAAGTGATCTTTCAAAGTCTTCAACAACCTCTCGTTTTTTCGTGGCTTTCGATAGATCATCAAATCCTTTATTAGATTTTAGTAGTGGCTGAAGCATGAATGCAAAAAACTGGGCAAGAATAGAGTCCTCTTCAGCAAAAGAAAAAGAGTCTCTTGATGTATGAATAATACAAAATATCCCTTCTTCGCCAATGGGGCAAATGAGCATCGGATCTTTCATTGGATTAAACAAAATATCTACTTCTTGAGAAAATCCAACAAAAGTATTTGGCTCATGTATTATAACTGCTTCTTTAGAATGAGCTACATAATTAATAATGGATCTTTGATCTTTCATCCTAAAAAGAACATCTTGATTAGGAATAGAACATTCATATTCACCATCATTCATGTCTTTGATGAATAAGAAGCAATTATCAGAAACAAAAATGGATTTTAGGGCCTCCACAATTGATGAAAACAATTTTTCTTGGCCAATAGATTTCTGGAGAAATAAAAAGCTTTTAAAGCACATCGACATTCTATTAAGCTGATGAATAGAGTACTCTATAAACAGTAGCATACAATTTGATGGTAAACTTACAATCATCCGAGTTATATATTCATAAGAATCAGGCTCCATTAGAGCTTGTAAGAAAACTGGCTGGCTTTTTAGAAAATCAATTGTTGTCTCTGGAGAAATCTGTATTAACAATGATTGAACATCTCGATTCGTTTTTGATTTATTTTTAACATCGCTTTTTATCCCAAATTTGGCTAAGCTCGAGCGTTTTATCTGATTTTTGATAGTTTCAATTGATTGGTGATTGATCTGAGCTCTTTGTTGTAATATTTCATCTTGCTCTTTAAGAACATCTAGATGAAGCTTTAAGCTTTCTGTCATAATAGAAATATCGTTATTTAAATCCCTTGCAAGTTTAATAAAATCAATTGACGGATCAGGAGCTGATACTGATAATCTGATTCCATCTTGATTGGCCTCAGATATATACTCATTATCAGGTATATTACCAGGAGATTTGAATTGTCCAAGTTTGCTCCTTTTTCCTAACCTGGATCCCATTAAATCAATAAACTCTATTTAATATATATAGTGTGGTTGTGGGCGCCATTGATGGAAAGCTATTCATTTTGTATTAATTCAAGTGCCAAACCCCAGAAAGTATTGGGAATTGAAAGAGAAGAGAGCGAATCTTCATGGAGAGTTGGCTAAGCGGGTAATGGAGACATGAATGAATTTTGCAACCAATTCTTGGATAAATAGAAAATAGTGTGTGTACTGCAAATAGACGCCTTGCATGGGTTTTAGGGAACCTCTATATGCGCCGAATGAAGTCTGTAAAAGGGGTTGGTACATCAAAAGATGCAATTTGATTCATCCATCCATTGGCATCCACTATTAATCTTCTTCCCATCCGAATATCTTGTATAATGACGTCAAAGGTACTCTATGAATTGGACCATTCGGTCTTTCATCTTTAAGAATAGCAATTTTGTCATTGATTTTTTCTAAAAATCCCCTTTGATCAATACTTTTCTGGAAAAATAGGCATAAATCACCAATTTTTGGCAGAACAGGACTTACTCTGTTTCCTGGTAGTTTATATGATTTATACTCCATATTGGCACCCTTAATTAATTGGAAAACAACATTTCCAGCATTATCAACCTTATTAATAACACCAGAAGCTCCCATTTCTGGGATATCAATCATTATCCCTTCACATCCCACAGGAATTCCATTAGGATTCACAATTGTACCTACAGTTGTCTTCGGTTCGGAATAAAAGCTAAATTCTGCTTTTTCAACAGGCTTTGGCTCTGGTAATGCATATGATGGAGCACTATTTTCGATTTTTGGTTTGATTGTCTCTCTAACATATTCAACATCAGATATTTTTGTCTGTGAGACATTATTAATGTACTGCTGTTGGGGGTAGTATTCATACAAAGGGGGTTGGTAGTGTTCATATTGCATATTCGATGAGTAGAAGTTGCGGTAATAATCATTTCTTTGCTCATTAAATGAGTATGATGGTTTCTGAAAATCTTTTTCATATAGCCAAGTTCTTCGATATTCCCTGAATTCAAATATCCTAATATCACTACCAAACCTTGAAACAATACTCCCATTTTGACTCAGCCCAACAATTTCATACGAATCTGAGACATAATTATTGGCAATGAAATTAATTTTTTCCCCAATTATATCGTTACAAATTAATGTCGGATCTTTTAGTAATACTGATTCGCACTCTATCCATAACATATCATTACTGATTACTAAAAGGCAATGTTTCCTAAATACATGAAAAATTATGGCTTCTTTCCCTGGAAATGGCCCTTTAATTATAATGACTTTATCTTGAGACATAATTCTGAAGCCAGCAAAATCATATCCAGATGCATCATCAAAGGGTCTAGATGTGATAAGATAGTTTGGGATAATTAAATCATTATTATCTGATGATATACACTGATATAAATTGCTCTTTGCTTGATTTTTTATGGAAAAGAATCTGCCAGATGTGTCCACAATAATTTCACCTTTCCTATATACAGCTTTATTGTCGTAGTCGGATCTAGGAGGAAGATCAGTAACTTGAGTCTCTTCATTGGTTAAAAACTGATTTGGATCTTCACATTGTGATTCAGCATAAGAATATACCCTTTTTGACCAAATAAACTGTTTAGAATTCATGCAATCAGCTATTATTTTCAATTTATCTGAATCGGGCCTTCTAAAGTGTTTTTTTGGCCTTATTATTAATTTAGGAATATATTTTGCATCAACTTTTCCATCTGATACCCCTTTCCAAATACAAAGAGCTCCGTGCTTACTACTTGACAATTTGGTAATCTCAATTAGCTGCCCTGGACGTATTAATCTACATTTCGATAAATTCTCATGAATTATGATTGATTGTGGAAAAACTATCCCTCCATATCGAAAAAAATTGATTATTTCCTGCGATAAAGCATATCTATGATAACTTAAACTAGATAATGGTATAGTTTTGAGAAGCAAGCAATTATAATATGTATTTCCATCCCATTTAATGCAAGAAAACTCCTCATTGCCAATATTAACTATTATATTTTCATAAGATCCAGATGGGAGTTGGCTTTGCATGAATAGATTATATGGTGCAATTCGGTTTTTGTTTATTTTTTGGTATTTTGCCATGGAATAAGAGTTATTTTGCTGCATCCAAACATAATCAATACGTGGGATAAGCAAAACAACTGACGATAATTCATCAATATTTATATCTAAAATGAAAGCACTTTCGTTTTTATAAGGCTCATGTTTAACCATAGAAAATGTATTCTTGTTTAGACATGATAGCCTTGAAGCATTGCAAAAATATTTCACAACATCCTTTTTGTCCATTTCTTTGATGAACTCTGTTCTAATTCCTCGATTAGATATCTCATTGGTAAAAGAACACAAATTAACAAATTTTTGCATTTCCACAATAATGGTTCGTTCCAAATATGGACATAAAAAAATACTATTCAAACCATTAATGCCTTTTTCAAATAAATTCCCAACGAAATCCAATATAAAATAACTTTCCTTTTGATCCATATATTTTATCATGAAAAATGATGGAAAATCGTGCAAATGTGCAATTTTATTCTGTTCTCCATACCACTCTTGTAAACCCCCTTCAAACTCAAAAATACCCTCACCAAATAACGTCTTTTCGTCAATCAGTTCAGTATCCTTCTTTGGATATAAAGCTGGTTCAAGAAAAGTCATATTGGGGATGTTTGTAAAATCATGTAAACATGTTGGACGATTAGTAAAGTATAAACGGCTTAAAAACAGAATGGAAAGTGCAACATTCCCCATAATTTTGAAGCAAAAAGATAGGATTATTCAAGAGTATTATGTCGATCCATTGATTTTTAGCGAGTTTTCCAGAAAATTTGTCCAAGAATTCGAGAAAAATTCAAAATTGATTGTTGTAACCAAGCCTTATGAAAAAACTGTGTTTTCATCTTTCATCAATGCATGCCAAAAGAAAAAGTTTTCAATATGTGAAGAAGAAGCATATGAGCTATTGAAAATTGCTGTCGAATGGGAAGTTCAAAGTTTGATTGATTATTGTAGAGACTATATAAGGAAAAATTGTATGATTTTGCCTTATTATATAATTCACAAACCAAAAGGATATAAAGAGTTTAAATATCCTGTTAATCCAACACTGTTTTCTTTAATGTCATCGAAGTTCCAACTTGAATCAAGAGAAAGGCGAGAATTTTTGATAGTTGAGGATTCTCATACTCCTTCAGTGTTTCTGACTTTTATAGCTGCGTGTCAACAGAGAACTGTTACTACAACATATGATGAAGTTGATGAGCTTAGTCAAATTGCAGATGAATGGGGTGCCCCATCTTTAAAGAAGTTCTGTTTGAAATTTATTGAGAAGAACGGCCTTAAGGAAGCCCCAGAAGCCGATTATCTCTTGCTTCTAATTCAAAAACTTGAAAAAAAGCAAGATCCATCTGAAGATATTGTCAGTGTATCAAAATACTTGAAATTTTATCTCTCTAGGGATGATTTTATAAGAATACCAACACAAGTGTTTTATAGGATTCTCAATCATGCTGAGAAAAGGGGAGTTGATCAAAAACTATTGATTGACTGTGTATTAAAGAAGCTTGATGCCTATCCTTCATCAGCTGTTCCCTTGGTTTTAAGGCTCAATTTCGATTTTATGGACCAAGAGTCATATTCTGCCTTTTTTGGTTGTAACAAAGTTCATGAGCAGAATATTAACTTTTTTACAGCTATGTCTTTGAGTGCAATTAATGAAAACACTGTTAGGTTTTGCGATTCTTTGGATACCAGATTTCATCGAGATGTTGATGAAATTTCCAAGAATATAGATAAAGATACTGATACAATTCTTACAAAAACCAGAAAAGCAAGGAAAAATGATTTTGAAAAAATGCGAATTGCTCTTGCTCAACAACAATCTGCAATTGACGACTTGACAGAAGTGCTTGAAACCCAAAAGGTTGCATTTGTTGATGCTGTTCAGAAAGCAAAACAGTATCCTTCTAATGATCAACTTCAAAGAAGAGCCCATGAAGAAATTTCCAAATCAATAACAAGAGCAGGAAAAGAAATTCATACTAAAATTGATGATGCAGATGCAAAAGCAAATGAAATTAAAAGAAAGATACTTATAGAGCACCAACAGATTCTTAATAAAGCACTTGAGGGTCTGGGAGACATTGATCCTAAATCGAGGGATAGGATGAATAAATCACAGGAAAGACTCCGAGCCGTAATGAAACGTATTAATGTAGCCAAAGACCAGATGGTAACTGCTCAATCTGTTATGGCCGCAAAAGTTCTTCGAGATAAACTTCGCCTAGATCAATTCCTTCGGAATACTCAGTACAGTGCTCAGTTGTTTGACCAAAATCCAGGTGTTTGGGGAGTTACATCTGTTGATGCGGATAATGCTACCCATAGTGTTCTTGAAGAGATTGAAAAGAGGATTGATAGAACTTGTCCCATTCAAGAAACACATACAGCGTTTTAAAATTTGATTCGTTTATTTAATTGAGTTGAGAATGTAATTCATTAAAAGTGCTGTGGGTCTAGACTTGTTCAAATACTTGACATATACTAATTTCTTAATCTCGGAAGCCCCACCAATATCTCCACTTTGTATCTTTTCGACAAATAGTTCAAGCTGCCTAATGAGTTCCTCGGGTACACTTTCATCTCTGAACGCAGCATATACATGAGGCAATTTTTGTTTTGCATCAATAAGGGCTTTTTTCGCTGCTGGATTCAAATCTTGGCGAGCTTCTATAGCAGACATTAGCTGAGAGAGCTTAGACATCAAAAGTTGATATTGTTGTGGAACTTCTTCAATTGTTCCTTCTTGTGATTTTTGAACAGGTACTGGTTCTGGAGCTGGGACAGTCGAAACAAACTGTGGAGTGTTGTTTCCAGGAACATTAAATGGAGTAATAGGTTTTGGAGGAAGAGTTGATGACACTGGTGGTGGAGCAATTATAGTTGGGATCGCTGTTGGGGGTGGTTCGAGATATGATGTATTCATGGATGGTCTTGGCATCTCGGAAATAACTGGAGGAGTAACTTTGGGGATTGATGGAGGTGCGATGATCACTGGGGCGGTTGGAGGAGGGGGAGAAAGAACTGGATTTGGTGAAGATGGCATCATTGTTGGATTAGCAAACGATGGTGTGAAAGTACCAGATATTGGATTTGGTACGGGAGGTAATGTATTTGGATTTACAAATGATGGTGTATTTGATCCTGGATTTGATGAAGGAGAAGTTACATTATGGCTTAATTTTTCAACATTGACAAGCATTGGTCCTGATGTCTGTTCTCCAACTTTTGGTGGTGGTGGAGGCTGATAGCCACGAGATGGACCTCTCTGTCTTGGATCTCCCTTGGGTGGTTTATTTGACATTTCTGATGGTTGTGGAGCCACAAAATTTGGTTTGAAAATTGATGTTTCTGGTTTTGGAGCACCTATTGAATCAGGTCTTCCTACTGTGGAATTATTTGGAATATATGTACTAACAGAAGGAGGCGAAACAGTATTATTTGATGGAGCATTATTATTTTGAGGTGGTGAAACTACATTTTTGCTAGGTTGTGTGTTGGTTTTTGGAGAAGGCTTAGGGGATTCTCCAATAAGAGCATTCTTCAGTTCAATAAGTTGAGGATTAGGAGGTAATGCATTTACAAATCTAATTGCATCTTGTTTATGGCCGCTTTGAATAATATGCTGAAGGAAGGACCTCGCTAAAGGAGCAACAACATCACCTGCTTTTGATCCGGCCATAGCACACAATTTTTCCATAACCACAAGAACAATAGGTGCGCTTGAAGAATCATAATTGAGCTCATTTTCGTATATCTGGAATAAACATTGCTGAACCATTTCAAAATCGCGTGCAGCAACAAAACATATCAAAGCCGAACTATAATCATTCCTTTCGGCAATTAATCTCCTACCAAGAATAGCGGACAAACCAGCAAAATCTTTATCAGCGAAATTGCATAAAACCGAGAATATCTCCTTCCAGTCTTTTGTTTTAGCATAACGAACAAGATTATCTAGGCGGTTTTCAATAATATTTGATACTATACGGGTTAATGGAGATGACATTTGTTTGATATATCTTGCCCTTGTTGACTCAAATAATTCTTTTGGACCACATGATGCAATTAATATTGCATCCGCATATCTTTCACACTTAAATGCACAATCGATTGCAGACACCAAATCACCACTAATTAATGCTTGGGTAATTACTCGTCCGAACTCATCATCTTTGCTCTTAGGCAAAACCCTAAATGGTGAGAAAACATCACCAAAAACATCATCAGGCTGATTGGATGGTGTTCCGAAAACAGACACTGATTCTTCAAGATTTTGGGCGGATGCAAATAATGAATCACCATTTGTGTCGAAATCGTTCACATTTTGTTGTGATGGTTGATCCACAAGAGCCGAGAAATCCTTCTTTGAAAGACCAAGTTCATGAAGTATGTTTTCTTTAAATGATTCAGGGTTCATGGAAAGAGAAATTACAGACCAAGCTTTTTTCTCTGTTTCTGTTTGAGAATCATTTGCTTTCTTTTGAACAAAAGAGTTCAAGTTTTTGGATTCCAAAGCCTCAACAAAATTAAGGAAATCTGACACTTCAGCGATGTTTTCTTGGTGAATAAAGCTTTTAACCTTTTGCTCATTATACTGGAAAATTCTTCCGTCAAAAGTAATGTCAACACCTGATGGGCAATAGTGGAATTTGGGCTGAACCAATGGTGTTTTGCTGCCAATTGATGGATCAGTGAATGAGAACATTTGTGTTGATGTTTGACTTGATGATAAAACGGCTCCTTGAATAAATGGAGAAAACTTCATGTCAATAATGGGAGAGCTACTATCAATAATTGAACCTAATTGATCTCCCGTTTCTACATTCCATGCAATTATTTTTCCATCTCTACCTGCAGATAATAAAACTCTATCATCAGCATCAATCCACTCGATTTTCGAAACACCAGACCCATGACCATGAAGCTTTTTCATTGGAGATGATATATTTCTAAGATCCCACAAGCAAACAACAGAATTTCTTTGATCATTACATGCTGTGGCAATGTAAAATGGATTTGAAGGAGAAAATGTGATTGAAGAAAGAGGGAATTTAAATTGGGAATCAGCAAAGCTGTGAGTTGATCTACCATTTCTGATGTCCCAAACTGTGGATAAACCAGTATTATCACATAACGAAAATATTGAGAAATATGCAGCTTTTCGATGCCATGCTGCACCTGTGATATCTCCAGTAGCAAATTTTTGATTGCCTCCTACAGAGATTCTTTTAGAATTCGTTGGATTAGATAAATCCCAAACAGAGAGCTCATTATCTTCAGAAACTGAGAGAAGTGCAGAGGTTTGATTGGGATTAAAAGCTAGAATATTAACCGGATTCTTATGGTATGACAAAACAGATAATTTTTCAAGCTTTCCAGGCGATACAAGAGTAATTGTTCCATCTTTTTGACCAGCAGCGATATATCCGAGATTCTGTGATGCATGTGTTGACCAATCAATGGAGCAGGCAGGAGACGAAAGTTGAAAATTATGAACTAATTCTGCCACAGGATTAATATCAAGAAAATTCATCCTCTGTAAAGAAAGAACGGATTCGCTAATGGGACACGACGCAAATAAACGAGATTCTTCACGAATTGGACACCAAGAAGAAAAACTCGAGCCGTTTGAAGACCAGACTTTCATCGAAAAAAAAATAAACCTGTTGTCAAAACTGCTGATTTCGACCACACAACCGTTTTACCCGCACATGAACATGGATACATGAGGGCTCATATATTTGAGTGTACACATACATTCACACATGCTATACATATATACACAAGATATAATGATTTTTTTTTATTCTAGAGAATCAGTGTTGAATACTCAAGGTTGATGTTAATGATATTTTGATTCATCTGAGAGAGTTCTCTCCTAATACAAAACCAAAATGATGACTGTATAAAATAAAGATCAATTACTCACCAAGTTGTTTGAATGAAAGTTGGCATTTATAATATTGCTTCCAGAAGGATAAGTTAATATTTGTCCAAAACAACTCATTATCGTGTGAAAACAAATGTTTAGATGAATTTGTAGGTCAAAATAGAATCATTATGAGAGCTTCATATGATTTTGAAGGTTTAGAGTTCATAATAATGCTCATTGATCAAACAACAACGTTCCTTAATATACCAGCCTAGTGCATCAACAGATATCCAGTATATCGAATTCTAAAATGTTCTTTGAAGAACTTGATTATTCTTTCTTCGCTAATCTCTATGTTTTCAATCATACATTTCCTCCTTTTCTCTCCATTAGATTCACTAAAACATCACCAGTACCAAATAAGGTCCTTATCTCTTCCCTAGACTATTGATTTATATTGTTTCATTTTTTTCTCCAAATGCTATTTTATGATCTATTCCTAAACTTCTGTTTAAACTCATTTCTCTCCCAAAAACTTATTTACCATTTCCCAATAATCCATTTCCATGCTTATCATCTATCTTAAACCCATTACATATTCATCAACATATGATCTCAAAACCTACTTTCCCTTATGAAATCTATTATTTTCTACAACAATGTACCAGAGCTTGATCACAAATACAAAAAATCAATCGAATCTGGTTTTAAATCCTTGATTTCGAATGTCAGATTCGACAATCTTTTTGTCTTCTCTTTTCCTCTTCTCGTAATCTCTGTTCTTCCTCATTTCTCTCGAGGAATTCAACAATATCTGATTTTTCAGCTAATCCCAATGGTGTTTTCCCATCATTATTTTTTGCATTTATATCAGCATTCTGATAAACAAGATATTCAACAACACTAAGATGACCATACAAAGCAGCTAAATGAAGAGGAGTCCAATCAAATATAAAAACCCCACACTTGTATTTTTTGCATTTATATCAGCTTTTTGATTAACTAGACATTCAACAACACTATGATGACCTTGTTGAGCAGCCCAATGAAGAGGAGTCCAATTAAATATGAAAACCCAACATATCCACCTTTAGCATTTATATCAGCTTTTTGATTAACTAGACATTCAACAACACTAAGATAACCATTCCAAGCAGCCTTATGAAGAGGAGTCGAATTATCTTCGTCTTTTGCATTTATATCAGCTTTTTGATTAACTAGATATTCAACAACATTAAGATAACCATTTTGAGCAGCATAATGAAGAGGAGTAGAATCTTTCTGAGTTTTTGCATTTATATCAGCTTTTTGATTAACTAGATATTCAACAACACTAAGATGACCTTGTTGAGCAGCATAATGAAGTGCAATCGAATTTCTATAATGCCAGCCATTATTCAAATGATCCTTGGAATTCACATTTGTTCCATTTGCTAACAAATAAATCACACTAGTTAATTTTCCATCTTTCGCAGCTTCAAAAATATTACCTTCGAAATCTGATGCTTTTGTTGATTTCCATTTTCCAATTCTTTCATATTCTAATTTTTCTTTCGGATCGCCTCCTTTCATCTTCTTTTGAAACGTTTCTTCTTCCGCTTTCTTCTTCTTATCTTGCTCTTCACTCAATTCTTTTTCGATTCTTTGATTTTCTTTCTCAATTTGATACAATCTTCTTTTTTGTTCTTCTTCGATTTTTCTCTTTTCCTCTTCTTTCTTCTTTCTTTGTTCTTCTTCTCTCTTTTTCCTCTCTTCTTCCGCTTTCATCTTCCTCTCTTCCACTTCTCTTTTTGTTCTCTCGAGCTCTTCTTGAAGTCTCTTTTCCTTTTGTATTCTTTCTTCTTCCGCTTTCATCTTTCTCTTTTGCTCTTCCATCAATTCTATTTCGATTCTTTGATTTTCTTTCTCTATTGCCTCCTGTTTCCTTTTTTGTTCTTCCTCTTCTCTCTTCTTTTTTTCCATCAGCAAAAAAAGTTGTTTTTCTTGGGCCAATCTAATTTTTCTTTCGATTTCTGATTCACCGTTGTTTTGTACTGATTGATTATCAGTCACAAATCGATTGGGATCGACTCTTGCAAAAATGATATTAGTTTTCGGTGCTTCCTGGATTGTAATAACAGGATCTGGATTTCTTCCAGAGAATTGGGGAACTGAAGAGGTGATATAGTCAGAATCAAATTTAGGGATTTGTCCAATTATTTGAGAAATTTTATCAAATACAATAGAAGCCGTGGGCCTTTGTTTGTGTTCTTGATTCCAACAAAGTTCAATGAGCTCTTTGAACTCAACAGGACAGTTAGAAGGAATATCAAGTCTTTCACCACTTTTTACAGAATCTTTGATTGTTTCAGCATCAAATCCTTCATAAGGAACTTGGCATGAAGCAATTTCCCAAAAAACAATCCCTAGAGCATAGATATCGGCTTTATCTGTGTAGGGATTTTTAATCGAAAAAGTCTCTGGAGCCTTCCAAAATAATGATCCAAAAACATTGTTCTGAACATAAAGACTTGATGATGTCGTTTGGCTTTTTGTCTTGATCTTTGAGAGGCCAAAATCGGAGATTTTGGCTCTCATATTATCATCCAATAGAATATTCAAGCTTTTCAAGTCTCGATGTAAAACACGTTGAGAATGCATCAACAACAATCCTCTGGTGATATCTTGTGCCATTTGATATCTTTTATCCCATGAAAATGTAGATTCAATCTTTCTCTTTCTTAGTAACTCTAGGAAATGGAAGAGAGTTCCATTTGTTGCATATTCCATAACTATACACTCACCTTCTTTGTTTCTTGATGTCCCAAAAAAACGAATTATATATGGGGAATTCATTCTAGATAGCAATTCTGTTTCATTCAAGAATTCTTGCATGACTTCTTCTTCTCCTCCTAAAAGCGTCTTTTTCACAGCCACCTTCCCCAAAGTTTTTGATTCAGCTAAATGCACTTCCCCACATCCTCCTTTCCCCAGAACCTGAATGAAAGTCAAGTCTTCTGGAGGAATTCGAATCATTGAGGATTTTACTGTTTTGGCAAAATTACCAAAACTCATTATTGACGTATCTTGGTCTGATAGAATGAATATTTGACCTGAAATTAGTCGATTTATTGGGGCTTCGTCACCATTTCTAGAGGGATTTTGCGTTTTCCTTGATGTTCTCACTGGTTTTTCGATCTAATTCATAACCCTGGAAGTTTAGTATCGCAATTCGCCATTTTTTAAAATTAATTCAACTATCTTTATGTCCTGTTTTCTTTATGATTGGAAATTTTCTGTTTTCGGTTCCATTGCCGAATATGATAATTATCCAAAGTTTCATTTTGAAAAAATTGCCCAATTAATATTATATTTGGCAAATAGTTATTAATGAAACAAGGAAAAATCATGGATTATTAACATTCATTTTTCCCATCGCTACCACACTTATATCCGAAACAATATTCCATCACCTTCTTCTAACAACCAGTCTCTGACTACTATCTTCAAATCCATTATTGCCACAATAACAAAAAAAAACAAGTGTTTTATAAAGATATGTTGAGAATTTTATTTTAATTAAGACAGAGTGGAAGAAAACAGGAGAAAAATGAAAAAACAACCAAGAAAATTGTGGGAGAAGCAAAACCAATGAATACCCATCTCGAGGTATTGCCTAATTGGCAATTATCATCAACAACAATGCTGATAAGTGTTGAATAATCGGTTAAATTGGATAATCTGAGACCATACCTTTTTACTCCCCTAATTAAAACAGGATCATTGAAATATGTACTTAAAAACTCTTCTCCTTTGATTTTTGCCATGCTGCAGTCTTCTTGAGTTTGATCAACAAGTATAAAAATGGAGAACAGCACCACAGTGACAGCACAACAATAATATAGAGATAAGGATATTATTGTCCCCACCATATAGTCATCATCTAACAAAAATATATAAAAAAGTAATATAAAAATGATCATTATTATGATTAAATAAAACTCAACTGTACAATCAGATCTGATTGAAGTATCTGACAATGAAATGTAAAATTCATCAAGGTTTTCCATAACATTCCAATCAACAAGTAATAAACCAACTAATCCAATCATATTAATTAAACCTATTATGTAGGCTACAATCATCCATACACCACAATCCATAATAGTTATTTCAATGCTTTATTATTATCAGAAATTGAACTGTTATTCTTAGAAACAACAAAGACTGTTGGAATTATTCAAAGATCTCCTTTTAATAATTGTCACAAATGACTTTACAGCAAAAACTTCAGAAACGAGTTCTTCACTTTTTGGTACCTTTTTATTTGAGAATCTGGTTATCATGCTAGCCTGAACAATTGTTCCCCTACCATGAGATTTGTTATGTATATACTTCTTTTTCTCTTAAAAGAGCCGTTGGAATGATTGTTTTTTGTTGAAATCCTTGTTTTTGTGATTAGAAAATCTACTTTTTCAAAGGAGATTTTTGTGAAAGCTGCAGTTTTATTTTGTATGGAACAGAACTCAGAAGGAAGGAAAGTGATTATTCATCAAACAATTGATGGAGATGGGGATCCATTATTTTGTTCAAACACAATATCTACCACAAAGTATTCATTTTGGACATTTATTTTTCAAAATCTGTTTGAGCAGTTTTCCAGGATTGCCAATTTTTATTTTTTAATATGCGCTTTGTTTCTTTATATATTTAAGTCGTGGGCGCCTCTTGATGGAACATCTGCGATTGTTCCTTTACTGATGGTTTTAGTTATTTCTGGGGCAAGAGAAGCAGTTGAAGATTTTCTTAGATACTTGAGTGATAAAGATATTAACCACTCTGAAACACATGTTTTGAGAGATGGTGGTTTTAAAACTTTGCAGTGGGATCAGGTGTTGGTTGGAGATGTTATTCGGCTTGAGAAAAATGAACAAATCCCTGCAGATATTGTTATGTTATCAACAAGTGAGCCTGATGGGGTTGCATATGTTGATACATGCAATCTGGATGGCGAAACAAATCTCAAAGTTAAGCAAAGTCTACCTCAAACAAAGGGCATTGTTGATGCTGAAAGTGCGTCATCATTTAGCAATATGATCGTATGTGATGAGCCCAACAATATGTTATACACATTTAATGGTTATTTCGAAATAGATGAAAATCTTGTACCTCTTGATAACAAACAGGTTCTTCTTCGTGGATGCGTTCTCCGTAATACTCAATGGGTAATTGGTGTTGTTGTGTATACTGGATTAGAAACCAAACTTATGATGAACTCAAGCGCTGCTAGAATTAAAGTTTCATCAATGGAACGTGGATTGAACAAAAAATTAGTTTCGGTATTTGCTTTGATGATTTTTCTTGGATTGCTTGGAGCAATTATTGGGGCTATTATTGAGTCTAAATCAACAGGGGGAGGAGCATGGTATATGTTTAATGGGTGGAATAGAGGAACATCTGAGTCAATTCTAGGGTTGTTTATTGGACATATAATTTTAATCAGTGCTATGGTTCCAATATCTTTGTATGTTACTCTAGAAGTTGTTCGTGTTTTTCAAGCAATGTTTGTTCATTGGGATGCGGGAATGTATCATATTGAAACCAATACATCAGCTAATTCTAGAACAACAAACCTAAGTGAAGATCTTGGTAATGTTCAATATATATTCTCTGATAAAACAGGTACATTGACAAGAAATGTTATGGAATTCATGAAATGTAGCATATATGGGAGGAAATTTGGATCTGGTATCACTGAAGTTGCATATGCAGCAGCAAAACGAAGGGGAATTGAATGTGAACCCCCAGATCAAGTTGGAAAAGCATTCAAAGATGATCATTTCTTAGAGTTATTAAGACAAGGGGATCAACCAGAGATTTCACATTTCATGTGGATGCTTTCAACATGCCATTCTGTTATACCTGAACCAGACCCAAAGAAGCCTTATGGTATCGCATTTCAAGCATCTTCTCCCGATGAAGGAGCTTTGGTTTTAGCAGCTGCAGATTTTGGGTATGTATTTAAGGCCAGAAAGCCAGGCCAAATTACAATTGATAGAGGAACATTCGAAGTGAATGTAGATGTTTTAGCTGTACTTGAATTCACCTCAGAAAGGAAGAGAAGTTCTGTTATTATAAGAAATCCAGAAACATCTGAAATCGTGTTGTATTGTAAAGGAGCAGATGATTTGATTATGTCTAGATTATCCCCACAATCTGCTAATCGAGAAGTCACATCTCAACACCTAAAGGATTTTGCTGCCGATGGATTAAGAACATTATGTGCTGCTTACAAAATAATTGATGAAGAATTCTTTACTGCATGGTTTGAAAAGTATAATGAAGCGTGTTGTGCTATTGATGGAAGAGAAGAAGCTATTGATCAAGTGGCCAACGAAATCGAGTGTGATCTCAATCTATTAGGTGCAACTGCTATAGAAGATAAATTACAAATCGGAGTTCCTGAAGCTATCGAGTCATTAATCAAAGCTGGTATTAATGTTTGGGTCATTACTGGAGATAAGAGAGAAACAGCAATCAATATCGGCTTTGCATGTTCCCTTCTATCTTCTGATATGACTCTAGTAGTTTTAGATTCATCTGATCCCCAAGAGATTGTTCAGAACATTGAAAGAGGTCTTACCATTGAAGGTAAAATCGGATTGGTTGCTAGCGGGAGCTCATTATACCATGCATTACTTGAAGAAAATCAAGATTTGTTTTTCAAGTTAGCAAACAGGTGTCAATCTGTTATTTGTTGTCGAGTATCTCCCCTTCAAAAAGCAAATGTTGTTTCAATGGTTAGAGAGAGAACAGGCGCTTTAACATTGGCAATTGGTGATGGAGCAAATGATGTTGGAATGATTTTAAAGGCTGATATTGGAGTTGGAATAAGTGGCCAGGAAGGACGTCAAGCTGTTATGGCTGCAGATTATTCATTTGCACAGTTTAGATATCTTAAGCGGCTTCTTCTTCTGCATGGAAGGTTGAGTTTTATGAGAAATATTGAATTGATTAATTATAGTTTTTACAAGAATATGGTATTTACATTTTGCCAGATTTTATATGGGTTCTTTTGTGGCTTCTCTTCAACAACAATTTTTGATTCGATGCTTTATTCCATATTTAATGTGATATTTACCTCTGCCCCTCCAGTCGTATTTTCATGTGTTGAAAGGGACGTATCAATTAAAAGATGCATTGAAGACCCAGAATTGTATAAATGGGATAACAGGAAACAATGGATGACATCTTATGGCAACTTTTGGTTATCATTAGGAATTGGTATTTTACATGCATTCGTTTCTTTCTTTGTTCCATATTTCGGTATGTATCCTTTTGTTGATGGAAATGGTCATGGTTTTGGACTGAGTTCTTTCGGTGGGACTGTCTACGGTTGTGTGATTTTTGTTGTGACATTTAAAATTGCATCAATGTCATCTTACTGGACATGGATGCACCACTTTTTCATATGGTGTTCTGCTTTAATTTATCCATTAATTCTTTGGCTGTTTGATATAACTGGATTGACCCCAGAATTAGACGGTGTGACAATTCCATTATTGAAATCTTCTATATTTTACTTTTCTATTGCAGGCGCAACAGTCTTGGGAACCATCCCAATTCTGGCTATTAACACATATTGGAATTCACAAGATACTCTTACAAATCGAATTCTTGTTGAGGAACGAGGAAATAGATTTTTAGGATTCTCCAAACCAAAGAAAGAAGAGAAATCTGATAGTAATAAGGAAATAATTCTGGATATAAGTAATAATGATCAAAAATCGTATCCAGATGATGGAAATCCAACAGGGTATGCATTTGAACCACCAGCTGCATCATATCAAACTGTTTCATTTGAGAATAGGCCAAAGGTTTTCTTTACAGCAGATCAGATAAAATCTCGTATTAGAACAACCCAAGTTTCCACATTTGGCTTAGATATGCTTTAAATACATATTTTTCAAAAATTTTTTTATTGTTTGGCTCCTTCTTGAAGTAATTTATCCGAATTCATTGCATTCAAAGCATTAACTCGTAATGTTATGCTCGCAAGCTGGCTGTGTATTGAACTCAGCTTTTTCATTGCAGAATTCGTCTTTTCGATAACTTCTTGGAACCTTGATTGGCTATTCTGAATTTTAGATTTCAATTCGTCTTCAGTGGAAGAAAGAAGCTCTATTCTGTGGTTAGAATTTAAAAATACATTTTTTGTTGCTCTTTAACAACACAATCAACCTGCTCTGTGGGTTTAATTTCTTTCAACTGTATCACAACAGATTCAACCATTAATGCTTGTGCTGAACGTAATGATTAATGCAATCAGGATAAGAGAACAATACCTGTTAAATACGACGATAAATAACTTTGGTACAATGCACCCAACAGACCTGCTTCATTACATCGATACTCCTCCAGATTTCGAAGCTGATATTATTTCACGAGCCAAATCCCAGATCGGCTTAACATCTTCTCTTGAGCACGTGTCTTCTTTATTGCTAAGCCTCTCGTCACATTTTTCATCGATTCACAGCGAAATGACGCAGCTTACGCAAGCTCTTAGCTCTTTTAATCTTAATTTGCCTATTTCTGGTGTTTTAACATCTTTTGCTCAAATGTTTGATACATGGGGAAGGCAGTTTGTTTCACAATCAAATATGTCGCTTCAAATTGTGCGCACAGTTATCTTTCCTAACGTAGACAAATTATCTCAGTCATATCAAACTGCAAGCCAGCAATTTAACAAATCCCTTGATTCTTTTGCTTCTCTGGACAAAAAAGCTAGGTATGAAGAAATAGCTAATGCTGAGGATTCTGCAATAAAATCTTTTACTACAAGGGCTGGGGCCTTGTATGCGTTAACAAATTCTGTTAAGATTGCAGAAAATACCTCTTCTACTGCTGTAACAGTAGCCTTGGCTCAATTTATTTGTTTAACATCAAATTTAATGAAGAAATTTTTGAATGAGCACAAGGATCTCATCGATATCACTGAAGAATCTGTTTCTGGTCTTCAAAGTTCGATTAAATCTTCATTAAGCCAGAATCTTGATCCACCACTTGAGAATATTGCCAGCAAAACTGCCGAATCTTATATTGATATGAGATTGAACACAAATGCCCCAATGGTTAATGGATTAACTCATCCTTGCAGTATTGCTTGGCTTGGAGAATCTCATTCGTTCAAAGCAACAAAATGGACAAGAAAATTTATTGTGTTTAATGATGGTGTATTGACTGCTAAAGATCCAATGGGAATTGAAAAGGATATGCAATGGAATCTTCCCCTCGTTACCGTGATGACAATCGAGAAACAAAGAAGGTTCTGCTTTAAAATTCAAAGCCCGCAAGAATTAATTGAAATTCAAGCTCTATCGAGTTACGACTTAAGTGAATGGGTTTCACTATTTACCAATCACAACTTTAAGATGATAGGACAAAATGAAACATCAAAGTCACACTGTTGTGCTGATTGTGGAGCCGCAGATGCAACATGGATTTCTGTAAACTGGGCTGTTCATTTGTGTTTGAAATGTTCAGGAGTTCATAGAATGCTTTCATCAACAAATTCCAAAGTAAGATCTATTACACTTGATAAAATTCATCCTATAACTCTACAAATGATGGAGAAAATCGGTCCAAATTATGCTAATGAACTTCTACTCCATAAGCCTCACAAAGAGAAGATTGATCTGAGAACAGAGGATCCTCTTAGACAAATCTACATTACGAGAAAATATGTGAACTTTGAATGGAGAAATAGAGATGAAGCGCCTGATCCATTTGTGGCTATCCAAAATAAGGATATAAAGGCACTTTTCTATGCTGCTCATTTCGGTAGAATCGATGACAGAGATGAAACCTTAACTCCTCTTCATGCTGCTTGTTCTCTAGGAGATCCTCATGCAGTTGCGCTATTAGCTTTCTGCTCAAGTGATATTAATTGTCTTGATGGAAATGGATGGACTCCTTTATGTTATGCAGTATATTATCAACACATTAAGATAGTAGAATTTTTGCTTCATTTTGGAGCAAGCCCCTTATTAGGTACTGTTAGTATACGAAAAATGGCCATTGCAACCAAAAACATTGAATTAGCCAAAATCATTCTTCTCTCGGCTCCCCAAAATTCTGACCAAAGTATTCTATTCTCTCCAATCACTACAAAATATGCCCCTTCCGAGTTCAAAGAAAACTACAGGGTAATAGGTAAGTAAATCTCATCATGATTTTTTATTCACAAAGATTGATATAATTCGATTAGCATTTTTCTATATTCTTTTGTTGATAACTGTAAATATTCGGGTTTTATCAATGGAATCAGATTAGGAAAAGCAAGTTTAGGAACATAATCTTCACTTACAAAAATTGAATATGGTTCTCCCCATTCATCAGATTCAGCAAGTTTAATAAGATTCTCCATCCATATTTGTCCAATTTCTTCCAATAAAGAGACATTCATTGTTAATAATATTTCATTAATTGCAATTGTTTCTGATATTTCTTTCCCATAAATCCTTGAAAAATTCAATAGGGTTGTAGTTCTCACTAATGGTACATCATTAATTAATAAGCAAAACACTATTGGTATAAGAGAACCATCTTTCATAAAAATATCACTAATTTTCGATAAAGATATATGTAAAGGTGTCATTTCAGAATCCATATTCAGAACTATGAGTAAGATTTGATAATAAAAATCATAGAAAAGCCTTGGTTCAGGTTGGTCGATAAACAGAATCAATGATAGCAGCGATGCTTTCATTGAAGGAGAATGAGCATTACTAAATTTTTGAAGCAGTTTGAATTGATATATCTGCTTAATAAACCCGGGAGTTAAGTGATTTTCAAGAAAATGAGATATAGTAATAATATATGATTCATTCATCTTCAGTGATTCGTCTGACAAAATAACTTCCAGTAAGTCATCAATCATATCATTGGAAACTGAATTTTGGCCCCAATTTTCAAGAAGAGGTACCATAATTCGTGGTTCAAATCCTTTTTGATAAACGCCCAAATGCCCTAGAGCAGAGGCTTCATTATAGATAAATAAACCTTTATCATATTTTGGAATTGTAATTTCAGATCCTGCCGCTTTACATGCAATAATATATGGTGTACGAATCATAGGTGGTAACTCTGCTATATCAAATTTTGGTATATTGAAATGGAATTTTGTACTTTTAGAATCCAGTATTTCACAAATAACAAGAATAATACCATGAAACATATTCCAGTTAGAAGCATTTGCTAATGATTCGGAAAACTGATTCAAATAAGAATTCCTTTCCGAAATTGGCATTACACTTAAAATTGCTCTGGAAGCAATCCTCCTAATCCTTGATGATTCTGACCCTAAATGCCTCTTCACTGATTTAAGGAGCTCCAAATCACCAGAATCACTCTTAAACAATTGAATAACTAACAAAGACAAATAATAAGCGTGATAATTCGAAGACTCAAGAGAGTTCAAAATTGTACCTCTAGAATTATTAAATCTGGTAAAAAATTGAACTCTTGTCATGGTATTATGATCAGCAGTACATCCTTTGAGATTACAAACCTTCCTTAGAAATGCCACAAGGGATATATTAACAGCACTAAAAATATCCCAACTATAAAACCTGGAGCATACTTTGAATAAAGTGGTAAATACTTTGGACAGCAAAGGTTCAATCCTTAATGATATATCACTTTCATTTATTACTGCTTTTAGAATGTTAAGTGCATTTGTAGCTTCCATGTTATTACTTGATGTATCAATCAGAGCTATTAAGGCTTCAATAAATCGAGCAAATATATTATATGTTGATGATGAAGGCTCAGAACGAATCAAAGCCAAAGATAAATATGGTAAAGCGGCACTTCTTCTCATTGATTCCATATCATATTCAGATAGTGTATTTACAAGCCTATCTGCCAGAGAATATGGACATTGGGGCTTGTCAAGCATATACAAAAGTTTCAGAATTTTCTCTAAACTTTCGCAAGATGAGCATACTAGTCCAGGCTTCCTGGAGTTAAATAAGAAATCAAATATTATTGTTGCATTCTCCTCCATCATAATTGCATCTATTTTTTCCTTTAGCTTCATTCCTAAAAGAGAAACAGATGCAAATATTTCACTTTGGACTCCCCACTTAATCCCGGGCTGGGAAAAAATGCTCATTAAAATGGGGATTGATTCTCTCAAGTAAAATGGTGAATATGGAACAACAGTTTCATTTCTTTCCAGAAGAATTCGGAATTTCTTAATATTTTCAATAGAAAAATCCTTTGGGAAATCATCATCAATCAACTCTTTCATTTGTTCTTCATTAATAGATAACACATACTTGTTAACTTCATCAGAACCTATTGATTTGAATATTTCGAGTTTTTGTATATCTTTGGTTAAATTTCTCATAAGAGTGATAGTTGGTTGCCTAAAACTCAAAGAATGGTCATTTAGAACAGATATCAGGAGGAGAATATCCTGCTCAGACCCAATTGCTGGAAAATATTTCCAAATACCTGAACAAATACAAAACGCAAAATGCCTCATTGAAGTTACATATGATGAGGCTAGTTTTTTAGAAGCTTTGGTTAAAATAGGTTCAAGGAATCTAACAGCACAAATACTTGTGTACTTTTTCGTATGAAATGAGAGACGGTATGCTAGATCATTTAATGACTCTGATAGAATTGTCTGATGAACTGCGGAATCACATAATATTATATTATCTATTGACTGTACAAAGCTTAAACAATCATCTTCAATATATGGGAATCCAAGCTCGACAAAAACTTGTACATATTTTGATCTCATATCCCAATTTATAGAAGAACTAGAAAAAGCAAAGCTATCTCTTATTATGGATATAAAGAATTTATCCTTTGATAAACTTGGGTATGATAGAGACAGCTCATACAAAAGCCATATTCGATGGAACTTGGATTTAATATCTAATATCATTTTCAAAAATTGTTCTACAAGTGTTGGGTTTTGGGAAAACAAAGGTTCAAATAAAAATCTGAGCTGGGGAAGAGAAGACACTACAGATATTTTGGTTGAATTAATAATTGTTACTTCAAATAATTTTTGACAAATCTCTTTTCTCGAAGAAAAAGATGAGATACATTTGCTTATAAAGGGTTTTGTTCCATGACTCTCAGTAACTAATAATAACTCTTCAAGAACCAATATACTCTTTTCAGGTCCAGCATGCTCGATAAGTAATGGAATAATCCATTTCTTAAGTCTAGAATTCCATGGAACATCAGAAAATGAATCAATATAATACTGTGCAATTATTGTTGACTTAGATTCTTCTTTTGCCCTCTTGAGCACGTTTTCAAAAAGCTTGCACAATGTAAATCGTACATAGTCATTAACAGTATTAAAATCCCTTAATAAATATATAGAAATATTCTCAAGATAATGATCAATATCATTACATAATAAAATGCAAATCGATAATGCATTATAGCAATTACACAAAACATCTGCATCATTTGATTCCGATATCATTTTATCAACTTTAATAATTATTCTATCAGAATCATTAACAAGATTCAACTCCCTTGCAACTTCTGAGCATAAATACAAAAATCGGTGCTGCTTCATTATTGTAGAAATCTGAAGAGCTATACTTGATTCAAAAAAAGAAGGTAGAAGATGATCCATTTCAATCCTTTCTACAATATAGGAAGATATAAATCGGATAATTTTTGTAGATTCCATGCCATTATCGATGCTGGAAACGCTTACAAGCATTGATGCAAAGAATCCTTTAATGTTGGTTGACTTGAATACACCATTATCTTCAATGTTTATATTACAATTTTCACAGCCAATCATATAAGAAGTAAAATCCTCAAATATATTTGGAAGTACTTTCATTACCTTTACTGGAAATTCATGTATGTGATCTTTAATCTTGTTGATAAAAAGCTGTTCTACATCTCTAAAAGTGAAATTACATCCAAAAAGGTTAAGATGATTGACCAAACTGCATATATTCGGAGATTTAGACTCCCAAAACGAATTCGACAATCTTTGTTGGCAAAGATCAGTAAATACATTTTCATATCCCTTTATTTTAATAGATGCAATTGTATGTTGTAAAAAATTTATTGGAAATAGTACAGATTTGTATGAACAAAATGTATCAGCTAATTCGTTTAAAAATTGATCAATATTCTTTTCTAGCATCATTCTAACAAAAGAATCCGCTTGCTTTATCGATTTATTTGTTGTTGAAAAGTCGTCAACAAGAAGATCTTTGAGTTTCTCCATCACACGGCCACAGAAAAATTATTTTTACTCTTGATACTTGTTTTTCCTCATTAGAGCAGTACAATAGGGGCAAAACCATGATTCTTCTGGCACAGCTTTAAGGCCAATACACTCAATGTGAAACCAACTGAAGGGACAGTTTGGATGTTCGCAGAAAACCATATCTCCAAGATTAATCCCTCTACATATGCAGAAATGCTCCTCCTGGTTGTCAGGAGATTCACTTGGAACTTCAATCAATGAAGATGAGGATAATTTGGATTGTTCTGCTAATGATGATTCTGTTAGTTTAATCTCCCTAATAATTTCTTCCTCAGCTTTGTTTAAAAGAGACACAAGAGAAGACATTGCTTCAACTCTCTGTGCCGCATTATTCATTATAGTCTGTGAAGAATATTCTATTTGATTTGTTGAAGAGTGATTATCGTCATAAATCCTGGTCTGAGAAGAGATAGAAGGAATGTCTTCAATTGATTTCTCGATATATGTATAACATTGTTGTGTTTTGGTGTTCATTTTTTCAATAGAGTTCATCCTCCTCTCAATGATTTGCGGAATCCTTTCCAATCCTGATTGTTAGAAAAAAAAGTTACTTCTCAATAACATTTTAAAACGATTAAATAAACTAGATTTTACAAAATGTAAAGTTATAATTGACGATAATAATGTAAACATGAAGATAATACAATAAATGCAGATTGGTAAAGCTTCAATCCTTGATGGAAACCAATCTGTTTTGCAAATTAGCGAAACAATGAAAATATTGATTCCTTATGGAATCATATTGTTTTGTTTGCTCGTCGGAGTGGTTGGATATTTTATTTGGGGAGATGATTTAATTCAAGATCATGGACAAGATGATGAACCATCTGCTGAAGAAACAAAAGAAAATACCAATGATGCTGATCAAATTGGTGAATTATAGATTAAACTAGATTAAAGAGACAATTTCTTTTCAATATAATGTATTGAAAAAGTGGCATAATAGATAATTGTGTTACTTTCGCGAAGTGATGACCCAACTTTGATTGATTTATGATTCTAGTCATAGTTACTCTGATCGCAGTTCGATTTAAGATTTATTTTTTTTTTTTATTTATGGACAATATTGAAAATGTCGTTTCGATGGTTATGGGGAATTCTGTAGAGTTACCAGTTGATCAAATTAATTTATGTATTGAAGAGTTGAATTTATTTATGTCGACACCAGATTGTGTTGTTTGGTCAATAGATAATTTTGGAAAGTTTAAGTTTAACGACACCAACCTTTTTGCAATTCTTACAATTAGAGATTGGATTATTAATCACTGGGACGAAGTTTCATGTTATTATGACCAAGTTCGAACGTTATTATTTGATAAAGCACCAAATAACATGGATACTCTGAAACCTTCATATTCATTTGCGTTAATTAGATCGCAAGTGTACTTTTTATATCATTCTTATCCTCAAATGTGGCCCAACTTTTTTTTAGAGCTTATCAAACGAGACTTCAAAATTGTTGTTTTATTTTTATCAGAACTATTTGCTGATATGAAAGAGAATAAATCTACATTTAATGAAATTACTGCTAGTATGCAAGTGGATCAATCCGATGTTTTATTAATGAACTATGTTTTAAATGGTATGTGCTCTGGTGTTGAATCATGCTTTGAACTTTTAGTTGATATGCTTAATTGGACAGAACCAACTCCAATTCTGGAACATCAGGCATTGGATATAATTATTGATTCTTTCATATCAAATGAGAATTTAGCGACAAATGATGATGAAAATTATGAAGGATACGAAATACTATTGAACCCCAAATCCAAATTAGAATCATCCATTCAAATTTTGGATGCTATTGTTAAATCTCCAATTAATCCTGACCATCTTTGCACAATAATTATTCAGCATTCAATCATTGAAAGACTTGATTCTCTTTACGATAAAGCTTCTCTCCATATTCTGAGCATTTCTGGTAGTCTATTGGCTTCCATATGTTTTAAATGGATGGAATTTGGAATCCCCCCTCCTTTAGATATTGCTCTTAAGTATTTATCTCACAACGATGAATCTGTATCAGATACTGTTATTGGGTTTATCATTCATTTCGTTAAAAATGATATAAATACTGGGAAAAATATTGCTTCGGTACTTTTTCTCCGATATTCTGCTTTTTTTTATGATGAGCCTGTTGAAAAAAGCGAATTTGCTGAAAATCTTTTGTCTTTAATTAGCTTTATTTTAAGATCTGATAACAATTTTAGAGATGGATTCATTTCTGATACTTTTTCCGTATTATCTTTGAATTCGATCGAACATCTTCCAACAATTATCGGCTTTCTCCATATAATATTGCCAATACAGAATATTCCAAGTATTGATATTATTATATCCAGTTTATTACCTCTTCTCTATATTGAAAGTCCCATGTCAAGGATAGAGTATTTAGCATATACCCCATTTGTTGAGTTTTTAATTAAAAAAGGAAGGAATTATTCTCAAGATGTAATTCAAACAGTTTTTGATACATTAATAAATCATGCAATTAATAATCAAAATCCAGAAGATTTTTTGCCCAAGATATCTCAACTATTATTAACATTTGTCAGGGATAAATCCCTAACTGTATTTGTTTCACCAAATATTCCATCTTTTCTTGTCGGAACATTGCATATTGGTTATACATGTGTTGCTTCAAAGTTATTATCAAGAATTAGCCATGAAGATCAAGAGGAATCCTTTGCATCATGCGTCTCCACTCTTGAGGAGTTCATAAACTCTTCATACGATCAGAGAACTGCCATTGATAGAGTATTACTATTTGTTGAACATTTGGTATTCGATAGGAATAATGTTTTATGTTCTCAGATTAAAGCACTTTTGAAATCAATTTTTCCAAGCATTGTTAATGATGATGTTCTTTTTTCCAGGTATATTATGGCTTCAAAACCTTACTTAGTTGATGATATTGAGCATTTCTTACAAATTATAGAAAAGATACATGGAATGGAATCAGCTTCACAAATTTCACAGATAGCTTTATCAATATTGGAAAAAAACAATGACCATTCTTGGATAAATTGTTTTTACTCAAAGCTTCTTCCTCTAATTATCAAATTTTTAGATCAGGTTTCTGACTGGACAAATAACTCAGAAGAAACTGTTCAAGGGAAAGCAGTACAAAAACACCTATTCCGCTTTTCCTCAAAATCCGTACCATATATGAATGAAGAAATTCTCACAATGCTATTTGATACAATATCTTTATTTTTACAACCAAACAGCTGGGACCCTGACTTATCATATGAAGCATTATCTATTCTGATAGAGATACCTTCTTCATTCTCCTTATTGCTAATTCAAAACTATTCTGATTTAATATCATCAATACTTCAATGTTCATATTTCATTCCAAAAGAAGCCAAATGGAGGAGAATAATGAGGCAAATCGTTAAACTACATGGTAAGTTGTATAATGAAAACACCCAAGCATTTATAAACTCACTCAGTACAAGTTTTCAATCAACTTCATATTCTGGTCTCTTATCGGAATACCTTATTTTAATTGAGAAAGGTGTTTCTCAAAACGATTCTGAAGTGGCATCATTCTTTTCGAACTTTGATAAATAGAATATTATAGACAAAGATTTTTTCATTAAATTCCATACGTTAAATATGAATATTTAAGAAAAGTAATTGCAGAAAAAACCTGTGAAAGTATAAGAATACAAGATTTCCACCTTTTTGAAATCGGCAAAAACATATCAACTAATGATACATAAAGCAATACTCCAAATATTAATGGAATTATATAATGATATAAAAACAATACTCTTTTAATAAGGGAAAAAGGCAAAAAACTGCAAAAGTAACCTGTTGAAAAAACTGATACAGTAATCCATCTTCTATAAGTTGAAGAATCCATTTTATTATAGAAAAAGATGGATAAAACAAACAAAACAACAGACAAAGATGTGATAATAACATTTGTAGGGTTAAGCAAAAGAGCAATGGATAAATCAAATTTTCTCCAAAAATATAATCTATTAGATATCAACAAAGGCCATTGATAAAACTTTGATGAGTATGGATGAGATGCTTTCAATCTCATATTTGATTGATGCATTATAATATTTAGATCGATAATACGGTTCAGCATTGATGGGGATCTAACTCTTTTGGACATGTCTTCATTCGCATTAGAAATATTGATTAATGTTTGTCTAAATTCATACCCCATATATGCATCTCCAGGTCCATTATAGGGCAGAAGTATTATATGAATTACAAATGACATTAAAAAGACGAAAATAATAGGAAATATAGAAATAATACTCCTTATTAATAAGTCAATTATCAATGGGTATTTTGATGTTGGATAGAATAGTATATTAATCAAATGATAAAGGCAACAAATTGGGAGCAGTGATAATGATGTGAGCTTAGTAGAAATCGAACATCCTATCAAAAAAGCAGACAATAAAGTGCTGAGATACCACCAAAACGTATAGGGTGGATAAAGATGAATACAAGACAAACACAGAATTGAGGCGCATACAAAAAAATGAAGTATCCCATCTGTAAGCAAAAATCTCCCCTCTGTTATCATAGAATTCTCACAAAGAATCATTATTGATGACGTAAAAGATGCTGTAACAGATAATTTGGTACATCTTGATGCAAGATATATCAAAACCGGACAAAACGACGAAAATAGTGCCGGAATTTTCCTTAAACTAATATAATCCGGATTATCATATTGAGAACTGGAAAAATTCAACTTACAATCATATTGGTAAGAACTCGCAAATCCATATATTATTAATTTTGCTAAAGGTGGATGTATATCAAAAAAGTACTTTCCTTCACAATAACCATTGGTAAATCTTCCAAAATGAACTTCATCAAATATGGGAACATCTGGGTACTGAATCCTATAAAAACGAGTCCAATATGATATGATTGTGACCAAGAACATAATTAAAAAGTCATCTGCTGTCAAAATGGAGGGAAAACCATATTTAATTCTAACTATTTCATTCATTGACTCATCTTTCATGAATGAAATAACAAGGATGATGTGGATATTTCATAAATACATATTAGATTTTTAATTAATAAAACTAATGTTACTTGTTTTACTTCAGTTAAACTGTTTACAACCTGATTCAAGGCATGATAATGATCAAAACAGTGCTACTATTAAATTTTGTACGTTTTCTAGGACATTAGCGTACTCAGGACAAGGTGGTTGTATCTATGTTTCTTCAATTTCCATTAATAATGATATATCAGATTGTTTATTTGTCAATTGCTCATCTTATAGTCATGGAGGTGCGATATTTTTAGAGTCTGGGGGCATTTTAATACAAAGAGTTTGTTCTACATTATGTAATACCGATTCTGGTTATGGTCAATTCGGATACTTGTCTGTAAAAGACAGTAATCGTAACAATGTTTTGAATTTTACGTCAGTTTCATATTCTGCTAATAAATACTGGGCTACTCCCAGGTATTATCCAACATATCATCTGTCTGGAATTCAAAAGGTTCAGAATACAAATAGCTCTTATAATTCAAATTATCATCATTCTGGTATTGGAATAGATAATCCCAACACGTATTACTCCTCTTTTTGTACCTTTTTTTCAAACCATGCAATTCAATATGATTGCATCATCTTTATCGCTGGAACAGGCTCGAGAATTGTAGAAAATACGAATGTTGTTAACAATACTCAAGATACAACAAATAGGGGGACTATTAGAATATACAACAATGCAATCATTTCAATGATAAAATCTATATTCGCACACAATAATCATTTTCTATTTCATGCTCCTGATGGGTCACTTACTATTATTGATTGTATTGTTTGTCATTTATCTGGCTCGATTGGGAATGTAATTATTGGATCAAATAACGAGATGAGATGTGATAAAGAAACATTGGTAATCAAGCACTATCATAGTTTTTTATGTGAACAACCAAAGCAAATTGGAACTTCAACATATGTATCAACAACTAAAGTTTTTGTATTGTTTTCTTATATTTCTTATTTATAGAAAGCATTATTACAGTATTCTTCAATAATAGATTGATGGATGGATTATCATTTATTTATATCAATGTACAAATATTGCATCTCATCAACAAAAACCAAGTTAAATATTTAAAAAAACACAATTAGTATAATGAGTATTATTTATATATTTGTGAAAATAGATGCTCTTGCAATGCTTCTTTGTGTCATTTTGTATATCTCATTGTTTCTCAGATGAATCATTTGGAGTATCTATCAGGATCATTATTCTCATACAACACATGGATATTGTCCTATTCGCTTGGAATCAGGTGATCAGAGAGCTTTCAATACAAACAGTTCAATGAAAAATGATATACGGTATTCTGGCATTGGTTTTTATCTCTCCAACCTCATTCAAATACTCTCACTGTATTTTTTCAAACAACAATATATTTGAAAGCATATGTATCTGCATCCATTCCTCCTCAGGAACAGTACGAATGACATATGTCAACAATGTTCATAACATTGGCCCATGTGATGGAGTTGTGTTTGTCACCGGATCAGGAACAAGAAAGATGATATATTGTACATTCCATAATAATGAAAGCATTATATTCTCTGTATATGCAAGTTCTCTTGCAATATTGCATTCTTTCATAGATCATCTATCTTCTTCTTTCTCAATTTAACAATAGTATCGACAGAAACAAATGATTCATTTCCCCAAAGAATGACATATATAATTGGAAAAACTCCACTCAGTACATATGAGAAATTTCCATTGATAACATTAGGGAAAACTATAGATCAGACAATTAGAGATACATAAAAGAAACTATTCATAGATCATATGCTGATATAGTTATCACTTGTCAAATGGCTTTAAAGAGATCGATTAATGTGATATTTCTTTTTCATTCTGGTGTCTTTTATAAATCCTATAGAAATTGTAATCATTTTCCTTTAAAAGACTCATTCAATGAATGATATAGAGTTGTTAATGTAAATCTACAAAAAAGTGGCAAAATGGAATTGAACCAGGAATCATTAGTTGGGATTTTCATCGAGATTGTTCAACAAACTGGGACAATTAATGAAGCCGAAAACGCTCTTCAACATTTTTATGAAGAGAAACCTATGGAATTCCTAATATTGTCATTAACATTGCTTCTTAGAGATGATATTGACATTAAGATATTACAAATGGCAATGGTTATAGCTTATAAAGTTATAAAACCAACAAATATTAATCCATTGCATATTATAGCGGAGAAATACTTGAATTATGATAATGAAAATTATCGGGATGTGATAAAACAATGTGTATTAAGGGGAATAATGTTTAATGATTTAATCATAATATCTCATGTTGCTAGTATTATTGTTGTTATTTTGCATATTGAAAAAGATAATTGGTTGGATATTGTACCATTATTGTTATCCATTTCTTCAGATTCTATTGTATATAATGGGGTTCTATTAGGCCCAATCAAAACCATTGGCATGATAGCAGAGAGTGATATTCCATATCAATTTTTTGAATCAATAATTGATAAACTGAAGTCCTATCTTTTTTTATCAATTCAAGAAGGATCAACCTATTCGTCTGAATCAGCATTATGCCTCTCTCATATCATAGATAGATATTCTATAATCAACGACGAAAATGAAGCTAATATGCTTTTAGATATGCTTTTTATAACTATTCAATCAAGTAATAGCGATATAGATATTGTTTCATCAGTTTTAGTTCTTCTTTATTCTGTTTTTGTGTCCCTTTACGAATCTATTGAGAGATATATTGAAAAGATATTTGATTTGGTATTTATCCCTATAAGAAATGAGAAACAAGAGATCATAAAAACTGGATTATTGTTTTGGGAAAAGGCCGCTAAATTCGAAATTAATATTTTGAAGACAAATAGTTTTTATCTCTCTAGAAGAATGAAAAAAACACGTCACTTTGCTGATGTTGTGGGGAAAGCTATGATTGCATTTATTTCCCCCTTACTTGAAAATCTTTATTGTATAGATTCTAAAGATACCGAAATAACAATAGATAAAAATGAAAGATTTTCTGATTATATAGAGGAATTACTTACACTAATGTTTATATTAAATGGAAACGAGGTTATGATTCAAGTGTTTGAGTTTTACCATTCAAATGAGGCTAATAATTGGATTAATTGTTATGCTAAACTTTATGCATTGAATTCTATAATTACAAGTGAATCATTAGAAAAAATGAATTTTGGTCGAATAGCAAATGAAATCTTTGAATTACTTGACAGTTTTATTATGATGATGAAGTTTAATATTCCTGTTCTACAAGAAAAAGTAATGAAAATAATATCAGATAGTATTCGAGTTTATCATTTATGGGTTTTGCAAGAAGATTCTCTTGATTTGATTATCACTTTGATTGAAGAGTCTTGTGGTTTAGATCCCCATGTGATTATTCAAGAATTGGCCATACTATCTGAAATAATTACTAGTTTTCCTAAAGGAATGAACAATTGTCCTTTATCAACATATTTTTCTCGTTTTATTATTATACTCAACACGATTTCAAGCAGAAATGATGCAATTATAGAGGGTTTATTTGACGAAGCTTATAAAATTATTTCATTAATGGTCCTATATGCTGGTGAAATGATGAATAGTAATATTTTAGAGATATATTACCAGGCAAAATGTATCTTAGTTGAATCATTGGATGTTTTTTCCCTTGATTGTTCAGATAACCAATATATTATGCAAAAGAATATGTGTAATTTGGTTCATCTTATCGTTCATAGAAAAGATCCCCAAGTTGTTTTGGACGGATCGGATATGATTAGGATACTAGAAAGAATTTTACAGCAAAGATCTAGGACTTTTGAGGAAGCAATTCAAACAATTGGTTCATTTATAATTGTTTTGAAGGAAGATTTTTTGCCATATACCGAAAACATCATGGGATATATTTATGATTCATTTTTATCAAATAATTCAAATATTATTATCATGTCAACATATGTTTTGGGTGATTTGTTTTTGACCTTAAAAGACAAAATGGAGCCCTATTTGGATAGCACATTTGAGCAACTAGTTCCATTCTTGTTCGAACCATCCACAAGGCCTGAGTTGGCATTTAGGATTATTTATATGCTGAGTGATGCAATTAGATCTGTTTCTAATGTGAAACAATCATATAGAGATTCACTGTTTGATAGAATTGGACATTGGGCTTCTGGAATAATTTTTGATGGATATGGTGCTGACTTGGATATTGAGTATGCAGAGTTTTATGAGGTAGTATTCTATTCTCTTCAAGCAGTTCTATTTATTACCAATGATTCTGATGAAGCCTTTCTTTCATCTTCTGAAACAATATTCTTATCAGTTCTGAGTAAGTTTTGCCAGTGTTCAATTTTCCATGAGAATGTACTCTTTGAGATGTTGCACTATATAATTGAGCTTCCAATAAAGTATGGAAATCGCATTGTGAGAAAAATACTCTCAAAGGCCACGTGCGAAATCATTGAAATCGCAAAAAATGATAAGAATAAGAAGCTTGCAGATTTTGCCGCCAAAGCAAAACACACCCTAATGAACTTTAAAAAATAAATGTTTTTACCAAAAAAATGGGTAAATTGTTTATCGTTAAGTCTAGTTTTTGAAGATGAAGCATATAAATATTGACACTATTCCAATAACTCTAGATTTTAACGAGCTGATTTCTCAATCGAAGCGGATTAGAAAATCGTTATTCCATCGCATTTCATCGCTTAATAAAGAAGAATTAAAAAAATTTTCGGTTGAAGCCAAGGAGAAAATATCTAAACTTTTAGCTGTGAATAATGATCAAACAAAAGTATCTAGGGGGGCTACATTAATTTTTTGCATAATGAAGCTTTGCCCCAATGATTGGGATGGATGGATAAGCAATATCACATTTCCTTATGAGAGATCGGACCAGGTTTCGATTTTCTTAGCATTTATTTTGGCAAAACTCTTTTCTAACAGAGATTCAAATCTCCTTCCTCCAATACTCAAAAAATGTAAGCAGAAATTGTTGGATAATGTTGAGATGCTCTCACCAGCTTATTTTCTACACTTTTTGGCGAAAAAATCTCCAAAAACAGTGCTTATTAATCATTCAACATTTTTAGATGTTTTAAGGGTTACATTTAGCAGGAGCTACGAAATTAGGGTAGTTGGAAGCATGTCTCTTGATCTTTTTTTCCATCTTTTTACCAAAAAACAGAAAGCTTCGCTAATGAAGCCTGTTACTGAACTTGTCGAGTTGGCAAATAGTTTGTTTACTAAAGATTTTGAGCTCGCACATGGTGGGACATTGATATATATATCTTTACTTTCCAATACCACAACTAAAGCATTTATATCCAACATTCCTTCTCTCTATGATCGTTTACTGGGTCTATCATCAGTTGGATCCTTGTTTTTCAAAGAATCATTGTTTAAGTGCTTAATTATTTCATCAAGTCTAGATGAAAGTCTATTTAGAGAAAAATGCTTAAGAAAAGTACTAGATTTCTTTTCTCTGAGAAACAAACCAAGGACAGTATCTGAATGCTATGCGCAATCATACTTTCTGATGGTAAAAACCTTCCCAGATTTCCTATCATCAAAAATGAATGATCATCTTGATATGTTGAGACTTACTATATGTGGACAAGCATATAGCATTGGATATGATTTCCTTCTCTATTTATTCCAAAAAACGCCTACAGTAATCATTAATCATCATCAGCAGATATCGGCAATCATATCAAGTGCACATTCAAACCCTGTTTTTGCAGAAAAAATTCCTCGACTTTTTTCTTTGAGTCCAGTTTTGTGGAATAATATAAGAAATGGGTTTATTTATCGAATAGTGAAGGAACTAAAGCACAAACCTGATGTATATATGATCCAGCTTTTATCAAAGTGTCCCGCCACCGATTCTGAAGAGATTAGGTCTTTGCTCTTCGGTTATTTATCTCATAATAATGATGTTGTTCGGAAAAATGTTCCATCCGCTTACCTCAAAAGCTGTGAATCACTCCCCCCAGATGTCCTATGTACTAAAATTGATGAAGTTTTATCCAGGTGTATGATTGAGTCTTCCGAATCGGTTCGTCTTTGCATAATTCAATCATTTACACAGCCTTTTCATCAATATTTGGTGAGCTATTCATCTCTTAGCTCTCTTGAGGTTTTAGCCAATGATGAAAGTATTGAAGTCAAAAAAGCTGTGGTTTCATTATTATCTGATTTATGTGAAATTTCCCCATTTAGTGTACTCCCAATTCTTAGAAGGGTTTTTTTGGATGGATTATATCTACTTGATGCACCACATTGGCATCATTTACGAGAAGAAATGGCTCAGTTACTACATAAATTAGTGATTGCTGCACGCGATATTCTACCAATATACTCACAAATAATTTGTAGAATTACCCTTCAGCATTTTTCTCATCCACCAAGTAGTGAATTTACCTATTTTGAACTCGAATCATATAATAATATTAGTGTAAGTTTTGCCAAATCTATTGGTATTATTGCCAAATTTAACATTAACCTTTTAGTTCCTCAATTGCCTGATTTTATTGAGATATCGATAAGGGTTTTAAAGGATTTTAATAGAAATGATATTAAGCTCGCAGTTGTTAACACCCTCACAACAATAATCACAAACTGTTCATCAGCTTTTCAAATAGATAGGAAAACATTATTTTCCGAATTAATATCGATTGCAAGTAGATGGAGCTCAAGAAAATTGAATGCTGCTTTTCTAAAATTGATCGGATATATTGGTGCTGTTGACCAACCACAATCATTTGTAATGGATATATGTAGCACAAATAGCCTTGAGGATTTTACCTATCAAAGTTTTCCATTATTTTATTTTAATACAGTATGCACCTCATTATTGACGGTTCTTAATGATGACTCTTTAGGAAATCATCATCTTATTGCTTCAAAAGTCATGGTATCGGTTTTTTGTATTGCTGACATTCCTCAGTCTAAATACTTTGCTTCTTTTGTGCCTCTCTTTATTAAACTAATCAGACAATCCCAGAATCAAGATATGCTTGTTTCTCTTCATCTTTTGTGTCTATCTGTTCAATCAAAAAGGCTCTCGTTATTTTCTGAAGAACTGATTCAATTAGTTTATGATCTTTGGAATACACCAGCCCTGTCATTGGTATTAACAGTCATTCCGGCCCTCGCCTCGGTTTTACTTGATAGATTTGCTCCATTCTTGCCTCAGTGTATTTCTCTTCTTTTGGATAGTTTATTCACACATCGATCTCAAGATCCAGAGATTTGTAGAAAAACTTTAATTGCCATCCTAGCACTCCGTAGGATTTCTGGCGATTTCATGTTTCTTATCATTCCTGAAATTGTTTCAGCAATTAATCATGAACTAAGTCAAGGCCCTGTGATCATAGATTCTTTAATAGCTCTCAGGATCATTGTTATGTCCACAAGTTGTGAAGATTTTGCATCGGAGATTGTAAGATGCATTTTATATTGCCTCAAGAGCTCTGATCCTCAGATTAAAGAGAATGCTCTTCAGGTATTATATGTTTTGCAAATATCTATTGGTTCAGCATTTGGAATTTATGAGAGCCTTGTTTTGTCATCAATGAAATCAGCTCGTCTTCCCACAACATTTTTTGAACAAATATCTTCATCAGATCCACCTCTTTCATATTACCAGTTTTCTTTTATAAAAAATGATGATCCATCAATACCCACTGTTTGTTCGAGATCAATACCCGAGATAAGGGCGTTTTCTTTTAAAAATATTCAAACAATGATTGAATTTCCAAGTAATCCTAACTCTTGGGATCTCAAAGAGTGGTTCAAAAAGTTTGTGAATGCATTCATTGCTTATTCTCCATATAGCTGTGTAAGTTTGACATCACCAATTTCTTCAGAATTGAGTCAAGTATCTGAGTCATTATTAAATGCAGCATTTCATTCATGCTGGGAAAGAATGGATAATAATTCTAAGGTTTTTATAAAGGAAATAATTGAAAGATCTTTGGTTTCACCCTATTTGCCTAGTACTGTAAGATCAACATTGGTTAGTCTTATTGAGTTTATGGATCGCATTGGATCTCCAATTGGTGTATCCAATGAGTTCTTATGTAGTAGCTGTCGAGATTCAGGTCATCATGCAAAAAGCTTTTATTTTGCTAGCAAATGGTTCTTTGAAACGAATAGCATCCAATCAAAAGATTCATTAATTTTATTGGCTTCAAATCTAGGTCTCCGTAAAACTGTAATAGGTTTGGTTAAAAAATTTTCTGATGGGGATATTCCTCCATCATGGTTGGAAAAACTTGGAAACTGGTCAGAGGCACTTGAAGGTTATTCCAAAGGAGATATAACACTTGAATCAATATCTGGTCAAACGAGATGTCTCACAAGTTTATTACAATGGAATAAAGTTATAGAATTAGAGAATGGATTTGAGAATCTTCCTGATAGTTTTAAAAAACCTGTCTCTAAAGCATTGATGCTTGCTTTTTGTCGAAAATCAAATTGGGATATGATTATTAAGCTAATTCCTTATTGTGATTCGTCTGATCCTCTTCCAAATATATATGGTGCTCTTGCTTATGTAAAAATTGGACGAGTAAGTGATTCCATTGAATTGATTGAGAAAGCATTCAATACAATGGCAACACAGGCAAGAACAATGTTTAAACATGATAAATCAATGCTTTACCCAAATATTGTTGCTTCGATGATGCTTACAGAGGTATATGAGATTGCTCAACAAACTGTTGAATTGTCAGAATGGGAGAAACGGCTTAAAGTATGCAAGAAGTCTTTCTCTGTTTATAATTCTATAATGGATGTCAGATTATCTCATTTATCAAATGAACAGGCAGCATCTTCAAAAATTCTTCTTCTTAATATGGCTCTGAAGAATAGGGATTGGAGGGCATTTGATGCCACTGCGAAAGAATTATTCCCTGAAAATAAAGAACAGCCAATTGAAGCTAAGGTTCTTATTTCTCGATCTATTTGGGAGAGGGGAAGCAAACAAAGTGCTCTGGATATGTTAAAAGGTTTAAATTTGGATTCAATTCCTCCAAAACAATCAGCAAGGGTTCATTTTTTAATTGGTCAATGGATTTTAAGAATCCCATCTCCAAAATTAGTACATCTTGTAATAGATGAATCACTTCCGTACTTACAAAATGCCATATCTAAAGATCCTGAGTATTATAAAGCATGGCATCGATGGAGTTGGGCTCTCTCATCGGTATATCATGAAAATAAGACAATGATAAGCGCAGCATTAGATGCAATAAAGGGATTTATGCAATGTGTTAAATTACGACCAGAGAATTCATTTTCCGACTTGATTCAAATGATATCTATCCTTTTTGATGCACATTTCAGCCCTGAAGTTTTTGAAGAGATAATATCTCCTTTGTATAAGCTGGAGTCTAAATTTTTATATTCTGTAATGCCCCAAATTATGGCTCAGTTGACTCAAAAAGGTACACAAACATCTGACTTTGCATCAAAGCTTATTAAGCTTCTTTTACCCAATCATTATCATTCTCTTCTTTATCCATTATTTTTGTTGATTAGGTCAGAAGGTAATAATGAAAAACCCTCACAGATTTTGGCAAAACAACTTGGATCAGAAATTATTGAATCTTTCAAAAACCAAAATCCTCAAGCAGTTCATGAAGTCCGTATTATTAGTGATGGTCTATTTGCTGCTTCAAGCAGTACATTGGAAAAGTGGATTGAAATTCTCCCAAGCATTATGAAAACTGTGTCAAAAAAGCTAATTTCTCAATCAATGAACATGATTAATGATATGCTGGCTACAAAATCAGATGATATACCAGAAAGTTCAAAATTTTATTCACATTACAATGAAACTATTCAAGGAATAATCACGAGGCATTCTAGGCTTGTCAGTTTTAACACAGAAAAATCTATTAGTTTGCTTGTCACCACAATCAATGCCTTTTATTGCGAGTTGAAAGCTGATATGGACAAGATTCGTTTCATAAAGCTTGATGAACATGCTCCAACTCTTTCACAAATGAAGAATTCAATTGTAGCCGTGCCAGGAACTTATACTTCTTCTTCACAACTGGTCAATTTAGTCAGCATCGAGACAATAATGGAGATTATTGTATCAAAGCAACATCCAAGGACAGTTGTTTTCAATGGTAGTGATGGGAAAAAGCATCGATCATTGCTAAAGGGCCATGAAGATTTGAGACTTGATCAGAGAGTTATGCAGTTTTTTGAATTAATGAACATGCATATTAGAAATGGGTTTTCTTCAGAAGATAGGAGCCTTACCCTTCATTGCTATTCGATAACCCCTCTATCCAGAATGTCTGGTTTAATACAATTTCTTGATGGTACAGATACGTTTTATTCTCTAATAACCAGTTATAGAACTCAGAGAAATATAAATAATATTCATGAACAAATAATCGGGTCCGAAGAGTTTATTGAGAGTGTTGACTCGCTCTTACCAATTCAAAGAAAGGAGTATATTGAAACGGTTGCTAGTGTAACCCAAGATACAGATTTGCTCAATATAATCAGTCTCAAATCTACAAATGCGATGGAATGGGTGAATAAAACCACTAGATTTGCCCAAACATCTGCTGTAATGTCTATTGTTGGTTATATTCTTGGTTTGGGTGATCGACATCCATCCAACCTGATGCTCCATCGGTATAGTGGTGATGTAATTCACATTGATTTTTCCGATTGTTTTGAAATTGCTTTAAATCGGAAGTCATTCCCAGAAATTGTTCCATTCAGGTTGACCAGAATGATGATTAAAGCTTTTGGTCCTTCGGGAATTGAAGGAAATTTCCGTATTGTTTGTGAGAATACAATGAAAGTAATAAGATCACATCGGGAAAGTATCATGACTGTCCTGGATATTTTCCTTCAAGTTCCATTGGAAGGAACAGATTTTGGTGATGAAAAACGAACTCATTCTGTTCCTGAAGCATCTTCAAATAAGATAAGTCAATATGAAGTCAGCAATGCATCAACTCTTGATGATGGGATAGAATTTAGCTCAATATTGAACATTAAAAAAGCAATTAGCAGAGTTTCCGATAAAATAACGGGAAAAGACTTCAGTGAGTTTGAAGAATTGACAATAGAAGATCAAATACGCAAACTTATTGTTTCGGCAACTGATAACTATCATTTGGCACACACATTTCATGGCTGGACCCCCCTATGGTAAATATATTGTTTCTTATTTACAAATCCGTTTTTTTTAAACTTCATATGAATAAGAATGTTGAAGAAATCATTAAAAAAATCGATGGTTCTATTAGTGATATACATAATTATATCAAATATGACTCAAATTTACTTTTTTCTGACACATTTGATCGAATTAAGCAATCTTTGATTCAACTTGATGATACAATGAGTAAGTTGAGTTATGATGATAACAATTATTGGATAATGAATAATATAGTTGTAAAGTCAGCGCCAATAATTGAAAAACTTATTTTTTGTGGGTATAGTGACCAAATACTTGAGTTTTTACTTTCTATTAATCATAGCATATCATCATGTATTATATTTTGTACTTCTCGATATATTCCTATTAGAACTCTACTTTTTTGTTTGATTTGTTGTTCAATGGCAAACACTGTTGAGAATAGAGAAAAAGACGCCGAAATTTTTATCAATTCTTTTAAAAATGAAATAATGCAGCTTAAAGGCCTTGAAGAATCTAACGTCAATGGGCTTAATGAGAAGATTACTCTTTGTACTGGTATCACTGTTCAACTAAATGAATTATTCAGCCATGTTATGTCTACAATTGAGTTAGTCAAAGTGCATTTCTCCTCATCAGAAGATATTGATTATGAGAAAGCTGGTGGCCAGAGTAAAGGGAAGAAAAAGGCTGGAAAGAACCAGAGAGAAGAAGTAAGGACTCAATCAACACAAATTCCCAACGAGCATACAACACAAATGATTATAAATACTTTTGGATCATCATTCTCGAGATTGGACTATGTATCAAAGTATTCTCAAGTTTTAAATTCATGGATTCATCCTGACTGCAATCTCTCATCTTTATTGATGTACCGTTTGCTTTATTCTTTTTTAAGGTCAAATGGATTGACAGACATTGAATTATTGCATTCTCATTTGAATAATGACCCAGTTATTGCATTGTCCATGAGTATCATCAACAAGAATTGGGAAGAGGTTTCATTAATCATTTCCTCAATGAGTAATGAATTAATTCTATCAGATATTCAGTTCTATAACGAAATATGTATTAAGATATGGAGTGGCTTCAAAGAAGGGACATTTAAAGATGAAACACCGCTATTTGGTGTAATAAAAGTTCTCTTTATAACACCCAACCCATGTCCAGTGTTAACTTCTCTTGCTTCATTACATTTATATTCATTTTTAATAAGAAATGGCAGATATGAAGAATCAGAAACAATAATGAAAAAAGCAATCGAGATTGTTGAGTTATATAGAGATTATTTTGCGTATAGAAAAACCAAGATAACTTTATCATCAACAAACAAAATTCCAAACAAACCTCATGATTCTGGATTTCTTCTTTTTGAAAAATGGCTTGAATGTCTTATTGTTGATTTATATTCTAATTGGGTTTCTTCATATTTGAAAAATCGGCAAAACCATGAAAATGCAAAATCTAAAAATGAGTTTGATAAAGAGATTGAACAAATTAAAACTAATTACGAAAAGACTCGAAAATTATATGGTACCCTATCTTCAACTCAAGAAAATGATTTCCATTCACAATTAAATAAAGAGTATAAGCCTATTCAGTTCTCTTCTCAAGCCGAAAATGAACTTTTAACTCTTTTTCAGAATAACTTATATGTCAAAGCTATTATATACATTCAAATTTCTTTTTTCCATCCATCAAAAGCGAATATGTATTTATCTAATTCAAAAAAATGTTTAGAAGAAATTTCAACAAGTCAACTCAAGTCACCTATTGTTTATGTTACCAGAAATGAGATTTGTTTATCTTGTATTGATATCCTGAGTAAGTCGAAAAATGCATGTTTATATGGTAAAGAACTAATTGGTTCTCCAGGTCTAACTTTATCCAACACAGCTTTAAGCGGAACTGGGAAGATTCAAGATAAATTTGATCCTTTTATTGTAACAAAATTGAAGCCAAATACACTTTATACATTTGGTTTTGCCGGCTATGACTCTCATTGTGATTTAATAGAGGATATATCCGATAGTATTAACATTGCCACATGCCATTCTTTTTCAATTCCTTTAATTTGGGGTTATTTAGCCCAGGCATCCTTCAAACTTCATGATAATTCAAATTTTGATTCGGCATTGACATATTTGCTGAATAAGTTTACCACAAATCAGAGTTTTTCACGAGAAGATTTATTTTTTAAGGATCTTAATCCATTCTTAAAATTTAAACTAAAGTCTGAGCTCATGAATGAACCAGCACCTGTTCTTCAAACTTTTTCTACCTCTTTGCTGATGGCTTCGCGATTATTCAAAAACTCGCCATTTCATGCAATATCTTTTCAGAGAATTGCCCTTATTCTTTCGCAATTGCTCATGAATTCTGAACTCATATTGAGATCATCATCCGAAATGTTTAATGTTATACAGCCTCTTTTATGCAACAAATTTCATTCTAAATGGATTATTCAGCCATTATTACTTATAATTAATGCACTAAAGTATTCAAAATCTACAAAAAATGATCCAATACACCAACAAATTCTCACATACTCTTCATATTCCCTTGTGTCGGTAATTAATAATTTATATCAAGAGAAATCTCTTTCATCTTTTATTGTGTCAACAATTCTTGAGCAAAATATTTCTCAACTCCGAACATCATTTTTGCTTTACTCATCTAAATCTCAAATTCTTGAAACCTCAATTAGTGATTCATCTTTTATGGTAACAATTGCAGAATTATTTCGAGTTTCGCCTGAAAAATCATTTGATGAATTGTTTTCTAAAATGAAAAGTGATAATACCTTTCCCCAAGCAGCTGTTTTTTTGGTTTTATCGGCTCATTCTAGCGGGTTATATCAGCAAGGTGTTGCATGGGCAACCCAATCGATAGAATATTTAAAAAACATGCTCATTGATTGTGAAGATCGGCATTCTTCAAAAAAAAGTGTTCAAAAATCCGGGATGAAGGCTCCAATTAAAAAGAAAGTGGCAACTACAAAAGGAAAAGCAAAAGATATAGGCAAAAATCCATCTGAAGATGCTACAGAGTATATTGCTGCTTTAAAAATACAAACCGCCTGGATTAGAATGAAAAATAGATTGAGGAATTTGCAAAAATACCAAATAATCGGGAAATGTATTGCAGCTCTTCAAGTTTTGCATTCTCTTTGTTTGATAGAGAGCGATACATCTTTTTCTTTTCTATCAGTCCCAATAACAGAAAGAACAAGTCGGGGAACGAAGCATAAAACAAAAACAAATAAATCCGCCTCAAAAAAGGGACAGGAAGATGAAGAAAAGGGGAGTGATATGGCCTCTAACATACTTGTATCTCTTCAGAGAGCAATTGTCCTATCTGCGAGATATGACGATATGAGTGTTTTGAGAACTGCTTCAATAATATTGCATGTTTGTATTAATGCGATGAATCCAACATCACCAATGTTCCAATCTGCTATTCAGCATGTTTTAACTCTATCTTCTCTTGTAATTAACTATCTTCCATTAAATTTCAAATGGTCAAAGGACCTCCTATTAACACTTCTTGTTGATTTGTGTCATTTTGGAAAATGGGAACTTGTTGAAGAACATCTCAATCAAGCAATTTCTCGAGAACCTTCTTGTGGTATTATGTTTTGGTTATTACAAGGAAGAGTATTGCCTCAAAAACTTCAAAAGCAATTTGAGGTATTCCAAAGAAGGGATCCTGCAGAAAATTTGTATTATACTGCCCATTTCATCTTAGAAAGATCTAAACCACAGAATGTTGGTGTATTTGATAATGATATTTATACTAGCAGCAACTTCACATTGATTAAATCAGTTGGGGAAATTGCGGTAAGTTTGCAACACAAGCAAAAACTTTCAATGTCAATATCTATACTCCAAAGATTGGGATTGTATTTAATTTCTCGAGGAGAGCACAAATCTGCTCGGGATAAACTTTTAGAGTGCCTTGAGTGCCATTTTAGAATTGTTAATGTGCATGAAAAAATAGATCAAATTATTCTTAATGAACCAGAAGTCATATTTTATCAGAATCACTCGTGGGCAGGATGCCTAAGCATTTTTGTTGTCGCCTCTTTAGCTTCAACACTATGTGAACTTCCCCAAGCAGTTATGCTTTGTAAATTAGCCGCATATGCAATATCTTCTCTTTTCTCAAATTTTATATCAGCTCCGAGTAAGCAAATCGATTTTATTTTGTTTGAACCTGTTGAAATATTACCAGGAATAGATATTTTTTCTTCAATAGACAGCAATCATCCTTTTATTAATCCCATTTCTTCTGAGTATATGGTCCCTGCAATTGAAAACTTATTAATGTCAATGTCTTCTTTTGAACAGAATTTTGAAATATTCAAACCACTTGCATTTGCTCGGCATTATTATAGGTTTATTATTCGAGAAAAAAGATATCTAACGAGGGCAAGATTAGTAACTGCAATGGCTTGTTCAAAATTTGGTCTTTTAAATCAAGGATTTTCAATATTGAGCGATGTAATATCTCAATTCGGTCTTCCAAGCATTACAAAGGAGTTTTCTAACAGTATTTGTCCCTACAAACGACTTTTATTTGATTCAACCGAACCGGGATCATCATTGCAAAATGTTGAGACTCTAAAATCATTTTCTCAGTCATCTCTTATCGGAACCATTGCTTCGTTTTATGGATCTACTATTTCTGCGCTCTATGTTATATGTGTATCCAGTTTTCTTATTTGTATTTCCGAATCTTTTGATTCTTCATCTGAAACTTTTGATACTAGTCAGACAAAAAATTCATTACAATCATCCCGTTCGAAACATAGAAAACCTCATCATATGAAAAAAGACTCGGAAACTCAAGGATTGCAACCATCAAATTATGAAGTTCCTGAAATGTGTCTCAAGATTGCAGACGCAATGATTCTTGATTTTATTGGAAAAAATTCTAAATACTACTCAAATGAAGTGAAACTTGAACTAATGTTATCTCAGGTTGATTTAAAGATGCATCAATGGCAATGGGATCAAGCCATTTCCATTGGTCTTGAGATCATGAAAGTTAAAAGTACTTTAGATAATATCAAGGGTATTGTTGATATTAATTATTGTGATAAGCCACTATTGAAAGCATTTGGACTAACCAATTTATGTAACAGATATATTTCTTTGTGTTATTATCATCTTAATGATTATCACCTTGCAGATCAGTTTTCTTCTCCATACCAAAAAGCTCTTATATGTATCAAAAAATCCGAATATGATGCATCCATAACGATTTTATCGAAATTTGCTCTTATGAATCCGATTTCTGAGTATTTCCATGAGTATATACTTGCATGTGGTCAATTACTAACCCTGTCTTACACACATAGGACAAACTTTGAATCTTTTTTAAGTAAATTATCCCCAAATGAAAAAAATCGAATGAATCCAATTGCATTATCCTCAGAATTAAGAACAAGGGTTTTGGAGTTCTTTACCAATCAGCTTGGAATTGGACTAGAGAAAAATTGTTTTATTCGTAATACCCATATACTTATAAGATTGTATTACTTAGAAGCAATGGTACATTATGAATACAAAGGCCCCTCTGATCCACTTGAATTAATTCGAGAAGCCCAAAAATTAATGAGTCTTTATTGTCCATATATTTCATCAGGCATTAGTTATTATCTATCTTTGTCATCTTCTCAGATTCAAGTTAAGAATTTTATCAAGGAGCATCCAAAATCGATATTTTTATGGAATCAAAGTGTTAATCCATTGAAAGAATCTAATAAACCAACATTTAACCCGGATATCGTTGATGCAATATCCACTAACCTTTTAAATGCTATATCATCTCAGGTTCATAGTATAATTCATCCACTGACACAACAATCAATCCTTGATTTGGTATTTCTGGCTGGTTTAGGATCAAATGAGGATAACAAGAAACTAGAAAAAACCTATCAAATACTTCAAGCTTCTTCAATAATACGCAACTCAAAGAGATTTATACAATCATTGGCATCACAATCATCCAATTCTCTTGTCACGAATGCTCATTCCTTTTTATTGAATGAGAACTCTGATCACCGGGCAAGATCAATGGCTGGATCATATTATAGCCATGTTTGTAATCTTGAAGAGTTCTTTTTTGATTCTGAAATATATGAAAAGCGTTCTTGTTTCTATTTTAAATGTTTTGAGGAACAGTGTTCTCAGTTTAAATCTATTTCTAAACTTTCCGGTTGTCAATATGAGCCAGGATTTATTGCAGGTCAATGGTATCCATACGATTACCACTCATTTAAAGTCTCATCTCAAGTTTCAGATGGTGCATCGAATAGATCTGCTCGAACAAATACAGCTACCATAATTTCGACATTATCCAGGGCTACCACTGCTTCTGGGGTACGTTCAAAGCCTGTTTTCAAAGGATCATTATCATTTTTCCTTGGGATTGCAGTCGATTCACCAGACGAAAACATAAAGAAAGGTAAAATACCAGATTCTCCAAAATCTTATCCAATCATATTTTCCTCCCAAATTAGTGAATTAGTATCTTCATGTAACGAAATGGCTGAAATTGGTATTGAAATAGAGGAATCTAAAAGAATGGACTCATCTGAAGGCTCTATGGAAACCACCACACACAAAGAAACAAGCGAAAAGGGTCCTAAGAAGAAACTAACTTCCAAAGTGAATAAATCTCAGGAGGCTCAGCCTGTTTCTTTGTTGAAAAACCAATCCATCACCAAACTGAAAAACGCAGAGATGAAATGGGCTGTAGCCCTTCACCAGGTTGAAGGCTTATTCAACAAATCTGTCAGGTTCATTGCATCCATTAATGAACAAAAGAACAAATGGGGAAACGAAATTAGACTTTCGGGTTTGAATATATCATCATCGACGAATCTTTCTCATTTCTTTAATCAGCAATATGGAATATGTGAGAAATCTCCTTCTTTAGCTCAGGCTCTCATCACAATGACTCAAAAAAGTCAAGAATCAAGCCTTCCTCAGTTGAAATAATGATAAAATGTAATTTCTTTATTCATTCCAATTAGATTCCTTCACCACCAGTTTCTTTTCAGGGGAAGGTGATGGTGTAGAAGCAGGAAGCATAAGATTAGATGGAGTGGTCTCTGGATGACTCTGGGATCTTTTTGGTTTCTTTGGCTTATTTGACCTTTTTTCATCATTATTAACTATCTGCTCAGTTGTTTCATCTTTATTCTCGGGTTTTTTCTGCTCTTTTCTCTTCCTATCATGGGGTTTCTTATCTTCTATATTTGGATCTTCGGGTTTCTTATCTTCGTTATTCTTTTGCTTTTTATTACCAAAACTAAAAGAACTCTTCACATCAGTAAAACTAGTTGACTTCCCAATTGGACTCTTGGGGGGTTCGGGATTAAAAACAACTTTTGGAACACTTTTTTCTTGCGTTTCAACGCTGTTTGTTTTATTACTTGGAACATATGGTGCAAATTGGCTTGATTTGCTAGTTTTTAAAGTCTTATCGTTGGATTTCTTTGAAGGGTAAACCTGATCAAAATCGCCCCTCCCTTTATCACAAGTGAACAACAAAATCGTTACCTTCTTCACTTGTGACCTAAACATGATACTCATTGTGCGGTTATGTCATAACTTACAATGCTGAGTATATTTGGAGCCAAACATTTTTCCCGTCGCACTCATTTTGAAATAGAGGAGAAAAAAGGCGATAAATTGGTTATGAAAGTGTATGAGAATGATTTTGAGTCGATTGGGAAAGCAATCGAGGTTAATTCAAATTTGCTAGAACGGGATGATTTTCCCTTGCATCCAAACTCGAGTCTGACAGAGATTTCCCAAGCAGATCTTTATGGCACACTAATACACATTGCAGCATATTACAACTCTTTGGAGTGTTTGGTTTTTCTTTTTTCTTTGAAAAATGCAGTTGATATATGTAATGAAAACCGATTTACTCCACTTCACTATGCTGTCTGTGCTGGGTCTCTTGAAACAACTCTTTATTTACTTTCAAAAGGTGCAAATCCGAACGCTGTTACCGAATTTGGTCACACACCACTTTACTTTGCTGCTTGTTGTGGCTCTTTAACTATTATGAATGCATTATTCGATTTTGGTGCGAATTTAAATGTTGAGAATGCAAAAAATCCTGTATCAAGAGCAGTTGCTGGTAAACATAATGAGTTAATTGTAACAATTCTTAAGAGAGGATATAAACCATCATCTGCAAAAGATGGAAGTTTGTCTCCTCTTATGCAAGCTGTTGCTAATAAGCTATTTGATGCCATCGAACCTTTGCTCAAAGCGGGAGTTGATGTTAATTATGCCAATGCTAAAAGTAACACTGCCCTTGTGATTGCCTTGAGAAATAATGATACAGATACCGTTAAGTTGTTACTTAAGTGGAATGCAAAAGCCAATGTTATTGATCCATATGGCCTTAATACTATACATATTGCAGCCAAAAATGGAAATCTTGATCTTTTAAAGCTCATGCATGCAAATGGAGCTGATATTAAACATTTAGCAAATAATAAAAGGCCGGCTTCCTTCTCAGCAATCAATGCGGCAAAAGATTCCATTATACCAATCTTAGATTACTTATTTGATAATGGTGTTGATGTCAATGCGGTTGATACTGATGAATCAACAATTCTTCATGAAATCCTCCCCGATTCATCAAAGTGCACCCCAGATTTAATAGAGTATTTATTTAAGAAAGGTGCAAAGATTGACATGACATCGAAATTTGGTTTCACCCAATACACCTTAGCAAGAACAATTTATGAAGAAGAAAATAATGAAATTTTCCAAATTTTCTATCAGAAGAAGGGGCCTCCAGTAAAATCAAAACCTGTTGAAATCGTATCAAGCGCCTCAACTGCGGGAACAAGGAAAAAGAGGAAAAAGTAATCATGGTTTCTCTTGAAGATAGCATAAATCTGAGATAATGGATAAAGGCTTTTTCATTAGAAGCCTTTTTCTTTCCCAGAGAAAGAAATGTCCGCATAACCCTAGGGAGTTCATGCTCACTCCATTAATATGTCTTGACCTCTTTCTTGGTACCATCAATGCATTGTTTTTGGATATAATAAAATTATAACTGCATTTTTCTAAACGTGTCTTCCTCTTCATTTGTGACATTAAATTCTTATATGAGTCCTCCAAAGCAGGTGCTGATAGAGACTTAAGAGGTGAGTAAAACCTAATTATCGGAGATTCCCAATTTGTAATCAGTCTATCAAACAAAGGAGTTTCATATATTGGAACATATTGAATATGCTTATGAGATTGCGAATGACCGCTTTCCTTTCCAGAGTTATAGTACACTATTCCTTTTCCATCAAATGAGGAAAACAATCTACTAATAGCAATAAAATCACTTTTTTCCAGTAGATCCCCTTGTTTTTTTTCTGGTGAGTCAGCAGAAAGTATAATATGCCCTGGCTTAATCATAAATTTGTTATTAATCAAGTAATGCGATGCTCCACCTTTAAAATGAGCTATTTCCATATTTTGAGGATATGGTGGTAATAGTGGGCTTGTATTCCTTTTATATAAAGATTTCACATGAACTTGAGGATTATAATAGTGATAAACAAAAGGAATTCCATTCTCTTGGACAATTTCCTCCTTTTCATCTAAAAAAAGGCGAAAAGCAACCTTTAAATCCAGGGCTTTCTGAGATTTGAAAAACACAAGATCGGATAATGACATTTAATTTTTATAAAACAGAGTTGAAATCGATTTCACTATAGCCATAATATTCATCAAACAGTGTGGAATAGTTCATATCAGTGCTGGCTTGTGGAATTTGATATGGTTCCATACAGGGGCTCTCGTAATTACCATAAACTGAGAATTCTGGAATAGAAGAAGGTAAATTAAAGCGCTCAACCTTTGTATTCATCTTTTGAACGAGGTTTTCGAGTTTCCTTTCTCTTCTTTTAAGAACATGCCACCTGTTCTTGACAATTGCATCTGTTCTATTAGGGAAAAAATGGGCTATTGTTACCCATCTTGTCCCTATTTCGTTTACCTTTCTCAAAAGAAGCTCATCTTCTTCAGCCAAGAAAGGAGCATTGTTGATTCTTGGGCATAAGTAGTTTTCCCACCTCTCTTTACATTGTCTTGCATTCCTGTTTCCCATTTTCTCAGCTATTTTGCTCCAACAGTTTTCTCCTAGCTCTCCAACAAGGGACTTAAGCTTTTCATCATCCTCAGCAGCAAATTTTGCCTTAGGTAAACTTCGCTTTGATAAGGGCGATGAGTATTCTGGACTGGATTGATTGCTGTTCATTGCATTAAAGAACATTAGTTACTCTTATTAAAAATGAGTTTTTGACATTCTCAATTTTCTCAGGTTTTTCATAAGAAATTCTAACGCTAATAATTCAATTTTGTGAATGAAATTCTAACTTCCCATTATCAAAATTCTATATAAATAAAACGCATTGCTTTCAATTTATTCGATTTGTTTTTCCATATCGACGATACTATTTAGACAAATTATCGGATGTCACTTTTATTTCAGCCATAAACCTATGAAATGATTGAGAACATAATTGTATGTACAATTAGGAGATCATTGTCATCTTTTAAAAAATATTTGGTCAGAGTAAAAATATCAATATTTATAAGACTATCGATAAAACAATCAATACACCAAATCATTTTTCATTTACATTTGAGAACTTGGCACATGCTTTACATTACATTTATGAAACGTAAAATGACGTTTCAAATATCAATTATTTCTTATCAAAAAGTCATTTCTTGTGAAGAAATAACAAAAAAATTTGATATAATGCTCCTATCAAGGAACTCGCTAATAGTATCATATCTATTATTCGAAAAAAACATTTTTTGCATGATGTTCATCATATTTTTCTCCGAAATAAATGCGAGTTATTCTTCAAATTTCATGAAAGTGTTCCCTCAAATGATTACAAAAGTTAAAGAATCATACTCATATAACTCTTCAAAATATATTGTTTTATCAAATTTATTTTTCAATATGGTTGTTGGGGATTATTCTTCATTTCTTAGATATTTCAGAAAGCTTAAATGTTGTGAATCAAACCATAATCAGTAGTGATAGTATGACGTGGTCCAGAGCTTTGCTAATTTCATATTTAATTTGTTTTTTTATCTAGGCTTTTTGGAATAAATTTTTTGATATATATTTTTGATTGTTTTTTATTAGTCATTTTGTCAC
>Ga0074193_1000429_pt1 | contig 72195 bp, 50 predicted proteins | sample EPASupsiteHSE605_FD_64523 | JGI IMG/M metagenome (GOLD analysis project Ga0074193, IMG submission 64523) | Bioremediated contaminated groundwater from EPA Superfund site, New Mexico - Sample HSE6-05 | ecosystem: Environmental > Aquatic > Deep subsurface > Groundwater > Contaminated ...
TACAGAATCAATATGAGAATCAAAAGCATCCGGATTTGTATATGTACCATCTTTCAATTGCCAATTCATTGTATCTTCAGATCCTTCAAGTACACCTCTATATAGTTCCCCGATTTTGTTTCAATAGTGGCAAAAAACCCACCTGATTCATGGAATATAATTATGTGTACTTTAAACTCCGGATGAGCCATATTTTTGGTTGGAGGTAAAGAAGCTGCTTCTTTTTAAGTAAAGTACACCATAAGAAAAACCTGATCACTGGAATATCACAAAAATCTGGTTACTCATTTCTTTTTCTCCACAATAATCATTTTGTTGGCATTTGTAAAGTTTTTATTTTCAGAAATTTGGTGGGTTTTCTAGAAATATCCTCTTTATTCTTCATGATTAGAAGAAAAATGAAATGCAAAGCATTCTAATGCTTTGATAAAATAAAATGTATTGCTTTTATGAAATCAATAACAAGACTTCGATGCTTTCTGATTGAAAACAGAGGTAGAATTGGTGACGGAACTCTTTAAGAGCATTTCTTTATTTGTTTAGAGGATATTCAAATCTTTCAGATACAAGTGGCCAGCTAATGTGCTAGTTGCAAGATAATCGAAGTGGTAGTGATTGGTAAAAAATATGGCTTATTGTTGCATAGCTTCGATTCCTGTTTCATCATTAAATTTATTTCTTCTTAAAATGATTATATTCTAAACAGATTCCTCGCTTATTCGGGGTTATGTTTGAGTTTTATTACACTTTGAAAGAATATTAGTATATTAAAATCCTTTTTATACTCATTATTGTGATATGAGTCCCAAATAAGTGATGGAAGTGTAATAAAATCGCGAGAAAAACAAATCAAATTAAACAAAAAAAAGAAAAAAAAGGGGCGAACCGGGAATTGAACCCGGGACCTCTTGTACCCAAAACAAGAATCATACCACTAGACTATTCACCCGCACATTATTTTTCCTCAATGGGGATAATTTCTCAATGATTACCACTGTTACTTTGTGAACCTTCTGAAATATACCGTTTCTTAGACCGCTTTTGAGCACAGATGATTTCTAGTGACTTAAGATTCAAAACGTGGCGGTTCAAATAATAAAACTCAATAATATTCTTTTGGCTTTTGCTCGGAAGGCCTAATGAAATTTTACGAAAATCTCGAGGGTTGTTTGCATACCTCTCTAAAAAGATCTTTTTTTCTTCTTCTGTCCATGTTACCTGATTCTTATACATATTGTGTTCCTTAACTGGATCTGTCACTAAACTGTTTTCATCATAAAGAGAATATAATTCTCGTTCTTTGTCACTCAGTAATGGTTGATCTTTTGAATAACCACAGATTTGGTGTACTGGGAATTTTATATCTTTGTTCGAAAACTCTTTGGGCCATAAATTAATGGTTTCATGATGTTCTTTGTGATATTGATCTATGTTATTTGATAAGTTTAACCAAAGAGCACGCCTTTCCACATACTCTGCTGCTAATTTGTTCTTATGATTTAGTGTCTCAATTTGTTCTTGATGAATTGTCGAATAAATAGTCGAAAGCATCGAATCTTGGTTATGAATATGATCTTTCATAAATGGAAAATGTTGAATGTGTGTGTATTTTTGTGAAGCAAATCTTGACAAAACAAATTTCTTTTGTGATGTCTCTTTGAGTTTTTTGTTTTTGGAAAATATCAAATCATGTGTTGAATGATCAACCAAAATACCTGCTGTGTCGCGGACTGGGACAGTTCCATCTAATCGTGTGATTTTGCTTATTCGATTGCATAAGTTTTGATTCTTTCGAATCAATCCATGGAGAACTGTTTTTTGTTGAGAAATTTTGCTTTCTATCTCACTAATACACATCAATACTTGTTCTTTGGAAGGTATCAATGGATAATAAATTTGGTAATTAATAGTGTGTAACAGACTAAAATCAATTTTCTTATTATGCAATTTTGGTGTTTCAGCTAATATTTGGTAAATATTAACCTGATTGTGCTTTGTTGATCTCATTATTGGAGATTTCGTTTTTGGCCTGCCTCTTCTGCAAGAATTCTTCGATGATAACATATTTTGATAAGAATTGGGAACCCCAACACCCTTTTTAACTAACAAATTGTCAACTGACCTAGATTCGACAAAACTATATTTTCCCGCAGTATCTTGAGAAAAAGAATGTTCCGATTCAAATGAATCAGTAGAGGATTGTTCAATATCATACTTTAAAGCTGTAATATGATCAGTATCATGAATTGTTTGTTCATTCATAAAATCCTTAAAGAAGTCTTGTGATAAATTCCGGAAATATCTTGATTTGCTTTATTGTTGGTTTAGTTCTTATTAAGCAAGGTAACATTTCATTATGATCAGGAGAACTGTTCTTTCATCATTGCTATCTAAGAATCAGAAAGATAGTCTTGTTGGGCATTCAATATGGCATTATGAAGATCTTGAAAACGAGAAGAAAGAAGTACTATGCCGCAGATTAGAATTAGGGTCATTTATTAATCCATCGTCTGAGTCAGAGAAAAGGTCTAAGAGTTTATTGAAATACATTACAGGATATGAATCTATCGATAAATACATTTCCCCTTATCTTGCAGGAGTTGTTACTGAGATATGTGGTCTTCCAGGTGTTGGCAGGACTACTTTTTGTCTTAAAGTTGCTTCTGGTTTACCTGAAAGCAAAGAAACGCTTTGGATTGATACAGAAGGATCTTTGTCTTTACCAAAAGACTTGAAGTTGAATCACCTGCGGATACTAGATCATATACAGTTTTTTGCATTAGTTCATCGAATTCCATCTATTATAGATTCTATGGGTGATAAAATTGGTCTTATTGTTGTTGATTCTGTAGCTGCATCCCTTAGGGGCCAGCCAGCAGAGTCAGGCATTGAAAGAACTAGTATTCTATGGGAATTGGTGAAGATGTTCAGAAAAATTGCTTTCGAAAAGGGTATTGCTGTACTTATAACAAATCAAATGGCTGCTAAACCATATTTTGGTCACCACAGGACTCTAGGTGAATCATGGGGACATGCCGCAACGCATTGTCTAGAAGTTAAAAGAATTGGAAACTCAAAGAGAATCATTAAAATTGCTAAATCTCCCAATATCCCCCACTTCGATGTGAGTTTTGATTAATCAAAAGTGACATCAAGATGGAAAGAGATTTGGGATACAAAAGCTCTCCAATTCAATATGACAATAGGAAAAGCATAGGAGAAAAGTCTTTAGATTTTAAAACAGATATCCTTTATTCTTATGTCATGAATAATTATATTAATTATGATACAGAAGGGCTGATTTCTAGCCTAAAACAGATTTCAGAGAACATTTTAAATAACCCCGACGAAAAATATGATGAAATATTTATTAAAGAGTTATTTCCAGTATTAATTGAGATTGCAAATGAAGTGAAAGATATTGATATTCAGGCTCAGAATTTAAGAGCAATTTCTAATCTAATTACTCTAATTAACGATGAATCTTTTTTATCAAACAAGAAAATAGTATTCGATATCGCATATCAGTTTATTTCCGATTCTCCACAACCAATTATGATTGAATCATTGTGGATAATTTTTAATACCATAGATATGTTTCATAATAATTCGTCAATTCCTGAAGGATTATTCGATATTTTGTTACAGATTTGTAACAAAAATCCAGAAATTAATACTCTCACAACACGAATCATGTACAGAATTGCACAAAATCTCGATTTTTCTCAGATTATCATACAAATGATTGAAATATGTTCAAAGTGTTTAGAGATCTTGTCAATTGAAGGGGCAATGTATATATGCCTAGTATGTAAAATTTTTTTAGATTATGACTGCAATCTCATTAATCTCTTTCAAGAATATCATATCATTAATTATTTAATATTAATCTATAAAAAAGTTGATTTTAGAAAAATCAATGATTACAATATTATTCATTTCTTGGTTTTATTGCAGAAAATTGTGCAGATATCAACAGTGTTAAGTGTTAAGAACTATGTTCTTGCTTTTGAGATCGAAAATATTTGCGAATTGATTATTTCAAAAGATGATAAAATATGTAAAAATGCACTGGATTTAATTTTAACAGTGGTTGATAAGGATCAATCGTTTGGAATATCTTTACTTAAACAGTTTAGTCTGATTAGTGCATTATTAAACAAAAGCGGAATCTCGTATTCAATGAAACAGTGTATTTTATCCTTTTGTTTTTCATTAATGGAACTGGAACCTGAACAATTCTACACTGAGCTTAATTCTTCTCGCTTTTTTGAGGATTATTTGGTTTTTTTGGAATCTGATAAAGAAAACGAAATCTTTATGTTTTTATCCACAATATTGAATGTATTATATATCTCTGAGAGACTTGATGAAAAGGAAATATTAATAGATGTGTTTTTTGAACTGGGTATTTTAGGAAAGCTTGAAAGCTTAAGTCAAGCAAGCAATAATGATGAGATAATCAATGTTATTGATCAGATAGCACGGTTGTTACGATAATGTAGACCAATATATAAACGGTCATCATATGCAATCCAAAATTCCTAGAGTTAGCACAGCAAAAAAGACAACAAAGCTGACGACTTTGAGTTCCAACATTCCAAGAAAAAGCATTGGCAAGAGCCGCCAATCTATTGTTTCTACAAATGGTTCAAATAATCTTTTTAAGGTTATGCCAACGCAACAACATATGAATTCAAGGCAAGCTCCTCCAGAGATTTCTGGTAGACAGAAAATTATTGGAAATGAGAAGCAGCTTGAGACTTTGTTTAATTATACACGAACTCTTGCTCAGTCAATGTTTCTACCAGGACCATTTAAGGATTTTTACCCTGGGGCATTTTCTACATTGAAACAATCAGTCCAATCATCATTCTCTACAAAAAACCAGGGGTCTCGAAAATCATCCATCGCCCCGAGTTCTGGGATTGATGCATCACAAATAGATGTTAATTTAGCAAACGCATATGAAATACTCAACAATCTACTTGTATCTAATACTGATGTTCTTTTGTTGATTACTGATTTTTGCTTGTTATATTCGGCAATTACTATTGCTGTTTGTATCGAGGATGATAATTCCCAAAAGGCTTTATTCTTTTTGAAGAAATTACTAACATTAGATCTGCCTAAGCGTAATAATGAGTTTAATGTTTTGTTTGCTGTATTATTGAGGACAAATTTTTCTTCGCCAATTGTACGAGGTCATACAATTCAAGTAGTTTCATTACTAGTAAGACACGACGAAGGGCTTATTTCTCGACTTCAGGCAGGTACAGATTATCAAAATGCCGCAATTGCATCAATGTGCCAAGAAATCCTCCAATTAGTAGGTGGAACAGATCAATCTAAACAATTAACTCATCTAAAATCAACATTTCCTAGTTTAAACCCAACAGATGACGAGGATTTATGCGTTTTATCACTTCAGCGAATGAACGAATACCTTGAAAATGGAATTGAAGTGAGTGACTATCAAGAAATCATAAGGGGAATTATTATTACTATTGAGAGATTTGAGGAATCTGCGAGCATTATTTTTTATTCATCAAAATGTATCATTTCATTGTTAAGCAGGAAATTAACTATTCAAACAGAATTGCTTAGTCAGCTTCTTTCATTATTTTTAAGAGTTTTGAGAGTTGGGCACCAAATTCATGGAAATGAATCATTTGAAGCAAGAGATTCATCAATTTTGGCTATCGATAAACTTTTTGCTGAAACACCGCCACATGATTTATTTGTAGCTATATCAGGAACAATAGCCATCATAGATGAAGAAATGCTTAGCTATGAAATGGAAATGCTTACCGAATATGTTGATCATAATTCCATAATGCCTAACAATAGCGTTTCTAATGATATTTATAGTCAAATCAAATCATTCCATCCAGAGTTTTCAAAGATACCTCATTTTATTACACCATCATCGAATGAATTTGATTCACTCGATTCAATGACAGACTCAATTCATAGACTATTGTCAAGCGATACTGTTTTTGAAGAAATGGAAAAAATTATTCAGCAAGATGATTTATCGATTATAATGAGCTATCCAGTATATCTCCGCGGTTTTTTGCTCAGATCATATGTTTTGATTACTGGAAAGATCCCCAAAGATATCGAAGACGATCAAAAACTATTAATAGAAGAGATGTTGTCTCAATACAGTAGAATAACAGAAGAAGATTTAAGGTCAGGTTCACTTTCTCCTGATAATCTTGAATCTTTCTTGAATTCATTATCATCTTAGAAAGTAAGAGTGTGTTATTAAACTTCAAATATTGGAATTGATAAAATACTTAGGTTTTTATAACCAAAAGTCTCTAACAGAGACTTTTTAATTGAGCATGCTTCTAATGCTCCATAGCTCTTCAGGACTTACATCTTGTTTTTTAGGACCTAATAGGCCATACTTGTTAGCAAAATCTTCAGTTACTATAGGGTGAAAATTAATCATTGCGTCATCGGATCTTTTTCTAACACACCATTGACGCACATTGATGAAAGCTGGGTTAATAAATGGAAAAGCAGCTGATAAAAAACCAGCTAGGTCTTGTTGTTGACGATGGATGCTATAGCCCAGTTTTTGAAAACAAGCATTTACACAAGACTTCGAGCGAGTCAAAAACCCTTTGAGTCGCTTGGTATTCAGCAGAACAAAGCCTTTTCCAAAAATAATACCACATGCGAAGCCTCGAAACAAATCTAATTCATCATTTTTATTCACAAATCCATGAACCCTCTTAATATGATGAATAAATGTGGTCAAACCCATGTTTCGTTTGTTTCTGTCCTCACACCCTGTAAAGTATTGATATAGCTGCAAATACTCTGTTTGGTCTGATATACTTAGCTTGCAAATAAATATATCGCGTGTCTCACTAGGCATCGTCGGAGAAAAATATGGAACGGGCTGGTAATTTTGATCCAGCATTTAGGCTTCTGTTGTTTTTATTGAATTATTGAGAAAACAAACCAAATTGTGGGAATTCAGGCCAAAATATATTCAATTTTTTCTGCTTCTCAATTTTATGTGTATATATTCAATTTTTGGATAAAATCGGTTTGCCGATAAAAGTGCGATGGTTTGAAATAAAAATTGTTAAACTGACATCTGGGATTCAGCAGCAGGTTTTCCTCTCTTTGGATTGAATGTTTACAGTCCTTGTATTTTGTAAATGCACTTTCTGAGGAAGGACATATGAGGCAGCGATGTGGCCTAGCAGAAGTTCAATATTCTGCCCAGTCACAGCTGATGTGAAAATTATTGTTAGCTTTCTGTCCATTGCCCATTTCCTGGCCTCTTCTTCATTAACAGCTATTTTGACTGAATCAATTTTATTCCCTACAATAACAAGCCCAACATTTGGTTCTGAATGCGCATGTAATTGATCAATCCAGCCTTGCAAATGATGAAAAGATTGAGAATCTGTCATTGAAAAAACAATTACAGCGCATATTGCGCCCTTAAAATAAATCGGCACTATATTTCTATATATTTCTTGTCCCGCAGTATCCCAAAACTGATAATTCACTTGAACTCCGTTGATGTCTGACGCCATCTGTGTAATTCCGGCTCCTATTGTGGGGATTGAATGTGAATCAAATACCCCATTTTTTGCCCGGTGTATCAATGAGGTTTTTCCGACACCAGAATCCCCAACAAATATGATTCGTGGGGAGTTTTCAGAAAGGCTCATTATAGATATTTTTTAATCGTAATTGTTGAATCGCTCACCTACTATATCTATAATTCTCATTCATCATATTTCATAATATATAAAATGGATCAATTCGATCTTTCTAGTATTTTTTCTGATCAGAGTTTTCAAGATACAATCGAGCTTTTAAGCAGGGACGAAAGCAGTACTATATCAGGTCTTGAAAAGTTGGAAACAATCTTGGTATATGGGAATGAAGAATTATTAGTGAGTTTTCCTATCAACGAAATTTTTTCTATTGTAAATGAATTGCTTAGGAGTTCAAATAATGCCACTGTATTAAGTTTAGCCTCAAAATGTATGCAATTGGTTCTTGATGCCACAGTGAAATCAACAAATGCATTGATGAGCATCAACGCCCCTGAAACACTGTTTTCCCATATAAAGACCATTGCTGATGCAAGTATCACACCAAATTGCTATGGTGCTCTTTATACATTGTCACAATTTCGTGCTTCACAGCTTTCAAGAATCATAAAAATCGGAGATTTGCTTATACAAAGTGAGTTCTTCGATAATATCACTCAACTTAAGGCTTGCAAAATCTCTATCAATCTTTTAAATTGTCCAATATCAGTTGATTGTAAAAGATTAATCCCAATAATCGAACAGTTTTCTCAGAATAAGCCAGTCAATATAAAGGAAAAGTGTTTCGAAATAGTTGAAATATGGGTTAACAGGAATAACGAATCTGTTCTTAATGATGAAATTACTATTAAACATATTACTCAAATGGCCCAATCTGCAACCAATGAAAAACTGCTTAGTATTTTTGCAAAGATATTATGTAAATTGTCTTCCTTCAGTTTAGTTATCCCACATATTATTTCATCAAACATGGATGTTGGATTTCTTTTATTTAATCAGTATTTAGTGAATTATGATCCAAAGTATATATATTCTGTTTTATGTTTCATTTCTAATATCCTTCCAATTAACGCATCCTTTGATCGATACGGGAAAGTATTAAGGCATCAGCGAAATACTGATTCTGCAAAGATATTTGCCGAGTTTATACAACCATTTTTGATCAATTTTTTTTTGGAAAAAAGGATTTGCCAAGAGTTCACAATACAGTGTTTGATTTGGTCCTTTGAATTTCACAAAGCATCCATATCCAGTCAATTTTTTATTCATCTTTCCAAATTGTTGGAGCTATCCGATTTTTATGATTACGCATTAGAAGTGATGTGGAATTGTAGAGGCCAGTCAACAATATTCGAATCTGGGATTTTAAATGTTTTTGATTCATATAAAACAAAATTGAACGAGATTCAAAAACAAAAACTAAAAGAGATTAATGAGTTTATATTGGAAAAAATGGAAGATAATATTAATTTTTCTACTTCAAATTTGCAAGATATCATTTCAATGATACAAAAAGATAATGTAGCAAATAATGTCAACAGAGTTTTACCCAGATTATTAAATATTATTTCTGATAATAAACACGAGATTGATCAACATATTGAGGTTTTGAATAGTTTTTGTATTAAATGCCTTGATTATGTTTTCTTTACCAAATCATATGAGGCAAAGAACTGGGAAAATTTTTTGAATTTATTAACAAATAAGACATTTGTAAACGTAATTACTGATTCTGGAAATATGTCATTAATTATTCAAGGATTTGAATCATGCAAAGCAATCGAACTTCAACTTAACGATGGCTTCTCTTATGATAGAATTGAAAAACAAATGGAATATTATTTATATTACAATTCAATCGAGGATTTAGATGAATATTCCACCTCTGTTAAGAGCTATATTTTCCAATCATTTATCAATGATTATGTTTCATATATATTCGAAATCTCCCAGCAGTGCTTCCCACCATCTATTGATCTTGTTTCATATCTTTCTGATGAAACAACATTTTGTGATAGTCAGTTTGTTTCCCAATTTGTCGAAATACGAGCAAAAAGATCAACTGAAGAGATTGAGTATGATTTTGTACATGAGCTTCAACTCTCTGATAGCTCAAGGATTATTCTTGATTTTGTAAAATTGATTTATTCTACAACAAATAAAATGGTGTTGAATCCAGAATTTATAAAAAGAGTTGAATCATCGTTCCTATGCTTCTTTGATGTTTTTTGTACAAAATCTCAGGCCGTTTCACTCGTTTTTAATTATCCTTACCTCTTTCCTCTTGAAACGAGGTATTTTTTGTTACAAATACTCACAATTAATAAGCTTAGATTGTTTCATAATGTTATACCTAAGAGAATCCAAATCGATCTGTCAAAAGTTCCAAAACATGAAGTTATAAAGGTTAAAGTTCATAGAGAATCATTGTTTGATGATGGGATTGCTCTTTTGCGTTGTTTGATTAGAAACTATTATGCAATTGAGGTTTATTATCATAATGAGGTAGCGGTGGGGTCTGGACCAACACATGAATTCTTCACATTAATGGCTCGAGAATTTTGTCTTAAGTCGAGATCCTGTTTCCGTAATGAATGCACAAACAAAGAATACTTGTATTGCCATTCTCAAAAGGGGTTATTCTTAGCTCCCAATCTTAGTAATGAGAATGCTGAATGCCTTGGGGCATTTGTAGCAAAAGTTATTAATTTCGAATGTAACGTTGAAATGTCATTTAACCCTGCTTTTTTCAAATTATTAAGGAACGAAGAAGTATTGTTAGAAGAAGTTGACCCTATTTTGAAACGATCTTTAGAATCGGAAACAGATTTATATGGATTAGCATTTGTTTATCCTGGCTACGGTGACTTCCCATTAATGGAAAATGGAATGTCAAAAGAAGTCGATCAAAACAATGTTAAAGAGTATAAATCTCAAATATTCAGCTACACATGCGGAGAAAAAATGAAAGAAAAAGCCAAGTTCTTTTTGAAAGGGTTCAATGGTGTTTTCCCATTCTCTTCACTGAGACTATTCGAAAATGATGAAATACCAAAGCTTATTCTCGGATATTCGCCAATTTTTTCACAAGAAGAACTAATGAAGAATATTATTTGCGGATCAGGCTACAATCTAAAATCTCAAACAATACAAAATTTCGTCTCAGTCGTCTCATCCCTGGATCAATCAAAACAGAAACTGTTCATAAAATTCATCACTGGATACTGTAACTTGCCAATAGGAGGATTATCTGCACTATACCCAAAAATCACAATCGCCAAAAAAGATGATACCGATTTGCTGCCTTCAGTTATGACATGCACACACTACCTCAAACTACCAAGCTACTCAACTGAAGAAATATTATCAGAAAAACTTTTGAAAGCAATACTTGAAGGAAATGAATACTTTACACACACATAGTATAACCTTTTCAATATTTAAGTTGGTAATCTATTCAATTTTCCAAAGTAACTGACGGCTTGAATTTAAACAAAGACCTTTCCATTATCAAATTTGTGTTTTCTGTTAATAATTGTGGGATATTTGGCCACTTACTTTAATGTCGAAGAATCCAGCAGGACCCCGCCCACACGGACTTCGTCCATATTATCCCGAACCAAAGCCTTTTGTTACCGAAGAGAATGAGAAAGATGATGCGAAGAATGCTCGCTTTAAACTCCTTTGGAAGCTCATGGATAACTATATTCCAGCTACCAAAGAATCTGTTCAAGTTTCATTTGTCAACCACATTGAATACACTATTGCTCGTTCAAGGTTCACATTCGATTGCTTTTCTGCATACCTTGCTGCTTCTTACAGTGTAAGAGATCGTCTTATCGAATTATTCAATGATACAATGGAGTACTTTATTTCCACAAAGGCAAAGCAAATCTATTATGTTTCTATTGAGTTTTTACTTGGTAGATTCTTAAGAAATGCCCTTCTTAACCTCGAAATCGAAGATTTGTATCGCGATTCACTTCGTGAGCTTGGTGTTGATATTGATAATCTCTACCAAGAAGAGTACGATCCTGGTTTAGGAAATGGTGGCCTTGGCCGTCTTGCAGCCTGCTTTATGGATTCTCTTGCTACATCCAATCTCCCAGGTTGGGGATATGGTTTAATGTATTCATTCGGTATGTTTAAGCAAATGATCGGAGCAGATGGTTCCCAGCTTGAAATTCCAGACTATTGGTTGAATTATGGTGACCCATGGAGAGTTCAAAAATCAACTGTTACACACACCGTCCATTTATATGGCCATTGTGAACATGGCGTTTGGAAGCCATCTCTTTCAATTATGGCAGTTGCCAACGACTTCTTGATCCCTGGATTCGGAACTGATAATACCCTCGCTCTCCGTCTTTGGTCTTCTAAGCCAACTGTTGAACTCGATGAAGCCAAATTCCGTGGAGGTGATTACTATGATGCTATTTCCATGAAGCAAAGATGTGAAAATTTGACATCTGTTTTGTATCCAAATGATAACACTTGGGAAGGAAAGGAAATGAGATTAATGCAAGAGTACTTCATGTCATCCGCCACTCTTCAGGATATCATCAGAAGGCTTAAGAATAACCAAAAGGCTTCAATTCTTGAGTTACCAAACTATGCCGCAATCCAACTTAACGATACTCATCCTGCAGTCATGGTTGCTGAATTAATGCGCATCTTGCTTGATGATGAAGAACTTGAGTTCAATGTTGCATTTGATATTGTTAATAAGGTTTTCTCATATACATGCCACACCCTTATGCCTGAGGCACTTGAAAAGTGGGATCTTCCATTATTCGAGCATCTTCTTCCAAGGCACATTCAGATTATCTATGAAATTAACCAACATTTCATTGATGAATTGAAGACCAAATTCAATGCCACCGATGACCTAATTCGCGAACTTTCTATCATTGAGGAATCAACACCAAAGAGGGTTAGAATGGCTAACTTGGCAGTTATCGGATCACACATGGTTAATGGTGTTGCTGAAATTCATTCTGATTTAATGAAGAAGAATGTATTCAATGGATTCTATGCTCTTTGGCCACATAAGTTTATCAACAAGACCAACGGCGTTACTGTGAGGAGATGGTTACATCACTGCAATCCACAGCTTTCTCAAGTTATAACCCGCACAATTGGTGATGAAACATGGGCTCTTCGTTCAGAGAAGCTTGTCGAGATTATGAGTAAGATTCATGAACCATCTTTCAAGGCCGAATGGGCAGCCATCAAAACAGCTAACAAAGTCAGATTAGCTCAATTAGTTGAGAAGCTTGTAGGAGTTAAGCTACGTGCTGATATACAGTTATTTGATGTTCATGTTAAGAGAATTCATGAATACAAACGCCAACAGCTTAACATCTTTTCAGTCATCAGTCGTTATCTTAGAATCTTAGAAATGACTCCAGAAGAAAAGTCTAGAGTTGTTCCAAGAGCAATGATTTATGCTGGTAAAGCTGCTCCAGGTTACTATGCTGCCAAAAAGATCATTAAGCTTATTAACAATGTTGCAAAGGTTGTTAACAATGATCCAAATGTTGGAGATTTACTCAAGGTTGTTTATCTTCCAAACTATAACGTTACACTTGCTGAAACCATTATCCCAGCTACTGATGTTTCTCAACAAATTTCCACAGCAGGTACTGAGGCCTCTGGAACATCAAACATGAAGTTTGCTTTCAATGGTGGTCTTATCATTGGTACATATGATGGTGCTACAATTGAAATTGCCGATGCAATTGGCCAAGAAAACGTATTCTTCTTTGGTGCTAAGGCTGACGAAGTTGAAGTTTATCGTAAGGAGAAGACACACCCAATCCCAGCTAGTCTCAAGCGCGTTTTTGAAACAATTCGTAGTGGTCTTTTCGGAGAACCATCTGAATATGATTGCATTATTCATCCAGTTGAAACACATGATAACTATCTTGTTGCTCACGATTTCCAATCCTATCTCGAGGCTCAACAAAGATGCGATGATGCCTTCGTCAATGAAGATGAATGGGTGAGAATGTGTATTACATCCACTGCCAACATGGGTAGATTCTCATCTGATAGAACTATTGCAGAGTATGCTGAACAAGTTTGGGGAATCAAAGAATGCCGTCTTCCACCTCAAATCACTCCAACAGACGTTTTTGGTCCTTCTTTGGCTCCAACATTTGGTCCAGGTTCAGTTGGCGGATCCCTCAGACGTCATCAAACTGCTTCAATGCAACCAGGTGAAGTAGTTACATCAAACCCAGTATATAATAAGGGAGGCTTTGGCTCACTCTCCAACCGAGGCGGTGAAACCAAGCATGTTCCACTTCCAAAGCAAAAGCAAAAGCAAGATTCTGATGATGGTGACGAAATCGCAGTCGAGTTTGATAATTAAATAGCAATATAAACTCATTTTACATGCACCGATTATATAAATCAAATATAATCCCCATTCCAAAATGTCGATCTTTTCTCTTCTGATTTTTGCTTTAATTTTGTTCTTGATATATCAAATGTTTAAAATAATTGGTAAATATATCACAAAAAAGGTATTAGGACCAGATTCCGTTTTGGATGGACAGGCAGGAATTTTTTCATTTCAAAAGGCAGAGTTTCAGTTAGATAAATCCAAAAAGATATTGTGTAAAGATATTAGTATTAATATCAATCCTTTTGGTTTGATTACTAATAGTTTCTCATTATGCTCGATGAATTGCATTTCAATGCATTTTGAAAACGAAGAAGATCCTAAAAATGTTCTTCACATTGATTTGAAATATCCTTGGGCAAAGTGTTTTTATAAAAATGGTCTTACTTTGAACATGGGTTATAAAGAAATCACTGCAAATCATTCAGTTTATGGCCAATATACACTTAAAGATAGCACATATTCTATTATTATTGAGAAGAAATCCTTATTTTCTCTAGCTTTCCCTTCAGAATCAGTTTTTCAAACCAGTGTATCTCTATCTGATGTCTCTTTTGAATCCAAGGAATTTGTTCTTTCGATTAATCATTTTTCTATAATTATCGATTTATATCCAGGGAAAATTAAGGTTTTAATACCTAAAATTGAAATAGTAATGCCATTGTTTTTGCCATTGAGCAAACTTATGTTTGGTGATATCCAGCTTCACTATGCTCGTCCAATAAACACTGTTCCAAGTTTAAAGCTTAAAGAACTAACCTTAGAATTAAATAATATGGTTTTTTCTTCAAAATCCGAGAAATTAATAATGTTAACATATGCTGAGTTTAATTGGGATTCATTAGATAGTGAATCTTATTTATTGTCTCTTGATAGAATTGAGATTAATTATTCAACATTAGATGGTCTTGAACTTTTCCCGCTTATTAAAACATTACAAGGACCAAATCATGTCCCAACACCAACCGAGCTGAAATTCCCAGATTTACCTCTACAGGTTAAATCAATTGATATGTGCTTTAATATGACAAACAACGCAGTTTTAGGTATAAACTTGGGACAATTTGAGATGAAAAATCGATGCGGTAGATTTCCCAAAGTTGTTTTATGCTTTAATAATATCCCAACAATTACAATGGACAGTATTACATTCTCAAGTCCAGACGAAAAATTGCTTGATTTGAACATTGATTCATTTGTATTTCATCAAAAGAATCAAACCAATATTGCATTATTCATTGATGAAACACTCTATGGTGTGTCCTTGATCAAAAAATATTTGTCATCAGGAATTTTTGATTCCGAAACGCTCCCTTTTCCAATCAAATTATCTTTTGCCGAATTCTTATTCAAAGCCGATGATCACCCAGTCAGTAATAATTTATTAGAAGCAAAAGAGATACTACCAAAGGTTTTAAGAGATAAAATACTTCTTCACTACATAATGGATCTAAAACTTTCTCAGTGTCAGCTAAATGAGGAAGAGAAGAATATAGCAATTCGAAAAATTGATGATTTGGTTTTTCAAAAGTATAAAGAGCTCATCAACAACTCTCAAATTTCTCAATTATTAATTCGTATGCAGAACCTTAATATTGATGTAGATTCAACAAATTTTGTTGGAAAGGTTCAAATGATACATAATTTAGATTCTAGTGTTTCAGAATTGTATTCTGAGCTTTCCTGGGAAACTCTTGAAGGATTTAATGCCACAATAAATGCCAGCTCAATAAGTGTGAAGTGTTTTGATATCCCGTCACCAATTTTTGAATTTAATAACCTTTCTTTGAAAGGCCCAATAATTATTGCAGAACCTGATGCAAAATCTTATCTAAACAAAGAGATATTTGTTGGGGATCAAAAAATTAACATTAAAAAGACAGTTTCAATGACCCAGATATATTCTAATTTGTCAATAATGATTGATTCACTCACTCTATTCTATGGATCAGCGCTTGAAAGATCATTGGATAATTTATCAGATGTGTTTTCAACAATATTATCCGACGGGTCAGATCCATCTCCACTATTAAAATGGTGGGATAAATTAAGGATGATGTTTAGAGGTAGTTATTTCATTGGAATGAAACTTTCTGATTTACGATTTTATGGTACGAGCAATCCTTATAATCAAAGTGATTTCCTTCGAGCTCAGTTCAAAGATTTTGGTTTATCAATCAAAGATCATATTAGTATTACATCATCTTCATTGGTTTGCACAAGAGGTATTAATGGTCCTATAATTATTAATTTCCCTCATTTTGCAATTAGGGCTTCGATTGTTTGGCAGAATTTAGCCAATAATCCCAATTTACACATTTGCATTCCGGATATTTCCAGATTTGGTTACAAGGATTATGATACTTTTGTTGATGTGAGGGCAACTGGTTATATTGTTGATGCAGATATTTCTTTTAGCTCAGATGATACAAATCCATATCTCTCCATTGATATAGCCCACTTTGATTGGAATATCGCTCCTTTTGATTTATTAATTAATTCACCACATTTGGATTCTGCATACAAAAGAAAGTATTTTTTCCCGCCAACAAAGCCAAATCCTAAAATTAATTCATTAGGGAAGCTAAATCAGGTTATTACATACAAAGTTGATGTTCCTTCAATATCAATTAGAGTATTCGACCATTATCCAATTGCAGGAAACACTAAAATTAATGGTTCATCTCTTGATATAACATTAGTTCATCCAAATATTACATGTACCACCAAATATATTAAGGGTAATGATGATATACTCGATGTATGTATGAAATGCCACGGAATTCAACTCAATGCTACAGATTTACCATTGTTTGCACGAAATACTCAACAAAAATCAATCACTTTTGTTGAAATAGGTTATTCTGAGATTAATTACGGATCGACATCCAGTTTTAGTATTGGGAAGATACAAATTTATGCAAATCAACTATTTGTCAAGTATATTTCAGAGTTTATTTCTACTATTTCTCGAATCAACGATCTTAAAAAGTCAAAATCATCTCCACAAGAATCAGAAGAAGTTCACAAAATACCATCTAGAGAGAATTCATATTCTACAGATATAGAGAGCCCAGAGAACAATGGTGAGTTGCTGAGTCAATTACTTCGAAGAAGGAAGTCTCAAAGAACTGTTTTTGCAGGAGAACTTTCGAAAAATAAAAATCAAAGGAAATCTGGGAAAATTGAGAGCTTCGAAGGGTTTCCTGAGGTTTTGAGCTCAGCAACAATTCCAAAAATTGAAATTGTTATTGAATCATTGCAATATGAAGCATCCATATTACTAGTTATTAACCAACCATTATTGACTCTTTTTAAGAATGAATCACTTGGGACTTATGCAGCAGAACTTTCAATCAGAACAATTTCTTCTTTTACTTCAATTGGATTTGAGGCATCTCCCGAAGAACAAGTTTCACCAATTATAAGTTTTGATAATGTAACATGCAGCTTCAGACAAGTTGTGAATCCCCAAAATCCTGATATTACTGATAATATTGTTTCAATTGGTACTGATATTCTCAAAATTGATACCAACACCAACCAAATTGCTACATTTAAACAAATAATTGGTGAAATAACTCCAGAAGGAGGCTCTAATGAAAAAGAGCTCGCATTGGCAGAGAGTAATTCAACTCCATTTTCATTAGAGTTATCTATTGCACAGACGCAAATTGAATTAAGAGATAGATTCAAAATGGATGTTGCTGTTCTCTATGTCAAGGAATTATTCTGGAGGGCAGATACAGATCAGAAAGGAGGAATTAACATTTCTATTACAGTCGAAAATATTTTTGCAAATGATTTGAGAAAAGAAGCTAAATTTGATGGGGTTGTTCTAATAAAATGGTCGGACATATCATCATCTGGAGAAGAACCACATATAAGAATACAAGCTAAAAAAGCTCCTCCTGTTGGAGGTGTTAGTGTTTTTAATCATGTTGAAATTAATCTGAGCCCCACAATTTTTAATTATGATTCACTGTTTAGTGAAATAATCACCTCAATCATTGACTCGCCTATTATTGCGCCAAAAACAGACCATGTTCAGTATTACATTCGAAATAACGCTGTTATTCCTCTTCCATCTGTATTGATTCCACCAGATACTGTTCCTAGCATTGAAGATGAGTGTGTGAGAATTCTTATATCAAGAAAGAGCTCAGAAATTAACATCATGATTGAAAGGGCGGATAGTAATTATTACATAAGATACTTCCTTGTTACTTCATGCCGATTGAATGTTTCATATATTAATGAAGAGAACTTAATAGTTTCTGAAATTAAAGGATTTAATGGAGTATTGCATGATTTGAAATATCAAGATCTTACCATATCATTCAGTGACCTTGCAAGTAGAATGATTTCCGATATTGCTCTCGATATAATACCCCAGTTTTTGAAGCACATGGTTGGATTAGGCAAAGCCCCTCCAAACAAAGAATCGGAACTCAAGCAATGGCTCAGCAATCATGATCAAGGTGAATTGCAAGATAAGAAGAAGCAGATCATATTTGGAACGAAAAAAGGAAATAAAAACTAATATTATATAAAGATCTTCATCTCATGCTCCTTGATGAAGAGTTGGTGAAAATAAATTCATCCACAAACTTCACACAGTCTCACTGTTTGTGACACTTGTTAATTCGAGAATTTTTTTTGGGATTTATCAACTCTCTGAAAGTGAAATAAAAAACTGACATTTTTAGTCAGATTAATGGAGATACTCCCAGAAGACTTAACTAAAATCAAAATTATTGGAAAAGGTAGTTTTGGTGATGTTTATTTAGCAAGATCTAGAATGTTTGGCGAAGTGGCAGTGAAACAAACATTTATACAAGGGAATCAGAGTATTTTTGGAGACTTTAAAAAAGAATCCAAAATAATATCAGAATTGAATTCCCCATATATTATTCGCTATTTTGGTACATGCAAAAGCCCTGAGGGAGAGATGATTGTTATGGAATACGCTTCGAAAGGGACTCTCTATGAGTTTATAGGAAATATAAGAGAGAATAATGTTGATTTTAAATGGGAAAGTCGCTATCAGGTTGCATTGGATATTGCTAGAGGTTTATTTCTTATGCATACTAAAGGAATATTACATCGGGATATTAAGAGCTTGAATGTTCTTTTTGATGAAAATATGAAGGCAAAAATATCGGATTTTGGGCTTTCTGTGATTAAAACACAAAGCCAAATAACATCAGGGGTTAAAAGTAGTCGTTTTGGTACACTTTTATGGAAAGCACCAGAGACATTTTCAATACGACATAAATATAATGAGAAGTCTGACATATATTCTCTTGGTATTGTTTTTTGGGAAATTGCTAGTTGCCAAATTCCATATAGTGGATATGATGAAGATACAATTAAAGATTCTGTTAAAAGTGGTGAAAGACTTGAGGTTCCAGATTCATGTCCAATGGAATTTAAAAATCTTATTGATGCTTGTTGGAATCATGATCCAAATAAAAGGCCTCCCATTGGCGATATTGTCGATACCCTTTATGAGATTTGTGAAAAAGAGAATAAATGGAAGTTTACCAAGCCCAATGATTTTGAAACTGATGTTTTTGAAGCATCAGCAAAAGGAAAACTGAACAGTATTATATATCATTTAGCAAATGGAACAAGTGTTAACCAAGAATTTCTGTTTGATGTTTATGATGGAATAGAAGGAATGAAAAATTCCTCTCTTTTGCTATTTGCTTCAAGATATGGGCATTTAAGTATTGTTGAGTATTTGATTAAACAAGGAGCTTTTGTAAATTTCCACAATATAAGCATTCAAACTCCACTTCATTTTGCATCTGAGAATGGTCATGTTAATGTTGTTGAATTTCTTGTTAAATCAGGATCAGATATTGAAGCGAAGGAAGTTGATGATTGGACAGCTCTTCATATTGCATCTTCAAAAGGTCATGTTAATGTTGTTGAATTTCTTGTTAAATCAGGATCAGATATTGAAGCAAGAAACAAAGATGATTGTACAGCTCTTTATATTGCATCTCAGAATGGTCATGTTAATGTTGTTGAATTTCTTGTTAAATCAGGATCAGATATTGAAGCAAGAACCAAAGATAATTGTACAGCTCTTTATATTGCATCTCAGAATGGTCATGTTAATGTTGTTGAATTTCTTGTTAAATCAGGATCAGATATTGAAGCAAGAAACAAAAACAATTGTACAGCTCTTTATATTGCATCTGAGAATGGTCATGTTAATGTTGTTGAATTTCTTGTTAAATCAGGATCAGATATTGAAGCGAAGGAAGTTAATGATTGTACAGCTCTTCACATAGCATCTTATAATGGTCATGTTAATGTTGTTGAATTTCTTGTTAAATCAGGATCAGATATTGAAGCAAGAACCAAAGATAATTTTACAGCTCTTCACATAGCATCTCAGAATGGTCATGTTAATGTTGTTGAATTTCTTGTTAAATCAGGATCAAACAATTATTCCAATTTAATGAAAAGTAATAAAAATTAACTATTTTGGAATGTTTTATAGTGTAGCATATGGAGATCCAATCTGATTTGATTAGAAAGACAAATAGTTAATTTATAAAAAGTAAATACAAATGTTTCTGTCAACTAAAAAAGTTCTCATATGATCTCTGATAATCATGATGCATTTCATAGTGATAGCGAGGGTATTGATCAAGGAAGGTTTTATGAGAAATCACAAAAGGTAGAAGACCATTTAAAGCCATTACATGAATGACTACACATATTATATTCAAAACTAAGATTCAATCATTTTGAACCCCCAATTATATTTTTGGCCCTTCATTTTAATCAATATCCCAAGTTACAAGTTCTTTTCCATCCAATGAGAATGCAATCCAATTGATCATACTGGCTTAATAAAAAACATTTAGAAGAAAAATTCTTTAATCTTCATCGCGTGCTCCCTGAGAACGTGGTGCTGGTCCTCCTGCTGGTTTTGACATTGCAATTTGGTCAACCCTTAATAGTGTGCATACAACCTCAACAGCAAACTTCATACCCCAGCTTTTTACATGTGCTACATCCCATACGCCCATTTTTTCAGCATCTCCTACTTCAAGGTCAATAACATTCACACCGGCAAATTTTTCTCCCTTATTATGTGCTGAGCGAAGCTTGGCCATGAAATCTGATATTCTCATTCCAGAATTCTCAGCTATTGTCCTAGGAATAACTTCTAATGATTCTGCAAACTTACGAACGCCATACTGATCCATGCCTGGCCTTTTATCAGCAAATTCAGAAAGTCTGACAGACATTTCCATTTCACAGGCTCCAGCTCCAGGTACAAGGAGCGAATGTTCAGTCAATATCTTAAAGCTATTAATAGCATCGTTCAAAGAGCTCTCAATGTCATCAATAACGTTACTTGTTGCACCACGGACAACAATAGTGGAAAGACCGCCTTCATTTTCAAATACAATCAGAGGTGTAGAACCAATCTCACGGATAACAACAGATTTGCAAACACCGATTTCTTCATCAGTTGGTTGTCCGATTCTTAAAAGTGGAATAGCATTAATAGCACGACAAAGACGCTTAATATCCCAGTTTGATGGAAGCTGAATTGTCATTATACCATACTTCTCAAGGAAATGAAGAGCCATTTCAGAGATCTTGGATTGACAAACAACGACGTTAATCTTCTTTTCAGCAATAGACTTAACAATTTCTTCCATTCTTTTCTCTTCACTAACTTCAAAGTTCTCCATCTCTTTACCAGAGTTGAAAACAGTTGACATCTTAGTGTCTGTTTGAGCAAAATCAAAACCGGTTTGATAAACAGCGACTCTTGCATTATCTCTCTTTCTAATTGTACCAACAACTTCTCTGGCAATAGCAAAGCCTTTGATAACAAATGAATCAGAAACTGAACCACCAAGTGCTTTAGCAACGCGGACATTGTCAACACTAAATTTGAGGGCATGGTCAGGATAAGCAGCAAGACATGCTTCTGCAGCTAAACGAGAAAGATGCTCAGAGTCGAGAAATTGGTGAGAAGAGAGCGATGTCTTAAGGGATGCAGCAACGCTTTCGAAGTTTTTAGCATTGAATTGATGAGGAATCTCAAGTTCAGGAAGAAGAGCTAAAGCCTTCTCAAGGGCCAATTGATAACCAGCGACGATATCCTTGGTGTTGATGCCTGCACGAACTAATTCTGTTGCACGCCTCAAAAGCTCACCAGCAAAAACAACAACAAAGTTGGTACCATCACCAACCTGTTCTGCTTGCATTTGGGAAGCTGTTACAAGCATTTTGGCAGCAGGGTGCTGGATTTCGGCTTCACTAAGAATAGTTGTAGCATCACCAGTTACAAAAATTTTTTCAAAGTGGTTTTTGATAATCTTTTTCATTCCATTGGGTCCAATAGAAGTGCGTGTTAATTCACTTAAATCAACAACTGCATCAATATTTCTAAGCAAAACTTCATCGACGCCGCGGAAATAACGTGTTCCCTCTTTAAAGAAGCCTTGGAAAGACTGTTTTGTGGACATTACCTTTGTGGCCACATTAACCGCTGATTTGTTTGAAATTTTTCGTAAACTTGTTCGTTTATTATTACTTAGACCACTTAATATTAAACGGGTTTTGTAAAGTAACAAAAAAATAAAAATGTGGTGGGAGGAATCGAACCATTATTTGATACAAATTTGGATATAAAAAGGAGCCATTTGAAACAAATAAAAGTCACTTTTGTTGAAGATTTCTTGGAGATGGAAGAAGATATAGAAATAGAGACACTAACCCATCGTGATAGAGAACATATAGCGAGAAGTATTCCTCACAGCCAGGACAGGCTCGATTTATCTTTTTTATGCGATTTAGAGATTAAAGATGAGAGGTTTAAAAACGGTGCGTGTGTTTTAACAGAGCACTTAATCATTCTTTTCCAGAGAAGCTGTTTTGGAAATTCATTGAAATTCCTCGTTTCGATACATTTATATGATATTTTGGGGATAGCAATTTTATCTGGGGAAACTGTGTCAATTAAGTCAGATGATACTCTGATTACTTTGAAAAGCAAGAATAGTGTCAATTTTGTCAACAATCTTTTGAAAAATTTCATTTTGTCGGCCCCAATGTTACCCTCTTCATCACGTTTTCCATTTATATGCCACGATCAAGCTTTGTTTCCACCATTTTATCCCAATGTTAGCTTTTTTGAAGCTTTTAATTTAACATATCTTGCTTCATGCTCATATTATGGCTCAGATCCTTCATCTTCTCTTCTGGCATATATGAAAAATCTTATAGATAACAGATATCCATTTTTCAATGTTTCTGATGTTCTATTTTTAGGAACAGAGTATTGTAATGATACGAATCTGGTTTATAAATCAACGTTTTTGTCACTGAGCCAGATGCCATTCATATTTGGAATAATTGCAGAAGATATCAATTTTCCTGATCTTATAAACTTAGCGGCTCCTTGTTTGAACTCGAGTTGTATCAAAGTTTTTCAGATGGTAAATTGTGGTTGTATATGTGGATGTTCTGTATTGGCTTCATATATAAAATCTAATTCTAATACAGACATTGTTTATTGGGATTTGAGTAAGAATGTTTTGTCAGATATAGATGAATTGTTTTTTGCGTTTAGACAATACAGACCTAATACGATTTCACTTAGATTTGATTATTGTGGATTGAGTTCATATTCTTTGGTGAATCTTTTTTCTTCTTTGTCACTAAATCCCAATTTCAACGGATTAAAACGATTATGTATTGCCGGTAGTTATATTGATGATGATACATTGCAATGTTTCATTGACTATTTGATGTTATTAAGGAAGAAGAAGATTCACTCTTTACGGAATCTTAGCTGTGGACCTGTTTTAAATCCTCAAAGGTTAATAAAGGGATTAAAAGAATCAAAACAAAGAATTCGGATTCTTCATTTGATTGATAGTAGCATAAGCGATAGTTGTGCATCCGAAATATGCTCTTATATTAAGAGTATTTCTATGTTTTACGAATTGAATTTAAGTGGGTGTTCGATATCAATTAAATCGATAACTGATATTATTCAAGCATTATCACAGAACAACCGAATTAAGTCATTTTCTCTAGTTTTAAACAATTTGAAGTTGTCAGGACCCAAATTATTGGATGTTTTATCTAATATTTCTCAATATATACCCACTAAACTCGAATCATTATCATTAAATGATAATTGTTTTACATATCAAGACACAGAGCTCTTAGTGTCAAAAGTATTAACATACACATCATTAAAATATCTCTCATTATCAGGTAACTTTAGCTCAAAGGTAGGCAATATTGGGACAATACTTGCAGAACTATCCAACTCTAATTCATTAGTTTCTCTCAACATTTCTGGAAAATCTGAAATATGCCTTCGAGATCAAGCAGTTCCAATAATTTGCAGTTTATATAATAGCCACATCAAATATATCGATATAAGCAATAACAATATCGGAAAGCTAGGAATTGAGCTAATGTCTAACTTGGTAAAGACATCCCCATTTATTGAACAGGTGTATTTAGATGGATCATCTCCCACAAGAATCTGTAATTATCGCTCATTCCTTAAATCAATCAGTGATAACAAAAATATTATCAAATGTCCAATTCCGCGGAATGATATAAATGAACTACTAATACGCCGCTCAAGTGAATACAGAGAGAATAGAATAGAAGCATTATCAGCGTTGAATTTCGGGATTATTAATAATCAGTATTCTATAAGGATCAAGAAAGATATTGTATATCCTTATATATTAAATCCAGATAAAGAAATATCCACCCTTCTACGAGTCATTGAAAGTGATATTGATCAAATATATAAAAAATCACACACACCAACTGTAATCCATAATCCAATTGATATTGATGAATTGTTGTTGAAAACCCAAAATATTCTAGGATTAACCGAAAATGAGTTTGAACAAAAGGACACAAATCAACAGATTAATACCACAGAAGATACAAGCATCACGAATAATAGCCAATTTCAAATGGAAAGCTCCACTGTTGACTAAATTGTATTTTTAAACGTATATATATATATTTACAATGTCATGCAATGTTGAGTTATATGGAGAAATTGGAACAGGGAGAGACTCTGATACATTTCAAAAAACCGTAACATATAAAGGACGTGTGAAAGAATCAATAGAGTTCATTGCAGCAAAAACGATGGACATTCAAAAGTTAGATTATATTACCCATGGTTTAGAGATTCAACACAATTTGGATCATGAGAACATAGTAAAGTTTGTTAATTGGTTTCAAACAGAGTCCAAATTATATGTGATTGTTGAGTATTGTCCTGGTGGTACTTTATCTGAGCTTCTTAATCGAGATCTTTGTCTTCCTGAATCCGTTATACGTATATTTGCAGCGGATTTACTTAATGCTTTGTTTTATCTTCACGTAAATTCTGTTTTGTTTTGCGATTTTGATCCAAATAATATTCTTCTTGATGAAAATGGAGTATTGAAGCTTAATGACTTCTCCAATTCGAGAACAATTGATGAGACTTTTGATCCATCTCATGTTCATCCAACTTCAATTGGATATTTAGCACCTGAATTATTCTCATCAAATGGTGTTCCTTCGTTTGCATCAGATCATTATTCTTTTGGTTGCATGATTTATCGAATGGCTTCAGGTTCAATACCATTTTTAAGCCAAGATCAATTCGAACAGATTAGTAGAATCCAGAATGAACAAGTTTTTGCTTTGCCAGGATATTCTAAAGAGTTTAATGATCTAATGATTAGATTGATGATAAAGAATCCTTATCAAAGACCAAGTTGGATTGATATCGTCAAACATCCATTTTGGAAAGGATCATTAGCAGATTCAGCGCTTAATGACATCGAATCAATTGAAATGCCATCACAAGAGCTCTTTGAGGCTAGCCGCTCATCAATTTCTCGTATTACAACAGTTTCAGAGGCTCTAAAATTATCAATTAAAAGAGAACAAGTCTTTGAAGCCAAATTTGAAGACAGTGATGCAATTGCTGAAGATCCATTAGTAAGAATCAGAGAGCTAATAGTTGACTGCTCTTTGGTTAAACCTGTATCCCTATTCTTTAATCCCACAATAGAAGGATCTCAAATCCCATCTGTTGATGCAACATCTCTCCCTATAAATAATCATATGTTAAGGGTTGCTGATCCAGAGGAATTCGAAAGGGCCATTGTAAAGATTCGTAATTACTTTGAAGGAGCTGATAGGGTGAAAACAAAAACCCCACTTTTGAACTATCTATTACAAAACTCAAAGACAACTGAAGTTGCCAATAATTTCATTAATTCTTCGTTTTCAATAGAGTTGATCTGCCTCTCTGAGCAAACTAAGCATCCTGTTTTAGCTGCAGGTTATCTGTTTTTGTTTGGATCTATTATCCGTCATGCATCTTCATTACCAGTCTCATTGTTTCAAAATGAGAAACTTCTACTTCTTCAAAACTTATCATCATCACCTCATGATATTGTAGCAAGAAAAGCTATTGCTGTATCAGGTGAATTATTATCCTTTATTGCGAGATCAGATACATCATATAGCTTTATTCCCCAACTAACTCGTCTTGTGTTTACAAACCTTCAATCAACTGATGAAATAACTAGGCACTATTCTATTCGTTGTATTGCCAACATATTATATTCCCAACGAGCTCAAGAAGTATTCCGTTTTAATGAAATTGAGCCAATTATTGTATCTTTTCAAACGATTGGATCGCCTTTTCTGCTTGAAACATGGTCTGCTTGTGTTACATCACTCTATTCAAACATGAAACCCACTTCAATGGATTTCGTGTCTACAACTTCTCGTATACTTATTGGAAAAAGCAATCCATCACTTCAACAACTTGGTATTGTACTTTCAGCAGAAACAGATTCTCTCCCATCGACAAAGGATGAAATTGTAAAATGTTTTAAGAGCGCAATTGGGGATGTAAGAATCAAGTTAATGTTGGCTATGTGCCTCATATTCAATCACAATCCTACCGATTTTATTGACTCATCATCGAGGTTCTATAGTTCACTGGAGAAAATACATTCAGAGAATCAACAAATTTATGAGATTATTGTTAACTGGACTGCTGTTTTTTGTGAATTTATAATTGACTCAGTTATAGCTGGAGGAAGTTGTGATATATTACAAATCGTTATCGATGCGATGAATAGCAAACTTATTGCTTCGAAAGTGTGGACGCCAAAATTCGGGAAAAAGATTCAAAGATTGGTTAAAGAGAATAACTTTTCTAATCCAGGAACCGAGTTTATAATTCAAGTAATCGAGCAAGGACTCAAAGATCAAGTGGCAGATTTCTCCATAATATGCGATTTATCAAGAGCAATCAATTCTCCAAAAGAGATTGTCCGCTTCACATCAATAAAACTAATTGCAGATTCATGTGAAACCATTGTTGTTCCGGAAGTTTCTAAGTTCATTGAAGATACCCTAATACCCCAATCTGTTTCATTAGTTCATGATAAAAGTTATATTCCCGATCATGCCATTAGAATTTATTCCAAAATATCAGGATTGAAACCTCATCTTATTCCACAGTTTACCAAGCCAAATATTCTTCCAATAATATTCCAAAAAGCTACAGAAAATTCTTCGGCTCTTGATTTGTCAACAATGATTGTATCCGAAGGTACTGTTCAATTAGATAGCATTGTTAGCGCCCGCATTGTTCCATCATTGCTTTCTGTTCTGGATAAGGGAGACAAGAATCCATTGGCTTTTTCTTTCTTATTACAAACTCTTATTCTTATTGACAAAAATACCAACGAAGTGAAATACCCAGGATCGCACAGGAAAGTAATAAAAAGCTTTGGTTCAATAGCTACAAAGGCGCCAATATGTGCATCATTAGCACTTGAAAACCCAATAGCAGCAGATTGCTTATCACTTATGATCAGGATTTTTACTCCTCAATCTACGCAGAATGAAATTCTAATCGAATCTGCTTTTGGACCATTCTCAATAACTTTAACAACAGGATACAAAAAACCAGAATGCGCATCAGTATTATCGAGGGTTCTCACATCACTACAAAGTTCAGCGATGAATTGCCAAGCAATGAGATTAAGATTGAAAGGAAATCAACCTTTTATGGCGGCTCTGAAGAAAGCAGCTGAAAATGGAAGCGAAGTAATTAAAGAAGTAGCAGTACAAACACTTAAGGTAATAAAGGGATGAAGACACCTGTAAAGACAATAGCTTGTAAACATAAAATTGCATTTTTTTTTATGATAAATTCTTCTTTTAGTTCTCTAGCTATTCGATTATCATATTCAGCATCTCCTTTATTGACTCCCAATGTTAAAAGTCATTATTTGTTGCATCAGTCTAGTTTTTCAAGATTGTTTAGCTCAGTTTATATATCTGATTCTCAAATTCGGGTAATTCAAAGCAATTTTAGGGGGCTATTATCATGTGCGTTTTCTATTCAGAGTTTATTCGTTTATAAACAGATTTATAGAACTCAAAGCCATTTTAACTATGATTTAGTATCTGAATTTAAGGGATGCATTTTCGAAGATATTACATCTAGCACTTATCAATCATGTGCAATTACGTTCAAATATGCTTCGTACTCAATTATAATATATGGTTGTGCTTTTCACAATTTGAAGTACACCGGGTCTGACTATCACGCATCTGGGTTTTATTCAGAACCAGCAGACATAATCAAAGTTTCTTATGTATGTTTTGATAAATGCAAGTCTACACATGGCGCATCATATGGTTTGCATTGTAATCAATTTGTAATTAAGTATCTTGAGTTTAATTACACCTACGAGACCAATCTTGGATATGGTGGATATAGCCAACCATGCTCTTCCTTTTATGGAGGAAGGGAGAGTGTTTGTTTTCAGTATAACAATATATCCGAATCAAAGTGTACATCATATTTTATTACCCTTTCTTTAACATCTAAGCACAATTCTATATTAAGGAAGTTTACACAAATTAATCACTGCCAATCACCCAATTTTTTGGCTAAAATAGCATACTCTGATGTTCACTACTACACATATTCTAACTTTGTTAATAATACTATTACAGGTTATGCTGTTTATAATCATCATGGTACATCGACTCCAGTTATTGATAATTGTATATTTTTTATGGCGATTCCCTTAATGCATAACTGCCCGTCAACAATGACCATTTTGAACTCTGTTTTTTCCTCAGTTTATTCTTCATCTGTTTTCAATTCAGTATCAACAAATACATTGTGCAGTTTTGGTATTAGTAATCCCTCATACTATCCTATTTTGCTATTCGACCATAATATATGCTGGAAGTACAATGATGAGACATACGCCAAGTTAATTGATCAAAAAAGAGGCTTTTCTAAATTGATTCTTACCGTTTTTTCATTAATGCTTTCTTATTGAATAATGATGCTAAAAAGCATGTATAACATCACCCATTTGAGAAGCAACAAAAATTCCATCCCAATGTGGATGATATGATTGAGTAATTGGTGGCATTGGCAAGATCAGGTTTTTTGTTTCTCTTGTATTTAAAAAATATAAGTATGGAGACCAAGGATATGAAAAACATGCAACATTATTCATCATTATTGGTTTTGGTTTCGTATACCTCTCACAAATGCTATACTTTGGGGGTTTGATATGGTTAACAACAGTGTTTGACATTAAATCAAATATTCCTGCGACTGTGTTTGATATTTGGAATCCCAAAATCCAACTCTCCTGTTTGTTACGGCAAATAGCATCAACACCCGAATCTGTATCAAAAATATGGGATAAACACACCTTTGATATTCTTTTAGTTAGGTTTCTTGGATCAAATGTTAAGACAGTGCCTGATCCAGTGCTAACAATCAGTGAGTGTTGGTCTAAAGATAAACTCGTAAGATTTGGATGGTCGGCTATGGTAAGTACTCTGGGATTATCGTTTGAGCGAATATCCCAAAGTGCAATAGCCCCTAATGAAGTACACGTTGAGATAACAGAATCATGAGTGTCAATACTGTTAAAAACCACATCTGATAAATTAAATGATGGTTTCTTGAGCATATTAACTATTTGGAAATCAGTACTATATACTATTGGTCGTGTTGAGTGCATTATTGCAATCAACCCATCTTTCATCAAAGATACACAAGATATTTTTGGGAAACACTTAAATTTAGTTGTTTCCCATGATGGCATCAATAATATCTCCACCCTTCCTTTTGTGGTAATAATAAGGGAATAATCAACTCCAGCAATAATGTCAGATATTAATTCCATATTGGTAGTATTAGGAAATGTGTAAATATTCCTTGGTGATGGGGATCCTGTAAACGGAATCTCATCATCAAGCATATCTATTATGAAGACTATCAAGTTTCTGATACTAACAGATGATTTTCTTTTATATTAATATACATGAATATGATATCTGTGTTTGTTAGTTATGAAGGGAAAAAACTGCTCATGAAATCAAAGATCTAACCTCAATAAAACATGATTCTCTCTCTGAGATGAAAAAAAATACATATATTATTCTTAAGCACCATCAATGTTGTTTTCAGAATGTTAATATTGTTTTAAAATACATATGTTACATGTTATTTGCATAATGATTCAGCACTATTAATACCTGAAGTAATATCATAGAAAGGAATTTCTCAAGTAAATCGATCAAATACTATATCACTACATATGTTTTCATAGTATTTGTACTAACTCATTTAGATTCACACAAACATATATCCTCTATGGTATCAAATTCAATTTAGTGCAAAGTATTCTCATACATTTAAATGATTTTCACCATACTGCTGAGCCATCGATTCATAATAAAAATCACCATCTCTTTCGCTTGTATCAGGAATATTCCATTATAATTCATTCAACAAAACAATACACAAATTAAAACAATTTATTTTGAGCTCTTGAACAAAGGAATTTCTCTTAACTGGAGACTGTTCATGGTTTCTTGATGTTCTTCTTCCATTTGTTCACTCATAATTTTAATAAGTCCATTCATTCTCTGTATTGAATATACTAAAGAATCATTTTTTACAGGAGACATTGTTGACTTTGATGATGGTGACATTGGAGCCGATTGGTTATTGGAGAGAGATTTCAAAAAGTCAGTAAGGATCTGAGGATTCCTTTCAATGTCGTATCCTTGTGGAAATGAACGAATTCCAGATAGTTTAGAACATATATTAAGAGATAGTTCCATTGCTTTCACCATCTCTTTGTTTTTTGCTTTCAACTGAGCGTTCATATCCAAAACTCGTTTAATCTGTAAAGAAACTGTTCCAATATTAATTCTTGATAATTTTTCATCAATATTTTGAAGAATCTGGTTCGCTTTTCTCGATTGTTTAGCAAGAAACAAGTTCCCTTTTTGCTGGAGCAGATTTCTAGAGTTTCCTTTCATAGAAGTATCTAACACAGTTTTTGAGCTCGCTTTTTTCGACCCATTTGCAACAAGTTCAATTGTCAATTGTGCGTTCTCGGCCTCAAGCTTAGAAATACTTCTTTTCAACTCAGCTATAGTTAATTTAAGAGAGGAATTCTCCTTCAAAGAATTAGATAGCTTTTCAGAGAGTTGAATCATCATTGGCTTTTTTTCCTCGTTTTCTCCTTTGATCAGAGCAATCTTTTTCCGAAATTCCCCTATATTAGCTTCTTTCGAAAAATACTCCCGGATACTCTGATCGCTCATCTTGGAAACCGAATGCAACTCATCAACGGCTCCCCTAATGCTGGTTTCCATATTTACAATGTAAAATTGGTAATTCAAGGGTAAATATCCGATATCTGTAACCTATTCACAAAACAACCGCCAGAACAGTTAAAATTGAATTAAACGGTGATCATTAATTCAAAAAGTGGATTTAGGGCCAAGTTGTTTGAAATCAGATTTCATATGAGTTTTGTCTACGCTCTAGTTGCTCGTGGTGAGACTCCACTTGCCGAATATTCTAGCGTCCAAGGAAATTATAAAACTGTTGCTGTCCGTATGCTTCAAAGCATTGATCCAAAGAAGACTTATCACCAGCTTGACCAGGATAAATACGTATTCCATTCATTGAGTGACACCGATAGAATGACTTTCCTTTGTCTTACTGACAAAACCGTTAGCCCTCAGCTTCGTGTTTCTTTCCTTGAAGAGCTCCAAAGGAAGTGGAGAGCCAAGTATGGTGCACAAGGTAGCACATTCCAGAGCTATTCCAAGGACAAGGAATTCCAACCTGAAATTCAATCATTATTCCAAACATTCAACTCAGAACGTGCACAAAAGCTTGCTAACATCAAGACCAATATTGCACAAGCTCAAGAAAAGATGACTGAGAACTTAACTCTTGCTCTTTCACGCGGAGAACAACTTGAGATTATGGAAAAGAAAGCGGATAAGATTTATAGTAATGCTCAAGCTTTCAATCGTGAAGCAACAAAGGTTAGCAGACTCATGTGCTGGCAAAAGTACAGATGGTATTTGATTGCTGCAATTATTTCCCTCGTTCTTATTTATTTAGTTGTCGCTTCATTTTGTGGAATGACTCTTTCCTGCTTAAGGAGCTCTCCAACCCCATCAGCTACACCAAAACTCGTCAGGGTTATTGAAGAGGTTAATCAGGCCAATCAGTAAAGCATTCAAATCTTTTGGTTAAAACATTTTTATACAACGATTAGTAAACTATTTAAAAAATTCAATTTGATATATTCTGTGTCTGTAAAACAAATCACAATTTTGCCAAATTAATGAGTGGACAAATATCTGTTAATCCCCACAAACCGCATCCGAAAGTTAAGTTTACCAACGAGGAAGATCAACTTCTTAAAGAAATCGTTGATCAAATAGGCCCAACAAACTGGAGCTTGATTTCATCAAAAATGAAAGGAAGAAATCCTAGGCAATGCAAGGAGAGGTGGGAGAATTATCTTTCTCCTAATATAAATCATTCTTCTTTTGCAGTAGAAGAAGATATTTTACTACTTCAGAAATACGCAGAGATTGGACCTAAATGGGTACAGATTTCTAAATATTTACAAAACAGGTCTGATACTAGCGTTAAAAGCAGATTTATGGTATTGAAAAGAAGAGGTGTATCCCTTAACTTTCTTCCAACATCTATTCCATATTCGGCCCCGTCAAAGCCTACACCTTCACAAACTGATGATATCATTGCGAAGCTTTCAAATAAGGCCGAAGAAGAAATTGAATCCTTTTGGGGATTTGATAACCAGGAGTCAAGTTGGGCAGGTGCAATGGATACCGACTTTTTCTAAACTTTATGTCATTTATTTACTAATATATTTTTGGCAATATTGTGATTTGTTCACCAAAAAGTCGCTCAATTCAATTTTCAGAATATTGAACTGATGACAACAAAATGATTTGTTAAAAGTGCCAGATTTGAGAGCCTGGCATGATGATGATATGTTGCCAATGCCATTTTTGAATTAAATACATGAAAAATTTGTTTGATTTACAAAAAATATTCTTCTATTCAGAATTTTGAATACTAAAATTGTGAGAGGAATGATTTTGAATAGAGAACACTTCATTGAAGAATATGTTTCTTCCTAACGCATCCTCGAATGGACTCTTTGAAGTGTCTCCAATTGATACACAAGGCAACATCAAGTCTCGATCAAGGTTTACTTCTGCTGAAGATGAGAAGCTTAAGAACCTTGTTGAGGTTTATGGCACAAACAGCTGGGCATACATAGCAAATCAGATGCCAAACAGAAACCCAAGGCAATGCCATGAAAGATGGACTAACTTTTTATCACCATTATTAAATCATGGCCCATGGACTCAGGAAGAAGATGATCTCCTTGAGCAAAAAGTCAACGAATTTGGTAACAAATGGGTGACAATACAGCAATACTTTCCAGACAGAACTGATACAAGCATCAAAAATAGATATAAGCTTATCCTTCGCAGAAAAGAGAACGGTGGAAAAAGAAGATCACAGAAGAGAAAGCTATCTGTTGAACAACAAACAATAGAAGAGCCAAAAGTCGCCCAAACAAGTCACCAAGAAGCCTATGGCGAGATATTCCATGATGATAGCCTCTGGAATTCCATTACACAATATGTTAATGATATTGACAACGATGAATGGTTTTAAAATGTTTATATTATCACATGTTTTACGTTTAAAAATAACATATGAGAAGGATTGTAAAGCTTGTAACAAGAGGAAAGGAAGAGCAGATAACACCGATCAATACAAATCATGTTATTCCACCGTCTTCTACACCCAGGGCACTCGTGAAGCAGGAAATTGCATTTGAAACACCGAAGATTGGAGATTACACGGGATCAAAATTGCCCACACCTGTTGTATCATTTCGAAATGATGAATACATGCAAAGTTGGGATGACAAACTGAATAGGCACTTACCACTATCTAAATATAGAACTGACAAGCCTAAACCATTTTCAGAAGAATCGATCCACAAACTGATGATAAAACTAGAAACCATGCCAATTTGGAAGCTTGCAACATATTTAACTCTTATTGTGTTATTTGTTTTGTTTTTGATACTTTTGTTATAACATCGATTTCAATGAATTAACAAGACCTGTTTTTCCGAGCTTTGATGCAAGATAATGAAGAGTATTAGGTGGTACACTAATATTAAACTCTGAAAGAGCATTAGAAGCATCAAGGGCAGATGTACTCATCATAATAATATCTTCCCATTCTGTTCCGTGGATTTGGGAAGCGATTTCATTTAGGGCTGCTTCATCATCTGTTTCTTTTCTGGTTCCTTCCATTTGTGTTAATTCATCATATCTTGACCCATCAGCTATCATCCTAGTAAATGAACTCATTGTTAATTGGCCACCATAGTCATTGACTATTGATTGTATCTCATTCATCGGGATAACTATATTTGCATCTCTAGCAAGACCATTTCTAATATCATCTGCTTCTATCTTTTCTTTTTGGCCTTTCCATTTTGCAAAAACTTGACGACTCCCTTTAGATATTCGAGAGATTTGTTTTGACAATATGTTTAGCAATTGACCCTTGGATAGTCCAACTAAATGATCAGCACCTTTAATATCATCAGCTGTTATGACTTTTTGCTCAGGAGGAGGCCTCACAGTTGGTTTTTGTCCAAATATAGCCGGATCAAGCTGTTGTCTGGCTCCAGATGGAGCTACTGATGAGGATTGGGACCTCACTGAAAATTTTCCAAATATTAGTGGATCCAAATTTGTCCGACTTCCACTTCCATAGTCATCATGATTGCTTTTCGGAATCGAGATTGTATTTGCGAAGGCATCGGGGAAATATTCATCAGGAGCATTGCTCAAACTCTTTGTTCGAGGTGATTGCAATATGGTTTCTATTGGTTTCAATTTGGGCCTAGGTATCTCCTCAACAGGAGACTCTTCGGCTTTCCCAAATCTGGGCCTTGGCGGAGATTCCGGTGTGCTATATGTCTCAGATGAATTCTTAGCAAATCCAGAAAGAACTCCTGGTTGGCACAGCTCTGCCAAAAAGATGAAATAATTGACATTTCCACTATTTTGTGGATCATATTTGGTACAAATATCCGATAGAATGGAATCATTAGAAGAACACCCGAGTTTTGAACAAATATCTAAAAAAATCTTAGGTGTAACTGTACCCATTCCAAGAGTATCAGCTTCAACAAGCTTTAAAATCAAGTCCTTTCGATTCTTTTTCAGAATTTCGTTTGGATCACCAGCAATATCGGGCTCGCCAGAATCTGTTTGAAGCATTTTCACAAATTCTGGAAATTGCATTTTAGAAGAAGTAATTCCTATATATTTCCAAAGCAAAGCAACCTCAGAATTATTCGTCTGAACACCAATTGATACCAACTTCCTAACAAACTGAGCCGGACTCATATCAGTTCCAACGCTGAAAACAGTCCACCTGGCTCTATTAGAAGCTCCCATTTTATTCACTCTTTGTTGTATTTGCTTTAGGAGCTTTTTCGCTTTAATGGATTCGCCCATAATAACGACTATTATGTATCTTCTTCATATCCATAGTCATACTCATATTCGTATACCTTCATTGGTGAGCTAAGTATGAATGTGGTTTCTTCTGATTCAGATGATACTGCTTCAGCATTTAGTCTGGTATCTATACCTAAGAAAACCTTTGCTTCTTTCACTCGTATATCAAGCTCTTCCATAAATGATTTTAGCATTTCCATCTCAATTTTATGCTTTTGAGGCAATCTCTCCAGCTTTTCATTTAGAAAATAGTTATTAACCCTAATGTCAATCCCAGTTCGATAAATCTTTCTCACTTCTGCCGCTTCTGGTGATTGCAAAAGTATTTGAGATAACTTAATTTCATCATACTTCCTTTTTGAGCCCTTTGAGAGGGATCTCATACTACTCAGTTTATGATTCAGCTTTTTCATATGTGCATTGAGTTTTTTGAATTCTAAATATCGCGAATGTACGGAACAAGCAGCCAATTGGTTTTCAAAAATATCTTTTTGGGATTTGGCACTTCGAAGAGATTCATTTCCCCGATAGATCTCCATGAGTAAGAACGATTTCTCTTTGTTCAAAGAAAAAAGAACTGAAGGATTATACTTGGATTTAAGATTTTGGAGAATCTTTTCATAGCTTTCGATAGAATTTTCGACTTTTGATAATTGATCCCTCATTTGCGATTCTTCAATAAGTAAATCAGTATCTTTATCCAAATATGACGCTAATGCCGTGCTATATTCATGTTTTTCATTTAGAACCGCTTCTTGTTTTTTAATCTCGATTTCAAGTTGCTGAAGCTCATTATAATACGAGTTATATTGACTTAAAATCTTCTCGAATTCTTCATTCAATTCGCTATTATAAGTAATTGAGTCTTTGCGTCTAGTTTTGCTATTAATCATTCAAATATTTTTATTCTTTAATGATACCTTCAGAGAGTGTTCTGGAAGCTCGTTCATGATTATAAAGAACTTAATCATTTGCCCAATCACAGCCAAATACTCTAGTACAGATCCCACTGTGTATATTTTTTTCCATGGAAAGTATGCTGCTCCCCACCTCCTTATGATCATGACACATGTAGCACACACAATCATTAGGTACGATAGTATTCTTGAAAAGCACCCTACAGGTATTCCCACAATCGGAACAAGATGATCCCCGAATACAAAATAGAAAAACATTGACCCAAAGAAAGTACCAGCAAAAAAATTGTGCGCATTTCTTCGAATTTTAACAGGATTACATGATAATAGACTCATTGCTAATGTACCAACAACCAATGCTACTCTCATTAAATTAATCAGTACTGTGAAAGCAATAGTTTTTCGTGGAAAATGCCTTTCTGATGCTTTTTGAATGATTCTATCCCTTATATAGCCAAATATTAAGAATAAAAACGCTGATATTGTCATGCCAACCTCAAAAATGCGGCTTTCAGGCAAATTCACAAGCATCTCTGAAATAGTGGGAAGATAAGGAATCCCTTTTGCATGCTCTTTTATAACACAAAAGAAGATTCCTAAAATAATGGAAAAAACGGGAAGAATTGCGGTGATGCGATAAACTAATTTGGGGCTGATCGACACCGATTCCATCCAAAAAATGAAAAAAAAGATAAGAAAGCATCCTTTAGTTCCGCACTAAAAGATTTCAGTTTTCCAGATTCTCAGAGTAAGAAACCAGAACTCTGGAAAACTAAAAAGGCATCTTGTTCAAAAGAAAAGAAATCTGCTGCAGCGATGCCCCCATCTGCAACATCAACATTCCTGAATAATTCATCAATTGGATTCCTGGCTGTGATTTTTGATTTCTTCTCCTCAGTCCTTTTCATCAACAGCCAGCGATTCTTAACATTAGTATTGGTCCGGAATCGGAAGAATTTCGCAATCTCAGTCCACTTTGACCCAAGCTCGTTATATTTCTGATTAAGAAGCCTGTCTTCCTCTTCGGTCCAAGGACCGTTATTAACGGTTGGAGAAAGATAGTATTCCCACCTCTCTCTGCACTGGCGAGGGTTCCTATCTTTCATTCTCAATGCAATCTCATTCCAATCGTTATTTCCCAGAGGGTCGACAAGCTCCTTGAGCTTCATATCGTCAAGTGCAGTGAATTTAGACTTCTTATATTTCCTCCGTTGCCCTTCCAAATCATAGCTCAACGCGTCAGACATGAATCTGTCACTTTTCTGATTACTTAACCGACATTTTGAATTAAAAGTGCCCGTTTTAATATAAAAATCAAATCCACTCAGAATTTGGGCCAATCAAATTATGGAATTGAGAGCGAATGACTAATTTGTCACTTTTGCCATTTTACACCTAAGCTGCTCATTGTTTTTTCCAATAATAGACCTTTATATCCAGGTTGGGATAAACGATTACGGTAACGTTTGAAATTGATTTTATGCACCGTATGGTGTTATCCAGGATGAACGATGTTGTTTTCTCTTTTGTGTCCCATATTGTGTACATAGAGTCTTCTGCGAGGGTTAGTATGAATTCTTTCTGAGAGCCAGGGAGGGATATTACTGAGATTGAGGATACGAATGATGTGTGTCCTGCGAGAGTAGTTGTGTTTTCTACATAAACGAGATCATCTTGGCCTGATATATATAATTTGCTGGATTTCGGACCCCAAGCAATCGCTTTGACCATTCCGAAGCCGAATTTGAGCTCTTTTGTAACGCTATAGGAGATGCTGTCAAGGATTCGCACCGATCCGTCAACAAAGCCAAGCGCAATTGATGAATAATCAGCTGAAAGTTCCATAACAGAAACGTATGAAGGGAATAAAAGGGTTTGTATTAGCTTTTCGTCTTGTATGATCCCGATTTTGCCATCAGTTGTCGATACCATAATTGAATTTGGCAATAACAATAGCCCATTGAGAGTGCTATTTGAGTAAAAACCTTCTATTTGTCCATTTTTTAGCGAATAGAATCCTTTCTCTGTGAGATAAGCGATGCGAACTTCTGAATCATTCACAATACCAGAAATTGCAAAGAGATTTCCTTCTATTTTGTAATTTTTAATGATAGGTTCCTCTTTTTTAGACATATTTACAGATACTAACAAGATTTTTGGGCCCACACCATAAGAAATTAGCAATTTTGAATAATTGTCAATGGGCAACACGACAATTTTGGGAAACCCAACTGCTTTTGGATCATTGCAAATAATCGAATAAATAGGTTTAGCTTTAAACAAGATATTTTCAGACTCTAATGTACCTGCAAAATTCAAGACGAAGAAATTAATGAAGAAACAGAAATATCGAAGTCTTTTGTTTGTACACTAGAAGATAATTCCTCTGTCATCCATTCTGGCTTTAAATGCGATAGACAATAGAGCAAAGATCTGGTTTCAAATCGTAGGGCGACTTGAATTGTTTGAATATGAGAAGATGTGTCTCTTTTATTGGTATTTAACATTTCATAGAGAGAGCACACCTTAATATATTTATCAACATATCCCGGACAGCCCTTACATGATTTAATATCAAAAGATAGCTTTTCAGAAACCAAAGAAATGACACGGTGATCATCATTGTTAAGTATTCCTTCTGTTGATAGTGGGAAGTATGACAATGATTTAATTCTCTTTTCATTGATACATGAGACAATATATGATGAAGAATTGATAATTTTCAGTATATCTGATTGAATAGCATCGGGACAACAATCAACATTATCGACAATGTATATAACCCCTTTCAAACCAAATGCCTGAGCAATCATTGAAGGTATCATGAATATCTGAGAATTAATCCCCGAATCTAGTGATTTATCAGACATTAAACCCTTTATATGCTTGGCAAGATTTATTAGCCCATTTTTGATATTGATCGGAAGGGAGTTCGGAGGTTGTATAATGGATCCAACATATGGTATGTTCAACAACCATTCGCGAATAGAACCAGAAAGGAGCCAATACTCAAAGTGGATACTTAATAGCATTGACACGGTTTTTGTGATAATTGAAGAATACAAAACGCGAAAACTCGAAAAAAATTGTTCATAATGCTGGAAATTAATTGGAAAAACAATATAAGAAAACATCTCTTGTGAATAGGTGAGTTTCCGAAAGAGAACATTTGATAAATGGAATAATGATGTACTTCTCCCAGATTGATTAGCCCCAATAATTGCGAATTTAATTCTATCCAAAGATCTATCCTTCATAGAATCAAGAGCCCACTCATCCATTTCACGAGAAAAACATGAATTACAATACATATCCTCAGAACGCAGCAAACTTAAAAATGTGTCAAGGGATATTCTTCGAATTTCTTCCATAGAAGAATCATCAAATTCATTTTTGGAGAATTTTTCGCATAATAGGGATCTTTGAATATGCTCTTCAAGAGATATTGGAAAGCTTGAAATGAAAGCTTGATACTTAATGTATGGTGAAATCTTTTTTTTATCTGTTATAATAGTTTTAGCATCGCTTTTAATTGATAAAGTGTCATTAATGATAGCCTTATCAGTATCAACTTTGGGATGCAAAACAAGCTTTTTGTTAACTATTCTATTTGGTAAGAACAGTCGATCTCCGTCACAAATTTCTTCATTTGATAATATTTTTTCTCCGTTTTCTCTAATTAGATAAGATGGTAAATAATCCAATCCAAATAAATTCCTCAGGTCATTTAAAAGCTGATTAAAACTAGTATTTAATACATATTTCTTGATTACATTAGCATAATCTCTGTTTTTTCCAATAAAGAATATTTTCTCGCTACTTTCATGCAAATCTTCCATATTTTTAAATTCCTACTATTGGATCTTTACCTGCTATTCTCTTTATTTTATCTTTCTTCTTAGATATTATTACATAAGGGATGCATATCTCATCATTTGAGTTCTGAGAGTGATCGAATATATTGGAGAACTGAGTTGTTGGCTCCATACTGTTCATATATTTTCGTGTAGACAAGTTGTTACAAAGCTTAACAATGTTATTTTGTTTTCTATGCTTAGTAGAATACAAAAATGGATCTGGAACATTTCCAGTTTTTAGAATTTCATATATAAATTGGGGGTAAATATAAAGGATATTTTGATGATCACCATTTTCATTGTAATCATCATTAACTATTACATACTGGGTAGTTTTATGAAGCTTATATATTGGTATACCTCCAATCAGTCTAATAGATTCAGATATATCATCTTTAAGTTTAATTGATAAACCAATTAGAGAAAAAACGGATCCTTTCAAGCTTTGTATTGGTATTAGAAAGCTCAGTGGTTTAAACAGAGGAGATGAGTCTATAGGAATAATTGCATTCATTTGAATACAACTCCAAATCCACTTTTCGGTAATATAACATTCTGAGCTTTCCGAGTTTTTGTTAAAAGGTTGTGAAACAACATAATCTGCGCTTTTCTCTGAATCTACAATGCTTCCTGAGTGAGCGAGAATTGCTTCTTTGATATAAGGTGACTCTGAAAAAAAGCGTAATCCTTCGAACAATGGGCTTCTAACAGAAACCACTTGCCACCAATTCAGTATGTTTGTGGTTCTTATAAGTTCATTCTTCGAAATACACATCTTTAACCAGTCTGGAGTAACTATTGGGATAGAAAACTCGAGTGCGATTCGAATTTTTTCAGTCCTATTTAAAGATGTTGCGACCAAAAAAGATACGCCATCATTTAAATGATCAATCCATATACCTCCATTTTTGCTCACCATGAATTTGCATTGTTTAGAAAGTTCACTATTCAAGTCTGAAGATGTGAAGACACACCCAGAAAAAACTAATAGTGAAAAATCAGAATATTCATGAAAACTACTGCTCTCCAAGCAAGAAATGATCCAATCATAACATACTACAGGAATTTGTAACTTTTGCGCTTCTTTGACTTGTTGACACAAGGAGGACTTAGCTATTAAGACACTAACTTTGTTGTTAATATGAGAGGCAATAGCTCCTCCTAGTAAAGTCGTGTATCTATCAATTACCATCGATGAATCTTTATTAAAACCGGTATATTTAACAGCAACATTACACAAGCATGAAGATATACATTGTTTGCAATTAATTAAACTCTTCATATTATCTATTCCTTCCAAATATTTCTTTGTTACATAATAATACGGAGATCCATACTTAGACATCACTTCCTCATCATTCCCAACGATTATTGTTGTTTTTGTTTTATCAGATGTTTCCCGAATGTTTCCAAATTTAGATATAATTAATCTCTTTATGAGTTCTCCTTCAGATGACAATGACGGGAGGATCATAAAAGAGGAAATCATGGAAATGGTTAAGGAACTTGCCTGGCATGAAATAGTAGAGGTAATAGGTTCGATATATGATGAAAAAATTTTATTTTTTTTAACATCTGTTTATTTATGAAGTTTAATTTTGAATGACATGGGATTCTTCTGCTCATTTTCATTATTAACAAATAACACCTTTTTCATTTTTGGTAATGTGTTTCCTCTTTGATCAATATCATCTTTTGCTGGCATTAATGATCTTGCTTGAGGTAATTGATCTAAGTATGGTCGTCCATCCCATTCAAAATCTGTACCATTTTTAATTCGATAGTCTGTCAGTAATTGCAACAATTTTTTCTCGATTTTTGGAAGCATTGTTTTGTATCTTCTTCTAGCCTTTTCTTCTTTTATTAACTGTTGGGCCTTTCCCCTTTCTCTTGATGTAAGCCGAACAGGATCATTTGAAACACTGACTGTCTCATTGTATTCATTGATGATGCTTTCCCTTTGATTAATAGTTTCAAGAATTGTGTGATACTCGACTTCGATACTCTTTAGCCTAAGTGTTTCTTTCTCCAAAAATTCATATTCCTTGATTTGAGATTCGTGGTTTCCCAATCCCTGATTTTCAAATATGGGTCTTGACTCTACAGCCACATGGAGCTTTTCCCATAAAGCCTCGATTTCTTGTCTTTGTGATGCAATCAACTGAGGGAGTTTTTCATCTCTTAATTTGGAAAGGCGGGCAATTTCAGTTTTGCATGATTGCATTACTTCGGGGCTTACAGTTGAGTATTTGCTAAGAAAAACAATCCTTTCATTTTCAGGTACACCTAGATGATCCCATAGATGAGTTATAGCAATAGCCATTTGTGACAATTCATTAATGCGAAATTCCTTTTCTTTCTTCAAATTGATCTCAATTTGTGTTAGTTCTTCAACAAATGATATACCAATTGATTGATTGGACAATGTTAAAAGATACTTTTGGTTGTTGCTTTCCCCTGTTTGAGATAATAACTCCCTTATATTATCCTTTATTTTGGATATTTCAACCTTTCGTTGTTCCTCAATTCTCTTAAGGTCATCTATTTTCTGTCTAAACTTATCAACACGTTCTCTGGTGAAGTCTGTTTCACCTATTTCACTAAACTCACCTCTCTCACTATTTGGAATTTCTAAATTATCGAATAATGCTTTTGCAATATGAACCATATTCTCGATTTTCTGAACTCTATCTGCAATGACAACCTTAAAACTTTCATATAATTTTGTTACATCGTTCAATTGTTGAATAATATTCTTGTTCTGTATTGGAACAATAGACTGACTAATTTCATTTTCCGAAACTCCAAAAGCAATCATTGCTTGCCTATACTTTTGTTGTATACGTTCTATTTCTTCTCTCGATTCATAAAGCTGTTTTCTAAGCTTATCAATGTGACTTTTATATACATGTCTCATTTCGATGAGCATTTCTTGAACATGCGAATTTCTATCAGATGAATCTGTACCTAAAGAGTCCCAAAGATTCTCCAATTCAGATGTAATCTTGATATTTATAGGACTATCTACGAAATACTCTTCCATAAAATTAATCTAAACGTACATTCAAATAAAATATATTTCGCCATCTTCATTGCCACCACATACACAAAATATCAGACTTGATGGATGCGCTATTATCGAAGTAAGTGAGTTATTTGATAGCTTAGTGCATTTCGAATTCTTTGTTTCGAGATCAACAATCTTCACATTACCATCAACCTGTGGGAATATTAAGATTTTTCCCGCGTTTTGATCATCAACAACAGAATAAAAATCGAATGAAAGTTTTTGCTTTCCTATTTGTGTTATCATTATAGGCTTAGAAAAACCAAAAGGATTCATTTTTCCAACAGAGACGCTTCCATTTAGTGATAAGAATGCAATAAACCTATCATCATGAGATAATCGTGCAAAAACAATTGGAGATGAATGAATTAGCACACTTGAGATACATTTATGGCTTGTCATACTCCATATTCGGCAAATTCCATCCGAACCAGTAGTAATAAACTGGCTATTGTCTTTTAAAATCTCTATAGAAGTAACAGTTACAGAATGAGCTGTAAAAACAGAATTCTTATTTGATTCCAAATCAAAAACCGATACTCTGCCATCAATTAAACCTGCAATGCATATCGAAGATTTTCTTGATGTAGCTATGGAAACTACACTTGCTGTTTCAAAAAAATCATCCAACAAGCAATACTCTCCATTTTCCAAAGCCAAACTAGCAATTTTCCCTTCAATAGTTCCATAAAATAATTTTTTATCATCAAATCCCCATCTTATACATGTTATACTCCCATTATTTTCGTATCTTTGACAAATCTGGTTTTCCAGCATACTGACTATACAAACAACCCCATTCACTGTGCCAACAGCAAATAATGAGCCATTCGAATTAGTACAAACATCAGCAATTTTACCTGAGTCTTTTAATACAAAACTTGTTATCATTATTTGTTATGTTTTTTTTTAGTGTTTGTTTCTCATCCTTTTATCCAGGATTTAGTGCTACAAAATGGAGTTCGGGTAGTGTTAGGTACTCTTATTCTGTAGGTAATCATTGGGTTTCTGATTCTGTATTTTTAGAATTGGTTAACACAGATAATGGAGGTGCTATCATGATTAATCAAAATAGTGAGTGCAGAATTCTAATATCTAGTTCTATGTTTTATAGATGTAGAACATCTCTTGCTGGTGGAGGAATTTATGTTAATTGCATCAATGGCGGGAACAGTGTTTTATCGAGGATTTGTTCGAATGGTTGTCAAGCTTCTCACAATAATGGAAATAGTTTCCCTTATTGCGGTCAATTCTGCTTTTTGTATACAAATGCTATGAATCATGTGTTTGACACAACTGTTGCTGAATCTGTATCAATTAATCCTACTGACAGAACTGTTATTGTTTTATCTGGTGGTAATCAAAGGTTTGATATGGTTAATTTATCAAGAAACAAAGTTTGGTATGATTCATTAGTTGTTGTTGCTTCTGATATAACTAGATCAGACTACTGTACTTTTACCAATGAACATCCAACAGACTCAATTATTGTTCATTTCTATACTGGCACAGATAGCAAGATGTCGCATTCTAATATTGTTAACAATACAGTTACTTTAAATAGCTATGGGCATTGTGTTCAATATAGTACTGGGAATTCAGAAATGTTTGAATGTGTATTTTTAAACAATCAAAATGGAAGATTGTTTTTACAACGTGATGGCAAGTTAACCATCAACGATTGTTGGATCCAAAGTGGTTATTCTAATTCAAATGCTCTAATTCTAAATCCCAAAACTGGATCATCTACATTTTCAATAATTCACTTTTCGACTTTTTATTGCTTAAATGCTTTCAAAAAAGAAACAAAGCAAATAGATCTTAAAAGGTTTCAAAACATCGTATTCCTGTCATATTTATTACACTAATTTGCTATTCGGATTTTTTCTCTAAAACTTCTAATGATTTGGTGATTTTTTCGTTCAAAGGGAATTTCTTTTTAACAATTCTTATCTTTTCTATAACATTAATCAAATGAAGAGCAATATGCTCTTTTGGTATTGTTGCCAAAATCACAATGGCTATTTCAAGAAGCCTTTCGTTGTCTCTGGTTTCAACAATGGATAAAGAAGCTTCGATAATTTCATTTGGTAATGATTGTTCATTGATAAAAGATGATATCGATGCTATAAACCTTAATGCGATATACTCGAAGGCGTTATTTTTACACCCAATAAACCTGAGGACAGCTTCTACAGTATCTGCTGAGGCAAATAACTTTCCAATACGAGGCTTTTGAGAAACAATAACACCCAGACCCAAAGCTCTAGATGCTACCACAGTATCATTTGACTTGATTAAAGAAATAATTGTTGATGGAACAACTCTAGTATCAATCCAATTTGTTTTAAGTGCATATGGGATTAAAGCTGAGAGTAAGGATGATGCACTTAATGAATCATCACATTCTGAGAGGAGACCAACGGCATGGTTGGCAAAAGAGTGATGAGCATCTAGCTCTTTCAAATCAGGATTAATAATGAGGAATGCATTACCAACATACTCGAATTCTTTTGCACGGAGTCCTTCAATAAATAAATCAAACACAGGATACTGAAAGAGCTTCTCTCTCAAATTCATATGATGTGATATTCTCACAATAATCCTAATAACATCAACAGCTTTTGCAGACACAATATTAAACATTTTCTCCAAGAAAAACAATGAAAAAGTTTCATCAGAACAGAGATCAATTATTATCTTAATATAGCCGTTTCTAAATAATTGTATAATCAATTCACCTTCTTTGTCATATTGAATAATAGCTGGACCAATAATTCCGGCAATTGTGTTAAGAGCAGGGGAAAATGTGGCAATATTGTCCCTTGAAAACTGAATTATATATTGAAAATATCGCTTCAGATGATCGGCGCTAGAAGAAACCATGAGTTGCAATGATCGTTTGTAAAATGCATGGTTTTGCTTTGCAACTTTGTATAATATATCAGTTCCTGGGAAAGATGATGCAACTGAGTCAGCAACAAATGTGACTATCGAATCTGATTTCTTTGAGCAATACTGAAGAAGAAAAGTAGCATCCTTCTCGGATTTCATTATATGTTTAACAAAGAAAGGAACTGCATGGTCGACTGGTAGTCTATCAAATAAGTCTCTAGTTATTTCATCAGTATTAGAAAGCTCCTGTATTGATTGAACAATAAAACTCTCAATCCAACTATAAGTACTAATCAATTGAATCATTAATACTAAGCTATATGATGATAGATTTCGAACATTTTTAATTTTTTGCTGAAAGATTGAATCGGCTGTAGATTTGAGTTCTCCAGTAGAGGATTCGGTTAATACATTCACAACCAATTCAACCAAAAAGTCATCAACATCAGTCTGAGACATTTGCAGTAGCAAAGATGGTGTCAGTGAGTGAATTCCTTTGAGGGTCGACTGATGCTTTGTCTTTGTTGCATTAATATAGGAAGAATATGTTGTCATATCGGTTTCAGGTACAACAATATTCCCTGAGTCAAAAATTGTTACAATATCAGAAAAAGATGGTCTATACTTCGGATTTCTTGACCATAGCCTTGTAAGAAACCCTGATATTTCTGTATGTTTATCATTCAATAATGGACGAAAATCAAAAGACAAGATATTTTCATAATAAATGTCATAGTGAATTGTATCAAATGGGATATTTTGTGAACATACTTCCCAAAAAAGTACACCAAAACTATATACATCAACTTTCTCATCAAAAACAATAGGCTCTATAACAGTTTCTGGGGCGCAATATGGGGTAAAATGAATTGAACCCGTCATCTGAGAATTCTTTTGTCTTGAATGTGAGAATCCTGATAATAGAATTGTGTTTTCGGAGGTAATTAATATATTTTTTGAAGAAATTTTCCTGTGTACAATCCTTCTTGCATGTAAATACTCCAAAGATCTAGCAATCTGAAGAATATATGTGGATTTAATTGTTGGGGAGAGCCTGCAATCAGGTGTATTGACAAAAGATTGAAGAGTTGGAAAATCTGTTGATGAAACCAAAAATGAATAAGGAGGCAATTGATTAAAACTATAGAGTTTCACAATTGATGGGTGGTCTAATCTTTTCATGATGCTAAGTCGATATCGAAATGTTGTTGGATCAATACAAGGATCAAACATAATTAGAGAATATTTAGTTTTGTTATTCTTCCCTATAATGGAATAAACAATAGAATGCTTTGATATCTTTAGGATTCGTTGGATTGAATACTCTTTTTCGTCAATTCGATCTTGTTTAGATAATAACACCATATCGAATTCAGAAATCAAAGATAAATGTTTTGCTTGGTCGACTTTATTTAATATATCCTTGATATCTTCAATATTGCATGATATAAGTGATGAAATATCAACAAAACTCTTTGGATCTATTAAAAAGCAGAGTTTTGTTAAATGAAAATACACAAAATGAAATCTATTAAACTGACTGAGCAAATTAGATGAAGTGATGGCGCTTTTCCACTTATCAGAAACAATCAAATGAATAAATGTGTTACATTCATCCATATACTTCGATAAAACTGCGATCTGAACTATAACCTCATTAGTAACAAATTTTTCATTAAATTTTGAAAAAATATCCATAGCTTTTCGGAAACAATCATGCAATAGTTTGGATTTAGCTTGGTGGACACTAATCGATTTATATAATCCTTCGAAAGCCCCAATTTTGGTATTTATAATAGATATCTCTTCTCTTAAAACTTTATTTTGGGTTTTTATTGAGACTTTTTGAAGATCAAATCCTGGTATCATTAAAACTGTTTCTGTCTTATTTATTAATAACAAAGAGATTCTGGATAGGTACATCAGAAGAATCGGAAATTTTTAATGTTGTTTCTATTTTTCTATTCTGTAAAATCAGCACAAATTGCGTTGGAGGGTCAATTTAGTAACTTATTCACTTTGACAAGCAATTATAATCCAATTTTAGTTTACGGAAATAGCTCACTTAAAATTGAATCATATGGTGAATACATTATTGAACCCAAAGTATCATTCACTGCCTTTTTATATATGTGGGGCGCTGGAGGTGGATCTATGGGAGGGAAAGGAGGGTTTTCTTATGGATCATTGGACTTCTCACCAAATGTTAAGTATGTAATATGGATTGGAGAAGGAGGTAGAGATTCTCTATCTGGTCTACCTGGGACATTTGGTGGTGGTGGATTAGTTGGGAAAGCCAATGCTATTATTGGAACCGGTGGCGGGTTGACGGGGCTTTTTTTAAATGATGCGCTTCATGAAAACTCAATTATTATAGCTGGTGGCGGTGGTGGTGGCAAGTATGAAGGTGGATATCAAGAGGGTGGTGCTGGAGGAGGTATTAATGGTACGCAGGGAATAATGCATGGATACTTAACATATTCTCACTATGCAGGATGTGGCGGAACCCAAACAAAAGGAGGAACTATGGGATACGGAGGATATGGTAATGGGTATGGATCTGCAAATGGTGAAAAGCTCAAAGGAGGTAATGGAGCCTCATCAATAACCACTATGTACTCTGGTGCATCAGGTGGAGGTGGCTATTATGGTGGAGGTTCTGGAAATAATAATAACTATGCTGGAGGGCCTGGAGGAGGGGGATCTGGGTTTATACACCCTGATTTGGTTCACTATGGATACACAAGTTTTCACACAAACCACACTTTCAACAATAATGGAGCTGGTTTGGCCACCAAAAATGGTCTTTTTGTATTGACATTTTCAGATTCCCCAACATATTTTCGAGCGAAAACCACAATAATGTTCTCATTGTTATTATCCCAATTCATAGCCTTCTAAAGATCGATTTTTCCCTTTAGTTTTTCCCAAACGGTTGTTTTGTCCCATTTGTTTTTTGCTTAATGGCGTCTAAAGAACAGATAGATTTTATATTTAACAATATATTTAATGAAAATGAAAAGCTTAATAATGTGAAAACGAAATTTGATGAGCACTACCAAATTGAAGATCAGTTTGCATTACTTAATGGGCTTTGTACTCTTCTTATTGACGGATTGTTGGAGCCCACTCAACAAGTTATTGTTTTATGGATTATTTACAAAATATTTGATAGATTTAACATTCGAGATAACCCATATTATTACGTTTTTTATTTAGTCTACCAATCTTGTTCTTCTGGATCCCACACATTTCATAATAGAATTTTTGAATTTGTTAGTTGTATTTTATCATCAGTTTCTGTTGATGAAAATGGAATCTTTTCTGCTAATGAGATATTTAACCAAGCTCAATCCATTCCTTTGTCTTCAGCGTCAGTCGACTCGAGCTTGATTGAAGATGCATCGGTAAATCGTCTTTCTCCTTTGATAATTAGTAAACCTGATCCAAATGATCCTCAAATCACACATAACCAATTATTGAGGGAGCTTTTATCTGAACCATCTCTTATTTGTGATTTTGAAGTGCCTTTTTTGAGGATTTCTCCCGAATTAATGCCAGTAAATCAAGAAGAATACCAATTTATGACCATTAACTCTAATTCTGATCTACCATATGTACTCGATGAAGAAGATTCGTTAAATCGAGCTTTTGCCATTGAAATATTAATTAAGGAATCTTTTGTTGCGAAACTTGAAGATGATCAAACAAGGTATTTAATTAAAAGTATCAGAAATGAACCCTTCATTCTCGATTCTCTCTCATTATCTATGAAAGACATTGAAAGAATACTCTCCATTAATACCAAAGTAGGAGCAGTTATTTTATCCCAACTGTGCCAGAAATCACATTCATTTTATGATTATATTAGTGATATGGATTTGAATGAAGTTTCTATAGAGGTAATTAAAGCAGTAATGCTTACAAATTTGCCTTCTGTTTCTTTTTTGGATAAGTTTATCAAGAAATCGATAGATAGAATATATTGCATTAAGGATATAAAAGATTTGCGTAATAGATTATCAATGTTTTGCGACTTAATGATATATATGTACAAAAGCGATTTTCAATTTTCTTCAACAATTATTCTCGACATCCAATCAATGAAAATCAACTTTACCAGCAAAGGATACAATGAAGTTAATGCTTTGGCCATATTCCTTGAGTAAAAGATTTTTAATATTTTTATGGAACTCAGCTCATATGTTGCTTTATACAATTTATCAGAAATAGCGATGGGATTATTGGTTAAAAAACCTAACACAGAAGAAACATACTTGTTTCTAATACATAAAACCACTGGTACGTTGGATTTTTCTGGCATATTGGGGCATTCGGTATTTTTGACCCGAAAAAAGGCAGAAGAATATGTTTATAATTTATATAATTGCTCAATACCAGTTTTAGTTGGAATATCTCTGATTGGAGTTAATAGATTTGGAAAGAAATTGTGTATTGCCATTATTACTGAAGCTAAACCTATCGCATATTTTCTAAATAGGCATTGTGTTTATAAAATTTCCAATGTAGAATATTACTGGATGGAAATACCTTACTATCCTGAGATTGAACCAAGAGAAGCTCGAAGAATTAACAGGCTCTCTGATTTTCCCGTTATTGACTTTCATATGTTTTGTGAAACCCGAGATATAACATCCCCATTAGGTAGGAACACCCATAAGCCTGATTTTGTTTGGAATAATTTTTTTTCTGCAGTGTTTACTGGCTATGGGGTGAGAGACGCTTGTTGTTATTTGCTTGAAGGAACAGCATCTACAAAAGTAATTAGATTCAATGACTACCCATTTAGATTTTCTATATTAACCTTGCGCTCATCAGCTCATGCTGGCACAAGATACTATTCCAGAGGACTTGACGAGAAGGGGTATCCTGGAAATGAAGTTCAATGTGAGTTAATTATTGAAGGCCCTGATGGCTGCGTAACGAGTCATTGTTGGAGAAGAGGAACTGTGCCTGTTGTTTGGAGGACAAACCAAGGTACAGCTCTTCCAACTGCAACACTTGAGGTTGAAGAAGATTATGCAAGATACACGCCGAAGTACTTCGAAAGATTGAACAAAGAATTTGGTTGTGATATATTTCTTATGAATTTGCTTCACAATAACGAAGGACATGATGAGAAACCATTGTGTAATGCTTACAAAGATGCGATCAGCGGGTTTAGAAATATCAAGTATTGTGAATTTGATTGGCATGCAAAAAAGAAAGAGTTAGGTGTCTCCAAAGCTGTTGAAGAGTTTTGGGAAAGAGCTTTAGAAGGCATTGGAACGCTATCATATACCCTAATGAGGCCTACTTCACATGTTCTTATCGATGATTTTGTTTCTGATGAGTTTATGTTTCAAAATGATTGTGAACTCAGATATGTTGAATATAATGTTGAAAAAATCCAGAAATCCATTATTCGAGTTAATTGCATGGATTCTTTGGATAGAACCAATGTTGGATGCTTTTACTACACATGTTTGTTTCTTCTTAATAATTTATTGAACATTGTTTCTCAACCTTCATATGATATGATAATGGAGCTTGGTGAAGAATTGAGGAAATTTTTGGCTTTGGCTTTTATATCAATTGGAGATACAGTATCATTGCTTTATACAAATACCCCTGCATGTATGACCAACATTTTTCGCGAGACAGGTGGAATTGTGGATAAAGCAGCGAGTGATTCTTCAATAGCAATGCAAAGAAGATATCAAAACTTTGTTGTTGATAAAAAGAGGCAAAAAGCTATTAATATTTTCATTGGGCAATCGCTCGATAAACTCCTTCCAAATTTAAGCATAGGGATTAACCTTACATGTGCATCATCATATCCTGGATCTTATTTACCTCCTTTTCCGGATTTTTCAATGAAAGGAGATTTGCTTCAGTCATCATTAGGATACTCTCCGACCAATATTAAAATTGAGAATATACCAATCAAAACACATGTTTTAATTATGTTGAATTCACATGTTTATATTGAATCATTAATTATAAATCTGGTTCCAGATCATCCGCCTTTTTCTGTGCAAATTGAAGCAGGACTCCTCCTCACTTCTTTGTGTCCATTATGTTCAGCTTTTTCCCTTCCATGTTCAAATTCATCTAATCAGCTAATACTTCGGATTCCACCTGAGTATTCTAATGGAAACTTCCCCTATGCCAGAGTTGTTAGACTATCATTTTCAACGCCAGAGAAAGCAATGTCATTATCCAATATTTTTATTTTTGGCTACAAAAAGAACAAAAGTATGAGTTTTTCTACATATCCAAGTACTTATAATGATTTCTCAATGTATAAAAATGATCAAATGTGGCCCAAAATATATGATACATCTCCTCTTAAATCAGTAATCACAAAAAACAAAGAAGTGTCATTTGATTCTGCGATAAATATCGAACTCGCCAGACTCCATCACAAGAATAGTCGATTAGAGACAGCAGCAATGCTTTTGTCAAATGGTTTGAATCCTTCTGATTTGGGCTTTTCTTCTTTTAAAATCAAATCTGATGCTTTTCAATTGCCAATCCCTGAGTTCTCGAGGCATAATTGTGATTCTGATCCATCAACTGTTTTTCGCTGCTTTCATTGTTCGAATGAGTATTGCACCAAATGTAACGAAAAAACTACCTTGGAGACGAGCTTTTTTTTCAATGACCCAATAACTTTATGTAAGGATTGCTATGCAATTTGGATTATGAAAGAAAACAAGGTAATCAATCTTCATAGATTTTATTCCTCTTTTTATAGGCTTCATTTTCCATTCCATTTCGAAATTGAGAAATGGTTTGATACCCAAACAAATTCTATTTTAGCCAATAATGAATTGAGTTTTCCAAGAATATCATTTATTGCAATGCCCAAATCTGACAGTAATATGGTAATACAACATAATGGTGGTAACCTTGACTCTAATTCTTCTTATCAAATTGGTTTTGGAGCCCCATATATGATTACGGAAATGACTATTGAGTGCTTGGATAGAGCTGAACTCACAATACAATGCATATCTCAAGATACTATTCCATCAATAGATAGTACCTTGCAATTAGATGTAAATGTGATGAAAGTTGTTCCTGTTAAATTACAAGCCCAGATTTTAACAATTTATATTTCTTTGGGTTCTGTTCGGAGAATCATATTTAAAGGAGAACCACTAATACCAGCTTATAGACCCTCATTCTCCCAAATTAGTTCAAAATTCCCATCTACTATATCCAAGAGGAACAGCCTTTCTCAAACGGACTCATTATCTGTTTTCAAATTGAGCAAAACATCCTTGATTTCTGGAATTGTATGTGATAAGCTTACTGGTGTTCATTCGATGGTTGTTTTATTCTACGAAACTGTTGATAGTGATAAACCAAATGAATATGAGAGTTTTTATATTCCTGTTGGAAATCCTGATTATATTTTGCCTTTTCCTACAAAGCATAGTGCACAACTTGTGAAAGTATTCTTATATGACAAATCTCAAGATTATACAGGAGGAAAAATGGCTTTATACTAACATTTACTTAAATCACCATACCAAAGGCCGTTTCCCACCATAATCGTCCTGTTCTTGTTTTCTCCTCTTTTTAAGATCAAATGATACAAATTCTAAAAAACCATCAAGATCTATGAGAGATGCTTTGAATGCTTTGTCTGCTGCTGCAACTACCAATGATTTTTCAATAACCTGATAGGTGAATGCATTCATCATTAAAAAATCGGACTTAGTGCCTTCAAATATTAGTGGTTCTATTATTGAATGGGCAAACACAATGTTGAGTTTTGGTGTTTTGAAGATTGCTTCCAGAAAATCCAGAATAGCCTTCATAATAAATGTATTTTCATAGAATTGAAAAACTGTGCGGAGTATGATTTGATGTACTAAAGATTTTTCTATTAGATTCGCAACTTCTTTATCTTTAAGTAACATTTTGGTTAAAACCTGAAATGATAATACTCGAAATTTGTTACAGATTGTATAGGGTTCCGATATATTCCAAAGCATTAGTGGATAGAAATCTCTGAGATCTTCAATGTGTTTTTTAGAATAAATTGCACTTAGAGCCATTAATTTTTCATCTTCTAAATGGCTATGATACCTTGGTAGGTTCAAAAAAAGTTGAATTGATTCATAACTCCTTAATGATCTGATTAGCTCTTTAGAATTTTTGCACATGGTGATTGTAGTGAAAATATTTCTTAGTTTTTGAGATTTTTTGTCTATATATGGATCAGAATTTGCATCAATATTGAGAGTCCGTATTTTGTTCAATATTAACTCTGGGAACCCATTTTCATATAGCCAATGTTGTGTTGCATGGTATGTCATATCATCTGCAAGAATTTCGCTAAAAAACTGAAGAATGCAAGGCTCATTGATATATCTAATGAGTTGAAGAATAAACCCGCATGTTGATGGAAAATAATCCATGCACATATTAATGGAAACAGTTGCTAAACTGCACACTCTAGAGAGAGAACTTGTAGAAGGGGATTTCCGATTCAAAACTTCGCTGGCTGTAGATTGGAAATCGGAAGAAGAAAGAATTTTCTGAATAAGATTATTCTGTAAATGGTACGATATATTAAACGCTTCTTGAGATAATTCGCTGTTTTCTTCAGAAAATGCTAGAGATAGAAGCTCTTCAATATGATCAGAAATATATCCAATTATTTGTGGATGTTTCATATATATTAACTTCAATGATATGGATCTTTTGATTAACTTCTTAACTGACATTAATGGCTGCGAAAGAAATTCAGTTATATCCGGAAAATCTTGAGAAGAAAAAACTCTGTGGTTAAAAAATAAAATTACTTCGCTGGTTGCTTGGTTGGAGACTCTCTGCGGGAAAAGGCACGGCCTTCATTCTCCGCCATTTGTCGAAAATCATCCATAACAATATCAGTTTATTAACTCTTTTTGAACTACTTCGGTATTATCACTTTTTTCTTTGAAATTTTCATTACACAGATCTGCCGACCCTTTGAAAAGGAGGGTTAGTGCGAGCACAAATAGGAGGACGGGGAATATAACTAAGAGGTAGTTTTTGGTCTTGAAACTTGATATTGCGAGTAGAATCAGTGCGAATATTGTTGCTGTAAACATGAAGAATATGGGCAATAAGAACATTTTGTGGTTTTTTCCTGTTTTCTTGAGCCAGATAGCAGCGGCCATAAGAGCCAATGCTGCAAGGAGTTGATTTGCTGATCCAAATATAGGCCAGATTTTTTCCCAGTTTGTCATTGCAACGAGACCGCCTAAGCCAGCAGTAACAAAGGTTGCGAAATACATGTTTGTCAATAAAGATTTCTTCTTTGGTTCTTCGTCGGACTCAAAGAATTCCTGGAAAATGAACCTCCCTATCCTTGTTCCAGTATCAAGTGATGTGAGAGCAAATGCTGAAACTGCAAGAGCAATGAAAGATTTTCCAATTCCAAAGGGAACACCAAGCTTTTGCATGAAAACAGCAATTCCATTTGAGAATACATTAACTGGTCCTCCATTTTTTAACAAAGCATTGAATTGATCAACAGGAAGATATGCCGCTGTTATTAATGCGACAACTGCAACAATACCTTCGATTAGCATCCCTCCATATCCAATCAGTTGAGCATCATCTTCTTGGTCCAGTTGTTTTGATGATGTTCCTGACCCGATCAATGAATGGAAACCAGATATAGCACCGCATGCTATGGTAATGAATAAATATGGGAACATGTACTGATTATCAACCTTAAAACCTCGGTATGGCTCTAAAACAATTGAAGGATGATATATAACAATGCCAATAAACCCACATAGAATCATTGCATATAATAAAAATGAGCATAAATAGTCCCTTGGTTGTAGTAGAATCCAAACAGGTGCAACAGAAGCAACAATAATATAGCCAAGTATTAAAACAATCCATGTGTTTTTTGATAACTTCAATGGGATAACATTCCCAATATAAACAAAAAATCCTAAAACAATTACCCCAATAACTGTACCAATAACCAAAGACACCCCTTTCCTATAAACGAAAAATCCAAATGTTATTGCTAAAACCATGAAAAGACCAGAAGATGTTCCTGATGCTGGAACACTAACAAAAGTATTTGCAACAATATTAACAAAAGATGCAATTACGAGTAACAATGTTAGCCAGGCAAAAACAGAAAACAGTTTCTTTTGTGTTTTTCCCATGTTAACTTTAATAATTTCACCAATTGATTTTCCATCATGTCTAATAGATGCAAAAAGAGAGCTAAAATCTTGAACACCTCCGAAGAAAATGCATCCAAAAATGATCCACACTAAAACAGGAACCCACCCAAAAACTGATGCTGCAATTGGACCTACAATTGGTCCTGCTCCTGCTATTGAGGAGAAATGATGACCCAACAGAACAGGAGCTTTTGCAGGAACGTAATCAACATTATCTTGTTTTTCATGCGCTGGAGTGGATTTTCCATTATCAACGCCCCAAACTTTCTTTAGCCATGACCCATAAGTATGATAAGCTAGGAAGAAAATTATGGCCACAAGAACTACAATAAGAATTGAGTTCATTGAAACCAGAAAAATGACACCCTGCCAAGGATGCCAAAATCAACAGAATCGAACAAGAGTCGTTTTACTCAGCGTTAAACTTAGCAACAGCCTTTCCACCTTCAGAGACGGCATGCTTGGCAAGATCACCTGGAAGAACTAAGCGAACAGCTGTTTGAACTTCGCGGGAACCAAGAGTGTTACGATCGTTCATGTCAACAAGACGAGCGGATTCACGAGCAATCCTTTCGAAAATGTCAGTAACAAAGGAGTTCATGACCATCATTGCCTTGTTGGAAATTCCAATATCTGGGTGAACTTGCTTGAGAACCTTGAAGATGTATGAGGAGAAAGTCTCGGCCCTCTTCTTGTGCCTAAGCTTCTTATCCTTGGCAGCTGTAGTAGTACCCTCAGCACCTTCAACGGCTGGCTTCTTCTCGGTTGGAGTTTTGGATGCAGGCTTCTTTGAAGACATCTAAAAAAAATGAACTGAAATTACCCGGGGTTTTAAAATGGAATTAAAAATGCCGTTTTACTCTGATGAATTTTGATAAGTAAAAAACGAGTTTGGCGGGTAGTTTTATTGAATGGTTTATGGATGTCAAATTTCTAGAAAAAAAAATGGAAAAGCCATTCGATAATTGCTACTGGGTTATTGAAGGAAGGTTTTTAGCAGGAGAGTATCCGAGAAATATTGATGAAGGAACATCTATTGATAAAATTGGAAGTATTGTTAAATGTGGAGTTAATTGTTTTATTGATTTGACAAGTAAGTCTGATGGCTTGAATCCTTATGCCTATTTTTTTAAAACAATATTGAATGTTACTATTAAGTATATTTCAATGCCTATCCCGGATTTTGGGATTCCAACAGACGGTTTTATGATTCAAATTCTTGATACGATTGATAACTATTTAAGCTCTGGTTCAAATATTTATATACATTGCTGGGGAGGTATTGGAAGAACAGGTACTGTGGTTGGTTGCTGGCTAAATAGACATTATTGTTATCATAATGTTTTATTACTTAATAGAAAAACCTTTCAAGAGTATTGGAGAAATAACCCCAAATCTGAATATAGAAGATCTCCTGAAACATTTGATCAGATTAAAATGGTTGAACAATGGGATGAAAAACTAACTCGTAGTTTTAATGAGAAGAAATATTTTGTGATGTCATCTATTGTAAATGATGAGATTGATCATGTAGTTTCTTACATTCAGATGAAGAATTGGGATGGATTATTTGGCTATTTGAGCAACAATACAGAAAAACTAAACATTATTCACACAGAAAAAAACTACTATGGAATGATCCATTATTTACTTATAAATGATGCTCCTAATCACCTTTATGAAAATATGATATCCCTGGGAGCAGATATATCAATTCGAAATAAAGATGGTAAGACAGCTTATGATCTAAACCCCTCAATTATACCACTCAAACCAAATAATAACTCCATTCCTCATGAGGATTATAGTATGATCAACGATTCTATTTCTAATATTCTAAAATCCACCATGGGACTTGATTTAGGATACTATCCGATAATTAATGTTCTTTTGGATAATTATGGTTCTTTTGCTAGTTATATATATTTGGAATTATCAATAAAAATTACGTTGATACCACTTCGGTTCGGTGAGAATCCAAGTGTTCAAATCTACTGTTCTCAAAACAGTGGTAATAGCGTATTTTTTGTTGGGAGAAATGGATGGTATAGGCTTGAGTAATGCATTTTTTCCTAAAATTGAACTATAAGAGATTCGGAAAACATTGTAATTATGTACTTTTTGATATTTTGGGGTTCAATAAAGCATGATACCCTTGGAGCCAAAATAGGAATCAATAAATCTGTTTGGCAGTGCTTTGTTGAATGATACATAAAATGGTATCTATCAATGTCATCGCGAAAAACACAACCCACAAGAGTTGCATTGATTTCGAGTACAGCATTTTGATGAAATATGTAACAATTTTTAGCTGTTAAACTATATTTATTGGTTGAACAGAATAGTAATCCCAAGTTTCTAGCAAAGACACATCTTTGCAAAAAAATTCTTCCATTAGAAAAAGCATCAATGATACCCCGTATTCCACTTTCGTTTGTATTATTAATAAAATTACTTGCCTCGACAATAAACTCTTGTATATCTGCTAAATTCGCTAAATGAGCTCCAGATGGAGAATAAATGTGCTCGAATGTGTTAAACTCGGATTGAAGTGAGACCGCATAATTTGATCCAAACATGCCAACATGTTCAACAGAATTCTGAGAAGAATTAGTGTTTTTAAATCGAATATTCCCCTCAAATAATGCTATTGAGTACCATTGAAGATTTCTCACTGATTCAGAACACTTAACAACAGAGTTCATGAAAACACCATTAATCATTGTTGTGTTAACTGTTGAAAAAAACAACTGTCCTCTAGCTATATTACTTGGATTATTGGTATAGCACAATCCAGCACATACTTTATGGCTTACAAATCCTCCATTAATACAGTTGAAAAAAATTGCGCCACCATGATCCGTTGAAGAACAATTCAAAAAAGATGATAGCTCTACCAACAATTTCACGGAGCTGGTTGTGGAAAAATAAAAAACCGAGCCAGAACCAGATATTCTCATACTTGAAAATGAACAATCAAGACAAAAATATGATCCTGTGCTGGGATTAACTGCCCTCTGCGTTACACACGAATTACTACTAACTGAACTTCCAAAAAAATCTATGAATCCACTTAAGAGATAAAAAATAGTAACTGTAGACATTCTAGTTTTGTTTATTAACAAACAGTGTAAAATGCGGAAATTTGAAAACTGCCGTTTTACTCCAGGGTTTTTTCTAAAGACAAGCCGGGCAATTTTGGCGGGATGAATGAAATTGGCGGCAAAGTCATTTCATTTTATTGATGCCAGCTAAGAAAGGTGTTAAAAAGACTGCAACAAAAACAGCTGTTGATGGAGAAAAGCAACATCCAAAGACAAGATCATCACGTGCCGGTTTACAATTCCCAGTTGGTCGTCTCCATCGTTTCCTTCGTGAAGGACGTTATGGAGAGCGTGTTGGTGCTGGTGCCCCAGTTTTCATGGCAGCTGTTCTCGAATACTTAACTGTTGAAGTTCTCGAACTTGCCGGTAATGCTGCTCGCGATAACAAGAAGACAAGGATTTCACCTCGTCACATTATGCTTGCTGTTCGTAATGATGAAGAATTGAACCAACTCCTTTCCAATATCACTATTGCTTCTGCTGGTGTTGTTCCACATATCCATAAGGTTCTTCTCGGAAATCCAAAGAAGGGCAAGGAATCACAAGAATAAAAAAACAGTCATGTATCAAACATATTTTATCCAAAGTCGTTGGCAACCCGATCATCAAGTGTAATTCTTTGCGATAGTAGTTCAACTTCCTTTCCCTTAAATCTGAGTCTATAGGTTGTCGCTAATAAGGCAAAAATCAGAATAACAATCATAAAACCTAGATATATGGCAAGGTCTAAAGGCTCTTTCTCAGGAGGCCAATAATCACATTTCAATAGATTTTGCGAATAAAATGGAATTAAAAGTCTTTGATTAAAAATATTTGTAGAATTTCCAGTATTCTTGCATGCAAAAGTCCTTAAGTTATTATCAAAATAGCAATTACTCAATATGAATACAGGAATACGGCCACTTAAAGTAATATCAGATACTCGAATCGCACTGCAGGAATTATCAATAAATGAAAAATTAATCAGGTTTGTTGGGGCTGAAACGAACATGATTTGTTCGTCAGCAGACCCTGAATTATTAATTACATTCCCATACTCTAGTGTGAGTGGGTACTCCTGCCTGCTCTTAAAAAGCAAAGTAGTGCCTCCCATATTATTAGATACATGCATGTATCTAAATAACCCACTTCCTCTAACACAAAAAGATATTCCTGATAAATAGACATAAAAACTGGTAATCGATGGATGGGAATTATGTGAGAAATTAAGGCAGGTACCAGCAGTGAGTGGAACACTAATATCAATAGAAGAGATACCAAAAACATTAGATCTTCCAGGGCATTCATATATGTTTGTATTATTGATATAGAATAAACTCATATTAGACTCAAGAATTTGAATTGCTGTTGTTATTCCCGCCATACATTTCCTCGCACAACAGCTATTAATCGAAATTTTGTCGCATCTTAGACACATCGCGGCACCCATACCATTCATATCTTTGCATTCACAAGAAATAAACTGATTTGATGTGAATTCTAAGTTTGAATTTCCTTCTGCATCAACATAAACAGCTCCCATTTGAGATAAAGTCGTGATATTGAAAAAAATCGATTGATCGACATGAATATTAAGGTTAGATTGTTTATAATATAAAGCTGTTTTTGCCATATTCAGATTAACAGTACATATTGTCCCTGATAAAAAATTCCCGAAAAAAGATCTGGTAACATACAAATCATTAACATTAAAAAAAGAAAAAGAAAAACTACGAGTTATCGACATCGAAATATGTCTGTGAGAATGGAAAAAACCACAGAAAAATGGACTGTGAAACAGATTCCTAGCAAATAAGCTAAGAGTTGTAACATTCATCGTCTCGATAAAAATGGAACCAAATCAGGTTGAAACTTTTCGAGATCCAACAACCTTTTTGAATTCGCTTCCGCGTACTCTTTTTAGCTACAAAGATGTCCTTATAGTATATAGCGAGCTTGTCAGTGACGGAATAGTCAATTCCAAAGAATCTCATGATCATTCTATTGTTCATAGTGAGAAAAACCTGTCAAACGTGAAACGACCCGGCACTCCTTGGACTCAGGAAGAAGTTGATGCGATTAAAGATGGTCTTGAAAAGTATGGAATTGGCAAATGGGCAAAGATCCTAGAACTTCACAAGGATATATTTGCTAAAAACGACAGAAGGTCTGGAGATTTGGGAGATAAATGGAAAAACCTCAAAAATAAGCCAGAATTTCGCAAATTCATTGATGAAAAACCCAAAGAACAAGAAATCGTTAAACAGGAGGCATCAGATGTTCCACTAAACAAAGCGTAGTGTGTAATTTATATTTTAGGTACTAATGTGAAAGGTCTTGATCCTATTGACCAAAAAAATTGATCTGATGCTTCGAGATTGTTGGGGGGTGGAACACAGTTCATTGGGCAAAGGCTAGGGATTAGATTATGGATCTTCCTTAACTTTATGTCTTGATCTACTACAGGGATAACTTTAGAATCTGTTTGGGATGGTGTCTTTTTTGTCTTTGCTTTCTTAGAGGGGTCCATATTATTGCGATTTTCTTTGTACTCTCTCCAAAGATGATCTGATTTGTCTTTATAGGGCTTTTTCTGTTCTATGCTCATTTCTTTCCATTTGTCACAAAGCATCTTCATGATTTCGCTTTTAGGCAAATTCGTGTGTTTATCTTTATAAATTGGCATATTCTCACTTATAAAGATAACATATGATCCCGGTGGCCGTTTTTGTGGTATTTGTCCAGTTTCTTTCTCGATAGGCCCCTCACTGATATTTTCGCTCATAAAAATGAGAAACCACCAGATATTTTTTGCATTTTATTAGTTAAGGTTCTCGTACAATACAATGAGGAGGTATTACGCCCTTTTCTCCGTGTAATGTTATGTACTCGTTAGGTGCTTCTGGGCTAATTAGTAAAAGTTGACCTGCGGAGCAACTCATTTCTCCCTCATTGATTGCAACATATGGCTCAAAGGCAAATGCATATGATCCCTCTTCGATTTGTAAAACTAAAGATGGAACAAATCCCCTTCTGGTCTTATTTTCAACATAAATCCATTTGTTAATGGGATTCTCATACACATAGAATCTTTCACCAACTTCAACAGTCAATTCCTCCTTTGAACCTGATTGAAAACTATGTATTATGGTTGCGAAGAACAAAGGAACCTCGGATGGTGATCTAATTGTCTGTGTATATGATGAATCGAGCAAAGGATCTGCGAAATCAAACTGAAATGGGGAGAATTCTGTGGGGAAGAATGTTGTCCTAATGATGCCGCTCTTCTCCACAAAATCGGAAAATAGTTTGCTGTATTCTGGCTTTTCGCCGCCCATTTTCTTTAAAGATTGCTCTATTTTGTCATTAGATTCCTGAATAATTGGAATAAAAGCAAATAAAATATTCTTGAGTTGAGATTCTTGAGATATTTCATGAATCTTGATTTTGAGGACTGATGATTGAACATAGTTCAGATATTCAATATGCTTGCTTCTTGCAATACTCCAAAGAGACTTTTTGGCTAAAGATGCCTTTCGAAACTGTTCAAGATGCAAAGTCATATCATTGCTGTTGATTGGATCTTTTTTATGCAATTTTTCAATTTTATCCCTCAATGATACTAGACTTGTATATGATGAAACAAACTTTTGTATTGAATCTTGCCTTTCTTTGACAATTACCAATACTTCAGATTTCAAAATACCAATGAATTCTTTTTGGCACCTTATTATATTAATTAAATTACCTAAAATGCTTGTGGTTATAAGTTCATGAATGTATAGGAACAAAGACTTCAACCCATCAATGGATTCAACCAAGCTCTCATATAACACTTTATCTGACCCAGGAATACCTGGGGCCACAACTATATCTCCATCTGGTATCAATGGTCGTTTGCTATCCCCCAAGTTTTTATTGAGAGTTCCAACAATCTCAGAAAAACCTAAAAAATAATCATGAATCGCTGAAACTCTGTATGATGATAAATTAGAAAAAGATATGGCCTTTTCAAAGCATTGAGCAGCTTTATCATGTTCTCTTTTAAATGTTTCTAGTTCGTTTTCCATAAAAAAAGTGGATTATGTAAACAAGGTAAAGTTTAAACATAAATTGGTAAATACTGCACTTGGTTTTTCTGGTCAACCTGGTGCTTTTTGATGTGTTGAATTCCCTGAGTAATCCTTTCAACTATGTGATAATCATAGTATTCGCTTGATGATGATATTATATCTCTGATAAGTTTTGATATCTTATCAGAATATCTTGAAGATATCTTACTCAGAATTGGTGAGTTGGTATTCTTGAAAAGAATAACAAAATCAAATGGATCGGTGAGAGTTTCTTTCGAATATAGTTGAAACAAAAACTCAATTATCGCATATTCAGTTCCAACTCTGGGGGATGTAATATAACTGATTACATTCGATGATAATAGTGTGTCAACTTGATCAACTATCTTACACAGAAAGGCTAAGAGATTCCATGATTGATTTGCCACTAGAATAGATCCTTCAATAATTCTCAAATTAACCATATTCAGGAGTTCTGAAATGTTTCTGAGTAAATCTTGTTTTGGGATACAATGTAATAAACAAGCGATGGATTTCATGAGATAAAGGAGTTTGATATCATTTATATCCTCTTTCAAAGCAGAGAGTAATGATGTATAAATAGTCAATGCTGTTTCGATGCAATCTTGGCGATCTGTTTTTAGTGTTTCAGAAATAAATAATGATATTCTAAACACAGAATAAAAAACGTTATAGCTGGATGCTTCGACATTCTGTAGCAATCTCGAACACATAAAAGCAGATCCGAAAATTGGCAAATCAAAAACCACTGATGGATGAATACTAAAAACTGCAGAAATGAGTCTATTAATAGGATTTGATTGATTGGCCAAATCAGTAATGGTCAATTGAGGAGCGCAGTGGGATACTATAATGAAATACTCTTTATGAATATGAGGGTTCATCATAAATAAAGAAATATGATATCGAAAAACAGTTTCTTGTGAATGTAGATTTAAAACAAATAGAAAAAATGCTTTCCTTTGTCTATTAAATTCGATTGGAAACTCTTTATGAAGAAAATCCATATATAAATTAAAAAATAAGATTTGCGATTGATAGCTATAAACAGTAATTGTACTGGATAATTCTTGAATATTTAGGGTCTCAAAATGAGCTTTACATTTCTCATTAGCATGCTTAAATTCGTTTCTCCAAAATGATAAATGGTTAACACAAGAAAACTTGTTGGCATTATAAAAATTGCATAATAATTCGGAATAATATCTTATTAATAAACGGATTAAGAACCATCTTTGTTCTGTTGGTATAGTGTCAATAATTATTTCATCAGGAGTCATTGTATGAAATAGACTCTTGTTGAACATTTTGTGCAAAATAATAAAATTATGAATAACAAAAAACTCTCGAAAAAATGTTGAGCCAATATCTCCTTTTTCGATTTTGTTGATTGCTGTAAGATATAGTGAATGCATAAACACCATTGGTAAATAAAAGAATTCTTCCTTGGTAAGTAATATCAAACTATCATGGGCAGATGTTTTGTAATAGTCAATCCTTTTTGATTTCAAATGCTCCCAAGAAATAATTTCCCCTTCGGTATCTTCAAATGGGTCTTTTAAAATTTCCTCTCTCGGTTTCTGATGGTATTCCATATACATTATTTCTAAAATCGATGATTTGGTGAATTTTTGTTTTGATAATGAATTAGTCCATTTGTATGGGTCGAGATGTGTTTGTTGTTCTATTTGTGGGTACACAAATATTGGATCATTATTATTCTGGTTTGAGATGCATAAGGATTTTTCCATTTCTGATGGGTGTGGAATACTGATAACCATCTTTGATGATGATTCTTTCCATCTCTTCAATGAGAGAGCATATTCTCGAAAATTGTTAAAAAGCTGCGGCCTCGGTTTCGATGGAATTAGTTGATTCGACCAAAACGGTTTTATGAAGAGGTGCTTATGATAATGAATTGTTTGCCCACGGGGTCCTGGCTCTGGAAAGCAAGAATTTTTATTGATCTGTCCACCCTCAATAACATAATCCAATAGAGACATGTAATTAATAGGATATAGAGGAGTGTTCTTGACATCAAACATTTTGGCGGCAATTCTATCTGCATTTGATCCCCTAATTTTTTCTTGTGGTGTTGGTATATGTGGTGGACTAATATATCTGAATGATAATGTTACTGGTATTGGCAACAAAATATAGTATTCTTCAATATTATTCTCTCTAAACCATTTATTTGCTGATTTATAAAACTCAGAATATGAATTATATTTTGATGGATGTGGAAATTTGCCTCTCTTGAGAAGAGAATCGGGAATTTTGTCATTACTTACAGAATAATTTTTCCCATACAATACTCCTTCTTTAGACAGATACAATAGCTTTCTCTTCATTTTTGTTACAATGTAAATATTGTAAAATAATGTAAAAGCACGATAATATAACCATTTAGATTATTTAATCGTTTAGTCCTCGTTAACTTGACATTATCATGAAACTCAATAGGACTCAGACAACAAGTTCGAGTATTCCATTAGCCAATTCCAAAACAAAATCGAATGATAATGATTCTTTTCAAATGATTTTAAATCCAAGAAATGCCAAGAGAGTTTTCATTAAGAGTTCGCAGTCTATTAAAGCGCAAAAATTGGTTTTAGAACAATTTTTAGCAAGTCTAAATTATATCAAGCCTGATTTGAATTCTAATGATTTGTTAAAACTTGAAAAAATACAGGGGATTATTAATTCGATCCTTGGTTTTACTTTTTGTGAAATTATTAATAAGTATTCTATTATTACTGAACAAATTAGAAATGTTCTTTTAATGGATATACCGGAAATTCTTGATAGATTTTGTAGCAAAATTCTGATATCAATTCTAGCATTAGTTCGATTTTGTACAATCTTTCCTTTTCATAATAGAGAGAGAATCGGTGTGAATGATGATCCAAAGAAAGAGATGGTATCATCTTTCAGTTTGAGTACTATTCCTGAAGAAGGGTCATTTGTAGTCTGCCCAATTTGCAGCAGCCAAGTGATTCCTTCAATGTCTGAGAGACACTCCAAAATTTGCATTTTGACTTATGAAAAAACCAAAGATATGAAATATACATGCGAACTAATCAAAGAACTCATCATAAATATAGAAAAAGAGTTTTTGTCCGTTCCATGGATTAGTATTGATGATAACTCTGATATACTATTCTATTTATATATTGTTTCTCTCTTAAAAGAATCATTGAAAGATAGTGTTAATATTGATGATCAGGTATTAGGGCTGCCCATTATTTGTGATTATTTACTTCTTATCCAGTCATTAGCATCATCTGTTTCTGTAAAAAATATAGCAATGGATGCTTTGTCCCTGATTCAGATCATTACTGAGTTGGATAATTTGATTTATAATGCTGGAATTGAAGTGAGACAAACATGTTTGGATAATGCTGAAATACTCTCTTTGAAAGATTTTGGGTTCATTAAAAGAATATCGTCGGGGGCTTTTGCTCGAGTTTTCTTGGCTTCAAATAAAAATTCTAATGAATTTGTTGCTGTTAAAGTGATCAGGAAACGGGACTTGACTCATAAAAACAGCCTGAATAGGATACTAATTGAGCAAGGGATAATGGGATCAATGAAAAATCCATTTATGGTTCAGTTTAAGTATTCCGCAATTGGATATGAGAATTTTTATCTTGTCATGGAATACATTCCTGGTGGAGATATTGCTTCAATGCTTGATAATTTTGGGTCAATTGATGAAGAACATGTAAGGATTTATATATCTCAGATAGTTATTGCATTGAAATTTCTTCGAGAACATAATATTATACATCGTGATCTGAAACCTAAAAATATTCTTATTGACAAGGAAGGAAAGATAAAACTAATTGACTTTGGATTGTCACATATTGGGTTTTCGGATCGTCAGATTAATGTGCAGGTTGAAGAACAAACAGCACTGGGATCTCCTCACTATATTGCTCCAGAGATTATTCTTATGAAACCTCATAGCTATACTGTTGATTATTGGTCCCTCGGAATATTGATGTATGAATTTTTGTATGGTATGCCTCCTTTTAATGGGCATAATTATGAAGAAATTTTTGCTAAAATCCTTAAAGGAAACGTTGTTTTTCCAGATAATGATTGCGTTTCCAATGAATGTAAAGAACTAATAAAATCACTTTTAACACATGATCCCGAACAAAGAATTGGAAACAACTCGATATATGAAATTATTAATCATCAATGGTTTGAAAAGGTTGGCTGGGATAATCTGATGTCAGCAGAAGCTCCTTTCATCCCAAAATTAGTAGATTATGCCGATACTTCATATTTTAATGAAACAAACACCCCATTTCGCAATGAATCTGATGATGACATTAAAAATGATATTGAGAGGGGAACCACCTTTGTTGAGTTTCCAGAAACCGATAATGGAATTACTAATGAAGAGAAAATCAAGAAACTCCTAATTCCAGGAAAGAAAAAAGATAATTTATCTCAATCAAATAATTCCCCGAAGAAAAATATACTTTCCAGGTTTAATTCTGAGGCAGACTTAGTTAAGAAATGAATCTATTTATTAACAATCTTTAAAGGCCTAATGTCCTCTCTAATAATGAAACCATCGTTTTCCAAGTTAATATCAACATGCGGTGCAAATTCGAATTTTTTCCCTACTTTGCTTGTCCATTTATCATCAATAGTAGCATTGTATATGATTTCAAATACATATGGGTTTGTTGCTATACCCATATGATTGAATCTAATATTATTTCTGAGTAAATCAAAACATATAATGCTTGTCTTTCCCTTCCAAGTATTGCAGGCCCACTCAGGTCCTTTTGAAGGAACAGTCCCATCACCTGAAACAGTTAATCTTTCGGGTTCTTTATCATAACCCTTTGCAAAGTTCATTGAAAGATATGTTGGTACCCCAGAATTATAAAGCATGAAAGTTGGGACACCCATTTCTTGAGGAGCCTCAGCTGATATTCTAACATTTTTCATCATGAGTTTAATATTAGTTCCAGAAATCTTCTTTTGGTCAATGAGAAATTGAGGAATATCTTTAGCAAAATACTTTTGTCCATTAGGACCACGAATAATCTCCGTATCTCCAAATACAACATGGTTAGGAAATAGTGCATGAACACATGGAGAAGCTTCAACAGTGCTTGAAACAGTTTCACCCTGATACATAGGAGCAAGAGGAAAATATCTATTCCATGCTACATCTAGAGTATCACCAGACCCGGCAAATGCTGGAGCAACAAGGATTACCTTTTTCACATATTTGTTTTTCCATTTAATATCAACATACTTGGTTAAAAACCTTTGAATACAGAACCCACCGCAGGAGTATCCAACCAGTGTAACTTTCTCATATGCATTAAGATCATAAGCCTGCTCAATCAATCTTTTAAGCTTCGGGAAAAAAGACTTCTCAAGTCCTGAAATTGCTAGCCTCCAATCATATGGGGCACCAAAAAGATCCTTTTTAACAATATAGCCCCTTTTGCGGAAGTAATCCAACATAGGTCCAAATGACTCAACAAAATGATACCCAAATAGCCCCTCTTTATCAATATATGACATTCCTTCAGATCCACCAAAATCTAAAACATCAATATCTATGTCAGGATCACTAACAATTGAATCAGTATATGGATTATAATGAGCCTGAAGCATCTCAAAAAAGCAATTATGAAGAGGAGGAATTAAATACTTCAGATTAACCCAAAACAGGGAATTGTTCATTTGCTTAGAACAATACCAATGTTTCGAAAACCTCTTTCCATGACTTCCAACTAAATTAGATCCGTATAATCCGGGAACCAGAATCACTGGTGATTGTGATAAAGCACATTCTAATAATACAACAAACATAAAATCTGTTTCAACTCTCAATTAAAATTTTCTTCCTTTCAATTTATAAAAACTTTTTTGGCGATTTTTATTTACTAAAAAGATTCAATAAATAACTCTCTTTCATAAGTTCGATTAAATCCAAGATTTTCATGTTCAATGTGTTCACAGTGTTAATATTAGTTATGATATCGTTAATTTCATTGATTTTTGGCCATATTATTCTAGCGCATGTTCTTTTCATTGTTTCAAGAGCAATACCATAAGAAAATGAAAGACTTGAAACATTGCGAATAAAGCCGGTGGTGCTAAAATTCGTTTGGAGGAAGAAATTGATGGTTTTTATAAATTCCTCAAATCTTAAACGATCGTCATTCGATATATTTGGTAGATTATTGAGTTGCAACTCAAAAAAGTCTTTGATAGCTCTAACTTTCCTAAATAATGTATTACGAAATGCATTGTGGCTTAATAGTTCCTCGAAATATTTAATACTCTCATAATTGCAATTGTTTATAAATTCTTTGCAATTTGCATTAATTTTGTTCTCATAATCAAGATCAACAATATCTTTATCCTCGAAAAAACCTAAACCTTTAAGTTGGTTGCAAATGTCTATGATTTCCTCGCTTAGCTCAGTGAATCGATTCATTAAAAATGACACAAAAAAAACTGTCAAAGATATCCAAATAGGTCTATATTAATGATTAGTGGCGAAGGGTTGAATATTCCATCATATTGATCGGAACAAAAGAAATTTTGATGTTATAATTGATGTTTAAATATAATGTCTCGTTTTGGTTTCGATTCGGCTAAACCATCGGTTCAAGATGAAGGAGAGAGTATTGTTGAGGAGGAAATTGATGAATTAGAAAGGGGAATGAATGATATACTTTCTTGGGCAGAAATCTTCAAGAGAAGCACTAGTGATTTTAGTAAGAAAATTGAAGATCTTAATCAGGAAATCACTAGATACTATTCTATGATTGAGAAAGAATACCAGGTTTTTGAACAATAAAAATCAATATTTTCATGTTCATTGAAATCCTCAATCAGATTGAACAAATCCAAAGAATTCAACACAGTATAAACAGAAATAATCATAGTTATTCCAAGTCTTAGCAGTAGATGTGATTCTTATGTACCTGTAATACTTGTTTTTAGGTTGAACTGGGAAATTCTTTTGAGCATTGGGAACATTAAAACCACCACTGTCATTCTGGAAATCAGTAGTATCTACTTTGTTATCAATGATTTCGAATGTTGATCCATCTGTCGATCCTTCAACTTTCCATGACTTGAGTTTCACATAATACTCATTCATAGAGTAGGATGTAATAGATACCTTTCTTAGTTTGAAATCAAACTGAATCCACGAATTGGGGAGATTTTCACTGTGCCAGTAACTACTATCATTCTTCAAAACATTTGTTGGAGCATTTGAACTAGTATTAATGCTAGATGCTGTTACATCAACATCACTAGAATCAGCCAAATTCCTACCAAGTTTCTTAGATAAACCATCAAAGATACCTGAAAACAGATCTGACTTAAATGGAAACTCTGGTCTTTCGTTGGCTTTCTTAATTTGGGCTAATTGATCATCTTTAGCTTGAATTTGCATATTTTTCTCATTAATAGCTGCTTCATTAGCTTGAATCAGCCTGTTTTTCTCTGCAATAGTCGTTTCATTTTCTCGAATCTTATTATTCTGCTCTCCAATTGTTGCTTTAGCAGTAATTATCTCTGATTTCTGTTCTTTTATAACATTATTTAGTTCATTTAACCTATTATTCATCTCAGAAACAATTTGTTGAACATTCTCAGATAGTTTCCGATTTTCCATTCTTATTGATTCCAATTCTCTTTGAAATGATGATAGAGCATGATTTGTGTTATCGTATATATCATTTGTGTCTTCAATAGACATGATACGGAGAAATTTGTTCAGTTCAGAGAGATCTGAAGGCTTTTGATATTTGATCTTGTTGAGAATACACTGAGCTCCAGTTCCATGATGTTTCATACATCCAATCAAGAATTGTTCTAAAGAAGATAAAGAGAAAGTCTGATTAGAATGAGCAAAAATGCGACATAATGATGGAAGAGAAACCAAACAGAAGCTTGGATTCTTCAAATATGTATCTATCTTCTGAGTAATTGATCTTTCATATTTGGAGAAATCTATGTTATCATTATGGTTTTGGTCTTGGTTTTGTATTAGGAGAGAGAGAACTCTCTCAGA
>Ga0074193_1000431_pt1 | contig 72181 bp, 65 predicted proteins | sample EPASupsiteHSE605_FD_64523 | JGI IMG/M metagenome (GOLD analysis project Ga0074193, IMG submission 64523) | Bioremediated contaminated groundwater from EPA Superfund site, New Mexico - Sample HSE6-05 | ecosystem: Environmental > Aquatic > Deep subsurface > Groundwater > Contaminated ...
GCAGTTAAATAGCTGTCCATAAAATCACCTCTAGAAAATTATACCATAAATCGCTTTGATTTTATAGATAGTTTTAACTGCTTTTGAATATTTTTAATATATTACTAGGAAACTACTTTAACCTCCTTTCTTCTTGCTCATCTTCCGATGGGTCTCCCAACATACAATTGTAGATAGTTCTCACTCTATAACTATACTAGGTTGAGATTTTTTTATGATAAAACAACCCCTATGTTCCATAGATCATATTCACGCATTTAGTCATACAACCTTTCGATCCATTGTAATGCTCTCATCTCAATCATTTTTCCGAAGAGAAAACTTGATTTTACCGCCCTTTCAGATGAAAAAACAGCACCAAAAAAGAGGTGCTGTTTTGTAAATAGTTTAATTTGGGGTATAATTTATTTCAGTTAGCATTAGGCGTGAAGCAAATATATATGCGTGGTTTTGGTCGATAATGGAGAAACGCTTTGAATAAAGTGTAACATTGAGAATAAAGTTGGTCTGATTCATGGAATGCTAAATTTGGATTTCGATCAAGCTTTCTGTTACCCTGAGAGCTTGAATTCTAGACTTTAGAGGGGGATTATAGTTTGAATGCTCGCTGGAAAAATCTATTCGAATGGGTCCAGGTATTAGCCTTTGCTCTTATTCTATCATTTGTGGTTAGAACATTCCTTTTAGATAACAGGATTGTGCCTTCAGGCTCAATGTTACCGACAATTCAACTGCAAGATAGATTGATTGTAGATAAACTACTGTTCAAGTTTAGTGAAATAAAGCGTGGTAATATAGTCGTATTCCGTGCTCCTCCAAACTCAGGTGAAAAAGATGATCTCGTAAAGAGAGTAATTGGACTACCCGGAGAGGAAATTCAAGTAAAGAATGGAAAAGTTCTAGTCAATGGGGTAGCACTTGAGGAGAATTATCTTCTTGAAAAACCTAATTACCAATACGATCCTGTTACTGTTCCAGCGGATTCATATTTTGTCCTAGGGGATAATCGCCGAAGTAGTAATGATAGCCATATATGGGGCTTTTTGTCTAAGCAAAATATACTGGGGAAGGTTTGGATTCGTTATTGGCCTCTCAGTACGTTTGGCAAGTTGGATAGTTAATCTGGAGGAGCTTGCTGAGTACCGCTCCACTTTGTCATTGGAGCACAAGAAGCTTTCTGTTCTTTGTGCTCCAATGACAGGAAGGGGGTGTTGCAAAACGAACTGAAGGTTCGTAAGCATCAGCCCCTTTTTTAATCACAGAAAGTTAAGGAAAACGGATGATAGTTTAACCTTTTTGGAGTAGTTCTTTAAAAGTTGGGGGTGTTGCTAACTACTTCGTAGTAGTTTTGCAACACCCCCTTCCTGCTCTATGTATAAAGATTAGGGTTCGGCATCAAAAATGGGCTGGCTCCTTTTAAAGAACTGGCTAGGTTCACCAGCCTGTCAACGTGAATATATAACTCCAGAGCTACTAAATATTAAGCTTTACTTCACGTAGCTTCCTCCGTGCTCTCCTGGTTTAATCCTAAAATCTCTTCAATCGCCTCATTCAGCTCGTTTTTACCAACCCCAGACTGTGCCGAAAATGGAAGTATCAGTGATACATCTGGGATATCTAAAGCTTTAGCGATAATATTCAGGTGCTTAAGCCACTGTCCACGCGCAATTTTGTCTACTTTGGTTGCCACAACCATGGTGGGAACCTGCATAGTGCGTAACCACTGCTGCATTTCAATATCTTCAACACTTGGGGCATGACGGATATCAACAATTTGAATTACTGCCCGCAAAGGCTCACGCTTTTTGAGATAATTCTCCATCATCGGGCCCCATTGCGCATTTACAGTCTTCGCGACCTTGGCATAGCCATAGCCTGGTAAGTCAACTAAGAACCAAGCATCATTGACCCGGTAAAAGTTCAAGGTTTGGGTTTTTCCCGGTGTGTTTCCAGTTCGCGCAAGGTTACGACGTCCTAGGAAACTGTTAATCAAAGATGACTTGCCCACATTTGACCGCCCAGCCATCGCTATCTCCGGCAATCCATCAACTGGATATTGCTCGTATTTTACAGCAGATGCAACATACTCTGCCTTTTTTATGACTATCAAGGTATCCTCTTCCTTTCGTGCAAGTTGGGGACGGCTCTTTCCTTACTGTACTTAACTTGCACTTCGTTTTCCCCCGTGACCCTTCGTTCTCCCAGCCCCAGAGGGTCACGATCACACGGCTGACGCCTTTGCGTGAGTCGTAGCCAAACTCGGCTTTAATCCGCTTTCATAAAGCAGGGCGGAACACATGGTCCCTTCTCGCCATCCTGCAAGAAGGCTAATTCGTGCGAAGACAGTGTCTGCAAGAAGAGTAATCCGTGCGAAAACAGTGTTTTCGTGGGCTACAGGGACACTTGGCCATCCTTGGCCGGCGGACGTCGCATTGGCCGAAACACGTGTGTTTCGCCCTGCCGCTTCCTTACCGGATTAAAGCCCTAGTTTGGCACGACGAGCACACGGCTGAACAAGTGTGACGCGACCCTCTCCCCAGAATCAGAATGGCCTCGAACCTTCCCCGGTACCTGAAAAACCTAAGAGGGTCGCGATCACACGGCGTGAATGCCTTTGCGTGAGTCGTAGCCAAACTCGGCTTTAATCCGCTTTCATCCAGCGGGGCGGAAAACAGGGACGTTTTCCGCCGGCCATGCGACAGGGACGTCGCATTGGCCGGGAACCCCGCCCTCTTTCATTAGGATTAAAGCCCTAGTTTGGCACGACGAGCGTACGGCTGAACAAGTGTGACGCGACCCTCTCCCCAGAAAGGACCCTAAACCGTCCGGTGCCTCGCGATTCTAGCAGGTCGTCGGCCTCTCCTCTGATCTCGGCTCCGTATCCGGTATTCCGCCCTGTCCATATACAGAATGAACAGGCATATCCTTCTGAACTTTGTCTGAGTGAGCCAGCGGTAAGAGCGCCAGCTTCAACACTTCTTCAATTCGGCCGACAAAGTGAAATTCCATAACTTTGCGAACGTTCTCGGGAACATCTTCAAGGTCCTTGCGGTTTTCCTCGGGGAGGAGGACGACTTTAATTCCTGCCCGATGTGCCGCTAATACCTTTTCTTTTACGCCACCGATGGGCAATACATTGCCACGCAAGGTTATTTCGCCGGTCATAGCTAAATCTGAACGGGCTGCGCGCTTGGCTACGGCTGATGCCATTGCAGTGGCCATCGTGACCCCAGCTGAAGGACCGTCTTTAGGTGTCGCACCTTCCGGAACATGTATGTGAAGGTCGGTTCTATCATAAAAGTCTTCTTCAATACCAAGTTGACCAGCATATGCTCGAATAAAGGTCCAAGCCGCTTGCGCGGATTCCTTCATGACGTCTCCTAATTGACCAGTTAAGGTCAACCTCCCTTTTCCTGGCAAAGGGGTTACTTCTACCGTGAGAACAACTCCTCCTACTTCCGTATAGGCGAGTCCTGTTACTGCTCCGATTTCAGGAGCCTTTGCCGCTACTTGGAAGTGATAACGCGGAGCTCCCAGAGTAGATTGTAAATCTTCTACTGTTAATGTATGAGGTTCCCATTCCTTCTTCACCCAACGGACAGCTATTTTTCGACAAAGGTTAGCCACTTGTCGCTCAAGTCCCCGTACTCCTGATTCTCTGGTATACCCTTGAACTAGTTTGAGCAGGACATCCTCCTCTAAAGTAAAGACTTCTTTGGTTAGTCCATGCGCTTCTAATTGCTTAGGTACGAGATAACGGATAGCAATATTGACCTTCTCATCTTCTGTATACCCACTTAGGGTAATTACTTCCATCCGATCTAGAAGTGGACGAGGAATCGTGTGTAAGGTGTTAGCTGTCAGCACAAACAGTGTTTGGGATAGGTCAAAAGGAACTTCTAAGTAGTGATCTGTGAAGGTACTGTTTTGTTCTGGATCTAGTACTTCCAAGAGGGCAGAAGCCGGGTCCCCGCGAAAATCCGATGACATTTTATCGATTTCATCCAGAAGAAAAACTGAATTTCGTGTTCCAGCCGTACGTACTCCTTGAATGATTCGTCCAGGCAAAGCGCCAATATAAGTACGACGATGTCCCCTAATCTCAGCTTCATCACGTAGTCCACCCAAGGACATACGTACAAATTTGCGATTTAAGGACCTCGAAATTGACTTGGCTAAAGAGGTCTTACCAACCCCCGGAGGTCCGACTAGGCAAAGAATCGGACTTTTCATTTTAGGTGTTAGCTTTCGGATCGCCAAAAACTCGAGAATTCGCTCTTTGATTTTCTCTAGCCCGTAATGATCCTCGTTTAGAATTTCCTCTGCCCGATTCAAATCAATTTTGTCTCTGGACGACTTGTTCCATGGAAGGACTAAAAGCCAATCTAAATAAGTACGAACAACCGTGCCTTCTGCTGAAGAAGGAGGCATTTTCTCTAAGCGATCAATTTCTTTAAGTGCTTTTTCTTCAACTTCTTTGGGGCATTTAGCCTTGGCGACTTTCTCTCGGTATTCTTCCGCCTCAGCTTGACGCTCATCTTTATCTCCAAGCTCTTTCTGGATTGCTTTTATCTGTTCTCTTAAATAGTATTCCTTCTGCGCTTTATCCATCTGTTTACGTACTCTTTGCCCTATGCGCCGTTCCAATTCCAGAAGTTCGATCTCCCGCATGATGAGTTCGGTTAAACGCTCCAAGCGCAGCTCGACCGACATCGCTTCTAAAATAATTTGTTTGTCTGGCACTTTTAGGTTTAGATGGGATGCTACAATATCAGCTAATCGACCTGGTTCCTCGACCGCTAACACTGTCCCAATTGTTTCGAGAGGAATCCTTTTGCCAAGTTTGGCATATTCCTCAAATTGATGCGTCATTCCCCGTATTAAGGTTTCTAACTCCGGCGTCAGAGATTTCTTTTCCTCCACTAATTCCTCAGTGAGCACCTTAAAATAGTCGTCTTCCTCAAGGAATTCAAGAATTCGGCCTCGTGAAATTCCTTCGACTAAAACCCGCATAGTGCCTCCCGGAAGTTTTAGGAGTTGCTTGATTTCAGCAATTGTGCCCATCTCATACAAATCATCCGGATTTGGTGAATCAATCTCTGTCTCTTTCTGTGAAGTTAAAAGTATAATTCGATCATCAAGCATGGCTTTTTCAATCGCAGCCATAGACCGTTCTCTGCCTACGTCCAGATGAATAACCATATAAGGAAAAACAAGAATCCCACGTAACGGGAGTAATGGTAATTCACGTTCTTTTGTCAACGAATATCCCCCCATTTTGAAAAAATCCTGTGAAAAAAAGACACACTATATAGCTAGTGTGCCAAACTTATCTTGAACTATTCTAACATGTTTTGCCTTGTTCAGGCAAATTTGAGACTATGTTAGTTACTGCTTTATTAACAACTCCAAAATCTAATCGACTCAAAACCTCTTCAATTGGAGGCCGCGTCTCAACTTTCTCTAGCTTGATTTCTGAGGTCAACGCAATTTTTAGAACTTCAGAGAGTTCTTCCACTGAAATAATTTCTATTTCATCCTTAAACTCTGAAAAGCGTTCTTGCCAATTCTCTTTAGGAATTAAGACTCGTTTACACCCAGCCTGTTTCGCAGCCTCAATCTTAGCTGCAACGCCCCCGATAGGGTTTACCCGTCCACGAATAGAGAGTTCTCCAGTCATGGCCAGATAATTATCGACTTTTTGCTGACGTATAGCCGACACTGTGGCGGTAGCAATCGCAATCCCAGCAGAGGGACCATCAACCGGCCCTCCGCCTGGAAAATTGACGTGAATATCGAAATTTCTTGGCTCCACTCCCATTTGTCGTCTTAAGACAGTCAAAACATTTTCCACTGAACTTCGAGCCATGCTCTTGCGGCGAAATTTCTTTCCTGAGTCCCCTTGTTCTTCTTCTTCCACAATCCCTGTTACCAACAGTTCTCCTGTGCCTGGCAGTACAGGAAGAGCCGTAACTTCCAACTCTAGAAGTCTTCCCATATTTGGACCGTAGACGGCAAGACCATTTACCACACCAATACTCGCTTCCGTTGGAACTTTTTTATCCGGACGGGGTGCATATTGGCCAGTTGCTACAACCCATTCTACAATTTCTACGTTGATTTCAGGCAGTCGTTCGGTCAGAGCTACTCCTGCAGCGAGTTGAACCATATTAACGGTTTCCCTACCATTGCTTGCAAACTGTTTGATAACATCAACGGCTGCTGGGGTAATAGGCATTTCCATTTTTGCTGAAGCTACACGAGCAATTTCTGCTATTTCGTCTGGAAGCAAACCTCGGAAATAAACCTCCATGCACCGTGAGCGTATTGCAGGCGGAATTTGTTCAGGACTTCGAGTTGTTGCTCCCACAAGTCTGAAATCTGCCGGCAAACCGTTTTGAAAAATATCATGAATATGTTGTGGAATATTTAAATCTTCCGAGCTATAATAAGCACTTTCCAGTGTCACTTTACGATCTTCTAAGACTTTAAGAAGTTTGTTAATTTGAATCGGATGAAGTTCCCCAATTTCGTCGATGAACAAAATCCCCCCATGTGCTTTTGTGACAGCTCCTTGCTTAGGCTGCGGAATTCCCGCTAAACCCATGGCCCCAGCCCCTTGATAAATAGGATCATGAACTGAGCCTATTAAGGGATCTGCAATTCCCCTCTCATCAAAACGCGCTGTTGCACCATCGATTTCAGTAAAATGAGCACTTCCTTTAAACGGAGATAGAGGATTTTTCTTAGCCTCTTCTAAGATTAATCGAGCTGCAGCCGTCTTACCAACACCTGGAGGCCCATAAATTAATACATGCTGTGGATTGGGGCCACATAAGGCAGCACGTAAGGCTTTTATCCCCTCTTTTTGTCCAATGATTTCTTCAAAATGCTCAGGACGAGTCTTCTCTGACAAAGGAGTGGTTAAAGCAATTTTTCGCATCGTTTGCAGTTTTTCGAGTTCTTTCCGCGATTCTCGTTCTACGGAGACTTTATTTCCCTGTTGGGACTTGAGCATTCCCCAAAAGTAAAGCCCAATCACAACGGCAAATATCAACTGAACCATCATGACTATTCCGTTGAGTCCATTCATGCACTAATTCCCCTCCTAGCAATCTATCTTTATTAGTATTGCCACAAAGTGGGGAAAAAACCCATTAGATGGAGGTTATAAATATATAACTATCACTAAACCTTTGTCGTGATTAAACAGCGAACTTAGTTACACAGATGAGCTGTATAATCGGATCAAAGATCGTTCAATAAAAAACACCGGTGATGCTAATAAAAAGCAACCCGGTGTTTAATATATTTTTTAGTCGTACTTCATTTGAAGCTTAGTAAACTTACTAGGCAAAATATTCGATGTACACTTTCAAAAGGACTTACGATATGATATGAACTTTTTCGGCTAAAAATATGAATGTCAAACAAGAGGTTGCAGATTCCAAATCCTAACATGAACTAAGAACCCCGAATCTCTGTCTAGGAACCCTTGACTCCTCAACCTCGATCTTCGAACTTTCTACTCACACTTTAAGCCGATTCTTCTTTCTTACCCTTTTTAACCTTATCTGTCATAACTAAAAGTGGCTCTTCTTTCTTCATGACAACTTCAGGTGTAACGACGCATTTTGAAACGTCATTACGTGAAGGTAAATCATACATGACGTTCAGCATGAGATCTTCAAGAATTGATCTAAGTCCTCGTGCTCCGGTATTCCTGCGAATCGCTTCGGCAGCTATTGAGGTGAGGGTTGCATCTTTGAACTCTAAGGTTACGCCGTCAAGCTCCATTAACTTTTGGTACTGCTTAACAAGAGCATTCTTGGGTTCCGTTAGAATTCGAACCAATGCTGCTTCATCCAGTGCCTCAAGGGTTACAATGACAGGTAAACGCCCAACAAATTCCGGAATCAACCCAAATTTCTGAAGATCAATTGGCAATATTCCTTTTAGGACCTCACCGACATTCAAATTGACCTTGTTTTGGATAGTAGCTCCAAAACCCATGGTCTTTTGTCCAGCACGGTTTTGAATGATCTTTTCGATTCCGTCAAAGGCTCCTCCGACAATAAATAAAATATTTGTTGTGTCTAACTGAATAAATTCTTGGTGGGGATGTTTACGTCCACCTTGTGGAGGTACGCTAGCAACCGTTCCTTCAAGAATCTTCAGCAAGGCTTGCTGAACTCCTTCGCCCGAGACATCTCGTGTAATGGAGGGATTCTCAGATTTGCGAGCAATCTTATCAATCTCGTCGATATACACAATACCCTTTTCTGCTTTTTCCACATCGTAGTCAGCAGCTTGAATTAACTTCAAGAGTATATTCTCAACATCCTCACCTACATAGCCTGCTTCTGTCAATGATGTGGCATCCGCAATAGCGAAGGGGACATTAAGGACTTTAGCTAACGTCGAGGCCAACAAAGTTTTTCCTGAACCTGTGGGTCCCAGCATAATAATGTTAGATTTTTGCAATTCTACATCATCAATTTTCATGCCCAAATTAATCCGTTTGTAGTGGTTGTAGACTGCAACTGAAAGCGCCTTTTTTGCTTGTTCTTGACCAATTACATATTGGTCAATGACTGCCCGAATTTCTTTGGGTTTTAGAATATCTCCAATCTCAACGCCCAAATCATCGGTTAGCTCTTCCTCAATAATCTCATTACAAAGTTCAATGCATTCATCACAAATGTAAACACCCGGACCAGCAACTAATTTCTTGACTTGTTCCTGGGTCTTTCCGCAAAATGAACACTTGAGTTGATTTTTGTCTTCGGTGTACTTTGCCATCCTCTCACCTCTATACCTCAGAATTCCCCCCAAGGCGTCGGGTTTAGGTGTTCTGTTCTACCAAGAAGCTGACCGTCTTTTGACTAATCATGCTCTGTTTGTAGAACGGGAGCTCACCACGCGCTATGAGGGTCTGTTTGAGTAATGCAGCGTCTTGTCCATGACGCTCACTTACTTTCTTGATCTCTTCGTCTACTTCGTCTTCCGTGACCTCAATTCCTTCTGCTTTGGCAATAGTTTCTAAAACTAAATCCATTTTGACGCTTTCAGCAGCTTGAGGGCGTACCTGCTCTTGCATTACTTCCTCAGTTGAGTTCGTATACTGGTAATACTGCTCAAGAGTCATGCCTTGCTGGGCAAGATTACGACTTAAATCATCCAACATTACTTTGATTCTTTCAGTAATCATAACTTCAGGAATTTCAACGCTGGCATTGTCTACCACTTTAGAGATGATCGCCTTAGCATGTTCATCTTTAACTCTTAATTCTGTGGTTGTCATTAATTTATTCCGCAAATCGGTTTTCAATTCATCCAGAGTATCAAATTCACTGACATCTTTTGCAAATTCATCATCTAGAGCAGAAAGTTCCTTGCGTTGGATTTTTTTGATAAGTGTTTTAAATACAGCTTCCTTTCCTGCAAGCTCTGCACTATGATATTCATCTGGGAAGGTAACGTTGACATCAACAGGTTGTCCGATTTCAGCACCAATTAAACCTTCTTCAAAACCTGGAATAAACGTACCCGATCCGATGACAAGTTCATAGTTCTCAGCTTTACCGCCTATGAAAGGAACTCCGTCAGTAAACCCTTCAAAGTCTAAAGTGACAGTATCCTCATTTTCCACTTTACCCTCTTCTAGGGTGATCAGACGAGCGTGTTGTTGCTGCTTACTTGTAAGTGCTTCCATTACTTCTTCTTCAGTAATAACAGCTGCGCTTTGTTCAATCTTAAGTCCTTTATAGTCTCCAAGTTCAACTTCTGGCTTAACCATAACTTTTGCTTTAAAAATCAGGTCTTTTCCTTCTTCAATTTGAACTAAATCGACACTTGGACGATCTACAGGATCGATACCACTTTCGATAACTGCTTCAGCATATGCTGGTCCAACCAACTGATCTAATGCTTCATCATAAAGGGCTTCTTTCCCTACATGTTGTTCAACCATTCGACGTGGTGCTTTACCTTTACGGAACCCTGGAACATTGACTTTCTTAGCCAATACCTTGGCCGCTTGATTCACCGCATTGACAAATTTTTCGGCTTCAACGGTAACTTCCAAAGCTACAACATTTTTTTCTAATTTTTCTACTGAGACTGACATATGTTCTCCCCCTTAAACACTATTTAGTCTATGTGCAAGGCAGCTGTGGATACTTCGATAGTCTTACCGTTTTTTAAAGACTACAAACCCCCGCTTAAGCCAAATACATCTAAAGAAAACTTGGCTGGCACCCACGAAGACACTGTCTTCGCACGTATTAGCCCTTCTTGCAGACACTGTCTTCGCACGAATTAACCTTCTTGTTAGCCACAGGCGCAGGCGGTCCCTTCTCGCCATCCTTGGCTACAGGGACACTCGGCCATCCTTGGCCAGCGGCCGCCATAGTTGCACTTATGCTTAAAAAGTATATAACGCAAGTTTATACTTTCTTGATAGTACAAAAAATTTACTAATCAATTATAACAGACTTACTTCTGGTAATCAAATTGATGAGCCCCTCAGGAGTGCGTCAGGGATAACTCTTGCTATTCAGGGTAAAATAACCTTTATCAAAATAATTCAGCAACATGAAGAATGGGAAGAAAGGAGACCAAACATGCTTATTGTTGTTGTCAGAACCCTCATTCTATACATTGTGGTCATAGTTGCCCTGCGTCTTATGGGAAAAAGGGAAATAGGCCAGTTACAGCCCTTTGAGTTAGTTGTTATTCTCATGATATCCGAGCTCGCAGCCGTGCCAAGTGAAAACGTTGGAGTTCCACTCTTAAGCGGAATTATCCCCATTCTAGTTCTCCTCTCTGCAAGTCTAACCTTCGCCTATATTTCTTTAAAGAGTGAAAAGGCTAGAGATATTATTTGTGGAAAACCAAGTATCCTCATCGATCGCGGAAAGATTTCAGAAAAGGAACTAAGAAAAAATTGTTATAATATCAGCGATTTACTAGAAGAACTTCGCCTTAATAACATCCCGAATATTGCCGACGTTGAATTTGCAATTTTAGAAAACAACGGACAAATAAGCGTTTTTCCTAAGGTCCAGAAAAGGCCGACCATTCCTGAAGATTTTAATTTGACACCTCAGTACGAAGGGTTGCCACTAACGATTATTATGGACGGTAAACTAAAAAAGAACCACTTAGAGCAAAGCAAAAAAGATTTAGACTGGTTAAAAAGTGAACTCGAAAAACAAAAGATTACACGGATCAAAGATGTCCTCATAGCAAGTCTTGATTCCTCCGGAAAACTCTTCGTGCAAGCTAAGGCAACGAAAAAAACAAACCCATCAAAAAATAGTGTGAGGTGAAACCGGTTGCGCACCCTTTTAACCATCGTTGTCATCGTCATGTTATTATTAGGAGGGTCTTTTACTTCCTATCGGTATATTCAAACCACGACCCATACTACGGGGGAGCATCTTGAAGTTGTCGTACAATCCATCTCAATCCAGAAATGGGAAGGAGCCAAAAAGGAATTGTCGACTGTTCGACAAAGTTGGGATGAAAACAACACCTGGTGGAGCATTCTCCTCGACCATGAAGAAATTGATACGATTGATATCAGCATTAGACGGTTAGAAAGACTCCTTGAAAGCCAAGACGTTACACTTTCTCTCAGTGAAGTATCAACCTTGAAACTTTTATTTGAGAACCTCCATGATAAGGAGAAATTCACTTTGAAAAACATTCTTTGAACTTAATATATAAAAAATAAAAAAAATGGAAAAACGTTACACTTGTCATATCCTAAAAATTATGATAGAATTTTCTCTGTTGCAACATTTATCTTGCGAGAGTGGCGGAACTGGCAGACGCACTGGATTTAGGTTCCAGCGGGTAAACCGTGCAGGTTCAAGTCCTGTCTCTCGCACCAATTAAGAAACCGTAGGTACGCTCAGACAAATGTCTAGCGTACTTTTTGTTTGCCTTGCTGCGACTCTATGATCAACCCATACTCTGAATTAACCAAAAATATTCAAAGATTAAGATCGTCAGATTAATTCCAACCAAAACCAGTAAATTTCGGAGCCAATTTTCGGGATAGTTCCAATAATAAAACATGATATTGAAAATGACTAAGATAGCTGAACAAGTGCCCCAACGTATATAAAGTTCTTGATCCTGTGAAAATAAATGGACAAACCATAAGACGGGGATAAACAAAAATACACTTAAAAATGTAATTATTGAGTAACCGATTAAGCGGCGTAGATCATCTTCACTTGGCTTTGCCTTACTCATTGTCTTATCCCCTCATCCTCGTAGTTTTTACGAATTAGTATAACACGAATTATAGAGTGGAAAAAGTTACATAATGAACTTTGTTCAAATTAACTTGTAGAAACGAGGAGCCTCACGATTGAATTCTAGCATTCTAGATCTCCCTTGAACCTTTATACCTCTATCTAAGAGAAAAGCGACTCCTAAACAGAGTCGCTTTTGGATCTAATTATGGACCACCTTGCTGGTGTTCATTATTTACTTGTTATCCCGTTGTTTATCCTGTTTTTCGTCTCCGTCCCTGTCTTTGCTTTTGTCATCCTGTTTGCTCTGCTTACCTTTTTCCTTTTCAGAAGATCGGTCACGGGTTTGTTCAGACTGTAATTCAGCAGGTGCAACAGTCACGGAAGTTGGCTGGCTATCGGTCATAGATGCATCCTGTATAGTTGCTACTTCATCATCCGCCACTGTTTGGTCTTGGTCCTCATCATCTTGATCATCTTCAAGCTGAATATTTGGATTTTGTTTAAGTGACTTTTTAAATTCTTTCAAGACCACTTTGGCTTGTTTTTCCAGAGACTTATTCTTGGTTACGATTATTTCAGGGTCAGTTGAATTCTCAGTCGTTTCCGGGAGGGTTTCTGGTGTAGTTACTGTAGAGATTCTAGCTTCCTGTTTTTCCATTTTTGAAACTGCCTTTTCCATGGAGCGCACAATATTGAGCGCTAACTTTTGGGCAGCCTGCGGAGGAAGCTTATCTAGCAATTCACCTAATACCTTAACATTGTTTTGATTAACATTTGTAAGGGCAATGGTGAGCCTTTTAGCCTCTTCAGAGTCAGGATCTTCGACTTTCTCCAGAAATTCCTGTGCCTTAGCGATCTTATCTGTGTATTCACTAAAAGCTATCTCAGATTCTTCTGTTTTTCCTTCAACCATCAGTTTCTGAGCTTTCGCCAACTTTGCAAGTGCCTGCTGTTGATTTAACTCGCACTTACGCGCTGGGTCAAAGGTTAAAGCTATTTGTATTTTTCCTATTAAATCAGAAACCCAATTGGAGGGATCAATTTCATTGCCCTCAACATCGGTGACGGCCGTCGATTCTGTTTCTTCATCAATATCTTCATCGTCCGGGGTCGTTGTATCGGTGCTCGCAGTATCTGTACTACTAGTGTCTGTACTACTAGTGTCTGTACTCGCAGTATCTGAATTAGTAGTGTCTGTAGTAGTGTCATTAGTAGTGGCAGTAGATGTAGTTTCTACTTGTACGGCTGTTTCTGCAAAAGCTAAGGTTGTTCCCAGTGGAAGTGCCAAAAGTGCTGTTGCAACGGCAACCGCAAGTTGTTTTTTAATTATTTTTGTCGTTTGCATTTGAATCCCTCTTTCCTTAAATAATTCGTTTTTTTAGTAATAATTGTTTAGAATTTAGTTTTTAATTGAGTTTAGAATTCAATATTCTCTCCCTCTTAACACTAAATTCACCTTACACAGTATCATACGAACCCTAGATTGTTTTTGAGGGGGGGCATTCCTGGAAATTGGGATATTTATAGTTGAGTACGCAGACAGTTTAATACCGTTTCTTTTCTTTTCTAATTTATAGATAGAAGATGAAAACTTAGCAAAAAACAATTTAAACTAATAAATTAAAAATAATCGCACCAAGAATGTATTCTTGGTGCGATTATTAGTGTTAAAGAGAAGGGTTCATAATGATTCAATATTTATGTCTTTTGTACCAGAATGATAACAGTTAAGTCCAATGCTTCCCCAAAATTTGCATTTGAATCAGCATCAATGATTATAGTTGGTTTTCCTCAGCTAAGTCTTCGAAATAATTGCTGCAGGTTATCCCCAAAGCGTAAGGGGATAAATTTGAGATATGTCATGATCATGATTCATAATCACTTCAGGATTATTAACTCCAGCTTGGCGGTAACTTATAATTGATATTCGAGTTATTTCTGACATAAAAATCTTAAAGAATTTACAAATAATAAAAGCACCGTGAAAAACTCCCGGTGCTGCTTTTTCATTATGGGGTGGGTGATGGGGTTTGAACCCACGAATGCCGGAACCACAACCCGGTGCGTTAACCACTTCGCCACACCCACCATAGGGAATTGTTTTATTGGTGCGCCTGGAGAGATTCGAACCCCCGACAACCTGCTTAGAAGGCAGATGCTCTATCCAACTGAGCTACAGGCGCAGTTCAAGGATGCGATTTGTCAACCAAGGTTACCGCTTCAACTTAAAAAGGAAAACTGGGAATTATGGTCGGGGCAGAGGGATTTGAACCCCCGGCCTCCTGCTCCCAAGGCAGGCGCGCTACCAAGCTGCGCTATACCCCGATTGGTGACTTGATTAGTATAGCTCATCTTTACCTATTCGTCAAGAAAAAATAAGAAAAAAATACAGATATTTTATAAGCCATATTTTATAGGCGAGTTACAATTTAAGTAATTTAACTTTTGATTTTGAGGGCTTGGAGAATCGGGATAGCCTTACGAAATGCTTGAGCTCGATGACTAAGCTTATTTTTTTCAGCTAGCGTTAATTCGGCCATCGTCCGTGCGTACTCAGGCAAGAAAAAGAGAGGGTCGTAACCAAATCCGTCCGTTCCACGACGTTGAGTCAATATTTGCCCTTCGACTGTACCCTCCGTTAGAAATTCTTCCCCTTCAGGAGTTGCTATAACTAATGCACAACGAAAACGCGCCCGCTTCTGATCATCCGCCACGTTTTCTAATAGTTGGAGTAGTTTATCATTATTACGTTCATCATCTTTCGGTTCTCCGGCAAAACGCGCAGAATAGACCCCAGGCGCGCCATCTAAGGCATCGACGTCTAACCCCGAGTCATCAGCTAAGGAAATTAATCCTGTTTTCTTAACCGCTGCTTTAGCTTTGAGTGCAGCATTGTCTGCGAAGGTTTCTCCGTTCTCCTCCACATCTTCCCAATCCTTAATATCTTGTAAAGATAGAACCTCAATATCTTCATCCACTAGGAGTTCTTGAAGCTCTCGGATTTTCCCTTTGTTTTGAGTGGCAAGTAATATCTTCATGCAGTTGTTTCCACCGCAGATTTCTGCACTTCCATCAAAGTACGAATGCCCTTTTCAGCAAGTTCTAAAAAATTATCCAGATCTGCACGATCAAAGGGAATATCTTCTGCAGTTCCTTGGATTTCTACGAACTTTCCCGAGCCTGTCATGACTATATTCATGTCGACTTCCGCTTTCGAATCTTCTTCATATTCCAAATCTAAAACTATACTTCCCTGGACTTTACCTACGGAAACAGCGGCTAAGGTATCTTGAACTGGATTTGTTCGAACAAGTTTCTTCTCCATCAAGTATTGAACCGCATCAATCATGGCTACGTAAGCACCTGTAATAGCCGCTGTACGGGTTCCTCCATCCGCTTGAAGCACATCGCAATCCAGCCAAATTGTTCGTTCACCGAGTTTCTTTAAATCAATCACAGATCGTAAGGCACGACCGATTAAACGTTGTATCTCCATAGTACGGCCAGTAAGCTTACCTTTACTCGCCTCACGTTGCGTCCGAGTTTGGGTCGCTCTCGGAATCATGGCGTATTCGGCTGTAACCCACCCTTTACCGGACCCTTTCTGAAAATGGGGTACTTTTTCTTCAACACTAGCTGTACATAAAACCCTGGTTTCTCCAATCTCGATGAGAACCGAGCCCTCAGGTATGTTAGTAAATTGACGAGAAATTTTCACAGGACGTAATTCATCATTTGCCCGGCCATTCGAACGTTGCATATTGATAACCTTACCTTTCTTTCGGCAAATTTTATTGCCTGAATTTAGTTTATCAGAATCATAATCGAAATGCCAATCTTCCCCAGCGAAATTTTTGTTAAATAATGGTGCTTCTTGCTGCAAATAAATCTAGTGAACGGGCAGGCGTCATTTCCTCTCCTACGATGCCTGCGATGGTAAACAGCTGGGCAATAGGGTCAAATCGAAATTCCTTAAGCAGGTGGAACCCCTTAATCTCACTAGATCGCCGAATGTGAATTCGAGGACCTGTACAGGGATAAAGCATTTGCCCCACCCGAATATGATCATCATTCGCAAAACATATGGGCAAATCTGCTTTGATTAAATCGAGAACTCGTTGCTCTACCAGATCTAAGTCGATATCGGGTTTCTCGGGCAGTTCCAGAACAAAGCCATGTTTAATATCACTGTGTACTTCAGGCTTTGCTAAGCCCATTTCTTCCAGGATCATCGACGTGATGTCCTCTGCACTATGGGCCATGCGTCGATACTTTATGGAGTCAAAAACAATATCGGCTATGCTTTGAGGTTCCGGGCCGAACACTGTTGGACGGGTTACAATTACTTCTTCCCCTACTCCTATCAAGACTTCAGCATTGACCCCAAGCTGAGAATATACAAGATCAAAGTGTTCAACAACAACCCGTCGACCTTTGGCTATTACTTTTTTAATTGCTTCAGCTATTTTCCAAGGTTGAGTAAATGCAGACTCGAAGCGGACATCTAAATGGTAGGTATGATAGCGAAAATGCCCATTATCTGCATCTTCCATTAAAGGTAACGGCCGAATATTGATTCCATCATCGTCATTAGTGAGTTCTAATCCCGGGAACATACCACGGATAAGTAAAGACTTCCCAGCCCCTGCGTCTCCCACAAACCCGATCAGCTTATCCTCAGGGCTTAAATAACGTTGAGAAATATTCGCTCCCAAAAAAAGAAGACGTTTCTTCCCTCGTGGAGCAAAATAAACTGCCTGCATCAAATGTTCATGAACAAACATGGCCAAGCTGTAACCCCCTTTCTGCTTTCTCAGATCAGCACCCACAATACCTCGATTAGCATCTTACTAAAAACATCAGAAAAAAAATCTTATACTGAAAATAATAAGAAGAATGAAGGGCTGGTGAACTAAATAGATTACTAAAGAATTTCGACTCAACCACAGAATCTGCTTAGAATTAATTCGAAATGCGAATAAGGGCTCAGACCTCCGAGCGTATAAATGTCGATAAGCAAGAATGCCTAGGAAAGTTACACTTATATATGGAAAAAGGGGATAATAATCCATGGATCCAAACTCCCTATACATAAGGCCAAATGGAAGGAAGAGGCTTGTTTCTAGTACTAGTTCCTTAAACCAAAATCCAAGCAGAGCAGAAGAAGCAGCAAGGACCCAAAGCATACGTGAAGACAAGGAGTATAAGAAGGTCGATAAAATCATCGTCACACCTAAAAAATGCAGAATTCCAAAGCGAACATACATATCTTTCATGGATAGATAAGTCACTACTGTAATTCCCATTCCATAAAACAATACCTTTAATCCCCTTTTCACTGGGGAACTACTAAACCCGCTAGCAAGCCCTGATATAAAGATAAAGAGGAGAGCCGACGTTTTTCCTACCAGAAACCATATTGGATCCTGATAGTTTATGTTAACCCCAGCGAACTCCTTTAAATCATAAACGAGATGAAATAAAACCATCAACACAATAGCAATAGACCTTAAGAGATCAATCTCCCCATGACGCTTTTCTGAAGTCATGAGCCAACCCGTCGACTAACCGACACTCCATCCCCAAATGGTAAAACAGTGGTGGAAAAGTCCGAATTCTGAGAAAGGTCCTGCAGAAAATGACGTAAGCCACTAACCATACGGTCATATTTAGGGGCAAAGATACTTTCTGGAACCACCCATCCCCGAAAAAGCACATTATCCACGACCAACAGCCCTTCCGGCGCAATTAAGGGGTAAATCAGACTTAAGTACTCTAAGTATTCTCCTTTTGCAGCATCTATAAAGACAAAATCAAACGTCGAATCTAGGGTCTTAAGAATTTTACGAGCATCCCCTTCTAAAGTCGTAACTTGATCGAGAAGCCCTGCACGTTTAATGTATACCCGTGCACGAGCCAGACGATCTTTATTCATATCAATTGTAGTAACATGCCCACCTGTCTCTACTGCTGCACGCGCCAACCAAATCGTCGAATATCCAATCGCCGTGCCGATCTCTAAAATAGTCTGTGCCTTACAAGTATGTACGAGTAAGTTGAGAAAATTCCCAACCATCGGCGTCACAACAGGAATAGTTTCTTTTAAAGCCTGCTCCTCCATTTCTCGCAGCAGCGGATCTCGTTCACCTAATAGGGTTTCAAGATATCGTTCCATTTCAAAGGGGTAAAACATACCATCTCCCTTTCTTAATCAGTAATACTATCAATATTTCAGTTTTTCTTTCCACTTTACCACAAATGATTTAGCAAAGCTTAAAAAACATAAAAAAGTATGCCCGTTTTGTGGTTGTTTAATCGTTAAACTACCAAATACAAAAAGAGTATACTCCAAACGAGGAGGAACGAGGGACGGTTCTCTGCTTCACTCTTGCTTCCCCTCTTACCCGAGCGTGACAACGCACATGAAATGTGCCTTCTCCCCAGCAACGTCCCTCGACCCATGACCAGGGACGCAGTGTGACACGAGCGCGACGTCTTTACGTAAGCAGATTAGCAAACTTCCGTTCAAGCGACCCCAGACACGGGGCAGTGTATAGGGTCCCCTCCCGCCATCCTGCAAGAAGGCTAATCCGTGCGAAGACAGTGTCTTCGGGCTCCGGGGACACTTGGCCATCCATGGCCTGCAGACGGCTCATCTGGCGGAACACTCACCCGTGTTCCGCCCCGCTCCCCAAGGCCAAGAGCTTGAACGGTTAGTTTGCTCTGCGTCGTAAGCACCGAGCGCTGTGTCACACAAGTCCCCTACCCCAAAACCCGTTTTGCAACATCTATTAAACCCTGATCCAACATCGTCCCTGCCCCACGCTGAATTAGCGCCAAGGCTTCACCCGTACTCATAGCTATACGATAAGGACGATCCTCGGTTAACGCTGCAAAGATATCAGCTATCGCCATCAAACGAGCCCCCTCATTCAAGTCATTTTCTCTCAGGGCGAAAGGATACCCTTTGCCATCAAGACGTTCGTGATGATGAGCGGACCATTCTACCATACGAGTTGGAAAGCCGGCCTCCGTCAACAAGCGATGCGTATAATATGTATGCGTACGAATTATTTCAACCTCAGAAGGTTCAAGCGGTCCTGGTTTATCCAAAATCTTCCTTGGTATAGAGAGTTTACCTAAGTCATGAAGTAAACCCGCTACATAGATTTCATGTAATCGATCGCCTTCCCATCCAATTCCTCGAGCTAACCGTTCAACGGTTTCGGCAACTGACCGTGAGTGACGAGCTGTAAACCTGCTTTTCTGGTCAATCAGATCTGCAAATGTCGCCGCTAAGTTATCGGTTAAGCCAATTTCTAATTCCCGTGTCGCTGGTAGCTGCCACTGTCCACATAAAAGTCCTAGAGCAATCTGCAGTAAATCTGGTTGTTCGATGTCCAACCAAAATGCCTCTTTTTGAGCGACTTGTTTAAATGCATCAGCCACTTCCGGATAAAACAATGTCCCCGTATTCTGTGTGACCCATTCCATGATCTCGTCTCTCTCCCGACGACTAGATAGACTCCGCTTCAACCGAAGATCAATCTTATCCGCTAAGGACAAAATTCGAGCCATTAACGTAACTTCTTCTGCAGGCGCCCCCAAAGCACTATGTAAGAGATCGGGGGTTTCATGGTGATATTTGATAGCTTGGGCAAGAATTTTTCCAGCTGGGAAACGCTCGACAATCACTGCCCCCACATGACAATGTCTCTCAAGAATACGTGGGTCCCCATTATACTCTCCGATGTAACCTAGCGCCCCGATGTCATGCAACAGTCCTGCTACTGTAACATGAACAAGCGATTCCTTATTGAGTCCTAAAAACCGTCCAACACGCATAGCAATATAAGCGACCCGTTCTCCGTGCCGTTGCCCCAGGGAAACCTGCAAACCCCTTTCGATTTCTTCATCAACCAAACCAAGATCAAGCGCACGGGAAAAACTCCACATCTGCCGGATGTAGAAAGCATCTTCAAACAATTCCGCTACCTCCAATTGGAATTACTCCTTATAATTCTCTATACCTTGTTACTGCATTCTCTGACGATTTTGTACAGACGTGCCCTATTATTATGAAATTAAGAACCGTCCCCAAGTTCACTGACAACGTCCCCCTCGACCCAAGCTCAGGGACGCAGTATGACACGAGCGCGACGTCTTTACGTAAGCAGATTAGCAAACTTCCGTTCAAGCGACCTCAGACACAGGTTCCCAAGCAGTATTTCGGAAGGCGCACATGAAATGTGCCTTCTCCCTAAGCAACGTCCCCTCGACCCATGACCAGGGACGCAGTATGACACGAGCGCGACGTCTTTACGTAAGCAGATTAGCAAACTTCCGTTCAAGCTACCCCAGACACGGGCTCCCAAGCAGTATTTCGGAAGGCGCACATGAAATGTGCCTTCTCCCCGGCAACGTCCCCTCGACCCAAGACCAGGGACGCAGTGTGACACGAGCGCGACGTCTTTACGTAAGCAGATTAGCAAACTTCCGTTCAAGCGACCCCAGACACGGGTTCCCAAGCAGTATTTCGGAAGGCGCACATGAAATGTACCTTCTCCCTAAGCAACGTCCCCTCGACCCATGACCAGGGACGCAGTATGACACGAGCGCGACGTCTTTACGTAAGCAGATTAGCAAACTTCCGTTCAAGCGACCCCAGACACAGGTTCCCAAGCAGTATTTCGGAAGGCGCACATGAAATGTGCCTTCTCCCTAAGCAACGTCCCCTCGACCCAAGACCAGGGACGCAGTGTGACACGAGCGCGACGTCTTTACGTAAGCAGATTAGCAAACTTCCGTTCAAGCGACCCCAGACACGGGCTCCCAAGCAGTATTTCGGAAGGCGCACATGAAATGTGCCTTCTCCCCGGCAACGTCCCCTCGACCCATGACCAGGGACGCAGTATGACACGAGCGCGACGTCTTTACGTAAGCAGATTAGCAAACTTCCGTTCAAGCGACCCCAGACACGGGGCAGCGCACACGGACGTGCGCTGCCGCCAGTGAGCCAAGGACGGCTCATCTGGCGGGAACCCCGCTCCCCAAAGCCAAGAGCTTGAACGGTTAGTTTGCTCTGCGTCGTAAGCACCGAGCGCTGTGTCATACAAGTCCCCTACTCCCGCAATCCCATTTGAGCTAAAGAAGTGGCTGAATTGGCTACATCTTCAGAAGCTGCTCCTATTTGGCCAGCTGTTAAAGATAAGGCATCAATCTGCTGAGCAATCCCTTGTACTTGCTGGATGCTTGCGTTAATTGCAGACATTATTTCTCCAAAACGGTTCACTACTTCCCCGGCTTCCGCAGCTGCACCCTGCATAGCTTCAGTGGTTTGGGCAATGGAGTGGTTCACCGCGACGGTGTTCTGTTTCGTGATCGTAATCAGCGCACTAATCTCTTTAACTGATTGTTCGGAATGATTGGCGAGCTTCTTCACCTCTTCTGCAACAACTCCGAAACCTCTGCCACTGTCTCCGGCACGAGCCGCTTCAATGGCTGCATTTAAAGCTAAGAGATTAGTTTGAGAAGCGATTTCTTTAATCACATCCGTGACAGAGGCAATACGTGCAGAACTTTTATCGAGCTCGGTCATTTTCTCTTGCATCTCTGATGTCATACTTGCTAACCGTAAAATTGTCTCTGATATCATTTGAATCTTTCGGACACCCTCTTGAGCCAATGCATCCACCTGGCGAGAGAATTCGGCTGCCTCAGAGGCATTATTCGATATTTGAGAAGTTGCTTGATTCATCTCTGCCGCAGAGGCTGCTGTTTCTTCCGACGATGCGGCCAAAGCTTGGCTGGCTTCGCTAACATTGCGTTGTAAGTTATCAATTTCAGTTAAGGCTTTCTCTAATTCAGCCTTCTTATCTATTTCGGTCATATAGGACTGGATATAACTCGCCATAACAACTTGCTGGTCAAAACTTAAGAGTCGCTGGAAGGCTAGACTAGCTCGAATGGCCTGATCGGTCTTTTTACGATAGTGTTTAAAAATCCGTGGTATGATTTCATCGCAAAAATATTGATTCGCACTTAAATAGTAAAAAGGCGGTAAGTTGATCCGATTATGAACTCCCCCGATTGTAACCCGCCACTGCATAAACTCTTCATCAAGCTTATCGGGAAAGAGTGAAAATAAATATTTTTTCATTGTAATTTTAAGCTTTTCCACTGAGGAAAATTGGTCAATAATTGCTTTTAGATCCGGGAAAGAAGTCACATGCGCATAAAAATTATGAATAATTTCTTCGGAATCCCGCTCAACAACTAGTCGAACCTCTTTAAGAAGGGCCAACTGTTCAGCGTCTATCCTCAGTAATTGAATCGCCTCATCTAAGTTAAACTGATGTAATTGTATCAACAATATTCACCCTTTCTGAGCCCTTCATCGTTTCAGCTAAGATCTGGTAGTCACTTAATATCCGTAACAGGGAGTCTACCATACTGCATTATCTAAGGCTGGATTTCCTTATCTTTAATCGTAACATAGCCTCGGCCCTCTAGTATAATTCCCAAAGCAGTAAGTACCACGTTCACCGTACAATAAGAATCGTGCTCGTCTGTTGCACAATTATCACAGATACTTTGCACCTCAACAAAGGCTTCTTGAAGTTCCATGTTTTTATAACGTTCCGGGATCAAAGGAACGCTCCGGAACATGTCGAGAATGTCTTCCGGAATCTTATCAGAGAATTTCTCACCCGTCTGAGCGGATAAACTGAGAAATTCTTTTGCCATGAACAATTGACATAGCGCCGAACATTTACATCCCTGTGAGCAGGATTTATCCATCTTTGAAAAAGCCTTATAAGCGCTAAGCTTACTGAATCCTTGAGTCGCCATATTCTTGCTCCTCTCTTAACTTCAACTAAGTCCTATGTTTACTTACTTGCGGTCGTGTTGCTTAGGAATACTTCAACCGCCTTCTCAAATCGCTCAAATCCTGTCTTCTCAATAACACGATAAAGGCGGGCGCGCTCGCCAAGTTCTGTCTTAAACTCCTCCGCTCCTGAGGTATACGTTTCCAATATTCTTCTCACGACAGGGATAACTTGTTCACGAGGAATCCCTTTACGTACCAAAATTCCATGTTTTGGGCTCATTCCCGACTCTGTGCCACCAATCCAAAGTGAATATTTTCCGCGCGGCTCAGCCATCAGCCCCAGATCTTGACACTGCACTCCAGTACAATTACGTGGACATCCTGAAATTCCTATTTTAAAATCCCAAGGGAGAATCGTTCCGTAAAACTCTTCATCAAGCATTCTGGCTAGTTCTAAGGTATCTCCTCGAGAATTGGGGGAAAACCCTTTACCTGGGCACGCTGCAATATTTCGAACGCTTTTATGCAAATTTGCCACACGAAGACCGACTGCTTGGAGTTGCTCCAAAGCAGTAGCAACTTTTTCTCTTGGAATAAGAAGAAGCGAAGTCATACGACGGGTATTCTTTATAACCCCATCTTCTCCGACAATCTCAGCTAAAACACGTACTTGTTTGCCAGTCAAGATCCCACCTGGGGAATTAACGATAATTGCTACAATACCATTGGCCTGTTCTGCGATTGCCCAATGGATTCCACTGGCACATTCTACCGCCTCACCTGTCCATTGATAGTTACTGTCTCTTTGAAGTTCAGTCATAAAACCTCTCCTCTATACAATTTAAAATAATTATTATATCCTTCTACATTTCTAGGTAAGTCGACGGAATCCTGCACTTATCGCTAAATTTATATTTATAATAAATAGGAAAAGAGAGCCTCTATGGCTCTCTTCCTGAGTAACTCACTCATTAATGACTATGTTTTCTCATACCTACAATACGTGATATAATGGTACTTTTTCAAACGTTTTACTCTAGCCAGCACGCCTGCGAACAACCGGATGGGTTTGTAACGTACGGGGAAAAGGTTCTGACTTGGTTTCTAAGCGTTCCACAGATCCATCTGACAGTACCTCATAAATCTTAACTACCCCATCACCCTTCGTCCATTCATGGCAACACTCTCTACAGTAATAACGTTCACGGCCAATTCGGCCGACATCTCGCGCTTCACATAGCGGGCAATTCATTCCTCAGCAACTCCTATCTTATGAATATCCTTATTATACCGCAAAACCCAATTAGTTTTCTTAAGAAATTGTGAAGCTTTTGTGTCCTTTTAAGTTCAAAACTCGGGTCTCCAGACTCCTCTTTTACCCTCCGTATTCCTTTGGGATTTGAAAACTTCGTCGCAAACCTGAGGAGGCCTGTGAATCGCGAAGTAACGTTGCGATTCACAGGCCTTTGTGCCCGGAAATAACCCGGTTATGCCTTTCTGTATTGTGCCTTGCCAATTTCATAAAGATTATTACCTTCGTGGTCAATGATTACCATAACGGGGAAATCTTTGACTACTAAACGACGTATCGCTTCCGGGCCGAGCTCAGGATAAGCAATGACCTCTGAAGAAACAATACTCTTAGCAATAAGGGCGCCTGCTCCACCAATCGCTCCAAAGTAGATGGCACCGTGTTTTTTCATTGCTTCAATCACGTCCGGGGAACGAAGTCCTTTGCCAATCATTCCTGTTAACCCTCTAGCGATTAACTTTGGCGAATAGGCATCCATTCGTCCACTCGTCGTTGGCCCAGCCGAACCAATCACTTGCCCTTCTTTGGCGGGTGTCGGGCCTACAAAATAAATGATCTGATCGTTCATTGCAAAGGGAAGATCTTCACCACGATCCAGGGCCTCCACCATTTTTTTATGAGCGGCATCCCGTCCGGTATAAATCACCCCATTGATCAAGACATTGTCTCCAACGTTAAGGCTTTTAAGTTTCTCGTGAGTAAGCGGAGTTTCAATACGGATAATTTCAGTCATTGCATTCCCTCCCTTGTAAGGTGATTTCCTTATGGCGAGTTGCATGACAACCGATGTTTACCGCAACTGGCATTCCTGCAATATGCGTGGGAAATACTTCTATATTGACAGCCAGAGCCGTTGTAACTCCTCCAAAACCTAGAGGACCAATTCCTAATCGATTAATTCGCTCTAATAACTCTTTCTCGATATTTGCCAAACGCACTTCGGGGTTATGTTGTCCCACTTCACGTAATAAACCTTTCTTAGCTAAGAAAGTAGCTTTTTCCATCGTTCCACCAACGCCAACACCCACAATAATTGGGGGACAAGGGTTTCCACCCGCTTGATCTACTGTATCTACCACAAATTGCATCGCGCCTTCGATTCCCTCAGAAGGTTTGCACATTTTTAATCCACCCATGTTTTCACTGCCAAACCCCTTAGGAGCTACAATTAGGTGTAATTCATCCCCAGGGACGATATCATAATGAATTATTGCTGGAGTGTTATCTCTAGTATTAACTCGCTCAAATGGATCTTTCACAACGGACTTACGCAAATATCCTTTAGCATACCCTCGGCGTACTCCTTCATTAATGGCTTCGGTAAGACTACCACCTACCACGTGTAGGTCTTGTCCAATACTCAGGAAAAGCACCACCATACCTGTGTCCTGACACATCGGGACTTGTTCCTCTTTGGCTATTTCTGCATTATCAATGAGACGTTCCAGCACCTCTCGTCCTAACGGAGATGGCTCATCTTTTAAGGCTTGATGAAACCCCATCATAATGTCCGATCCTAAGTTATAATTTGTTTCAATGCAAAGATTTTCTACAGCAGAAATTATCTCTTCTACAGATATCTCCTTCATCTTCTTACCACCTATTCCAATGTCTTTTATACAATAATGGAACACCCACTTATTGAAGTGGGTGTCTTATACGTGGATAAAATAAGGTATTCTTTCGACTGCCTTCTGTTATCTAATTCATTTTACATCTCAGAAAAGTAAAGTCAAGGGGCACACATGAAGCATACTACACGGACTTCGAATGTCCCAATGGCATTCGAAGCCCGTTTTTAACGTCTGAGCTATTGTTTTTTCATTTAGTAGTTAGATAAATCTGTTTTTGCATAATCAATTGGTGAATATATGCTCGAACCAGCAGTATTTACCGCTTTAACTTTATAATAATAGGTAGTATCTGCCCATAGGCCAGTATTAGTATACCTCGGGGCTGTTACCGTTGCAATATGAGTATAGGACCCAGAAGAGGAGGTTGCCCCGTAAACATAATAGGAGGTTGCTCCGCTGACAGAATCCCATGAAAGATTTATTTGACTAGAACTTACAGTTGTTGCAGTTATCTCTGTCGGTGCGGATGGTGTATCAAAATAATCGGTATTCTCACTAATATTGATTAAAATACTGTTAGGTACAACGGCTATTCCTCCAAAAACAACTTCTTTCTTGATGCTGCTCATCCTACTTGTAAAGAATTCTATTGTTGCCTGATCGACAGGATCGCTAACCAGAATTACTGGTGAATTTGTTAACGAAGCTAACGCTGCACCAGCTAAAGCATCCGCGAAGTTTTCCCCGGTTGATACGTAACAAGTGGTAAAATCAAGTTGATCAGCGAATTCTTCAATAATACTAATATTTGTCTCATACCTAGTAATCCCGCTCAGCCGTCTTGGAGACGGGAGTTGCTTAAGAACATCCTCACTTATTACTCCTGTCCCCCCTACTACGTACGTACTTTGTACATTCTTTAATAAATATGCTTCTATGTTTGCAGGCAATTTATCCTTGGGGGTAAGCAGGATCGGAATTCCCTTCATCGCAGCAATCGGAGCAATTGAAAGAGCATCCGGAAAAGTTTCGCTGCTGGCAATTACTGCTTGGTCGAATTCCCCGATTGCTTGGGCAATTTTAATAGATGTATCATAACGGTCATTTCCTGCAATCCTTAAAACTCCGATTCCCATAGATTTTATGCTTTGTTCAACTCCAGATGAAATAATACCTGTGCCGCCTATCATGATAATTTTTTTAACTTTTAAACGTTCAAGCTGAGCCTGGGTGTGTTCGTTCAAGGTATTTTTTGCTGTAAGCAGTAATGGTGCGTTATATTTTTGGGCAAGTGGGGCACTGCATAATGCATCTGAAAAGTTTTCTCCACTTACGATAATGGCATAGTATGAAGTAGTCCATCCTGCTTTAGCAATCTCTGCAGAGGTTCCATACATATCATCCCCTGCCAATCGATCGGACTGGATTTGAGATGTAGGATCCGTTGGGGTATTGTTGTCCGAACTAGCAGTAGTTGCATAAGCTTTAGAGGAATATTCGCTGGTGCCAGAGCTGTTCACAGCCACAACTTTGTAATAATAGGTGGTTTTCGCCGACAAATCGCTATCTGTATACTTTGAGGATGTCGTTGTCGCGATTTTGGAATACGTTCCTGACGACGAGCTAGATCTGTAAACATAATAGGATGAAGCATCACTTACTGAATCCCAATCCAGGTATATCTCACTGGAGCTTTCGACCGTAGCCATAAGATCTGTTGGTGCCGACAGTGTATCAGACTCATCTGACTCAGAGGTAGTAGCATGATCTCTGGAAGAATATTCGCTTGTATCAGAACCATCTACTGCCTTAACTCTGTAATAATAGGTAGTATCCTCCGACAAATCGCTATCTGTATACTTTGAGGATGTCGTTGTCGCGATTTTGGAATACGTTCCTGACGACGAGCTAGATCTGTAAACATAATAGGATGAAGCATCACTTACTGAATCCCAGTCCAGATATATTTCACTGGAGCTTTCGACCGTAGCTGTAAGATCTGTTGGTGCTGATAGTGTATCTGACTCATCTGACTCATCAGACTCATCTGACTCAGAGGTAGTAGCATAATCTCTAGAAGAATATGCGCTTGTCCCAGAACTGTTCACAGCCTTAACTCGATAATAATAGGTGGTATCCTCCGACAAATCACTATCTGTATAACGCGAAGATGTCGTTGTTGCAATTTTGGAGTACGTTCCTGACGACGAAGTTGATCTGTATACATAATAGGATGTTGCGTCACTTACTGAATCCCAGTCCAGATATATTTCACTAGAGCTTTCGACCGTAGCTGTAAGATCTGTTGGTGCTGATAGTGCATCTGACTCATCTGACTCATCTGACTCATCGGACTCATCGGACTCAGAGGTAGTAGCATAATCTCTGGAAGAATATTCGCTTGTACCAGAACTGTTCACAGCCTTAACTTTATAATAATAGGTGGTATCCTCCGACAAATCGCTATCTGTATAACGTGAGGATGTCGTTGTTGCAATTTTGGAGTACGTTCCTGAGGACGATTTTGATCTGTATACATAATAGGATGTTGCCTCGCTTACTGAATCCCAGTCCAGATATATTTCACTAGAGCTTTCGACCGTAGCTGTAAGATCTGTTGGTGCTGATAGTGTATCTGACTCATCTGTATCTGTGTCCGTATCTGTTGTGATTGCATAGGTCTTTGTAGAATAGGCGCTTATACCTGCACTGTTTACGGACACAACTTTGTAATAATAGGCGGTATCAGATGACAAGCCAGTATTTGTATACTGCGAGGTTGTTGTTGTTGCAATTCTGGAGTAAGTACCTGACGGCGATTTTGACCTATAAACATAATAGGATGTAGCGTCACTTTCAGAATCCCAATCCAAATATATTTCACTGGAGCTTTTAGCCGTAGCTGTAAGATCTGTTGGTGCCGATGGGGCACTTTTAGCTAAAGTATCCTTCGGAAAAATAAATGCAGAGAATAACAAGCAAAGTACTAGGGTTATTAATTTGAGACAGTTTTTTTTCATTTTTACCTCCAATATTTAAAGAGTACTTCTTAGATCTCTATTAAACTTATATCTTATCGTTTAAAATATTGTCCCCAAGATACTCTAACAGTTTAAAGTCCCTTTTTTCACAGCTCCATATAAGTCATCACTACATTCCACTGTTCAACTCCTTTGCTAGGGCCATCAAGGTGTATATAAATGCATCTATATCTACTTTATTCTTTTTATATCCTCATAATCCTCCTGTACAAGAAACATTTTCTTACAAAGATAAAATACTATAGAAATGCCGTCCATTGTTTAATGGTGATTGAGGTATAATCATTATTATTTAAATCTCGTCCATAAAATCCTCTAAAAGAGATAGAAAAACGGTTACTCCTAATAAATCCGCGCTTCCACCGGGACCAATTTTCCGTATGCAAAAATCTTTATCCATTTCTTCGATTGCTTTGATTCCTGCAGCCGTTTTCATACCCCCAAGGGTAATAATCTTCTTAGATCTATCCTGAACTTCTTTTAACGTTTCAAAAGAATGCCTATGCAAGACGTTAGTGTCCTCACTAACCTGCATTATAGCTAACAGTGTTTGAACTAACCTGGAGTTTTGACTTAACTCGTGATTTTCCTTATAAACACCCAGCGCTATATTAAAGACCGTCGGTAATCCTCTTTGAACTTCTCCACGGATGCCCTCAATTCTGTGATTTAAAAAGAGTCTTTCACCATGTGTCAACATTGATGGATGGGCATTTTCTAACTCGCTTACTCTTGAGCATAACTCTCTTTCCACTAATCCTTCAGTCATATCTTGAATAATTCTCTGCATGGATGAGAATCGAGCACCTGAGTATAAGGCTTTTCCTCCAGCAGCACAGCAGATTCCCAGTAAAAAAAGTGTTCCTTTATGTGTGTTAACACCCTGAGTTCTATGAAACATTTTCCGTTCACCGAGCTGACCAATTTGCCTGATTTTCTTAAAAATTTCTTTAGGACTATTAGAAGAATATCCTTCTTCTGTGCAACGAATTAGAGGATTGATTAAAGCTGTTGCGCTATCTAAAAAGATGAAGTAATCCATGTCATTATGTGCACCACTAGAAATGCTAGAAACTAAACCAGGCGATGGGTGACAAGAAGCCTCATAGAGGATTGCTTGTACTGCGAGACTAGCTATGTTAATCGCTAGATCATCTATGCTGCCTTCCCCTCCTCTCTATGTGCATCTCATTTATCCAGTTTCAACCCTACTTCTAAAAATAGTGATATGTTCTTCGAAACTTTCTCCACTTTAGGATGTTCTACTTATCTTCAAAGGATTCCCGATATCTTTCAAACCTGTCTTCAATATATTCTATAACCTCATGCTCTTGATGTCGTCTCGCTCTCACGCAATGATGAGCATAGTCCTCACATAGATAACATTTTCTTTTTAAATAGCCTAGTTCCTGCCTACTTATGCTTCTGCCCATGCTATCATAGACATCGAGATCTAAACAACGTCCAAGAACATGTTTTTCTTCCAGATCAACAGCTACTTTCTTTAAAACTAAAACAGCTTCTTTTACACCAGCCAAAAAAACTGGCCCCTCTGCCCCTAGTCGCAATGACTTGAAACATATCTTTGTCCCTAGTATTGAGCAAATCAGAGCACTCATCTCATGGATAATAGTTAAGGTGAGATCATTCGTTTTCTTAAGTCCGGGATAGTTTACTTTCATCATCAAGAGCGGAGTTTTATATCGTTTCAGAAGACTGTCAATTAGCTCAACTCTTCTTTCCCTCTCTTCCAGTAAGTCGTCAGCAGTATAGTCTCTCATAGTTTAGTGTGGAGAGTTGGCTCGTTTTATTTTCTCCACGATCTCCCTTCCACTGCTTGTATTCAAAAAATCCAAGGTAACTTCAGGCAGGAAGTTATTTAGGTTATAAACATCCCCTATTTTTAGAAGGCTTCTAACCATCGAAGCGCTAATCACTTCGTCTCCAAAAGCCTTTCTCTTGATCTCATGCAGTTCAACTCCGTAAATAGGCAGCACATTTCTTAAAGTCTCATTATATGCCTTTGTAACTGGACAGTACGGTTCCTCCCCAACATATCTCTTCTTGATCCTAAAATTCTCGCAAAAATACTTCCCGAAAATTGAGGAATCTAATTCAGCATATGCTAGGAGTCTTTTTCCTTCTTCTCTCAAAAAGTAAGAGGGAAAGGTCGCTGATGAGATAATATACTCGCCACTTGGAATCACCTTAACATTTTTTAAATGCCCAACTCCCTGACGAACTAGTTCAAATCTCATTTCAAAGGGAAATAGTGATTTATCCTCTTCCACAATAAACACGAGGACCTCTCGGTTATTTTTTGAAGCTTCTTCAATTAAGAATTGGTGTCCCAAAGTAAATGGATTGCAATTCATAACTAAAGCTGCCTTTTCCGCATCTCCAATGTTATAGTTCTTTTTTTGTTCCTCTAATTTTTGACGAATATCATAAATTCCATTTTCTAAGAGAGCAACATCAGCATTATGATGGATAAGCTTAAAATTCAGGGCGGAAAAAATATACGTTTTCGAAGGATTTGCAAAAACAAAGTAATGGTATATGCCTTGACTGAAAAGTCTATCGATCAAGGCAGTGACTAAAGTAGAGGCTATTCCCTCTCCCCTATGATCATGGGCTACTGCAAAACACTTTAGGACATTCTCGGCTTTTGAGCAAGTTGCAACAATGGAAGCCCCATTTACCTTTGCATTTTGCACTTCACCTCTAATGACTAGCGTATAGTCAACATCCTGATCTAAGACTAAGTCAAAACCCTTGAGAAAGGTTTCTACCTCTTCACGCTCCACCTTATTCTTGAGATTCACTCGTTCGACGTGAGCACCATATAGCATAGTTGATCTCTCCTTTGCCCTGCAAGTCACGTGCAAGTCAAGAACCGTCCCCAAACTTGCACCCAAACTTGCATTTTCTTACAACATCTATAACCGTACCGTCCCTATATTCTACGACAGCCACAATTTCCTCAGATGTTTCAACAGCCTTGGGGACTCCTGTGATTTTTTCTGCCAATAGTTTTAATTCTTCTATGGTCATAAGAGGGAGCTTGGTCATCCTTAGTCTTTCAAGCAGATCCGCTCTTCTAGGATTAACAGCAATACCTCGTTCCGTGACTACAACATCAATGCTTTCACCAGGAGTAGTGACCGTTATCACCTTGTTCTTGATTATTGGGAGTCGGGCCTTCATAAGATTTGTTACCACAATAGCAAGTTTTGATCCGGCTGCTGTATCACTATGTCCACCTGAACCGCCCATGATCATTCCGCTGGATCCTGTCGTGACATTAACATTAAATTCCGTGTCAATTTCAGTCGCTCCCAGAATCATGATATCCAGATTATTAACCACTGCTCCCTTTGTATAAGGATTGCCATACATGGAAGCGGACATAAATTGATGAGTGCGATTATCTCTGTAAGACTCTATCGCTTTTAAATCAAAACATTGTACATCAAAGAGGCTTCTAAAAAGTCCTTCCTCCAACATTTCTACGAGATACCCCGTAATTCCGCCGGAAGCGAAACTTCCAACCACCCCTTCATGATGCATTATCTTTTTAAGTTCCGCAGCAACGGCTAGAGAAGTGCCGCCTGCTCCCGTTTGAAAGGACATACCCTCTCGAACTAATCCGGAGGCTTTAATCACCTCGGCTGCTCTCTTAGCGATAATAAGCGCTACAGGGTCCTTAGTAATTCTCGTAGTACCCGAAACAATTCCCTTAGGATCTCCGATAGAGTCAATCTTAACCACGTAATCTATGAAAACTTGGCTGATTTCTATGGGATAGGTAGGGTAAGGCACTAAATGATCAGTTATAGCGATGGTTTTATCGGCATACTCGGCATCTGCAACGGCATAACCTAACGAGCCACAAGCTGAATCACCATACACTCCATTAATATTTCCATAGGTATCCGCTGTTGGGGCAGCCAGAAACGCTACATCGATATGCAAATCTCCACTTTCTATGGCCCTTGCTCGTCCGCCATGCGTTTGCATAATCGCAGGTTTCTTCAATTTACCCATTGAAACTGCTTCCGCCACTGGGCCGGATATGTAATTTGCTATCAGACCGGTTACCACTCCATTTTTTATGTGCTCGACAAGAGGGGCATGGATCGGGAAAATAGAACTCGCCGCAACGGTTAGATCCTTAACTCCTCTTGCAGCCAATCTCTCCATGATTTCATTTAAAACATAATCCCCATTTCTTAAATGATGGTGAAATGAGATAGTCATTCCATCGCTGATGTTTAACTTATCTAAGGCGTCTTCTATGCTCTGTAATACTTTTTGATCATTAGGGCTCACACTTGTTAGCTTCACAGCAGTTTTAGTTTTTACTCCAACATCACTAAAAGCCCCTTGAAAAGGCCTAACGCGCCCATACCCTTCAATATAGTCAGGAATTTCTCTGCTCAGTATAGTTTTCATCTTGCTCCACCTTCAACACTAATAAGTCCAAGTCTTATGCCCTGATCGACCGTGCATGCCGCTCGATGGATGACAGGAGCATCGATCATTTTACCATCTAATGAACAACATCCTTTGCCTTCTTTTTCCGCTTCCTCCATGGCATCTAAAATCCTTAAAGCTCGTTTTAGTTCGTCCTCTGTCGGTGCGAAAACGGAATAAATTGTATCAATTTGTCTTGGATTAATCGCTGATTTTCCAGTGAGCCCCAAACCTTTTGCTTTAGCAGTATCCTTAGCAAGGCCCTCATAATCGTTTGTATCTGTGAAAGGAGTATCGATAGCGTCTACCTTTAAAGCTCGACACACAGTAGCGATCTTATTTCGGGCATAAAAGATTTCTTCTCCCTCTTTTGTCCGTTCTATTCCTAAATCTGCAGTTAGATCCTCCCCGCCTAGCAACACTCCGACCGTTCGCTTAGAGGCCTGAATCACGTTATAAACATTTTCAAGTCCAAGTGCAGTTTCTATGAGAGAGATGATCTTAATGCTTCCAGGGGTAAATCCTTCTTCCTTTTCAATTTTGTCCAGCAATTTATCCACAAGCTTTATTTCTTCTTCATTAGCTTTTGGAATTAACAACGTATTTGGTTTAACCCGAGCGATCATATCCACATCTTGTTGTCCAAATTCCGTATCTAGGGGATTTACTCTTACTACCACTTCCACCTGTGAGTAATCAAGGGCTTTAATCGCTTCCCTAACTAAAATCCTGGCACTATCTTTTTCTGTTAAACTTACCGCATCCTCTAAATCTAAGATAATCGAGTCTGCTCCCAGTATCGCTGCATCTTGAAGCATTCCTGGGTTATTCCCCGGCATAAATAACATCGTTCTTCTTAACTTTTCCATGTTAACCCACCTTAAAATCAACATACTCTCGTGTCGTTAGGGACCGTCCTTTTAACGTACTGTTATACCTTTTCTAAAGAAGCTATATCATTGACACTATCTCTCGTTAAAACAATAATCTTTTTTCCTTATGTTTACATTGCCCTATTAATAGCGGTTTCTACTCTTGCGGCAATGGTGTAATCTAAAGCACCCTTGTCTTGAGCCTTAATCGATATGCCCTCAATGCCCATTTCCTGTACTTTATGTAAAATCACTTGCGCGATGACCTCTCCAAATTGTTGCATAACAATACTTTCGAGTTCAAGCTCAGTTTTTTCGAACTCATTAGGCTTAACCATTATCAGAATATCATTAGACTCCAAGGTCCCCGCTTTAGCCACTTTCGTTATTTTCACGTTACTCACCTCAATTCTAAGAAAGTCCTTGTGCTTAACCATTAATTTACCCCAAAAATACACATTCCGAACACCTGTCATTATATCAAATGACAGGTGTTCGGAATAGCGGTGAACTCCTTCAATGCGAATCTCCTTTAAGAGTTAGTTTGATAATTCGAAGACTCCGTTTTCATAATTAAAGATGAAAACCTCTCCAGTTTCAATCATATAATAGAAGCCATAAATATTTATCTCTTTATTAAGATACTTTTCTTTAATATAAGGATACGTTAATAGATGTTTGATTTGCTCTAATATGTTGATTTGCTCGGTTAACCATTCCCTCATGTATTCATCGTTTTTGTCTTCCAGATGTACCATGACCCTCTTCTTAACATTCTGTGCCAATTCTAGCCATTTTTTAGTATCTGGCAATTTATTAAGAATCTCATCGGGTAAATAGATCGAAGCGCAACCTCCACAATTAGAGTGGCCACAGACAACAATATTTTCTACTTTTAGAGACTTTACTGCGTATTCAATTGCCGAAGTAGTTGCCACATAATCTTGATGAGTTTCTCTATAGGGTGGGACTATATTCGCAATATTTCGAACAACGAACAATTCTCCTGGTAAAGATTTTGTAATCATTTCTGGCATGACACGTGAATCAGAGCAGGCAATGAACAAAGTATGTGGTTCTTGACGTCGTTTTAACTTATTGAATAAATTCTTATGCTCTTCGAAGTCCTTTTGTCTAAATTTAATCAGCCCATCTAACATTCTTTGCATAAGTCGACCTCCAAATAATTTTTCTCGAGTATTTTAGCTCATACATAGATACATTAGTAATTCCAATGGTTATTTGTAACTTCTTGCACTAACTCAATTATAAGGCTTTTTTGCTTAAATTTGGAGACCTTTTTTATGTTTTTATTATGTTTTTTTATTATGGCAATTTTATTATTATATTGCCTTATTATTCAGTATATTTACCCTAAGGTGTGTTATCAACAGTTTGAATTGCTTTTCAGATATTTATTATATCATCAGCCATAATGTAAATTATATGAATAATATTAGTTTATATTATGGTTGGTTTGCGTAGACACAACATCCGATTGCCCCATTAAACTGGGGCTCTTGGGGTATCACAATCTTACGGCCGGAACCCTGCTCCAAAAGCTTGCCCACTGCTTGGTTATGCGCTACACCTCCGGTAAACACAATTGTCTCCCCACGGAAAGATCGCAAAAGAGGCAAAATACGTTTTACAATCGTAGTGTTAACTCCTGCAGCTAGTTCAGTCAGCGGAAATCCTTCGACAATCTTACCGATCAGCTCACTTTCGCCGAACACCGCACATGTGGAATTCAACTCCACGGGAGCATCGGTATATTCCCCCAGCTCCTCGAGGGTTAGATCGAGTATAGTTGCCATATTCTCCAGATAACGTCCAGAAGAGGCTGCACACTTATCATTGGTCAAAAAGTCAACCATTTTGCCCTTTTGAACCTGAATGATTTTACTGTCTTGTCCACCCAGATCAACTAAAGTAAAATCTTTAAGACCCGTCTGATAAATCGCTCCCAATGCATGGGCCTTTAGCTCAGGAATCGCCTCACCACCGGCAAGTTCCAGCGTATTCCGCCCGTATCCTGTGGAAACTAAGCGATCGACCTCAGGAAGCCCTAAAGCCTCAAAATTAACAGCTAATTTGTCTCCCTGTTTTCGTCCGTACTCCCTGTAAAAACGAATTGTATCCAAACTCTCCAGTCGAAGGATCTCCAAACCTGCCTCTTCAGGCTTATATTCCATAAGGGCAATCTTAACACTCCGACTCCCCAGATCAATTCCACAAATGGTATGTTGTCCCGACATATTGTTTTTCATCCTTCCACCAATATATTCATAAGAGACCGTTGCCAAAACTTTATAAAAGTATTTAAAAAGCTTTGTTTGCTTCCTGATTCATCGTGTCCGATTTTGTCCGAAGACTACTTTCGTTTGATATAACACTCCACAGGCTTAAATTCCGATGCAACGAATCGTACACATTAGTAGTGTCTTTTTTAGGTGACTAGACTACTAATTTTATATCTCGAAAGATTAATGGAAGCATTAAAATCTCTATCAATCGCTAAACCACACTCACACTTGTACACTCTGTCTGACAATTTCAAGTCTTGCTTTATAGCCCCACAACTGGAACACAGCTTACTCGATGGAAACCATTTGTCTGTCTCAATAAAATCAATATCATGTTTTTCACATTTATATTGAAGCTTTGACTTGAAGTCATACAGTTTTTGCTTGGCAATGGCTTTAGATAGATGTCGATTTTTCATCATACCCTTGATATTCAAGGTTTCCATAACCACTTTACAAGGTTTGGTTTTCACAATTGCATTAGTGGCTTGATGGATATACTTCTCTAGTCTTCGATCATACTTAAAAAAGACTCTAATCTCATTTTACTGCGTGCATCCAACCCTGTTGGATTTTCTCCTTCCAAGGTTAAAATCGGGTAATCCAGTTTTTTTCTAATAATCTGGTCTTCAATCTGACGATAACAAAAGCTTTGCGTATAGTGGATGATTCCATCGAGTTGACGACGCTCTGCTTCTTTGGCGATATCCTCTAAACGCAAAAATACTTTATATGGATATGTATACAAACGATATTGTTCAACAATGTCATCCGTCTTAAAAGGCATCGAGAATTGCCGCTGTACTTCGTTAAAAACAACCCTGGCTCCGTGTTCTTCCAGGAAATCGTACAGCTCCGGGAAGATAGGCGGAACCCCGATAAATCCGAGGCGTATTTCCCGCTTTTTCCTGCCCAACCCAGAACGAGAACGTTCTGACAATGGCTCCCGCGCGCCCGCGCTTTGAGTGAATTCTTGCATCTCATCAGCAAAACCCTCAGGATTACCATTAAAATCCGAACACGAAACAAGGTAGAGGTGATTTTCAAATCCACTCACCCTGTTCTCTTCCCAGGTCAATCGATCAATCTCCCATGCTAATGCCCGAACCTGATCAAGCCGCTTCTTTTGCAGGTTGACGTCCTCCCAGGTGGTTCCCAACACATTGATTAGCTTGTCCATTTGAAGGCGGAGCATGTCAGGATCTCGATCATAAGGAAATGCAAAAGGAATAATCTCGATCCCCTCGACTTCCCAAGTCTCCATCAGGGCATGGGTATTACTGCAATCCCCTTGTGTAACAGCAACTATCTGTCGAATATCCGGATTTTGCAAGGCTGTCGAATACAATCCTTTAATCCAGCCGCACACATTCCGTGGATAACCCGCGAGCTCCGCCTCCTCTAAACGTTGCATTGCTTCAGAACTCGTAATAAAGATATTGTTCAAATCAACCGGCGTATCCCCTGCTGCAAATATAACTTCAACAGGCACCGTCGTTGTTAAACCGATTTTGCTCATTAATTGTCTCTGCTCCTTTGGTTCCAAGTACATTAAATATTAGAACTTCTGTCTATTTTAGAGGATTAAGGTTGAAATGTTAAGTACGTTTAGCAACTGCATATAGCTGCATATTTATAAGCACCATATATGCAAGTTAACCCAGCACCTAACATTAAGTAATACTAATGGAATTATCTAAACAGATTGCGGTCTATTTAACAGGCAAACCCGCTTTCATCCAACGTCTAAAGCCCTAGTTTGCACCACGAGAGTGTGTCTCTCGATCCCTCTTTAGCACAGCGAGCGTCCTGTTCATCTCATTGTGCACGATCATATACCCTTCATCCACTCCCATACCAGGTTTTGCAAGCATCTGATCCGGACGGGCTGCCAGCGATACATGCACCGCAGTCCTTCCGCCAGAATCCGTTTCATTGCAGGATCCACCTACATAAGCGCCCACTCCGTATTTTTTAGCGTAGATAACCGCTTCAATCGTGTTTTGAATTCCACCTAGATCTGGGGTTTTAATTTGAACCATATCTGCGGCTTGGGCATCCACGAACTTGACAATATCTTCGTAAGTATTACACCACTCATCAGCCACAATTTCCACTTTAACTCCCCGAGCCTTCAATGCCACACGCAATGCCTTAAGTTGTTCTATCTGACCTGCTAGGCTTCCGGCATCCATAGGCCCTTCAATCCGTAAGTGCAGTGGGGATGCTGCTTTTTCTAACTGTATAAAATAGTCCACCATCCGCTCCACATTATCTTCGAAAGCAAGACCTATGGTACCGTAAACATCAATGTGCAAGACAGGACGATAATCTTCACTACCAAGCGTCATAATCCGGTTTCGAAGCCAATTTACGTAGTCCAAGAGCAGCTCCCCGTTTTTGCCAAGCTTTGTCTCAACATTATTGATCAACGCATGTGGTAAAACTCCAGCACGTTTTATAATCGCTTTATCTGCATTTTCATAGCGATCATCCCCAGTTTGAGTAAAAATAGGGACAGGCTCAAGAACCATAGGAAGCTCATATTCTTCAAGAATCACTTCGGTCATCGTCTTCCTCTTAGCTTTAGCCACTCCATCCAGAATAGCTTGACTCACACCATATCGAATAGCGGTATGATAACGTTCCCCATTCTCTCGTTGAGAGTTTTCAACAAGATCCACCAATTTGCGGAAAGAATCTAACTCCTGTCCAACGAGCTTAGGTGCAATTTCTTCAATAATAATAGGAATGAAATCCTTAGCTAAAAAGAGCGGATCCCGTCCGCCGGCCCCCGAATATTGTACAGCTGCACAATCTCCTGAAGCTACTTGCCCATCTTCCAAAATAAGCATCACTGAAATAGACTCACCCCGTTGACGAACCGCCTTAAAACCAGGTGTTTTCGGCTCCCCCAAATAAGTAAAACCATCATGCTCTACTCCAGATTTGATTGCAAGTTGATCATCAAAATAAAAACCCGTAAGCCCCGGCGAAGCAATAACATCAATAATTTTCATTATATGCCCTCCTTAGATAATGATCTATGTCGTCCCCAACCCAAGTCTAATTTACCCCAAGGGGCTTAGCACCCCAAACAACCTTAGCCTCCGGGAATACCCAAACATCCACCAAGGATAGACGTTGCTTGAGACATAGAGAACGACTAAAGCGAGTAGCCCGCTAAACTTCACGAAGCGCAGCAGAGAACGGCCTCATGCAACGACATTTCAACCCAAGTCTAATTACCCCCAAGGGGCTTAGCACCTTAAACACTCTTAGTCTCCGGGAATACCCAAACCGTCCAACAAGGATAGACGTTGCTTGAGACATAGAGAACGACTAAAGCGAGCAGCCCGCCAAACTTCACGAAAGCGCAGGCGGAGGACGGGGCGGAACACAGGACGTGTTCCGCCGGCCATGCGACACGGACGTCGCTTTAGCCGGGAACCCCGTCCGGAGCCGAAGCTAGCGTGTTAGTTTGGCCTGCGAGCGCCGGTCGTGAACGGGTCTCAAGCAACGTCTTCCCGAGCAGTCTCATTCCTCGGAGACCCCAAAAACAATGCTAACCCCTTGGCCGCCCAACGAGCATCCCTTTCCCAATGGCATAAATATCATCAATTACCATCTGGAAGGACGGATCCCTATCCTCATCCTGACCGCGCTGTGCTATGCGTTCACGATGAAACTCCTTAATCTTTTCATCAAAAGGAATATTGCCAAAGTCCAATAAACGTACGGCACCTGTGGTGTCGCGAGCTGGGAGAATCTTTCCGGCATTATATCGACTCGGTGCAAAAGGAACATCAATTACTCCAGCCTGAAACGCCCGGACTGTGCCGACCGCAGCATCTCCTTCTCCCAATTCGAGGACTCGATTGAGGATCGTCCTTGTTTCAGCTAAGATCATTTCTTCTTCTAGAGCAAGCTCGGTAGTCATAGGAAGGGTTTGATCTTTCAACATGGTTAATATTTGTTTTGTGGTTCGAATACCTGCCGCATTAGCCTCTTTGGTAGGAATCCCCAGTGCTTCATGGGGAGTTTTTACGATGACTTTTGAGGCTTTACCTAAAGCTGCAGTCACGGCCCCCCAGGAAATGACCCCAAAGGCTTTCGCTTCATCCTGAGGGAAACCACCCATCCATTGATGAAAGACCGTAGTGATCATCACTTTCGGCAAGCCTAGTTTTGCTAAATACTCTTCTGCTAGAACCGGCAAGGTATGCAGTGCAGCAACGTCTTGGAGGAGATTACCGCATTGCCCATAACCGAGCGTCAGACTGCGGACACCTTGAGCGACCGCAAGAATCCCTTCAATTACCGCAACGGCATGGGAAATAGCGGGTGGAACAAGCGTCCCTGTCAAAGGACCAAACGGCTCACGATTGATTTTTACCCCTTGTTCTTCGTATAACCCAATAAGGCGATCCACATACTGCCAATATTTAATCGTACTTTCAATAGAAACATCCTTCGAATAAGGAATGTTATACGAAATCCCGCCGCCTTCATAATCTGTAAATCCACCAGCAATCGTAATTTCAGCAAGCAAACGTGCATCCGGCGTCCCGTGGCGAACTTGTACCGGAACTTGAACACTTTCTACTACCTGGCGACATGCTGCGACTCCGTGGTTTACAGCCGGAAACCCGTTAAGCATTGAACGGCCAATCATAGCGCTTTCTTCAATACCTGCTTGAGCTTCCGTATAACGATTTTGTCGGGTATATGAATCGATCGTGGACGGCAGGAAATCGGCCCCGCCTTCATCTTGAAGGAAACGCAACAATTCAATATGCTCACTGAGGAGGGCTACACCTGCGCGCGGTTGAGCAAAGGTGATCCCTTTTTCTTTTCCTTCAGCGAGTTTTTCTGCAAATATCTTACTCTTCGGCAGAGATTTATGATACGCGACCGCTTCTTCAAAGAAGACATCCTTACCCGTTTGCCATTGTCCCAATACTTCCTGCCGCTGGCGCTGAAACTCTTCGGCGTCCATTTGTCGGACTGCTAGATCCATTTATTAAACCCTCCTAAAGTTTTACAATGTATTTTTTCATCATCCGAAATGCAACCTGTGGCGACACTTCTCGAAGTAAGCCCATGGCTGCTAAAATATACTCTTCATCCAAGTAGAAAACGGGGTTTTGTGGTTTGAGAATCATAGGGTCTTGCGGATTAAAGACCCCGCCTCGTAGGATTTCCAAGGGATCTGAATGGTGAAGAAGCACTCCCCCCGTTCCAATTACCACCGCTAGTGGCGTTAAATCCTTGCCGTTCTGGATATAACTTGCTCCGAAGGGAGTATAGACCACTTCTATCGTTCCCACATGGCGATCCACCGCCAAGCCTACAGCAATTCGGCCCATAGCTACATCAAACTTTGCTTCTTCCGCCGTTTGAGGGATTCGCCAGGGATCTTCTTTATATAAATTCAGTTGGTCTGAGACCTGGCCGTCCGTCCAACCAAGATAGTCCATCAAACGTTTCCCGGCAGTTTCCACTAAAGCCTCTGAACTGTAACGCATCCCCAGATCCCCTTCGACCGTTCGTTTTACATAAGGTTCGGGTAAGCCTTTCAGCATAACACTGGGTTTACTAGGATCACCTTTAGCAATCGAATGCACATCTGTCGTGGCACCACCAACATCCACAATCATTAGTTCTCCCATTCCCGGTTCTGAACCGTATCCTTGAGCTAAAAGTTCTGCAGCCGAAAGCACCGCAGACGGTGTTGGCATCATAATCCTCTCCAGATATTCTTCCGCTTTGTCTAACCCTTTGGCCTGGATAATGTGAGTTAAGTACACCTCTCGAATTGCTAAACGGGCAGATTCAACTGACAATACACCCAGCTCTGGCATCACATTGTCAGCAACAACTACGGGGGTGTGTTGTTTTCTGAGGATATCTGCAGCTTGACCAGACACAACTTTATTTCCCGCAATCACAACAGGAAGACTAACGGGGAGCGTGCTAAGCATTTGTGCATTTTTGAGAATTACTTCCCTATTTCCGCCGTCAGTTCCCCCAGCCAGCAGAAGAATATCTGGTTTTGAGACGATAATTCTATCAAGGTCTTTCTGAGTTAACTCATAGCTGAAGACCTCGAGCACTCGTGCTCCTGCCCCCAAAGCTGCACGCCTTGCTGCCTCTGCAGTCAGCTCTTTTACCAAACCACTGGCAATCATTTTTAAACCACCAGCGGCACTGCTACAGGCGAGCTTACGGACAAACTTCCATCCACCCACAGGCTCAGGAATTTGAGCCAAAGCTGCCTTCATACCCTCCATTATGTTTGTTTCAATCGTAGTACCCGATCGAGCTGTCCCTAAGATGATCTCACTATCTAGATCTACGATTGTCACTTTAGTATAGGTACTGCCAAAATCAATGAGAAGGACTGCCTGCAAGGTCCATTCCCCCTTTAATTTATCGTCATGCCTAAGTCCCTACGTAAATCTTCAATCGGAGTATCTGGCAAAGTTCCCGGTGGATAAACTCGGTCAAAGCCCATCGCTAAGAACCGTTCTTTAACCGACTCAAAATCCTGTTTCCCGACCACCAAATTTCCACCTACATAAATTATGATGCTGCCGATTCCTGTTTCCTGACACTTTTCACGCAGACCTCGACAATCCATCTCTCCATGGCCATACAAGGACGAGACTAATAAAGCGTCCGCATTCGTTTCTATAGCTGAATGAATGAATTCCTCTTGAGTTGCAAGTACCCCGATATTGATCACTTTGAAACCAGCTTGAGTAAAGGCAAAGTCTAAGATTCGATTTCCCACAGCATGCACATCTGATCCGATAACCCCTAATACCACGGTTTTTTGCTCCATCGATTATTCCTCCTGGTCATTTCTTAACCTTCTCACTCGCCTAATATTACTTGCTCTACTTGTCCAATCGGTTCTTGAAGTAGAGTATTACCGACTTGCCTAAAAAGCTCTGGATCCCCACTTACATAGTAGCGTACTCGCCATGGTTTCTTACCCGAAATAAGCGGTGAGTCGACAAGTCCCGCTCGTTCCCACTCATCCAGATGCTGAAGCAATATCTTAAGTTCTTTTACAACTGCCCATGCTGGATCTACAATAAGTACGTTTTCTCCTAAGATCTCCTTCAAGACTGGTTCAAGAAACGGATAATGAGTGCACCCTAAAATAAGGGTGTCTACACCAGCTGCATGCAACGGAGTAAGGTAGGTTTTAGCAATTCCTCTTGCTTCTGAAGAATTGTACAGTCCTGCTTCTATTAAAGGCACAAAAAGAGGACAACCCTGTGCTTTGATCAAGGCAATAGGCTGTTCGCCATGTTGCCAGGCTTCCCGAAGCGTCGGGTCTCCAGGTAAGCAACCTTTTGCCAGTGCCCGACTTACAGCAGTCGAATACGCCTTACTGCGCACAGTGGTTTCTGTGGCAATTAGCCCAATCCTTCCCGCGATAGTTTTTTCGACGGCCAAACGGGCTCCTGGTTCAATCATGCCAATCATTGGGACATCAAACCGTTCCCTTAAATTAGGAAGCGCTGTAGCAGAACTGGTATTACAGGCTACGACAATCACCTCAGCCCCTTGCCCAATCAAAAAGGTGACAATTTCTTCCCCAAAACGAATGAGCTCCTCCCGAGAACGGTTTCCATACGGAACCCGAGCCGTATCTCCAAAATATATGATTCGAACATCTAGTAGTTGCTCTAAAATCTCTTTCATCACTGTAAGTCCACCCACTCCGGAGTCAAACATACCGATTACACGTTGTTTCTTCAAGATTTTTCCCCCTTTAATTCCAACAAAGCCCCTCTAAGTAAGTTAAGACTCCCTGCATCTGGCTCAAAACGAAACTCAATACATTCCATATTCTCTGGAAGTACTTTTTCAACTCGAAACCGTAGTCTTGGAGCTAAAATTACAGCCCCACATTCTGGTAAAATCTCGCGTAAGCTTGCTTCATTCGGTAGAATCAGTGTTTTAAAAGCGGGGTACAATCCCGCTTGCCTAAGCGCTATCTTTATTTTTTCAGCATACTGGTTACTTTCACAAACTAAAGCCAATTCACGGCCCATGGTCAACTTTGCAATACGCACAATTGTGTCAAGCTTTGGTTGAAGCGAAATCCCTAGAATAGGAATGTGAAGTTTGCCTAAAAGAATCTTCACTTCTGCCAGATGAGCCAAGCCTGTGATCGCCATATCCATTCCTGCTAAGCATTCCTGTGCTCGAGGGGATTCCTGAAGTTCGGAAAGGAGTAATGGCAAAAGACTTACACCTGTACCAAGATTCCAATTGACATCCGCCAATTGCTCAGGGTTACTTACTAAAAACGCTACTTTCATACGCGAAAGTAGATCTTTCTTCTCCATTCCCCGTACATGAACAAAAGACACAAAATCATCAATAGAGAATCCGAGCCCGACCGCTTCCTCCATAGCCAGATCAACAATGCGTAAAACCTTCTCTTTCCGACTTTCCTGCTGCATGATCAATGCTGTATCCTCAACAAAGGTCCCTTTCCCCCGAGCCGAGTATAAAACCCCTTCACTCTCCAATTCCTTATAAGCTTGGCTCACTGTATTTCGGCTGACAGCTATGCTTTTAGCTAACTCCCTTTCCGGTGGCAGTTTTGTCCCTGCTGGCCAAATTCCCTGGGTAATTCGCCGCCGAATCTGCTCTTTAAGCTGGATATAATAGGGCACACCGCTTTTTCGATCTAGATCCATTCAAAAATCACCTTTCTAAACCTTAACAATTTACAAGCCCCATCTATCTTATGTGAGGTCTAATCCTTTTTGGCCTGGTTGACTAGTCCAATTATAATATACTTCTCTATCCCCTTAGCTATTCCCTTCTTTCTATTAGTCTTATTAATTATTTATTTTTATATTATCTCTACCAAAATCTACATTGCATAAATTTCTTAGGCTAGTGCCAAACTACCAAACCAATTGGCTTTCGCGAATCATGGATGTTCGAGTTAGAACACCCATGACGCGAAAAGAGCCTGTCACATCAAATGACAGGCTCAAGACTTATTAAAGAGTTTAGTTCGGAGAGATTCACCTCATATAAGTATTCACAGGTTGCTCGACAGCATAAGCATGGACTAACGCATAGGCGGCTTCAGCTCTTGTCACGGCTTGGTTAGGGTGCAGAGTATTATCCTCTATTTTCAAAATACCCAGCCCCCAGGCAAGTGCAATATAGCCCAATGAATCGGGCTGAATCGTATCTGCATCTGTAAAGGAAACAGCATATATGCCTTTAACCCGCGCCGACTGTTCCATATTAATTAGGCGAATCATTATTTTAGATAGCTCCTCACGGCTCAATTCAGACTCTAGCTTTACATCTTCATGTAGCCAGCCGCGCTCTAGAGCAATCTTCAAAACATCCTCATCGTTCAAAACACGATGTTGATAAGTTCCTTCCGCGGTAAGCATCGCCCGCAAAAGAGACCCTGTGGTGATTTTCTCATCCGGCCGGAAATTCTCTTTGTATTCTCCGAAGGCTCCTGTCAGACCCATTATGCCTATTTCCTTTTCCGCATAATTCCCCTGAATATCAAGATAGGTATTGGCCTCAGACCACTGAGATTGAGGTTTTCCATACCAATCCATAGGATCACCAGTTTTAGCATCTAGAATAACTGGTGCGTACATGTCATATTCTATCTTCGGTTGATAGACCAAGCGTATCTCCTGTTGCCCATTTGACTGGATGATCAAGGAGTATTTCAATGCCAACGGACGGATTTGTAAGAACTGTTCTGTTACCTGATTAAGAGGTATCACATTAGAAGAGCTCGGAAACTCCTGATTATTCCAGTTCATTTCGTAATTGACAACCTGCTTAGCGACCGTATCTACGATAATAAACATTCCGTTACGTGAGACGGGAATCCCATCGACAACCCTAACATAATTAAATATCTGAATATTGGAAGGTATTCCACCTCCATAAAAGTCTACTGATTCCACTTTAACAAGCCCAAACCGCTCAGGCTGTGCACGTTTAAGGAAATCATCCGCTAATTTTTGAGCGTCTTTACGCTTCATTGGCTTAGACTTGTCATCTTGGTTTGATCCATAGGATAGATTAAAACCAACCAAGTCCCCTGTTTTAGCATTTACACGAGCAGTAAGATAACGTTGTTCTCCTGTATTGAACGATTCTGTATTCCACTGTAACTCCCAGACTTCTTCACTAGGATTTTGCCAGTCGGGATTTAAACTAGAATTCCGAAGAATAAAATCCTTTGGTATTGTGACCATTTTTTTAACAATTTCAACTGCTTCACTTTGGCTGATTTGTTGGGAATTCTCTGGAGTATCCTGATTGGTTGAGGGTTCTGTAACTGGAGAAGAGGCTACAGTCGATAATATCCTTGATGTTGTTGTTGCTGCTGATGCTGAGATACCGCCTACTATACTCGGGGATTTATATGCTACTGCATGTTGATCAAGTGTCATAGGCTTACCGGTCAGGGCATCGACGGCTCCTCCGTAGTACTTATTGGTTAATTGATACACGAGAAGTACTCGTTGTGGTTCTATTGTCTGTGAATGCATGACCGGAGGTAGAAAATACTGCAATTCGAGCATTGGAGTATCCGTAAACACCTGACGCGCTTTTTCTAGGGAAATAACGTTTGACGCAACTGGAAACTCAAGATCTTCTGTCCAATTATAGTGGTAGTTTATAACTTGCCCGTCATTTCCACTTACACTCATGCTCACACCGTTTTCTGGAAAGGGGATACCGTTTACAATCCGGGTCCAGCGGAAATTGTACGTAAAGGGTTGAGAGTTGTTTAATCTAAAGACTTGTTGCTTATCTATTTCAAGTTTCATTTCTGATTGATGCTTACTAACTAATTTTGCAATTAGGTCTGTGGCTATTTTTAAGGCATCTTTTGAGGACAGGACAGGTAGCTTGAACGATGGCTTAAGCCATTCGTTCCATTGACTGATATTTAAAATCTCTCCGCTGGCTGCATCAACCTCTGCATTAAAACTCCCACCCGGTTGTTCGTCTGAATTCCAATTTAATGAATAGGTGGCACGATTGTTATTCTCATTATATCCTGTATTAAGTCGTGTATAATTCTCAGGGATACTAAAGTTATCTTTGACGACCTGGACTGCTTGCTCAACCGTAATGCTTGATTTCTCACTTCCTAGAGTATTGGCTGGATAAACCGCTAATTGTAAAAGAAGCATACAAACAACTACAATATTTAAATGGCGAATCTTCCTTAACATTTTCCCTCAATCCTCTCTTTCCTTGCCATTCTTTAGTCTTTCATAACCGTTGCCAATACCCCCCTTTTATCAATCAATTATAAAGCCATATTTACTACTCATAGCCACAACATTATGTATTCCATAAATTCCATTATTATCCTCTATTTAATCTACTTTTTCATATATTTTATGAAAGAGTCTTAGTAACTATATGCTATGAACTCTGGTAAAAGTCGTCCTACAATAGTGCATCCATTCTTTTCTATGCCTTTATGTTTTGGATTATCACTAAAATGTTAAAACCCTCTACGCAAATAAGCACAAAACGCACGGTGATTCTTGTGAATCATCGTGTGTTTTATGCTGTGAATCTGTTGTTTGAACATTTAAAGTTAACCCGTTTACTCTTATGGCTACTGGCTGGCTTTTATATGTTGGAAGCTTTTTGATTAATGCTTAAGCATTTGTTGAAGTTGTTGTTCTAGACTATAAGAAACCCCACTGTTGTTACCCACAACAACTGACTTTGAAATATACCCTTTATTAAATAGTAAGAAAAAGTTTAGACCCGAAGGAATTGTATTCGGTTCAGTCATCGCCACAAATCCTCCATTTTTAGCCGCTAAAGTAGCCGTTAACAATGCATCTGCATAGGGTTTTCCCCAACTGACATCATCTTGGCGAACTAGTCCTGAAGTAAAGTAAAGAGGGGACTGGGGATCTTCTTTGTTAAGGAGATTTTGAAAGATGATGCTTTGGGTATCATAGCGATCGTAGCCTCCCCAGCGTTTGACTAAAAACCTGGAACTAAGTTCATTTTCCACCGCATTACTAATAACTGCTGTCCCTCCAAGGAGGACAACATTTTTCGCATTAAGATTTGTCAATGCCTGAAGCGTAGAAGGTGGTAATACATCTCTATCTGTAAGTAAGATTGGGTTTCCCTGCGCGCCTGCAAAAGCGCTTATCGCGATGGCATCTGGTATAGCGGACCCATTAGCAAGATATACAGTTTGAGTGGGATCGATTTCCACCTGAGAAGAGATCATGGCGGCCGTATCATATCCTTGTAGCCCAGCAATTCGAGTAACAGTAAAGTCCTTATTTAAACTATCCTCGATCTCTTGAGAAATAGCGACTGTTCCGCCAACAATGTATATGTTCCTGGCACCTAACTCATGTAAACCCGCTAACGTCCGAGAATCTAAGGTCGAAGAACCTGTCATAAGAATCGGAGCATCAAGTTTTTTCGAAAGAGGAGCCGCGGCAAGGGAATCCGAAAACTGATCATCTCTTGCTAAAATTACATTTTCGGCACTCGTCCAGCCTTGTTTAGCTATTTCAACCGAAAGAGCTACATTATCAGGAGCCTGGGAACCAATACGATTACCTGCTTCATAAGCTGAGTCAACGGGTATTGAACCGATGACCTTTCCGCCAAAGATAATATCGACATTGCCTGCTTTTTCCGGAGTTATGTTAAGGAGAAACGTTCCATCACTTAAGGTGGTGTAACTTTGGGTTGCCGGGTTGGCATCAACAGCCGTTCCATTCACAGTCACAGACCTTTGGTCCAAAACATTCCCTTCCGAATCTGTAAGCTTTACACTCAGCGAGTTTTCGGCATTAACCACGAGTGAACCCGTTACCGTAGCTACTGCATCCAGGACCTTTATCGTCCCGGTTGCCGAGCCCTTGTTCGGAGAAACAGCACTAACTTTGAGTGTATATTCTCCGGGCGTATATAAGGTAAGATCGGAAAGATTGTAATAACCACCACCTCCGGATACGGAATAGTAAGTCACGTTACCCTCGGGATCTGTAAGAGTCGCATTGACTGATCCCGTAAAGAGCTTGCTCACTGGAATCCGATTTAATTTGAACTTAACAGTAGATGGTTCTCCAATAACTAGAGTGGAGTCTTCTTCAGACACAAATGACAGCCCTCTCAAGGTAATGTAACTTTCCGTAGTAGTAGTACTACTACTATCATCATCATCCTCAGCAGCCACCAATACCCCCGGCAACATACCAATCAGCAAAAAGACCATCATCAGGATACTTAAAACCCTTTGAGTCCGTTTCTTTTTTATCACAAAATTTCTTCCTTTCTTACATAGCTTTGCATCCAAGGAGCCAGTGAACGGGAACGTGTGTGAACGGGCAATTTCCCCTTACTTTCACAACCCCTTTACTCGAATCTTAATGCGTCGATAGGATCCATTGAGGCAGCCTTACGAGCAGGGAAGACACCGAAGATAATGCCAATGGCGGCCGAGAAGCCGAAAGCCAACAGCACCGAAGTTAAGGAAATACTGGTATCCATTGACAAGGCCTTCCCCGCTAAGCTCGAACCTCCATAGCCGAGAGCGATACCTATGCCACCTCCCAAGATACTAAGTACAACAGCCTCAATGAGAAACTGCAAAAGAATGTCTATGCCTTTTGCTCCAATCGCTTTCCGGATTCCGATCTCCCTTGTTCGTTCAGTAACCGAAACAAGCATGATATTCATGATTCCAATTCCACCAACCAATAGAGAAATTCCAGCAATTCCGCCAAGGAGCATAGTCAAGGTTTGAGTGACACTTTGCATAGTTTCTAACATGTCAGCCTGATTCTGAACCCTAAAGTCATTATCCTTACCTTCAGCAATCTTATGTGCTTTTCGCAAGGTTGCGGTAATCTCATCTTGTGCCGTTTGCATGAGGCTCTCTGATGTTGCCGACACCAGAATATTACGTACCGTCTTTTTTCCGATTAAACGCGCATGAACCGTAGTAATAGGTGCCGTAATCATATCATCACTGCTCTGAAATCCAGTGGATCCGGTAGCTGTAGTTACGCCGATTACCTGAAACGGAACATTATTGATTTTGATATTCTTGCCGATGATATCTGCATTGGCATCTCCCATTAGATTTTCGACGACGGTCGGGCCAAGCACAGCGACTCTTGCACTACTATTAACGTCTTGCTCAGTAATATAACGCCCACGTGCAATTGTGACATTTTTAATAATTTCATAGTCCTCTGTAGTTCCATTAATACTTGTAGAGGTGTTCCCTGACCCTAAGACTACTTGAGCGTTGGAATTGGCAACTGGCGCAACAGCTTTCACAGCGGTTCCTATTTTAATCTTGGAAACATCCGTCATGCTTAAACTCGCTGAGCTACCTGCCCCCCCATTAACCCCTCCGAAATTTGATTGCCCTGCACTAATGGTAAGTAGGTTGGAGCCCATACCTTGAATTTGGGACGTGATCGAAGCGGTTGCTCCATTACCAATTCCAACCATGGCTATGACAGCTGCCACTCCAATAATTATCCCGAGCATCGTCAACGCTGACCTGAGTTTATTTGCTCGCAAGGCTCTGAGAGAGACTCGGATACTTTCTAAAAAGTTCAATCTGCTCCTCCTTCCTCCCCGACGACTTGCGCTTGTGCCTTACGAGGATTTTTTACGACTTCGTCTCCTTCAATATGACCGTCTCGGAAACGCACAATCCGCTCGGTAAATTCTGCAATATCTGGTTCATGGGTTACGATGATAATTGTATTTCCCTGGGCATGCAGTCTCTGGAAGATCGCCATAACCTCCTCACTAGACCGACTGTCTAAGTTCCCCGTGGGCTCATCAGCCAAAATAATCGAAGGGTTCGTGACAAGCGCACGCGCGATAGCTACCCGCTGTTGCTGCCCGCCGGATAACTCTTTAGGACGGTGATGAATTCGCTCGCCAAGACCGACAGATTCCAATGCTGCAATGGCCCGAGTTCGCCTTTCTTTTCCTCCCATTCCTCCATAAAGCATAGGAAGTTCTACATTTTCTACAGCCATGGTTCTTGGGAGAAGATTAAAACCTTGAAAAACAAAGCCAATCTTACGATTTCGAATTACGGATAAATCATCACCAGTCGCCTTTGCAACATCTGTTCCATCGAGATAATACTCTCCCTCAGTTGGCGTATCCAAACATCCTAAAATATTCATCATTGTTGACTTGCCCGAACCGGAAGGCCCCATAATGGCTACAAACTCACCCGCCCCTACGTGCAGGTCCACTCCACCTAAAGCCGCAACTTTAATATCACCGTTAGCATAGATTTTTTTGATTCCCTTAAGATTTATCAAATAACATCCCTCCCGAAGTATCCGCTAAAGAAAACTTAGCTAGCGCCAAGCCTTCAGGCGATGGCCACGGATGGCCGAGTGTCCCTGTAGCCAAGGATGGCGAGAAGGGACCGCAGGCGGTGGCCTTAGTTGTACCTATGCTTCTAGAACGTATATAATAGTAAGTTACTTTCTGCCTAGTACAAAACAAATTCAACTAGGTTTTTATAACTTCTGCTTAATTTCTGGGAGGACCACTGGCTGCACCCGCTGCCCTATTTCCACCGCCTAGACTAAATCCCCCCGTAGCAGCTTTTGTTGTTGCGGATGTGCCAAGAATGGTAATGACTTCTTGCCCTTCTGTTAAACCACTCTTGACTTCCACATTTGTTCCATCATCTAGACCAAATTCCACCGGGATGAATTGTACATTGGCATCGGTCTGTCCGCTGCTTGATTTTGCCGCCCCATTTTTAGGCTGAGTATCTGACTGAGATTCCGAGCTTTCTTTTATAGCAGTATTCTCCCCTGCTCCCATGGGAACCATAACCCCTTTTTCAGTCCCTCTAGTCTTAATCGCTTCACTAGGTACGGTTAGTACATCCTTGGCCTCTTCCACAATGATGTCAAGATTGGCATTCATTCCCGAACGAAGCTTATCGCTGGCTTGTTCTACAGCTACCTTAACTTCAAACGTTGTAACATTTGAAGTAGTTGTTCCTTGCAGGGCAACCAAGCTGACGACCCCGCTACTAGGATCATCCGGGTAGGCATCAAGGGTAATATCCACTTTCTGTCCTACTTTAACCTGAGCAATATCTGCCTGATCTATTGTCGCAGCCACTTCAAGATTACTCCCAGTACCCTCCACTGGCGTGATCGTGATCATCGAATTGTCAGTTGTGTATTGGTACAGTTGCAATCCAGAATCGATGACTACTGCATCCGTCGGCGCTAATATTGTGGCTTCTGCTAATGCTGTGTTTGCACTGTCGAGCTGAGCCTGAGCTTGAGCGATGCTGGCGTAAGTGGCTTGCAGGTCTGCTTCTGTCGGACCGGTTTCTTGCTTATCTACTTTAAATTGAGCCGCTGTAACATCAGCTTGAGCAGCTACTAAAGCTTGCGCAGCTCCTCCATTTTGTGAAGTCTTTGCAGTCGTTAATTCCGATAATGCCTGGTTCAATGAGTTTTGAGCAGATTGTATGGAAGACGCATCCCCACTCTGCTGTGCCTTGGCTAAAATGTCACTAGCATGGTTGACGTTCTGATTTGCTATTAAGACCTGATTCGACAAATAAGCTGGATCCGCATTCTGTTGAGCTGTGGTTAAATTCTGCTGTGCTTTTGCAAGTGCTGACTGAGCCTCTGCTTTAGTTTGAGCGTTATATCCATCTTTAAGAGACTGAAGTTTCGTTTGAGCAGTTGTTAAGTTGGCTTGCTGTTGCAAAACATTTGTCTTAAGGGCCGCATCATCAATCCTAGCAAGAACTTGTCCCTTTTTAACTGTATCACCATCTTTGATATTGAGTTCAACCACCTGTCCATTGTTAGAGAATTGCAGGGGAATCGAGTGCGGAAAGTTAACTGTTCCAGTTGCAGTAATCACCTTGCTTACATCTCCAATTTTTGCTTTCGCTGTGATGTTAGCGGACACTACTGGATCAGCCGTAAGCTTTTTATAACCCCAATACCCTCCTCCCAAGGCCAAAACGCTTAAGACCCCTATGGACACCCATTTTTTGTTCATACTCTCTCTCCTTTTTATGTACTTAAACAGTGGTTTTTCCACTCATGGAGTTTAACTTAAATTATTCAGGGGCATTTCGCTAGAAGTTTTCGTTTGATGTCTAGCGTTTACTCACTGGATAAAATTCCTAATCAGGATATCACAGTATTATGATCAAACAACGATAAACTTCTTAAGATCTTGTTAGGATTTGCTGAGGATTTGCTGAGTTTCGATAGGTATTCATTAAGTACTCACATTCTGCTTAATGGGTAATAGAATCCTAAAACAACTTCCTGCGCCTAGTTTGCTTTTTACTTGAATTGAACCACCATGAGCTTGGATAAATTCTTTAGCAATTGCGAGTCCTAAACCAGTTCCACCACTTTCTCGCTCTCGGGCTTTATCCACTCGATAAAAACGGTCAAAAATATGTTCAAGTTCTTCTTCTGGAATTCCTTCTCCAGAATCTTCAACCGTTACCTGTACCCAATTATTAAACTCCAAACCATCTTTACTTTTCAAAACCCTAGGGTTCACTTCTTTTGTCTCTCCGGATTCTTTGGTTTCCTCCGGTTTTTCCTGCTTGTCTGTCTTTTCCCCTTTACGTCGGAAGACATTCCGTAAACGATGTGTATTCCCGTCGAAGCTCATTCCGTCTTCGGAAAGTCTTTCTTGCTCTGCCAAGGCCAAGTGAAGAGTTCCACCAGGTGGAGTATGTAAAAGAGCATTCCCTATTAAGTTGACAAAGACTTGAGTTAAACGATCTGGGTCACCTATGATATCAGGCACATCTCCCAAAAGTTCCACATGCAACTCCCGCTCCTCAAATTCAATCGCAAATTGCTCAGTAATGCGTTCCATTAACTGTCTTAGATTAACAGGTTTTAGAGCCATCGGTAATTTGCCGGCTTCCGCAAGATTTAACTGTTGAAGATCCCGTACTAAACGAATCAGTCTCAAAGTTTCATCCTGAATGGGAAGGATCGTTTCCGGAGTTGAAGGCAGAACTCCTTCTTGTATCGATTCAAGTTTTCCAAGGATAACCGAAAGCGGGGTTCGCAATTCATGGGCAATATCTGCTACCATGTTGCGCCTCACTTCCTCATTGCGAGCCAATTGTTCAGTCATTCGGTTAAAGTCCCGAGCCAACATGGCGATATCACCGTTTCCTTTTACATGAACACGTGAGGTCAAATCTCCTTTCCCTACATTCCGAACGGCTTCCATCAGATGATTCAGAGGTTTCGTGAAATGCCGGGTCAATAACATTCCCAAAAATAAGGCAACAACAGATGTGAGTGTTAATCCGATGAGCATAGCTTGGATAATCGAGGTTCCAATCGTTTTGGCAAGTTTATTATTAGTAATCAGAGGATTTTCCTGCCAGTAATAACCCACTGTTTGGTCTTTTACCTTGATTTCTTCCCATTGTTTTATGATTTTGCTATTTGAAGGAAACTGAGAGAGATGTTTGCCTGGATCTTCATTGCGTGAGTCGACTACTACTTTGTTTTCTAGGTCAAACACCCAAAATGGCGGGCCATCCCTGCGAGGTCGGCTTAATTTCAGATCTGATTCAGGCGAAATTTGTACGACAGGAATTCCGTCTTTGAAGGTTAAAAGTCCCCGTTCTGTCTCTTTTCCTTCTATTATCGACCCGAATCTCCGTTCTGCCTCGGTAATCTTTGTGACGTAGCCCTGAACTCCATCCCAACTGCCACGAGCCTCATAGTAGCCGCTCAAAAGCCGCTTCCAACTCTCACCATAAGCTTGTTGTACAATGGTTTCAGTATGCCCGAGTAACGCTTGGGTCGAAATAAGGGCAATCCCTGTAAAAAAAATCGCAATAAAAAAAACCATTCCGATTAGTCCAATAATAAATTTCCGGCGTAAAGTCACAGGCCTTCACCGAACCGATAGCCTACTCCAAACACAGTTTCAACATACTTTGGTTCACTAGGATTGTCCTCAATTTTCTTACGCAAGTTTGATACGTGGGTGTCAATAGAGCGCTCATAGTAGAGATACTCTTCCCCCATCGCTTGACGCAAGAGCTGCAGGCGACTGTATACAGTTCCTGGACGTGCTGAGAGCAAATGAAGAATATTAAATTCCGTTGGGGTTAGAAAGACTTCCTGTCCCCGTTTCATGACTTTGTGGCTAGAGACATCCAAGCTAAGCTCTCCTCGAATTATGACTGAAGAGGCAGTTTCCTGTGACACCCCAGCTGAGCGACGAAGTACCGTTTTGATCCGGGCCGCCAATTCTCGAAGGCTAAATGGCTTGACAATATAATCGTCCGCTCCAAACTCTAAGCCAAGCACCCGGTCGATTTCCTCCGATTTTGCAGTAAGCATGATAATCGGGATTGTACTTGTCTCGCGCAAACGTTTGCATATTTCCAGCCCACTTATTCCGGGAAGCATCCAGTCTAACAAAACGAGGTCAGGTTTTTCACGGTCAATGAGTTCCATTCCTTCAAGTCCATTAATTGCTGTTAAGACACTATATCCTTCCCGAGAGAGGTAATCTCTAACGAGGGTGACAATTTCCGGTTCATCATCGACTAGAATAATTTTCATTTTCATACCACCACTTTTCCGTGTTAATCATTAAATATAAGTATACCGTTTATATTTGGGATGTATCTAGGGAAGTTTTGAAGATTTTATGAAGATTTTGGTCTTTGAAAGTAAGGGTACATTGCACGTTCACACACGTTGCATTCACTCGCTCGTTGGATGCTGAAGGTATTCGCCAACCTCTGGGTGGCGCAAGATGTGAACCTCGGCGTAATTACTGCTTCAGTATCGGCTCTCGCTTTACCGTGAACTCCACTAATGTGTTCTCTTTGCAATGTCCCCTTAGTTTCTGGTCATCTGGGCTTGGAACGAGGGAACGTGCTTGGGGGCTTTGGGGTCTTTGAAAGTAAGCGGACATTGCACGTTCACACACGTTATTTCCAAATACTATAAATAATACCCCCGCTTAAGTAATCTTAAACGAGGGTAGGGGGGTAATATACGCAAAGTCTTTTCCAAAGGATTTAAAGCCCTAGTAGTTAGTACGACGAGCGGACGACAGCTCTCGTGTCACGTGCTCCTCCTTCTTAGGTGGAACTGGGAGGATAATTAAAAAGGTTAATCGAACTTGGAGAATTGGGAAGTGCCCCGCTATTGTTATTATTGTTACTGTTGGCATTGCTGCTACTGCTTGGTACGACTATTCCTAAACCCGCATTTCCAGTTCCCGTGTTGGGGATTGGTTTTTCGGAAACTGTCGGCTTAACTAAACTTGCCTTAAAAACTAATTTTGTCGTATCGATCGTTCCATATTTGTTGATAGGTTCTCCCTCGATACGAATCTGAACTTGCTTGATCGTAGAAAATTGAGTCAAGGTATTGACAAGTCCATATAACGCAACTTCAGGAGATACTTTTGAGTTGGACTGCAAAAATTCTTTGCTTAAATCTACAATAACTACATTATCTTTAATCGCTATGTCTCGTAGAGTTGTAGCTGTCGAAACGGAGCTCTGCATAGTCTCTGTTATAGCCGGTCCTTTTAGCCACTGATTAACCGTCTCTCTCGCCATGCTCACCGTTTTTGGCAACATTCGTTCTTCCTTCATTAAGTATTTACCACTTGTATCCGGAAAATAAAGTGCAATCACCTTCCCTTCACCAGTAGTTGTTGTTGCGGGAAGAGTTACTTCTTTATCTCCGTTTGCTCCTATCCAGTCCGTCAATGGAGTCGAGGCTCCATCCTTTTTTACTAATGTCTCCAGTGTTCCACAGCCAGTCATGAGAATTGAGCTGAAGAAAACAACCCCAATAAGAACATAATTCTGCACCCGTACTTTCATACTTTTTGCCCCTTCCCAAGACTAATTTTTTGGTTTTTTTAAAAGAGGTTGAGCTCTGTCGAAGAAGTTTTGTTTATGCCCTCTTTTCTAGCCTATGCTTTGTCCCAAAAAATAGTACAGGTTCCTACTATAAAAAGAGCCCTTTGATCTTCTCCCAAAAGAAAAAGCGAACCTTCGGCGTGCTTTTTACAGCGTAGTCTGTCTGACTTTTCCCATCTACTTGAACTGCAGTGGAATGCTCAATATCCACAAAACAAAGTGCAGGAAAAAGGACACACCACCAGTTTGATCCTTGTCCTTCACCGATCACAACACGTAATGCTTCATATTGACCTGCGGGCAGTACCAAGGTCCCATAAGATTTTGTTGGGAAGCTAAAATGCCCATAGTCTGTGCGAACGGTATATTTTTTCCCCCAAGCTTGAACTACAGAAAGAGCTACAGACTCCATATCTGGCCGGATCTGCTTAACAATTTGCCGAGATTCTTCTAAAGACTTAGCAACGGCCAACTTTGGTGCAGCTTCTTTTAAGATTGCATCTCTAACTGCTCGCTTCAAAGTTTGATCCTCGTCACTATCTGAATTAGCGAGCACGTGAAAACGAATTAATTGATCCGGTGTCTCTGCCAGTGTTTCTACATTCGCTCTTGCCACTGGAGTAGATCCCCCAAAGGACCCAAAATAACTAAATATTGTAATTCCTATTACGATTATAATTATTACTCTAACAATTGCTCGAACTCTCATATGTAAACCCCTCTTCCGAACATTTCTCTCTAAATACAAGCCTGTCCAGGAATGTGAAGTTTTAAACAAAGTAGCAACTCTAAACAAATAATATTCTCAGGGACAACCCCTTTTTTTGTATAAAGCACCCCTCTCAGCCATAAATATGGGTATCGTGATGTTTGATAGAAAGGAGCTCTTTATGCACGACATCTTCGAGATCGTCTGGGTTAGTATGATAGCTGGACTGGCCACAACACTTGGAAGCTCACTTATCCTCATGTTTGGTAAGCCAAAAGAGCGCATTCTTGCCTCTCTTTTAGCTGGTGCCGGCGGAGTGATGCTAGCGGTCGTGAGTGTGGATTTACTCCCAGAGGCTTGGGAGGTCGGGCCACCACTTCAGGTAGGATTGGGGTTTATCCTTGGTCTACTCTTCATGTACCTAGCGGACATTCTCCTCAATGTTTCTCATAACACGCTTCCCCTGTCACGACGACAACGCCTTAAAAGAACCGGACTTCTGGTCGCTACCGGAATCGCCTTACATGATATACCTGAAGGTATGGCCATTGCTGTCAGTCAAGAAGCGGCTCCTGGGCTAGGCTTTCTAATTGCTTTCGGAATTACATTACATAATCTTCCAGAAGGAATGGCTACGACTGCTCCCTTAAAAATGGCTCAAATCCGATGGTGGAAAATCCTCCTTCTCAATGTCGGAATTGCCTTTTTTACTCCACTTGGCGCCTTACTTGGTCTCCTCGCCCTAGAAAGTGTACAAAATTCCCTTGCCTTCTTTCTTGCCTTTGCAGCTGGTGCAATGACCTTACTTGTTTTTGCCGAGTTGATGCCCCTCTCCCGTGAACGGCATCCTCACTACGCATTGCTCGGAGGAACGGTCGGATTTATCTTATTTGCCTTGATCAGTTTGCTACTCCCAGCCTAGAATAACCCTTACCTAAGGGAAAGGGAAAAAAGAAGCGTATTACAAAAGCTATCAAACCAAAGTTTAAAGGGCGTAACGAAACAATTAATTTCGCTACGCCCTGTTTTTAGATAAAGTCTATTCCTAATCTTACGGCAACCTGTTAGGCAACCTTTTTAAATCCTTTAAGCTATATAACTTCCCCTTTACTTGAGCACCTGAGCCGCATAGTCTCCCATCGCTTTATACCCTTTGGCATTAGGATACTTCTCATCAATTGTTAACCCGCTTAAATATTTCCCCTCCGTATCAAATAATGCCTTTGAAAAATCCAAGGTCAGAATTTCCTCCTGCTGAGCGTAACCCAACTCCCATTCTCTGGTCTCATTAATACTTTCACGGACCCCAGGATACTCGATTGGCAATGCAAGGATAGGGATAATGTGATTAGATTTAGCCTTTTCCACGATAGCTTTAATATTAGTCTGAACCTCTGTAAGAGGGACATCTTGCAGGGCATCCCCAATTCCTGCGAATATAATGACCCTACCGGGTTTCTCTGAAACCACGTCAGTGTCAAAACGATCAAGTAAATCCTTCGCAGTCTGCCTTGATTTTCCCTTATTGACCACTGTGACTTGAAGAACCTCAGCCATGCGAGTAGTCCAGGAATATTCAGGGTCTAAAGGATATCCTAGCGTAAAAGAATCTCCTAAAGCAACAATCTTTGGATTGCTTAGTGATGAATTAGCTGCGGTTGGTTTAGGGTTGGCAGGGACATCAGGCACCTTTCCACCTTGACCCCAAAATCCTGCAAAACCTGCGATCAAGACGATAAGGGCTAGACCAACTGCAACTTGAATTAAGCGTATCTCCAACCGATATGTTCGCATAAAAAATTCCTCCTTCCTTTATCAAATATTCTACATCCTTTGACTACTTTCCTTCTTCATTCTACATCCATTCTCTCTGATCTTGTGAGCGCACCATACACCAGTACGCACTTTGACGCATATTTTGTATAAGGAAAAAAGGAGGTAGCCTTATGAATTACATTGACAAGGCCCGCGAATTAGGGGAAGCCCTGTCTCAAACTCCCGAAGTTCAGGGATTAAAAGCTGCCGAGGCTTCTATTATGGCCGATCCAATAAGCAAAGAGGCTTTTATTCAGTACCAGGAAAAAGAACGCGGGCTTGTAACGACCCAAATGATCAGTAAAATCGTTTCAGAAAAAGATTCCATTGCTCTTCTTGATCTAAAAGTTCGTCTGATTAACAAACATCCTCTAATCAAAGCATACTTTGTTCAACAGCAAAGCTATGAAAAACTAATGGCTATGGTAAACCTAACCCTCACTACTGCGATGCATGGGATGCCCTCCGCTGAAGACCTGCCCATTCCGGAAGAGTTTAAAGGCATGGCCCAACAAATTCTTGACAATATCAGTGGTGGGAAACTTATGGAGAAGATGAAAATCTCGCCTGACATGTTAAAAGGCATCAAACTCCCTCCCAATCTCTAATCATAGAAGGTGTGATTGAGAAATGAGACCCACTGGTTATCAGAGAGCCCATTTTATTAATGATATCTCGCATCCCTTAACCTTAATTGCCTTTCTAATTGTCATTGTGTTAGGAGGATGGGTAACTATACGCACTTGGTTCTGATAGTTAGCAGAAAGGAGGAACGCCGTTATCTATCAACATGACTGTATCCCACCGTTACCGGCGACTCCTTTTTCCTTTTCTATTTTAGTGACAAGCCCTATCCGGCGAAACTTGCTATTCTGTCCTGTCAGCTCGATTATATTTCCTTTGGCTAAAACAAAAATTCAGTTTGCATCTATGATTGTAGCAGGTGTTGATATCCTCATAGCCTTTCTTTTCAAACGATCCTTAGTTCATCGCCCAAACCCCTCACGCCCTGCACCGGATCAATTCCCCGTGACTCTAACCATGCCACAACTAAATCAATTGGTACACGCAGCCCTTAACGGGAAAGTCCCTCTGCCTTCACCTTTACAATCTGTTCCAGGGCAAGGCTTTGGTCCTGTCGGACTAGATGAACCACTTTTCCCAGATAATCTGAGTGTCTCCTTGATTATATCCGCCCCATTTGCCCCTTTTGACGGTAGCCCAGACACATCATTTAATGTTCCTTTATTCGAAGTTCCAGGTGTCCCTGGCAACCTAATCATCGCTGTAAGTATACTGATTGCTCAGTTTTTTATCGAAAGAGCCGGAGTCGGTACTCCAAATGGGGGCAACAACTCTAACGCTCAGGTTACAATGAACAGTGTCAAGGGGGGGATTTCATATGTCAGGGCTGTTTAAATCTCCATCCACTCCTGGTTGCTGCCCCCTTCCTTCTGCATCCTGTTCACAACCCCCCTTAAATTCAGCCACTTCACATTCTTGGGATTATGGCTTTAAGCGTCTAATACCACTTCTGGAATATCCAACCGTTGGAACGGGCCTTTTGGCCTGCGCCTTTTTCTTCTTTATTGCTTTTCTTTCAGATCTTATCTTAGCAAATATAACCTCTCTGACATTAGGTATTGTCGTGACAATAAGCACATTTAGCCTACTTGTATTGATCATTTTTATTCAGATACTGTTATAAAAATATGAGATAACGTGTTATTAACCTTTAAGGAATAATTACACTTCCACTAGGATGGATTATTCTTATTAAATTTTTAGTAGAAGTTTTGAACAAATAAGGGCTATAAAAAACTAGTTTAAGGAAAGTAGTTTTTTATAGCCTCTTATCCATTTAAAATTTGAATTTCGGTTTATCGCCTGATTGTCAAGATAGAACCCTACCTCTTTAAAATGGAGGATTCAATTCTTCTGAAGCTTTCCTATAATTGATTTGGACTCATTGTCGGAGGAGGAGTAGTTGGCGGAGGCGGAGGGGCAGGAGTTTCAGGATTAACACCCATTTGATTTAACGATTGCAGTAATTCCGGACTTATCGGTGGTGCTTCGGGGTACATCGGTTTCACTTCCGGACTTATTGGTGAATTTTTCTTATTATTAAATAAGCCCGTAATCTTCCCCCAAATAGAAGTTGCTGTCGTCTTCATCGGGCGCAAAAAAGTCATAACCCCCATTGGATCCTTGACTTTCAAAATTAAAGGACCATTTGGCGCTTGCCCCAGCTGGGTAGGATGTTCCGCAGAAACTACGACACGGTCGTAATGATGAAGTGGAACAGGGCTTTGAAAATGAGCACGATATACTCCATTACCAACTTGACGCAAAGGCCCCACTAAAAACCCAGACTTTCCTTTGTCATCTACCAAATAAGCAGCATATACCCCCGGTTGTCCAATTCCTAGAAAGGTCTGCGGTGTAGGAAGATTAGCAATCAGAAGAAAACTATTGTCCGGAGAAATGGTCGCCACGCCATTGCCATTAATCCCTTCTTGGGCCGCTTGTAAGATAAGTTGGCGTGCCTGACCTTGATTATAGGGCATGCCTTGATTATACCCCTGTTCTGGAATGTATCCCATACCTGAATTAGGTCCACCTTGTAAAGGCGATGGCCCCTGCCACTGGTTTCCTAGAGGAGGAGGTTGCTTAGCTCCAATAAAGCCTCCCCTCAAATTTTGGATTTGTCCGTCCTTTTGGAAAAACCCACTGGCTTTAAGTCCTGAACCAAGTGTATTGCGAATCGAACCCGGAGAGTATCCCGAGCCAAATTGACCATTGGGTAATTGACCAGGGAACCCCTGCGGTCCGATGGGCTCATAAGGATTATTTGGTTTATCCCCAACGAACCTCACTATGCTCCCTCCTTTATTTACTTCAATGTACCTTTATATCATGATATGATAGTATGCATAGAAGGGTTCTGAAAGGAGGTAACAATGCCTAAGAAATTGACATATCCTCTTTCAAAAATAATCTCTCGCCGCAGTTTTTTTCGTGGAATCGGTGGTTTCATCGCAAATCATTGGCTGCTTTCCTCGATCTCCCTTGCCGGAGGAGGAGCTCTCGGCTGGGCAAAATACGACACCCTTACTTTAAAACTCCAAGAGTGGGATTTATATTACCCGAACCTGCCGCTTGACTTAGAGGGAAAAACCATCTGCCAACTCAGCGATTTACATCTCGAAACCTTACGTATTTCCCCCGAAAATATTCATCAAAGTGTAATGACTCAAAAACCTGACCTCCTCGTGATCACTGGAGATATCATTTCTACTCGTGTGGATCTGGATAAATTGGACCCCTATTTGGGTGGACTTACTGCTCCTTATGGGAATTTTATCGTGCTGGGAAACAACGATTACAGTCACCTTTCCCGTACTCTTTTAAAACGCTATCTTCAACAGTTTAAAAGCTTAGGATGGACTCCCTTACTGAATGATGCCGCTTTTCTGCCGAACCTCAACCTTTGGGTCATAGGGATTGACGACCCGGCAACCGCTCATGACGAAGTGGATCTAGCTTACCAAAAAATGCATGCCTCACAGTCCCTTCCAACTAACCCTCCCTTTCGCCTAGCCTTAGCCCATTCCACAGATTGCCTGGACGATGTAGCGAAAAACGGAGCTGATCTTTTTCTCACAGGGCATACTCATGGTGGTCAAATACGTTTTCCAGGATTTGACCCTCTAATCACTAATACCTATCTAGGGGACCTGGGGTTTTATGAAGGTTACCATGTCATCAATGGAGTTCCCTTGTATATAAATACCGGTATCGGAGAAAGCATGATTCCTCTACGTCTTAATGTTCCCCCAGAAATCGCCTTCTTCACCTTACATAAGGGGAATGGGGTGCCTAGACATCACACCCGATAAGCTAAACAGAGTAAAAATGAAGGAAGGTCCCACAACTTTTTGGTTGCGGGACCTCTTATATTCTACATATTATGACGTTGTCCATAAAATGGGCCGTCTCCCTTAAACCATAGTCGCAAAAAGGAAGCAGGAGAACCGGCCCTCTGCTTCCACTAGACGGCGCAGATGAAATCTGCCGTCTCCCCAGCATCGTTCCCCGTTTTCCAAGCCCCGGACGCAGTATGAGACAGCGTGACGTCTTTACGTAAGCAGAAAAGCAAACTTCCTTTTAAGCGACCGACCCCAGGTACGGGGCAGCGCACAGGGACGTGCGCTGCCGCCAATGCACCAAGGATGGTGCTTTTGGCACGATAGTCTCCAGTGGAGATTATCGCCGTAGGCGGGTTCTTAAAATAATACTATCGCCGAAGGATGAACCCCGCTCCCCAAAGTCGGAGCTTAAACGGTTAGTTTGCTCTGCGTCGTATGACAGAACGATGGCTCATACAAGTCCCCCTAAATACTGAACGTATGGTTACCAATTCTCTTAATAACGGTGCGGCTCTTAATCCATTCGTCCGTGGCCGTTCTTGGGTTGTAGTAAAAGATTGCTCCGTTCGTCGGGTCTAGACCGGATAGTGCTGCTTCCGCTGCCTTGAAGGCTTGATCATCTGGGTCTAAATGAATTTGTCGATCATTTACCGCTGTAAAGGCTCCAGATTGGTACACGATACCTCGTATTGTTTTTGGAAAACGAGGATCTTGAAGGCGATTAAGTACAACCGCTCCGACAGCAACTTGTCCCAGAAAATCTTCGCCCCGAGCTTCTCCATAGATGACCCGGCTTAACAGTTCAACCTCCTCTTTAGAGACTAAACGTCCTAAACCACGTGAATGAATCTGGCTTTCGGAAGAGATAGCTGAAACATTTTTTTGGTTCTCAAGTTTTTGACTATCGCCTTTAGTTTGTGGGAGCGAGCTTATGGGATATTTCTCAGGTAACACAGTTTCTTGGTTTACGAATATTTCGTAGGTTTGGATTTCTGTCTCGGTTGATGGGGGCAAGTCGCTTGAATCTGCTGTGGTGTAACCTTTTTTATAGCTAGTAGCAAAAGCTGGAATACTTCGTAAAATACTAACCCACCACGGTGTATGGGCTTCTTCTAGCACTTTCTCAGCTATTCTTACTTGTGCTGAAATTGTCAAGACTTCTTCAGTATATTCCTTCACATCCATCGTCCCGAGATCTTCAGATTTCTTTATAGTTACTTTGCTAGGAACCCTTAAAAGTTGCCCTTCTCTAATTTGATTTGGACTTTGTACATGGTTAAGCCTTACGAGTTCATCAACTGTTGTTTGATACCTTTGAGCCAAATCCCAAAGGGTTTCTCCACGCTGAACCGCAATTTTAATGGTGTCTATCGAATTAGTATTGAGCCCGGTATTTGCATTGTTAATAGTTTTGCTCCCTAATCCTAGCACAGGATAAATATTGGCTTGCCACAGAAACAAACACATTATCCCACATAGGACTATCCCCAAAGATTTCCGACATCGCCGGTGTGGTAATAAAATATAAATCACCTCTTAATTTTTAGACTATTTCTAGTCTTTCCCATTTGAGGTGAGTTTTATAACCGCCCAAATTTTAATGCTTAATTGTGGTAGAATGCTTAGGTCAAATTAGTCATATGCTACTAAAGCAGACATATATTATAATGACTAACAAAGATAGATTAGTCTCATCTTTTGTTTTGTCGAGCATGGTAAGTGAGGTGAGGCTGACAAATATGAAGGCTTTTTTGAAAAACCTATTATTGTCGTTTTCTCCCCCTGAAGAAGCCCCGCTCAGCGAGGAAGAGCGCCTACTTGCGGAAATCGAAGAGGCTAGAGAAAAAATGGAATATGCTTGGAACCGTTTAGACTATGCAGCCCCGGAATACGTAGAAATTGCTGTGCTTGAACTTTTGTTAGTTGAGACCCAATATGGGATCCTTAATAAGCGTTATCGCTTAATGCTTGGCATAAACGATGACTCTTACTTCTTGCCTTCTGCTGCCAAGGCATTATCGTCTACTCTGGAGAAGAATTGCCGAAACCACGCCCTCTATAGATCTCTCTTAAATCCCACTGCAGAAAGCCCCCCATCATCAGCATCTGCACCGCCTCAATTAATCGAGCCAAATCCTTATCAATCTTGATTAGAAAACTTGGCTGGCGCCATGCCGCAGGCGAAAGCGGCAGCCTTAGTTGCACTTATGCTTGGAAAGTATATAACGCAAGTTTATACTTTCTGACTGTATTAAAAAGCTCCACCGATTTTTCGGCGGAGCTTTTTATCATTCTATCTATCTGAGTCCCCTCAATATCACATCCACAATTGCTGGATGATCTATTTCCTCTAAAGGCCTTGGATCGATAAAAACCCTTTGTCTGCAAAACTGCTCAAGTGTTCCGATAATACAATAGGCGGCCAACTCTTCATCGAGATCGGATCTCAACTCCCCTTTTGCTTTAGCGACTTTGACCATCTCAATGTAATATTTGATAATAACCGACTGAACCGCCATATGATGAACTCGGATGTCTTTAGAAAGGATTTTAACCTGCATAGCAATGTGCACGAATTCCAGATGATTGTTTAGGAATTGAGCGGTAAAACGTGAGCAGTTCAGAATCTTTTGCTCAATAGTTTTTCCCTTATCCATACCTACTTTTAAGCCAATTCTAAATTGCTCCACACTAAATTTGAGTATTTCTTCAAATAAGCGATCTTTACTTTCAAAGTACTCGTAAACGGTTCCTTTCCCGATCCCCGCCTCTTTGGCGATATACTCCATCTTTGCGCCGTCGAAGCCGTGTTTAGAAAAAACTCGGATAGCAGCTTTAAGTATGTCTGTCTGTTTTTCTTCTCGCGACGCCGTAGGTACCATCTCCTTTAAACTAAGTGCGGTGTATTCGACGCTCTTTCGAACCTCGAGCATCGAGCATCGAGCATCGAGCATCGCCATTATACTGAGTGCGTTATCTGAGGTTTAGTCATCTGCTTTTTCTTTTCCTTTTTTCTTTTTCTAGAATCTCGAATATCCTCAAAAATCGTATAAATAACGGGGACAAGTAACAAGGTTGACACGGTTGAGAGTGTAAGTCCAAAAATTACGACTATCGCCATCGGAGCCATGGTTTCCGAACCTTCTCCGATTCCTAAGGCCATCGGTATTAAACCTAGGATGGTTGCGAGTGTGGTCATCAAAATCGGCCGTAAGCGAATCGGCCCAGCATTTTCGATAGCCTCTTCTCGTTCCTCTCCGCGTTCTCTACGTTTTATAATATAATCCACCAAGACAATGGCATTACTCACGGCAATACCTACTAAAAGAATCAACCCGATGAACGAGGGCACACTTAAGGTCGTTCCGGTAATAAATAGTCCCAACATCCCACCGGAGAATCCCATAGGCAAGGATAGAATAATTGTAAATGGGTGTAACAAAGATTCGAACTGAGATGCTAAAATCATATAGACGAGTAGAATCGCCAGGATTAACGCCATACCCAAATCTGCAAAGGATTCCATAAGTTCTTCATTCTCACCCAACAACTCATACGTATACCCATCGGCAATCTGATACTCTTTTAACTTTGTTTCTATCTCTGTCGTAATACTCCTCAAATCTCGGCCAACAATCTGACTCGTGACATGAACCACGCGGGTCTGGCCCGTGCGCTCAATCTGTACAGGACCATGTCCTATCTCGACTTCAGCGATTTGACTAAGAGGAACTGTGATCCCAGTAGGTGTGGGAATCGGAGTCTGACCTAAGTTTTCAAGACTCGTCTTAAACGTCTCATCCCCAGTAAGTACGACATCAATTTCCGTCCCTTCATAACGATAGGTTGTCGCGGTAGTTCCGGAAATAGTCCCCTTTACAGCCTGGGAAATCTGAGCGGCCGTCAAACCAAATTGGGCGGCATTGGGACGGTTAACTTTAACCACGACCTCCGGAACACCGTCGGTCATACTTGTCTTAACTTCTCGAGTTCCTTCAACAGACGCTACAATATCTTGTATTTCCATTCCTATCTTCTTTAGCTCGTCAAGTTCCTCTCCTTTGATCGAAACATCGATCGGAGTTGTTGATCCACCCATTTGCATATTATCTGTTACTGTCACCTGAATCTCGGCACCGGGAATATCTTTCGTCAACGTACGAATTTCATCGCTCACTTCTCCAATACTCCGAGTTCGAGCGTCAAGATCCACAAGCTGAATACTAATCGAGCCGGTATTTGCAGTATCCCCTCCGAGTGAAAATCCACCGTTAGTCCCAATTCGGACAAAGGCGGTTTCAATTTCAGAAATTCCTTCTAGCTTTTTCTCTATTTGTAGCATAACACCATTTGTATCTTGGAGTTTTGCCCCATCTGGCAAAGTCGTATTAATTGTTAATTGACCAATATCTGACTCGGGCATAAATTCTGCTCCTAACTTAAGTGTGGAGGCAGCCGAGAGAACAAAAACCACGGTTGCAACAGCCATCACCATCTTTCGATGATGCAAGGCATAGTGCAGAAACCTCTTATATACAGCTGCAATTCGCGCGAAAATCTTGTCAAACCCACGACTTAAGCGGTCAATTAGCCCTTTAACTCCGGTACGACCCTCTGGAATATCTCCCGTCTTCATAAGCTTAGCGGAAAGAGTCGGAACTAAGGTTAGTGAAACGAGGAGTGAGGCCATAAGGGATATAGCAAAGGTCATCGCCAATTCTCGGAAAATTGTTGAGACAACTCCCTCAACAAAGACGATTGGGAGAAAGACCGCAACAGTGGTCAATGTGGAAGCGAAAACTGCCATTCCGACCTCAGATACTCCTTTAACGGCAGCCTCGTATTTAGAATATCCTTCCTGGCGATGGCGATGAATATTTTCCAAGGCCACGATATTATCATCCACCAAGCGCCCCATGGCCAGGGTCAGTCCCCCTAGAGTCATCATATTAATCGTGATTCCAGCAAAATAGAGGACTGCAAAGGTTGCCATCATAGCGATCGGAATTGCAGTAGCAGTGATAAAGGTTGTTCGGATATTATGGAAGAAAAGAAATACCACGATAATGGCTAAGATTCCACCCATAATAGCTTCATTTTCCACGGTTTTAACGGATTGTTTAATGTCAATAGACTGGTCCATGACAACATTTACTTTAAGGTCAGGGTATTCTTTGGCAAATGCTTCGACGGTGGCATTTACCTCATCCGCTACTTGAACGGTATTCGTCCCTGATTGTTTTTGAACAGAGATGCTAACACTTTTTTCTCCGTTAGATTTGGTAATTGCATCGATATCTTTATGCACTATGCCGACATCTGCAATATCCTTTAATCTGATTTGCCCTCCATTAGACAAAGGAATCAAGAGCTCTTTTATTTCCTCCACAGATTCAAACTCACCCGTTGTCCGGATTGTGAGTTCCTGGGTTCCCTTTTGAACCTCACCTCCTGGAGAGTTAAGATTTTCTGCGCCAATGATTTGCGCTAAGGAACTAATGGTGAGTCCATAGCCATTCATTTTTTCCAGATGGGTTTTAATCTCAACCTGATCCTCATATCCTCCCACAACTGAGACTGAGGCTGCCCCAGACACCCGCTCAAGCTGAGGCTTTAGCTTATCTTCCGCAATAGACTGCAGCTTAGCTAGATCGGCATCATGTCCACTAAGGGTTAAAATAACAACCGGCATCGCATCTAAATCCAGCTTCATGACCATGGGTGCCCCTGCGTCATCAGGCAACCTGCTTTTAATCTGGTCAACCTTCTCCCGCATTTGCAGGGTCGCAAAGTCCATGTCCGTTCCATTTTTAAACTGTGCTATAACGATTGAATTCCCTTCAGTGGTAGTCGAAGTAACCGTATCAATGTTTTCTACCGTGGAAACGACTCCCTCCAGGGGATTAGTAATTAGTTTCTCAATTTCTTGGGGACCCACCCCACTATAACTGGTTACCACAATCGAAACAGGAATTTCGATGTTCGGCAAAAGATCAATCGGTAGGCGAGTCAGTGAAATACCACCTAAAAGAATGATAATGAGCATCGTCATGATAATTGTGACTGGGCGTTTAACCGAAACTTCTGCTAGCTTCAAGACTCTTCCCCTCCCACAATCTTCACCTTGTGGCCTTCATCTACTAGGGTTTGCCCTTTAACAATTACCGTATCGCCTTGAGTTAACCCTTCAAGGATCTCTATGTCCACCCCTGTATCAAGGCCTGTGACAACCTCTTTAGCCACGGCTTTGTCTTCTTGAACTATGTAGACAATCGTTTTTTCGTTTTTCAGAACTACGGCTTCACTTTTAATAGCCATTGCGTCAGCCTTCTGATCAGTCGTTAGTTCGACTTTGGCGAACATGCCAGGCTTGATTAAGTTTTCAGGATTATCGATAAGGACTTTAATCGGATACAGCTGAGTTTTCGTGTCTGCAGCCGGACTAATATTTTCAATTATGCCTTCAAAATTCTTATCGGACACTGAGGGAATTGTAATCTTAACCACATCAGCCTTCTTCAGACGGTTCACTAAGTTTTCGGTTACGCTGAGAGTAGTATATACACTGCTTGTATTCGTAAGGCCAACCGCCGCTTGAGCACTCGTAGCCATGTTGCCAACCTGAACATTAACCTGAGAGACAATCCCTTCCACTGGGGCAGTTACGGTTGCGTTATCTAAAGCTTCACGCGCTTGGGTAAGTTGAACTTCAACTAACTTCAAACTGCTATCTGAAGCTTGCACACTTAATTGTTCAATCTGGCCGGCAAATGACGATTCTAACTCCTTAAGTCCTAACTCTGCTTGGTCGAGTTGGGACTTTGAGGCTGCACCTGCATCATAAAGGGCCTTTGTATTTGCTAGGGTCTGTCTGGCATTGGTAATCTTTTCTGATGCGAGAGTCTTCGTTCTTTCCAAGGAGGTTTTTGCGGCAGCCCACTGTTCTTTGCTATTTTGATATCGAGCCTCAGCTAACTGATAGGCAGTACTTAAATCAGTGGTGTCAAGAGTAAACAGAACCTCTCCCTCATGAACTGTATCTCCTACCTTCACGCTAACGGACTCGACTTTACCCGGAACCTTCGGAATGACTGATACATCGGTCTCCGACGAAACTTTCCCACTTAATATGGCAGTATTGATGAGCGTCTTATTCCCAACCTTTTCCACTTCTACCGGTATGTATTTTTCATCGACAACGGCAGTAGACTTACTTCCACTACACCCTGTTAGCAATCCAAACGCCAACAGCGCCACGATTAGGATTTGAAACTTTCCCTTTTTCCCAGTTTTCTTTTCCAACGCCAATCTCCTCCACTTTTACCCATATATTATTTCTAATCTCAAAACCGACTGTTCGGTCACTTCTTTATTTATACATTGAATAACATTGGAAATCAAGCCTATTCACTAAATAATATAACAAAATTTAAGAGCAACCCCTCAAAGCTGATGGGTTGCTGATTATTAACCTCTGTTGTCTGAAGTTTCCTTTTTTCGTCCCCGAATGTCCTGCCATAATGCCATCAGTTGTTTCACGCTCTCTAAGAAAATAGTAATATAGCGCAGTGGATTCTTTCTCATCTCCTCCAGACTTACAGCCACCTCATTCACCGTTCCGCCCACTTGCTCACTTGTCTGTCTCACTAAGGAGGTGACCGCCTGTGCATCCGCTAGCAGATAAGGCAAATGAGCATTAATATCCTGTACTGTCTGCTTAGCTTCATCCGTTAGTTTCCGTGCGGAGCGTATGCAAAGCATTAATTCAACGCCGATCACTCCTAGAATGATGGTAGCTACAAGAGCACACACTTCAAATACCATGACTCATCCTGGTTTCTAAAACGCACCAAAATTGATTAAAGCTAAGAAAAGCGCGTTCTTCACTTGTCCGACGAACAAGCGGCAACGTCGCAGGATTTAGTTGCTGAGCCATAGACTCTCGTCTATGTTTCGGATGGTTAATTCCAAAGAACCAACCGCCGTTTTCACGTACTATCCAAAAGAGGGTGTTACCCATCGCCTAAGACCACCATGACAACAGCCTTT
>Ga0074193_1000432_pt1 | contig 72056 bp, 58 predicted proteins | sample EPASupsiteHSE605_FD_64523 | JGI IMG/M metagenome (GOLD analysis project Ga0074193, IMG submission 64523) | Bioremediated contaminated groundwater from EPA Superfund site, New Mexico - Sample HSE6-05 | ecosystem: Environmental > Aquatic > Deep subsurface > Groundwater > Contaminated ...
TGCAGGTGGGGATGGTTGCACCGTAAAGATGAGTGGCAGGCAAGCCAATCACGGCATCCAGGTAATTGCGTTCTTCAATCAGGTAACGGCGAATCTGGAGTTCGGCTCCTCCACGAAACAAAGCTCCGTGAGGCAGCACAATGGCCATGGTTCCGTTGTCGGCAAGTTGGTAAATCATGTGCTGCACGAATGCAAAGTCGGCTTTGCTGGACGGCGCCAGCTTACCGTAATGACTAAAGCGGTCGTCCGTCATAAACAGCGGACTGGCACTCCAGTTGGCCGAAAAGGGAGGATTTGCCACCACCGCCTCAAAACGCTTGTCGAGGTGCTGCGGATGCTCCAGGGTATCTTCCTGGCGTATATCGAACTTGGTAAAATGCACATCGTGAAGAATCATGTTCATGCGGCAAAGGTTGTAGGTGGTCCGGTTCAGCTCCTGACCACAGAACTCGTTCACGTCTTGCACTTCCCTGGCTACACGCAACAACAGCGAACCACTGCCGCAGGTTGGGTCGTAAACAGATTTCAGTCGGCTCTTACCGGTGGTTACTATCTTTGCTAAAATTTTACTGACTTCCTGAGGTGTGTAAAACTCGCCGGCCTTCTTCCCCGCCCCGCTGGCAAACTGTCCGATAAGGTATTCATAAGCATCGCCCAGCACATCCAGCTCCGTATCTTCCAAATGAAAATCAATCTTGTCCAGGTACACCAGAACTTTTACAATCAGCTCGTTCTTAGCCGATTCCGTTCTACCCAGCTTGGTACTGGTAAGATCCATATCTTCAAACAGATTATCAAAATCGTCTTCGCTTGCCGTACCCATGGTACTCTGCTCGATGTTGGTAAGAATACGCTTCAGATCTTCCAGTATGAAATTATCGGCACCTTCGGTATCTCCGTTTCCCCGTTTGGCCATCTGGCTGAACAGTTCCGTTGGCTTAAGAAAATACCCCAGCTTTTCCAATGCTTCGTCCCGGATTGCCTCCAAATACTCCTGTCCGGACTCCGTATGCTCGTCCACATCCACATACTTAATACCATCAGGCACAAGTATTTCGTCCGCATATCGGTTCATCTTTTCGGAAAGATATTTATAGAAAATAAAGCCAAGGATATAATCGCGGAATTCATCCGCATTCATTTTCCCGCGTAAGGTGTTGGCAATGTTCCAAAGCTGCTGTTCAAGCTGCCTTTTATGATCTTCAGACATGGTATTTTGTTAAACTGTTAGATTATAATCGTTTACTATTTTGTAAACAAATATACGCAATTAAAATAACACTACCTACACAAAAGCCAAATAATATATTAATTAAATCGATTCCATGTTTCCTACCCGAAGATATTCAGGGACTTCCTGCATAAAGTGTTAGGACTTCCTGAATTAAATGTTAGGACTTTGTACTCGAAATGTTAGGACTTTTTGCGCAAAATGTTAGGACTTTTTTCTCAAAATGTACCTGCAAATTTTGTCTTTAACAGAACAGTTTCACACCTGGATTCCGGTCTGTTTCCCTGCTTTTGAAGCATGATTTTGCATTCTTATTAGATTTTTTCTAGATGAAATGGTTGTTCAAACAATGCATTCTGTGATTGAAAACCACAATTTTAAGCTAAAACTCGACAAATAGTATGTTAGATAACATGTATTTCCGATATTACTAGTTAAATCAACAACGAATTTTTGCCTAAAATCGGCTTTTTTGACCTCTTAAAGGCTAACAACATGGTGATTAACCAGCTATAGAATACCCAAAACCCGTTGGCGTTTCGGCTTTTGCTTTTGTAGATATCTTATTATACCTTTGCCGCGATGATATTCTTCAAGCTAAAACTTGTTGAATCACGCAGCGAAATACGCGACAGATCTCCTCCGCTTGCGGATGCGGTTTAACCAAAGCCCGGCCGGTGGCAAAACAAATCCGGAAAGACAATTGCGATTGTCTGAAGCATTTATCAGTAATGGAAAGTCTTTGAATTCCGGTTTTTTTTAAAAGAGTATTTGAATATGCATAATATATTTAAGAAGAAGGGGACATTCTTGGGGACATTTTTCCGCTGAAACCCGCTTCAATCCAAGAAAACATGGGGACATCCTTGGGGACATCTAATTAAAACATTATTAACCACCTTAAAAATCGATACGATGAATAATTTTTTTTGCCTTGGAAACCTTACTGAAAAGCGAATAACACAACATACCCCGTGTGATTCAGCGCTGCAGATTTTACAGCCTTTTTTTGCAACAGATAAATCTTATTGCTTGTTTTATTAGTGTGGCATTTGCCGCAACTAATAAATAAATATATGAGAGTCAGCACACTATTACTTTTCGGATGCTTGATTTGCTCTTCAATCCCGCCTTTGCGCGCTCAGCAGGAAGAGAAAATCAAATTGGATGGTGGAATGCCTAACCGCATTTCAATGAACGTAACGGTTGCTTCAACGAACAAACGAAGCATCAATGACGCAAAGAAAGGCATACTTAACGTGATCAAAATCGATATGACCGAAGAGGGCTGCCGGGTTTTATTTCCGGATACGGAATTCAAAATCAACATGGAGAAACTTACAATTGCTGCTACACCAGCCGAACCATCGACACGGGTGCAAGCCGGTTTACAACAAGCCGGAAGCGCTTTGGCTCAGGGAGCACAACTTGTGGGTGGAGCTTTGCCGGGTGGTTCAATTATCTCGGCGGCAGTCAGCAGTGTAAGCAGCTTGTCCGGAAGCGGTGGTGGTGCAGCGGCAGCCTCGTATGCGGCAACCGGCAGACAACAGTTTGAGCCCGGATTGGTATATCCGGTTAAGGACGACGACTGCGATGCCGTGCTGGATTTGCCGGATGGAAATTATACGCTGGATCTGGTTCTTGCAAAAGCAAGCAGTGGATTGAAAGATACATTGAAAACACAGGTTAAGATTCACTTTACAAAAACCGGGAATGTATTAAAGACTAAGCACGATACAGCGAAGAACAGCATTGGAAATATTCGTTAAGCTATAAAAAGTTATCCGCCCTGCCTTAATACATAGGCAGGGCGGTGGGTTAGCATGCAACTAATCTATCTTTGTAAGGGTTATTCTACAACTTCACCTTTTTCATTCAACAGCACTGTAACCTCTTTCTGATCGGCTGTTACAATGATAACCTTATATGTCTTTTTCTCGGTTTGTGTTACAAAAGCCTTTTTGATAACCGACTCGGCGTAAGTTTTGCGAATGCTTTCTACTACCGGAGCAGGAAGATCTTTCACTTCTATCACCACAAATTCATCTTGAGTTACCACTTCCTGCGGATTGATTGTTTTTTCTACCGGGTTGATTGCCTGGGTAGCGAACGAAACACTGGTTGCGATCGCCATGATCATAATTACTCTTTTCATCTCTTTTTAGTTTTAATGATTAATACTAAATCAACTTCTACATTAAAGTAATATGAAAAGACCGTGCCAAGACATCTGGCAATACATTTCAAATACAAACAAAATACTATTTATCAATGATTTAAATCAATAAATCACAAATTATTCCATCTTTGATAATGTGTGGAAATGCTGTAGAACATGTGGTTTAATTCTACAGAAAACGGGGAAATGTAGCTGATAAAACCATCTATATCATTATTTAAATACATGTATATAAATAATTAGGATTATAGCTGATTTTGGTTCGTAAATAGTTTTTAACTTCGTTTAATTTGTGTATCTTTGGGTAACCTTAAACATACAGAATTATGTTTGCCTCGATTGTCCGATTTTCTGTAAAGAAAAAACTTTTTGTGGGTCTTACCACTCTTTTCCTGCTTATTGGCGGAGTATATGCTATGCTCACCCTGCCTATCGATGCCGTACCAGACATCACCAATAATCAAGTGCAGATTGTAACCGTTTCACCCTCATTGGCTCCTCAGGAGGTGGAACAGCTCATCACCTTCCCTATCGAAGTTGCCATGAGTAACATCATGAACGTTGTGGAGATTCGTTCGGTCTCTCGTTTCGGCCTATCTCTGGTTACGGTAGTGTTTAAAGACCATGTAAAGACATTGGATGCCAGGCAGCTCATAAACGAACAGATACAAGCTGTATCAGGCGAAATCCCACCCGAACTGGGTGTTCCCCAACTCATGCCTATCACAACGGGACTGGGTGAAATTTACCAATACACTCTCGAGGTGGATCCTAAATTCAAAGACAAGTACAATACTATGGAGTTGCGTACCATTCAGGACTGGATTGTTAAAAGACAACTGTCCGGTATCCCGGGGATTGTAGAGATTAACAGTTTTGGCGGCTATGTAAAACAATACGAAGTAGCGGTAGATCCGTCGGCACTTTTCTCGCTTAATATCACAATCGGAGATGTGTACGAGGCACTTGTAAAGAACAATCAGAACACAGGGGGCAGCTATATCGAAAAAGATAAAAAAGCGTATTATATACGGGCGGAGGGGATGATTGCCCGGCCATCCGATATCGAACAAGTAGTAATTACGAACCGGAATGGGATTCCGGTGCATATAAGTGATGTTGGCCTGGTACGGCTTGGGGCACCCAAACGATTTGGGGCGATGACGAAGGATGGGAAAGGCGAATGTGTAGGCGGTATCGCCATGATGCTGAAAGGTGCGAATGCCAACGTGGTGACCCGCGAGCTGGAAAGCCGGGTGGAAAAACTGCAAAAGATATTACCCGAGGGTGTATCAATCCAACCTTATCTGAACAGATCTAATTTAGTTAACCGAAACATCTCCACCGTTGTATTTAATTTGATCGAGGGTGCTATTATCGTTTTTCTGGTTCTTATTGTCTTTTTAGGGAATGTTCGTGCCGGAATGATCGTGGCATCTGTTATTCCCCTATCCATGTTGTTTGGCTTCATTCTGATGCGGTTGTTTAATGTGTCGGCAAACCTGATGAGTCTGGGGGCGATCGACTTTGGGATTGTGGTGGATGGTTCCATCGTAATTGTAGAGGGTATTTTGGCTCACATGTATGGAAAAAGTATGGTTGGCAGGAATCTGTCGCAGGAGATGATGGATCGTGAAATCGAAACAGGTGCCGGCCAGGTAGTTCGCTCTGCCACATTTGCCGTTGGCATCATCCTGATTGTGTACTTTCCCATTCTCACTTTGCAGGGCATAGAGGGTAAGTATTTTATACCTATGGCCAAAACACTGGTATTCTGTATTCTGGGGGCGTTGATATTGTCGCTTACGTATGTACCTATGATGGCTTCGCTTTTTCTAAAAAAAGAGCTTAAGCCAACGCGTACCATGGCGGATCGTTTCTTCGACTGGTTGAATGTGTATTACCAAAAGACCTTGAACTGGTGTATGCATCATAAAACGGTTTTTATCACAACTGCCTTGGCTGCCATGGTTGGCAGTCTGATTTTATTTACCCGTTTGGGGGCCGAGTTTATTCCAACGATGGATGAAGGCGATTTTGCCATGCAGATGACTTTACCGGCGGGAAGTTCGCTTAGTCAAAGTATTGCGATCAGCGACCAGGCCGAAAAAATCCTGATGGATAAGTTTCCTGAAATTGTACACGTAGTGGCTAAAATAGGAACGGCCGAAGTGCCTACAGATCCCATGGCGGTGGAAGATGCCGATATTATGATTGTGATGAAGCCTTTTAAGGAATGGACCAGTGCCTCAAGCAGAGCGGAGATGGTTCAAAAGATGAAGGACGCTCTGGCGCCTGTTACCGGTGCCGAATTCAATTTCAGTCAGCCTATCCAGCTACGGTTCAATGAATTAATGACGGGGGCCAAAGCCGACATAGCCATTAAATTGTATGGAGAAGATATGGAAGAGTTATATGCAAGGGCAAAAGAGGCAGCCACCTATGTAGAAAAAGTTCCCGGAGCTGCCGATGTGCTGGTTGAACAGGCAATGGGTCTGCCGCAGTTGCTTATTTCGTACGACCGCAGCAAGATTGCCCGGTACGGTATGAATATCCAAGAATTGAATACATTGATACGTACTGCATACGCCGGCGAGATTGCCGGTGTGGTGTTCGAGAATGAAAGACGGTTTGACCTGGTGCTCCGGCTGGATAAGGAAAAGGTGTCCGACCTTAACCTGGACAAGTTATTTGTGCGTACGGCAGAGGGTGTTCAGATTCCCGTAAGCGAAATTGCCCGGATAGAACTGGTAAACGGTCCCCTGCAGATTAATCGCGATGCCACCAAACGCAGAATTGTGATTGGCGTAAACGTACGGGAAGGAGACATACAACAGGTGGTTGCAAATATACAATCCACCCTGGATAAGAACATTAAATTGAAACCCGGTTATTATTTTGAATACGGCGGTCAGTTTGAAAATCTTCAGAATGCCATAAAAACACTGCTGATCGTTATTCCGGTAGCATTGATGCTTATATTGCTGCTTCTGTTTTTCTCTTTCAAAAGTATTGTTTATTCTTTACTCGTATTCAGCACCGTTCCGCTTTCACTGATCGGTGGTATTGTCGCTTTATGGTTAAGGGGGTTGCCTTTCAGTATTTCTGCCGGTGTTGGTTTTATTGCTCTTTTTGGTGTGGCTGTGCTGAATGGTATTTTAATGATAAATCATTTCAATGCCTTCAGGCATTCATCGCAATATACGAAAACAACCAACCGGATTATAACCGAAGGTTGTCCGCACCTGCTACGTCCGGTATTTCTTACCGGATTGGTTGCTTCGCTTGGTTTTGTGCCCATGGCCATTGCAACCAGTGCCGGCGCCGAAGTGCAACGGCCTCTGGCAACGGTAGTGATTGGGGGATTGCTTGTTTCAACCGCACTCACGTTGCTTATCATTCCTGTATTTTACAGAATTGTAAATAGTACGGCTACCTTGAAAAGGACAAAATTTAAGAAATTCCTGTTCTTCTCTTTATTGCTTTTTGCTGCTTTACCTCTGCAGGCGCAGAAAGAGATAATGCTTAGCGATGCCATCACGATGGGAAAAATGAATCATCCCCGTCTTAAAATGGCAGTTGCCGAGACAGAAAAGTATCGTAGTGCACGCAACGAAGCTTGGGAGTTGGCACCCACTTCGTTTACATATTCGTGGGGACAGCTAAACGGCGAGACACGGAAAGACCGGCAGATGGAATTTACACAGGAAATAGGCTCACTGCTGACTCCCTTTTACAGAAATGCATTGGTAAATAAGCAAGTTACTTCCGGCAGGTATTCTAGGGAAGTTGTAGAAAAAGAGGTGGTTGCAGAAATAAAACGTGCCTGGTGTTATTATCTGTTTGCCCGCGAGCAGCAGGAGCTATACAAACAACAGGCCGAAATGGCCGGGCGTCTGCAACGGGCCGGAGAAATCCGTTACGAACAAGGGGATATCACATTGCTGGAAAAAAGCATGTGCAATACGATGGCTGCAGAGATGCGGAACAAATTGTTTCAGGCTAACGAAGAGCTTCGGATGGCTGCTATACGTTTAAAATGGGCTTGTTATACCGACGAAGACATAGTACCTGCCGATAAAATGCTTACGCTTCTGCCCATAGAAAAGCAGCCTGCCACGGAGAATATCCGCATTAATCTATTGCAAAGTCAGACTGAAGAGAAAAAAGCGCTGTTGCGGATTGAACAAAGCCGATTTTTCCCGGAACTATCCATCGGATATGTCCGCCAGAATATCCTGCCCCTCAAAGGACTCAATTCCTGGATGGTAGGTGTATCATTCCCTCTTTTCTTTACGGGTCAGCAGAGCCGCATCAAACAGGCCAACATCGAATATCACATCCAGCAGATCAGACAGGAATATGGAAAAAAAGAGCTTTTTAACAAACAGGAAGAGCTTAATGCCGAACTGTTGCGGCATGGAGAGAGTATCCGGTACTATACCGTTTCTGCACTGCCTGAAGCGGAGAATCTTATAAAAGCAGCATCATTGCAGTTAAAAGCCAGTGATACGGATATCACACAGTTTATTCAAAGTGTAAACAGTGCATTGTCTATTAAAAAGGGATATCTTGAAACTGTTTATCTATACAACATAGCAGTCTTGGAAAGCGAATTATATAAGTAAAAATTACAACTATGAAACATACTATTCTTTGCGTACTTGCCATACTAACAGCCTGCAATTCGTCTTCTGATACGAAGCAGGAAGCGTTGACTTCCGTTACGGCCGATTCAGCAACCGTTATTTCACCGGATTCGGCCTACAGTCAACCGTACGATTCGACTTCTATAGATGGGACTACAGCTGCTACTGCTATAAACAAAGTGTCTTTCAACGGTACGTTGATTATTCCGCCCCAGAACTTTGCTTCGGTTACGATGCTGATGGGTGGAATTATCCGCTCGACAAACCTGCTTCCCGGTAGTTACGTAAAGAAGGGAACGTTGCTTGCCACACTCGACAACCTCGATTTTATATCCTTGCAGCAAACCTTTCTGGAAAGTCAGGCGCAGACCGAATATCTGAAATCGGAATACAACCGGCAGTTAGTTCTTTCCAAAGAGGAGGTCGCTTCTGTAAAGAAACTGGAACAAAGCAAAGCCGATTATCTATCAATGAAAAGCAAAATGGAAGCAGCAGCCGCCCAATTGTCGTTGTTAGGAATCTCAACCCAGTCGCTGTTGAAAAATGGCATCATGCCTGCTCTGGAAATAAAAGCTCCGGTAAATGGGTACATCGGAAATGTTAAGGTTAATGTGGGCAAATACCTGAATGAAGGAGACATACTATGTGAAATTATAAACAAACAAGAAACACTTCTACGACTCACCACGTACGAAAAAGACCTGAAAGATATCCGTCTGGGTGCAAAAGTCTGGTTTAGAGTAAACGGAATGGGTACCAAAACTTTCGAAGCCAAACTTATTTCTATCGGACAAGAGGTAGATGAAACAAGCCGTTCGCTGGAAGTTTTTGCCAAAGTTATAAGCGAAGATGTAAATTTCCGTCCCGGTATGTATGTTACGGCACAGATTGAAAAAGATGAAATGTGAAAAATGCGTTTCAAAACCTTAATAATAGTTGCGTGTAATAAACATTTTTTCATACCTTTGACCCCTTAATTTTAGCATATAAATTATTAATTAACAGAATTAGATTCGATGAAAAAATTCTTTACCATCGCAGCAATCTTATTGGTGGCCTTGGGTGCTAAGGCTCAGAACGTTCAGTTGCACTATGACTTCGGAAGTGCTTTGTACGACAAACTGGACGGTAGACCAGCTACTACTACAACCGTTGAAATGTTTAAACCAGACAAATGGGGTAGTACGTTTTTCTTTTTGGATTTCGATTATAACAACAAAGGTGTTCAAAGTGCCTATTGGGAAATTGCACGCGAACTGAAGTTTTGGGAAGGTCCTCTTGCCGCTCATATCGAGTACAACGGTGGCCGCGGTCAGTATCCTTATTCAAACGCTTACCTGGCCGGTATCGCTTATAATTACAACAACGGCGATTTTACAAAAGGTTTTGGATTACAGGCAATGTATAAATATATCCAAAAGTCATATAAACCTAACAATTTCCAGGTTACTGGTACATGGTATATTCATTTTGCTAAAGGTGCCGGTACATTTACAGGGTTTGCCGACTTATGGAGAGAGAACACAAACATCATCTTCCTTTCAGAGCCTCAGATTTGGCTTAACTTTAACAAGTTGAAAGGTGTAGATCCGGCGTTTAACCTCAGTGTTGGTTCGGAGGTTGAAATCAGTAACAACTTTGTTTGGAACAAGTTAGGCGAAAACAATAAGTTCTATATGATTCCTACGTTGGCTCTAAAATGGTCATTTAATTAATTATGGAAACCTCATTCTTTCATAAACTGGTTGGGTTTAATCCTAAAACCATGAAGGTACGTACCGAGATACTTGCGGGCGTTACCACGTTTCTTACCATGAGCTATATTCTGGCTGTAAACCCGGATATTCTGAGTGCCACCGGAATGGACAAAGGTGCTGTTTTTACGGCTACTGCCCTTGCTTCGGCAATAGGTACTTTGTTATTGGCTTTCCTGGCTAAATTACCTTTTGCGCAGGCGCCGGGTATGGGGCTGAATGCTTTCTTTGCCTTCACCCTGGTTTTGGGTATGGGATATAGCTGGCAGACTGCTTTGGCTGCTGTTTTGGCTGAAGGTATTATCTTTATCATTATTACCTTGTTGAATATTCGCGAAAAGGTGGTTAACTGTATTCCACTCAACTTGCGCTATGCCATGTCTGTGGGTATCGGTATGTTTATTGCCTTTATCGGATTGAAAAACTCGGGTATTATTGTAGACAATCCTGCTACTTTGGTTGCTTTAGGCTCATTCACCAATGTTTCTTTAGTTGCTGTTATCGGGATTATCCTTTCGGGAGTCTTGATGGCTAAAGGCGTTAAGGGTGCTTTGTTTTATACAATCCTGATCTGTACTGCCATTGGTATTCCGATGGGGGTTACAACCTTGCCTGAAAACTTCTCGCCTATTTCAGCTCCTCCTTCTATGGAACCCACATTCATGCATTTCGACTTTAAGTCGTTGCTGAGTCTGGATATGTTCTTCATTGTAATGCTGCTTGTGTTTATCGACTTGTTTAATACAATCGGTACGTTGGTTGGTGCAATGGCGAAGACTGAAATGATGGATGAAAAAGGAAACGTTCCCCGCATGAAAGAAGCTTTGCTTGCCGACGCAATCGGTACTACTGTTGGTGCTGTTTGCGGTACCTCTACAGTGACTACTTACGTTGAAAGTGCTGCAGGTATTGCCGAGGGTGGACGTTCGGGGATGACTTCTGTTGTTACAGGCGGACTATTTATCATTGCCTTATTGTTTGCCCCCATATTCCTGTTGGTTCCAAGTGCAGCTACTACCGGAGCTTTGGTGATGGTTGGTGTATTCATGATGGATTCGATCCGTAAGATTGAATTTGATGATGTTACCGAAACATTACCTGTATTTGCAACAATTCTCTTTATGGTACTCAGTTATTCAATTGCCGAAGGTATGGCATTGGGTATGATGAGCTACGCCATATTGAAATTACTTACCGGCAGATATAAAGAAGTGTCAGTTACTTTATATATTCTTACTGCACTCTTAATACTTCGCTACATCTATTATTAAAATATTGTATCTTTGCCCTCATGAAAGTATGTATTGCGGAAAAGCCCAGTGTGGCGCGCGAAATAGCAGAAGTTCTGGGGGCAAAGAACAAAATGAAAGGCTATATAGAGGGTAACGGATATCAGGTTACCTGGACATTCGGCCATCTTTGTACCCTTAAAGAACCTCACGAATATACGCCCGAATGGAAGCGCTGGTCACTCAGCTCCTTACCTATGATTCCTCCCAGATTCGGGATCAAACTTATAGATTCTCCCTCGTATGTAGAGCAGTTTCAGGTAATAGAGAAACTGATGCAAAATGCCGAAATGGTGATTAACTGCGGTGATGCCGGACAGGAAGGTGAACTTATACAACGTTGGGTGATGCAAAAAGCCGGTGTTACTTGTCCGGTTTACCGTTTGTGGATCTCATCACTTACTGAAGAAGCGATTCGCGAAGGATTTCAAAAACTTAAAGAACAGGAATCTTTTAATAAATTGTACGAAGCCGGACTGTCGCGAGCAATTGGCGATTGGTTGTTGGGTATGAATGCAACGCGCTTGTACACGCTGAAGTACGGACAAAACCGTCAGGTACTTTCCATAGGTCGTGTGCAGACCCCTACCCTGGCTTTGATAGTAAACAGGCAAAATGAAATTGCCAACTTCACTCCCGAGCCCTATTGGGAACTGAAGACCGTGTACAGAAACACTACCTTTTCGTCTACCAAAGGAAAATTTACTGATAAAGCCGAGGGCGAAAACTTCCTTACCGTGGTTAAGGAGGAGGATTTTGAGGTGACGGATACTTCGGAGAAAAAGGGTAAAGAATATCCCCCGCGTCTGTTCGACCTTACCTCTTTGCAGGTTGAGTGTAATAAGAAATTTGCTTTTTCGGCTGAAGACACACTTAAATTGATACAGTCTCTTTACGAAAAGAAGGTGACTACCTATCCACGTGTGGATACAACCTTCCTGAGCGACGATATATATCCCAAAGTACCCAATACGTTAAAGGGTATGACCGATTACGCCGAACTTACCGCCCCGTTATTGGGTAAGAAATTACCTAAAAGCAAGAAAGTTTTCGATGACACCAAGGTTACCGATCACCATGCTATCATTCCCACAGGGGTGCGTCCTAATAATCTTTCGGAAAACGAGCGAAAGGTATACGACCTGGTAGCCCGACGCTTCATAGCAGCTTTTTATCCGGATTGCCAGATTTCTACCACAACCGTACTGGGAAAAGTGGGGAAAGTGGAATTTAAGGTTACAGGAAAGCAGATTCTGGAACCGGGATGGCGTGTGGTGTTTGGTGCCGAACAAAAGGATCCGGATGCCGAACCGAGTGAGGAAGAGGGTATCTTGCCCGAGTTTATTAAAGGCGAAAGAGGTCCCCACGAACCTATTCTGGGCGAAAAGTGGACGCAGGCACCCAAGCCTTATACCGAGGCTACTTTATTACGTGCCATGGAGACTGCGGGTAAGCTTGTGGATAACGACGAACTTCGGGATGCTTTAAAAGAAAATGGGATTGGTCGCCCGTCTACCCGCGCAGCAATCATAGAAACATTGTTCAAGCGTAACTACGTGCGTAAGGAAAAGAAAAACCTGATTGCCACTCCTACCGGTATGGAACTAATCGGCACCATTCAGGAAGAACTGCTCAAAAGTGCCGAGCTTACCGGATTGTGGGAAAAGAAATTAAGGCAGATTGAAAAGGGAACCTACGAAGCCCGTACCTTTCTGGAAGAGTTAAAACAGCTGGTGTACCAGATTGTATCGAATGTTTTTTCGGATACGAGTGCACGCACCATTACCATACAGGAAGCGGTGGAAGAAAAGTCGGCTGCCGAAAAAGGGAAAAAGAAGACAAAGTCTAAGCCCAAAGAGAAACCAATTAAAGAAGAAACAGCTCCTGCTGAAACCAAACCAATATGCCCGATGTGCCGTAAAGGATCGATATTGAGAGGGAAAACAGCCTATGGTTGCTCCGAATATAAAAACGGATGTAGTTTCCGGTTGGATTACGCAACTTACGGTGAAGGTCTGTCTGATGCCCAACTGATTGAAATACTGAATAAACGTTGATTACATAAAAAGACATAAAAAGGGGAAGAGTTTACAAGTTGTAGCTCCTCCCCTTTTACAGTTACACAAAACAGTTACTTAATTTCTATCAACTGTACGGATTGTTCTTTTTCGTTGTATACCTTTTTAGGAATTGTAATTGTAAGAACTCCCTCTTCTACTTTTGCTTCTATTTTATCTTTCTCAATTTCATCAGGCAAAATCAGATTCTGCTGAAATTTAGAATAATTGAATTCACGGCGTAAGTAACGACCGTTCTTTTTTTCCTCGTTCCGTTCGTCCTTTTTCTCCATCGTTATGTTCAACTGATTGTCTTGATCCAAACGAATGGTAAGGTCTTCTTTCTTTAATCCCGGAGCTGCTACTTCAACCTTGAATTCGTTGTCAGTTTCAAATACATTGATAGCCGGAGTAGTTGTATTTACTCGCTCCATCCATTGATTTTCAAAGAAATCGTTGAAAATACTTGGTAACCAATTCTGTGATCTTCTAACAGGCATCATAATTAAATCCTCCAATATTAAATTGTCCAACATTCTGTTTGTTTTGATTGCGGGTTGCATAAACAACTCGTTTCACCATCAAAAATACAAACCGTGTGCCAGAGCAAACGGCTGTATTTTTGACACGTTAGAACTGTAAATACTGTCCGCATTTCTGACAAATTTACAACATTCAAAACACTCATTATCTTTTATTTAACTATTTTAATGGAGCAATGGTGAGCATATACTTTGTTCGGTTTTAAAGAATCAGTGCCCCACTCCATTCGTCCAGACGATCGGGCAAGGTGTAAATAAAATCAATTCGCTGATCGGCTGTTTTGGGAGCAAAAAGATATATCTGAAGGTCGGCACATTTATCCTGCAAATCTTTGGATATGGGATAATATGAGGCCAATACCGCCTGTGAAATGTCTCCGCCATATGTTTCCCTCACTGCATCGATTTTGTAGATGTCGTTCTGACTTACGTAGCCCGATTTACATTCGATAAACATTAGTTTGAGTTCGTTGTTTAGCAGTACGTCCACTTCATTCTTGGTTCTTGTATCTTGTTTATTGGATTGAAAAAGTACGCTTTGCCATACTTCGCGTGGGGACGATTGTTTATTACTCCAGATACGTACCTGATTGGCCACCAGTGTTTCCCACCAGCGACCTTCAAAATAAAGATGACAGGCATTGGTATGCGGCAATCTTAATAACGGTTGGTTCTCTTTGTAAATAAATAGTGATCCGTCCCGCTGTTTGTATCTCAATCCGTCTTGAAAGAGTTTAGATGCCGGCAGGTTAATCAGGTCGCGACGACAAAAGATACCAAAAAACTTCTGCAATCTAGCGTGCTCTTTAGGATGTTGCTCGATAAAGTTTTTGATGGATGCCGAAGCGTCGATATCTGCTTCGGCCAAATCTTTGGCATTATGATATTCGGCCAGGTGATTGCCGCTGAGTGAAACAATTTCATGGTTTTCGAGCGTGGTATGCATCAACTCTTTTTCGAGTGTGTCCAGATGAACAATTTCTCTGTTCGGCGTAAGATAGAAGGCTTTTGCCTGATATTTACGCACGATATAGATAGCACCCAGTGTCATCAGCTTCGTCCCTTCAGATAGATTATAGGCGAAAAAGCCTTCATTCTCTTTCTGGATCTGTTCACAAACCTGTGCAACCGTACGCGCATCATAGGGTTGTACATGATAGATTTTATGTTGAATGGATGAAGGTAACAAGGGCAAAATGCGATCGGGCAATTGGTTGGTTTCTTCCGTGCATACAAAGTGAACCATATCTGGTCCAAACTCCTTTATCCCGTGGTAAACCGACAGAATTTCTTTTCCTAGGATGACTATCTGGTGATTCATAATTTATTCAGGTTTATTATAGATTGTAATTGTACAGAATCTCAGCTAAAAAGATGTGACCAGTCTTCAAACTCCTTTGGCGTATAGGTTTTAAATCCAAGGGAGGCCGCTGTTTCGCAGTTGGGAACTGCATCGTCTATCAAGAGAGTTTCTGCAGGAAGTATTCCGGCATCCTTAACAACGTGATTAAATATATCCGGATAGGGTTTAAGCATACCAAGCTGGTACGACAGGTAACAGGTGTGAAAATAATCGGAAGGTATATGTCCATTCCACGAGAAGCGGTTACGGCATATCCAATCCCAGTGTATTGCGTTGGTATTACTTAATAACATAACATTGTATTTTTTTCGCAACTCAAGCAATAGCTCCAATCGTGCGGGCGGCATATGATCCAGCATAGAGATCCACGCATCGTCTATTTGCTGATCGGAAAGGGGTTGACTACTAAGCTTGCGGATCCCATCACGAAACTGGTCGGGCGTAATACTTCCCTCCTCTATCTTCATAAAAAGTCCTTCCTGCAGGTAGGTGGTGGTAATAAGACTCCGAATGTCACTTACTCCAATATTTTCGAACGAAGCGATGCAACGGGGGCGGTCCAGATCTATCAGCACTCCGCCCATATCTATCAGTAGATTCTTTATATTTTTCATAGGATGCAAACTTACAAAAAAACAGCAACTTTCTATGTCTTGCGGCTGTTTATCAAATAAACATATAAATTAGAGAAAGATGAATATAGGTTTTGAAAAAGGAACTGTTCTCAATCTGGAACAGATGATTGATTATGCCGAAGGTGGTGTGGTTAGCAAACAAGTGATTAAAACAGATTCCGGAAACCTCACTCTCTTTTCGTTTGATGAGGGTCAGGGATTAACAGAGCATACTTCGCCCTACAATGCTGTAGTTCAGGTTCTGGACGGTCAAGCCGAGATTTCAATTAACCGGCAACCTCACATTCTAAAAGCCGGACAGACCATCATTATGCCGGCCAATGTACCACACGCTCTACATGCTATCAAACGGTTCAAAATGTTACTTTCCATGGTTAAAGGATAATTAAAACGCTGATTCCGGATTATTCCGGAATCAGATCGTTTTCTTTTTTATTGGCATATCCGGTAAGTGCAAGCGACAAAGCTCCGTCGCCTGTAACGTTGCATGCTGTGCCGAAACTATCCTGAAGTGCAAATATAGTAAGCAACAAGGCTGTACCGGCTTCGTCGAATCCTAACACCGAAAGGACAATACCTAAAGAAGCCATGACTGTACCTCCCGGTACTCCGGGTGCTGCAATGGCAAATATCCCCAGCAAGAACACAAAAGTAATCATTGTTGCAAGAGGCGGTATTACTCCATATAACACTTGCGAAACTGTCATCACAAAAAAGACCTCCGTAATTACCGATCCGCAAAGATGTACATTGGCAAACAACGGGATTGAAAAATCGGTCACATCTTTGCGAAGCACATCACTTTTACCTGCACACTGAAGGGCAACGCCCAATGTTGCAGCAGATGACATAGTGCCTACTGCCGTAAGATAGGCGGGACCGTAATGCTTAAGTACCCGTAACGGATTTTTTCCTGCATAGATACCAGCCAGACCGTAAAGTACAAACAACCATATGTAATGACAGACAATGGCAATAAGTATGACCGAAACAAAAATGGGAAGCTGACTGGCAATGGAGCCTTCGTAACTCAGCACACAAAAGTTTGCAGCAATAAAGAAAGGCAGTACGGGAATAAGGACACGTGTTACAAGTAGCAAAATCATTTGCTGAAACGACTCCAGCAGATCCTGAACAACAGACGATCGAATCCACACCGCCGAAATCCCGAGCATCAATGCCAATACCAATGCGCTGATTACAGACATCACAGGGGGAATATCCAGCTGAAATAGCATGGCAGGTATTTCTTTCAGGGTTGAGCCAGCAGTATCAACGTGAAGAAAGGGAATGGCTTCGTATCCAACAAACGCGGCAAACAAACCTCCGGCAACCGATGATGTGTAGGCTAAAAGCAAAGCTATACCTAACATCCCTCCCACATTGTTCTTCAACCGGGCGATGGAGGGTGCCACAAAACCTAATATGATAAGTGGCACCATAAAGAAGATGAGTTGCCCTAGAATGTGTTTTACTGAAACCACTACATACATTGCCTGCTCATTAGCAACAGTTCCAAGCAATATACCTGCAATCACCCCGGCCAGCAGTTGAACGATTGTACTTGTAAAGAATTTTTTCATGTAACCTTATTATTTTATAGCATTATCTTACCCTGTAATCGAGCGCAGGCTTTCTGTCGCCCAACAAAGGATCGTATTTGAACTCGTTGCCTCTGCGTTTATCAAACTCCTCCTTCACCTCATCAATATAAGAGGGGTTGGTATAGAGTTCGATGGCCGAAAGTGCAAAAACCTTGGCCGAATTAATAAGCGACTTGGTGCCGATAGTTGTACCGTCTGATGCAACATTTTGCCAGCTGTGTCCGGCCGATCCCGGAATAAAGGTAGCTGTTGTAAAGCTTACAGTTGGAACATTCCAGCTTACATCACCCACATCAGAAGACCCCCCTCCCTGGGATGGCTCTTCTTCTTTGAGGGGAGCTATCCGGGCAACTTCATTCAATGCAGAGCTGTCCCGGTTTACCGTCTTCAGAATTTCCTCTGCAAATGCTCTCTCGCGTGCATCATACTTTATACCTCCTACGATTTCAAGTTTCTTTTGAACCAGTTCGGCTAATTTACGGTTCGGGAGCTTCTCGTAAAACCCGGAAATGATTTCTGAAGAAACCTTGGTCTGAGTCCCCAATGCCGCACCTTCGGCAGCCTTTTCTATCCAATTGGTCAGCTCCTTCAGAACTTCCCGCTTAGGACTGCGAATATAATAAGAAACTTTGGCAAATTCGGGAACAACGTTGGGAGCTTCTCCACCATTTGTAATCACATAATGAATACGGGACGAGGTGGGAACATGTTCACGTAAAAGGTTCACCATGTAATTGAAAGCCTCTACCCCATCCAATGCCGACCTGCCTTTATCTGGTGCTCCGGCTGCATGAGATGCCTTACCTGTAAAACTATAGTCAATCATCTGAATAGCCGTTCCGGTACCCACACTCACTCTGTTTCCTGTACCCGGATGCCAGTCCAGGATCACATCCACATTTTTAAAAAAGCCATCTCTTACCATGTAAACTTTCCCTCCTCCACCTTCTTCTGCCGGTGTACCGAATACCTTGATTGTGCCGGCATGCTTATGTTCGGATAGCCATTGCTTTATAGCAACGGCGCCGGCAACCGAACCTACGCCAAACACATTATGTCCGCATCCATGCCCGTTACCTCCCTCAACCAACGGTTTGCGGTAAGGAACTGTGTCTTGCGACAATCCGGGGAGCGCATCGAATTCGGCCAGAATACCTATTACCGGCTCACCGCTACCATAAGTTGCCACAAAAGCAGTAGGCATTCCTGCCACTCCAGTTTCAATATCAAAACCATTTTCCACCAGATGCTTCTGTAGCAATGAGGAGCTGAAAGTTTCTAAAAAGCCTAATTCGGGATTAGCCCATATCTGCTTTTGTAATGCGTCGTATTGCTGGAAAGAATTATCCAGGTAGCTGATCGCTACATTATTAAGCGATGGTTGTTTATTTTTCTTCGATGCGGCATATGCTGGCCATACCAGCAACAAAGCCGTTATAATAGCTATATATTGTTTCATTATCCAATTTTATTATTTGTGACTGAGTATCTGGTCTACCTTTTTTACTAATCCATTGTATTCTTCTTCATTGAACAAACGTGTAAGGTAGACTATCTTTCCTGCTTTATCGACCAGCACATTGCGTGTTATTCCCGCTTTTGGCTGGGCATACAGAGAAAAGATTTTTCCGCCGGGATCAAGTCCCAAAGGATACGTAATTCCGGTCTGCTTTGCAAAATTGATTACTGTTTCGAGCGGTTCGTCGCGATCGATCCCGATAAATACAAAATGAGGATTGTCTTTATATTTTTGCCAGATATCTTTTTCAAGGTGAGGCATCTCCTTACGGCAAACCCCACACCAGCTAGCTGTAAACTGCAATAATACCACCTTACCCTTCAATTCCTTTGGAGTAATTTTACGCCCGTCGGTCAGCGTAATTGTAAATACAGGAGCTTTATCGCCAACTTTAACAATATATCCTGTGCTATCTTTATGCACGGCAGGGGTCGTTTCTTTTGATGAAAGCTGACTGTACAATGGTGTAGTTAATAAGACCAGAAAGGCAACTATAAGAAATTTTTCTTTTTGTTTAAATAAATTATTCATATTGTTCAATGTTTATGATTAAATAATTCAAATCAGTAACCCGGGTTTTGAACCAGTGCCGGATCTGCTGCAAGATCGTTATAAGGTATAGGGAAAATCCATTTTTGCGTATCATTTACTCCCAATACGGTGCCAACTCTTCCGGTTCGGACAAGATCAAACCACCTGTGTGGCTCGAAGGCAAACTCTACCCTGCGTTCTTCTTCTATGGCCAAAAGAATCTCCTCCCTGGATGTGGATTCAAATGAGGCTACCGACGAGCGGTTACGTACAGCATTCAGGTCGGCCAATGCCCCGGCTAAATCGGGAGTTTCTTTTTTACTCCTTGCTTCGGAGCGAATAAGATATTGTTCGGCCAGACGGAACAGATAAGTAGGGTTATCATTGTTAGATCTCCAGTATAGAAGTTGTACATAGAAATCGGTTTTTGCTGGTGTTGAAACATCCTTAATCAAGGCTGATCTGGCACCTCCGATCAGCGGATCCCGCAGCCTGTTATATAAAGCTTTTGACGGAGCCAGTGTGTTACGGTACGCATCGGACGACCAAACCGAGAAGTAGCTACTTTTATCTGCGGTGCTGAATGCCAGCTCCCACACCGATTCCCTGGTATTCTTTCCTGAAAGGATAGTCTGCCAACTGACAAGGCCAAATGCCGTATTAGCAATTACTTTGGATGCGTAGGCTTCTGCCTTATCCCATTGTTCAGTATAGAGGTATACTCTTGCCTTAAAAGCATATATGGCAGGAAGAGTAACTCTGTTGATGTTGGAATTATTTCCAATTAACTGTTCTGCTTTATCGAGATCGCTTAATACCTGTTTATACACCTCCTGACGATTGCTTTGTTTCAATCCGGAAAAGTCGGTTGCATTGAGGGTTGGTTGTAAAACCAAAGGGATATTTCCCCAGGTTCTGGCCAAATCAAACTGAGCCAATGCACGTAAGGTATACGCCTCTCCCAACAATTGATTACGTTGTTGGTCTGTAAGTCCTGTTTCATTCAACAACGGTACTTTGGCAATGATATGGTTGGCTCCGTTCACCACTTTGTGGATTGCTTGCCATGAATCGTTCAGGGTACGATTATCCGCCCGGTAAGTATGAGTCACAAAGGTATTGTAGTGATTCTGGGTACCGACCCAAATCAATTCGCCACCTGCCAGATTGACGGCCGACTGAAATCCGTCTCCTCCATAATATTCGCTATGCTGTAATGCACTGTAAACGCCCAGCAAAGCTGTTTCGGCCGACTTAGCATCTACAATCGAAATATTATCGGCAATATACTGAGGCGAATCCGGTTCCAGGAAATAACTTTCGCACGAGGTAAGCAGAAGAGTTAGTGCTGCTACTCCCGTTACTATATTTCTTCTTATATTATAATTATTCATGATTTCCGTTTTTTAATAAGTAATGTTTATTCCAAACACAAAGGTTCGTGGATGAGGAGGCGTAGAAAAATCGAGGCCCTGTACTGTAGCATTAGAAAAATCCGCTGCTGCATTTACTTCCGGGTCGGCACCGGAATATCCGGTAAACGTTAACAGATTGGTTGCATTAGCATACAATTTTACACGCTGTAGTCCGGCTTTGGCAACCATAGCGCGGGGAAGTGTATAACCTAGAGATACATTACGCAATCTAATAAAGGATCCATCTTCCAAAAACCGGCTACTTTCAAAATTATGATTATAGCTACCATCAGCATTGGCAAGTGTAGTTACCCGGGGAATGTCGGTAATATCACCCGGTTTGGTCCACCTGTCCATCATGCTTTTTTGTAAAGACCATGAAACGCCTCGTGAACCTGCATGCTCCTGAAAATAGCGATTCATATTAAACACATCGTTTCCAACGGAAAAATAGAATAATATCGACAGATCAAAATTCTTATACCGGAATGAATTACGAAGCCCTCCGGTAAAATCGGGCCAGGCATCCCCTACTATCTGCCTGTCGTCTGTTGTAATTTTCCCATCCTTGGTACGGGAATCGTCGTACACCGCATTACCGGTCTGCGGATCAACATACAATTGTTTATACAACCAGAATGAATACATAGGATATCCCTCTTCCAGACGTACCCAATCGCGGTTGTATTGGGTAAATGAAACCGGGAGTTTTTCAATTTTATTGGCATTGTGAGATAAATTAATGGAGGTAGACCATTCAAAATCGGTTTTTCGGATATTTTGTGAATTTATCTCCAATTCGAACCCTTTATTACTCATTTCACCCAGATTATCAAATGTTGAGGCAAAGCCTGTCTTAGCAGGGACAGGGACACTCAATAATAAATCAGTTGTGTATTTGTTATAGTAATTAAGCTGTATATTGAGACGATTATTAATAAATGCCGATTCCAAACCGATATTCCACTGCCGGGTTGTTTCCCACTTAAGATCCGAATTAGCCAACTGGTAGGGAGAGATGCCAGGCAAATCAAGGTAGTTGCTTCCTCCTGTCCAAAGACCCAGGGAGGCAAAATCAGCTATTTCCTGATTACCTGTCCACCCGATACTAGCCTTGACCTTTAATTCCGAAACGGCAGGCAGGTTGTCTTTGATGAATGTCTCCTGTCCTATTCTCCAGGATACACCTCCGGATGGAAAGTACCCCCATTTATTACTCTTTCCAAAACGGGAAGAGGCATCTGCCCGAAAATTAAAATCGGCACTGTACTTATCGGCGTAGCTATAGTTTGCTCCACCAAAATATGAAATTAAGCCCGACGGAATTTTGCCCGAAGTAGATCCGGCAGTAACAGCTGCCGATGAGATAGTAGTAAATTCTATCCCGGGGAAATTTGTCCCCGTAATGCTGGCACGTTCCACCACATTGCGTTGTAATGTATTACCTAAGAATAATGAGATGAAATTCTTTTCGCCAATAGATGTGTAATAGTTTATCAGCTGCTCGGCAATCCACAATTTATTGGTTGTATTTACATCGGTAGCGTTGCCGTTGGTAGATTTCCCTTCATTCATTTTTGCATTGTAATAGACAAATTCATGATACGTACTGTTATCGATGCTCCATGATGTTTTAAAGGAAAGATTGTTCAATAACTGCCACTTCAGAAACGTGTTTACAATAAGATGAGAGCCATTTGCATGATGGTTACTGTTTTCGAGCAACAAATAGGGATTGTTAAAACGTTCGGCACTGTTGTATGTACCATCTGAATTTAATATGGGGGTTAATGTGGGTGTATGGAGACCTGTGTTAAGGATTCCTCCGGTATCACCGGTTCGGCAGATTTCCCGAAGTGTCTCTGTGTATGAAGTGCTGAATCCGAATTTTAGCTGCTTCGACAGATCGTGGTCCAGATTGAGTCTAAAACCGTAACGCTGGAAGTCCTGTAATTTAATAATAGACTCCTGATCTGTATATTCTCCTGACACATAAAATCGGGTCTGTTCGTTTCCTCCCGACAAAGAAAGGTTATACGTTTGTTGCAATCCGGTACGGAACAATAATCCAAGGCGGTCGTACGTTCCCTGCTCTTCTGGTGTGCCTTGTCCCGGAACTCCGTTTACAACCTCACTTACAGGACGATAAGGCCGGCTCTCATACGATTTTCCATCATTTATATGTGCTTCATTTAATATAAGGGCATGTTCGGGACCTGTCGTAAGATCCCACAATTTATCGTAATGAGAAAAACCGAATTCAGAATTAAACTGAACTGTGGTTTTATTACCTGAAGCTCCGCGTTTGGTTGTAATTATAATAACTCCATTGGCTCCTCTTGCTCCATATATGGCTGTGGCATTGGCGTCTTTTAGTACCTCCACACTTTCAATATCCGCAGGATTGAGGTCGGCGAGCGGATTGGTTGTCTGTCCGCCGCTACGAATTCCCTGAAGCGTTTTGTTATTCACAAATACTCCGTCTACTATATACAACGGTTCGTTACCTGCATTAATGGAAGTTGTTCCACGCAATCTTACTAACATGGCAGATCCGGGTACGCCGTTAGTGGAAGATACCAGTAAACCACTGGCCTGCCCCTGTAGCTTTTCGCCAAAGCTACTGCCTGATACATCTTTAAGATCTTCCGATTTTACCTCACTTATTGCACTGGTTCGTGCATTCTTCTTTGTTTGAGTATACCCGGTAACTACAATTTCGTCTAAACCGAGCGCATCTTCTTCCAATATTATCTGAAGTGGATCTGATGAAGTGTTTTTGAGTTCTCTTATTAAGGGTTTGTAACCGATATATTTAATCAGTAGAGTTATTTTAGTTCTGGAAGGAATATCGGTTATGGTAAAATTACCATCCATATCGGTTGTCGAACCTATAGAAGTTCCTTGTACTTGAATGGTACTACCTATCAAGGGCTCGCCAGTTTTATTTCGGACGTTACCTTTCAGGAATACACCTGCTGGTTTTTCATCTGCGCTGACGTGCGACAGAAGTGGATTTATAATAAATAAAAGGATTGTTATTTTGTATATTAACTGGTTCATATTGGTATAATAATTTACGATTTATAACCTTATTAATGCGATGTTTCTTACTATTTTCATTTAAAGCGGAGTGCTGGGTTTTACACATGCTATGCATACACATAGACATATTCATCATGCTACAACACATTGTCGTGCACATGGAAGTTTTTACTTGTTTCATAATCTTTGTTTTTTTATTTAAAAATTAAACATAATTCACGATGCAAATCTATGAGCTATCAAATCCATACAAAATAACATGCTGCAGGTATACGCATACCATGTTTATGGTATATGCGCAAGAATATGATTGTAATTGCAGCTAGATTTTCAAATTTAATTACCTTTGTTCCTTCTAGGAAAGAATTGGTAACACATATTAAGTCGTTGCCTGAATCTTAAAACAAATAGGTAGTTAGAAGAATGGAAGATTTTAGTTTTGAAGCCCGGGTATTAAATACCCCTTACGAAAAAGCAGATGTATATCATTCGCTTTCTATGCCTGTATATAATACAGCTGCATACGAATTCGATTCGGCTGAAGATATGGAAGCTGCTTTCTGCGGCCGTACAACCGATCATGCATATTCTAGGATCACAAATCCTACAGTACAATATTTTGAAGACCGAATCCGGATGGTTACCGGGGCCATGGGGGTGACCGCTCTTAATTCCGGAATGGCGGCTATTAGCAACACATTGATGGCAATAGCATATTCTGGATCTAATATAGTTACTTCCAGACACTTATTTGGAAATACGTATTCATTTTTTGTCAACACATTGGGTGCTTTTGGTGTGGAAACACGTTTCTGCGACTTAACCAATCCTGCTGAAGTAAGGAAACATGTTGATCAAAATACGTGTGCGATCTTTCTCGAAGTGATTACAAATCCTCAATTGGAGGTTGCCGACCTTAAAGCTCTGAGTACAATAGGTAAAGAGGCTGGTGTTCCGCTGATAGCTGATACCACGGTGGTTCCTTTCAATATCTTTAAAGCGGCAACTTTTGGTGTGGATATAGAAATAGTATCCAGCACTAAATACATTTCGGGTGGAGCAACAAGTACAGGTGGATTAATTTTGGATTACGGTACATTCGACTGGTCTAATTCTGTACGCCTTAAGGATGTATCAACACTGGTTGGTTCACAAAAGGCTTTTACCTTTAAAATGCGTAAAGAGATCCACCGTAACCTGGGTGCCTACATGACTCCTCAGGTGGCTTATATGCAAACGCTTGGATTCGAAACGATGTCTATCCGGTTTGAGCGACAGGCCACTACTTGTCTGGAACTTGCAAAGGAACTGCAGAAGTTGGACAACATCGAATCGGTAAACTATACGGGATTACCAGGTAATCCATACTACGAAATCAGTACTTCCCAGTTTGGTCCGCTTCCGGGGGCTATGCTTACCTTTAATTTAGCTTCAAGGGAAGCTTGTTTTGCATTCATGAATAAGTTAAAGCTTATCAGGCGAGCTACCAATTTATTTGACAACAAAACACTGGCAATTCATCCGGCCAGTACTATTTACGGTACCTTTACCGAACAGCAGCGTGTTGCCATGGATGTAGATTCGAGAACCATACGTTTGTCGGTAGGACTGGAAACGGTAAACGACTTACTAACAGATATTAAGCAGGCATTACCTTAAATAAATAGTAAACATATGTCGAAGCCTTTTATCCTTGCTGATAATCAAGACATCACCAAAGCGGGTATTCTTTTTCTTTTGGAAAGAATGCCAGGTACTGTTCAATCGGTAGAAGCCGACACAAAAAAAGAGCTTATACGAGAGCTCACCGCTTTCCCTAAGGCGGTGGTGATCCTTGATTACACCCTTTTTGATATAGCCGGAGCCGATGAGCTGATTATTCTAAGCGAACGCTTCAAAGAGGCTGAGTGGATCCTATTTTCGGACGAGCTTAGTGAAGAATTTATGCGTCGCATCGTTTTCAGCTCCGATAAATTCAGCGTGGTAATGAAAGACTGTGACAAAGAAGAAATTGAAGCAGCTTTGCAATATGCGGTAGATTCGGAACGTTTTATTTGTCACCGGATTACCAATTTGTTGTTAAGCAAAAAAGTGATGGCTGAGAAGCAAGATAGTATTCTCACTTCTACAGAACAAGAAATTCTTAAACTGATTGCATTGGGAAGGACAACAAAAGAGATTGCCTCCGAGCGTTTTTCCAGCACGCATACCATAATCACTCATCGAAAAAATATATTTCGTAAACTGGCTGTAAACAATGTGCACGAAGCTACAAAATACGCCCTTCGTGCCGGAATTGTTGATTCTGCAGAATACTATATTTAATAAGAATCCAACCGGATATCCCCTATCGCGGTTGAATTCTTATTAATCACATAAACTATCTCTACAATCTGCAATTATTAAGATTCTATACATTGATAAAATCTCTAATCCACATTAAATAAATCCAATAAATTCTATTCATAATTTAAAAACTTATTGATAAATTGGCAAGTAATTATTCATAAAATAATTAGCGTCCAATGGTTCAAATAATTCGACTAGTAAGTCCATCTTTGTATTGATTACTTTTACGATAATAAATTTTAAGCAAATGAACGGGACAATTTTAAATGGTGTAAATAAGTTACACGACGAAATGATAGAATGGATGGGGCATCTCCATCAATGTCCGGAGTTGGCTCTTCAGGAAATTAAAACAGCCAATTTTATTGCAGAGAAGTTAAAATATTGGGGATATGATGTTGTTGAAGGTATAGGTAAAACTGGAATTGTAGCATCAATGACTGTTGACAAAGGCAATAAGGCAATAGGATTACGTGCCGACTTTGATGCATTGCCTATTCATGAAGTTAACAATTTGCCCTACAAAAGCAAAGTTGAAGGGGTTTCGCACCTTTGTGGACACGACGGGCATAGTACTATGTTGCTTGGTGCTGCTAAATACTTAGCTGAAACCAAGAACTTCAATGGTACTGTGCGGCTTATTTTTCAACCAGGAGAAGAAACGATGGAAGGTAGTCCGGCTATGATTGCCGATGGCTTATTCGATCGTTTTCCGGTCGATGCTGTTTACGGGATGCACAATATGCCCGGTTTACCATTTGGCAAATTTCATTTTTGTGAAAACGAAATGATGGCTGCGGTGGACAACTGGGAAATCGAACTAACAGGAAAAGGTAGTCACGGATCAATGCCCGAATTAAGTATAGATCCGGTTGTTTGTGGATCATCGCTGGTTATGGCTTTACAGACAATTGTGTCTCGTAATGTATCTCCTTGGCAAAATTCGGTAGTTTCTGTTGGTGCTTTTATTGCAGGTAATGCCGGAAATGTAGTTCCCCAAACAGCTTTATTACGATTAAGTATCCGAAATATGGAGCCAAAGCTTCGGGAAATGGTGTTAAACAAGATACGTTCCATTACCAAATCTCAAGCTGAAGCGTTTGGATGTAATTTTGAAATACGCGAAGGAATTCCCGGTGCAGTACTTATAAACACTCCTGAAAATACACAGTGGGCGGCCTCAGTTGCCCGAAATATATTTGGCGACGATCAGGTTGTTTATCCGGCTCACCCCTACATGGGAAGCGAAGACTTTGCTTTTATGTTGCAAAAGAAAAATGGGACTTATTGCATGCTGGGTAATGGAGATAGCTTTATGGTTCATCATCCTCAATATGTATTCAATCAAGATATTTTGCCCATTGGTGCTGCTTATTGGGCTGCATTGACTGAGGAATATCTTAAGTAATTAATTTCCAACCCCCTGCTTCTTTAGGGGATTGGAAAACAACATTTCAAACTAATTGACTTTAACCTTATAAACTCCGGGTTGAACCATCTCCCATCCCAGATCATATATAATTAAAACCACATCTAAGGCCAGAGATAAATTTCCGGTAGGAAAAGAGCCTGTGAAGTATGCCCCCATACAAAGTTCTTTATTTTCAATAGTAATTTTATATTCTTTTTCCAATGCCTCCAATACATCAATAAGCGGAGTATTACTAAATACATAATTATTATTAATCCAAACAGGCTCCTGCTCTTTAATGGTTTTATCTGAACTTAAACTCATTCCCTTGGTCAATACTTTCTTTTCTTCATTATCCAGACTTTTCACCATTACCTTACCTTCATAACAGATAACGTCAAACTTCTCTTTTTGAGAAACCACGAAGCGGGTACCTAACACCGATATTTTATGTTGCATCGTTTCGACAGTAAACTTTCCGTCTTTAGCAACTACATAATAAGCTTCTCCGGTCATGTAGATTTTCTTATTAAATTTGAAAAGGAGCTTATTATATTCTGCCATACTATTTTCATTAAGATTCACGATTGATTGATCTGGCAACACAAACGACAACTGCTCTCCATTTTTCGTCATATAACTTACATCCGAATTCTTAATAATCAAGCCACTTGCCAAGATAAAAGCAAGCAAAGCCGCGATAGAAATATATCGTTTCAATATTATCGCCCGTTTTGACAAATGAAGATGAATCTTATTATCAAATATCATTTCTTCCAACTCAAGCAATTCCTGGTCGTCTATTTTCTCATTTTGCAAAGGAATTTGTGAAAAGGCCTCCTTCAATTGCATGTCATCTTCAACTGTTGAAGAGATTTCATTTTCAGATGAAATTTCTTCAAGATATTTAATTATTAAAAGGGTTTTCATACACTAATGAATCTACGTAAAACAAACAAAAGAAATAAAATATAGGAAGCATCTTTCTTCATTTGATGTATTGCTTCTGAAAGCAAATTTGCAACAGACTGTTTATTTATTCCTAAAGCAATAGAGATTTCTTCATTGGAAAGCCCTTTAAAATATTTCAGATAAATAACCTCCCTTTGTCTGTTTGTAAGTTTACTCATCAGGGTTTCTATTTTCTTTAATTGATCGTACTCTTCCTCTTCAGTAGCATCAATAAATAAATCAAAAGAATAATCGTCTTCATGCAAGGAGATTGGCATTTCTTTTTTCAGCTCATTAATCAACCTGTTTCTTAGTCCCATACAGAGATAGGCTCTAATAGAATAAGGCTCCATTAATGTATTCCGTTTTTCATAAATTGCCACAAACAAATCTTGAATTGTATCTTTAACAAGATCGTGATTGCGTACAAATTTCATTCCATATGCATAAAGAAACTCTGCATGTTCTCTAAACAGAAATCGCCACTCCTGTTCGTCCTTATTCTTAATCTTATTCCATGAAATCTCCATCAGTATAGGTATTGGGTTCGTATTAATGGGCTAAATGTTCATACAGATATAAATTGGCCTTGTTTCCGTTACGGAGATCCTTTGGTGTTAGATTATATCGTTGCTTACAAAATTTAGTAAAATGAGCTTGTGACGAAAACTGGTATTTATCCGCCAATTCTTGAAATGGGATTGAAGTCTGTAATATATCTTGCAATACGTATTGAGACTTACGCTTTAACATCCACTGATATGCAGACTCACCGAAGTGTTTTTTAAATTCTCTGCAAAAAACGCTCAAACTACATTTTGCCAAATCAGCAAATTCCATTACACTTCTCACATTCCTATAGTTGGAGTATACAAACTCTTTAAACTCCATGTCTTGATTCTTAATTTCAGAAAAGAATGCACTGAGCTCCTGTACAGAATATGAATCTTTCATGATAAGAAACAGTCCATTCTGCTTCCATTCATTTAATTGAGCTCTATTACTATCTAATTTAGTATCACATTGAAAGTAAAAATCAAGCAAGTGTCTGACTTTTTGTTTTAATGGTAGCTTATAATTCTGTTGTTTTTCTACTAAGCTGTTTCCAGAAACTTGAATTAACCATTGGTTTACATTCTGGATGAAATTCAAAGTCATGTCACATTTAAAAAAGGTTACTGTCTCTAAAACCTCTATTCTATATTGACTGCATCGGGGTAACAATAGTATTCCATTTTTTACTCCTGAATAATTAAGATGATAATCTATAGAAAAAATTGAAGCTGTTCCCGATAAAACAAATAAAATGGCAGCACACTCACCTGTTTCTATTTTATTCTGGCTACCTTTCGGCAATCTAATAGGCGCCAAACATTCCAAATTACTAATTATATCCATATTTTTTATATTGATCAATATTTTCTTATTTATTGCCTATGACAACAAGAAACCGGATTTATACTGGTTTCCTATTAGAAAAATTCATTTTTATAAAAAATAGTCAACGATCTCAAAAGGTATTCGTTAAATAATACTCACAACTCAACAATTATAGAATATATACAATACTAATTCTAAGTTTTGAAAGCCCCCAAAAATACGTATCCAATTTGTTGGATTGCTCCTTTAATTTACTCAATTCTATGTTATTAGATTTTCTACACATATAATCCAAACCAATAGAGGCTTCAAAGTGCCAGTTTGTATTTAATTGCCATTGATATCCACAAGAAACTCCTACTCCGTAAAAATTATGATAAACATCCTTTTTTTTCCAGGGCTGAAGATTTCTGTCACTATACCTTCCAAACGGAGCAACCAGTTTGTCAACCCCTTTACTAGAATAAAAAGGATGTATACCGATAAATCCGCCGTCAAAAGCATTAAGAAACCAATAGCGTAATTCTGATTGAATATAATATGATATTAATAAATCCGGTTGAGGATTTTTTTCTGTGTTCAACGCCAGCATGAACTCAGCTGTAAAATGGTTGGAAAGTCTTCTTTCAAGGGCTAAATTGGGACTTCCCAATGTCCATAATACTAAATTGCTTTTTAATATAAAGCTCAACGAAGTATCTGATTGTAAGCAATATATATCAGTATTATTTCTAGTTAAATCAGGGAACGTGTCATTAAATGATACTGATTTAACATATAGTAAATCTATTTTTTCACGTGTTAAAAATGAAGCTGGAACTTTCTTATTAGGTACAATACTTTTTTGCTCCTTCTTTATTAAGGTTGAAGTATTCTCTTTATCTATATTTGGTAGCGGCTGCTTAATTTGCACGGGTTTTACATAAAAATAGTTCTTTCCAGCTCTTTTAATTTCTAGTTTATGAGCCAGCAATAAAAGATTAAGTGTTGTAATTGTATTTGAATCATATGAAATATCATTCAGATATACTTGATCCGTTACAATTGGATTATAATTTATAAGCACATTGCGTTTTTTTCCAACATTCACCAGAATCTCCGTCAACGAAAGTTTATTTATCATTCCAGGAGATTTCGTTTGAGCTCCCGAATAAACGGATAAACCAAACACAAATATCAAAAGAACAAAAAAGGTGTTTTTTCGCAACATTTATTTCCCGAATTTAAAATACAACTAATTATTGAATTATAATACATATATAAAACACAACCTTGATTTCCAGTGCAAAAGAAACACTTATAATCCATAAAAAGCACATAGAATGTAATATTTTAAATTTAATTCACCAAAATCAAATAATGTATAAATCTTAGACTAATTTGTATAAAAGAATAAAAATAATTAGAAATACCTTTGCATTACATTTTAATTTATGAAATTATTCAACGTTTAATGAAACTGAATTATGAAAAGAAAATTACTAATCGCTTTATTAGCAATGGCTCCAATTGGACTATTTGCTCAAAATGAAACAACAACATCTACAGAATTTAATCAACGAAAAGCATTAAAACAGTATGGCTTTTGGGATAACTGGTTTGTTCAAGGACAGATTGGTGGACAATACACTTTTAGCGAAAATCATAAAATCGCTTCGTTTACCGACAATCTAAGTCCCACTGCTGCAGTTAGTGTAGGTAAATATTTTTCACCTCAGGTAGGAGGAAGACTTCAATTAGGTGGTTGGACTTCCAGCAACTATAAAGTTGACTACACTTATAACATCAAATACCTAAATGCAAATGTGGACGCTTTGTTTAATTTATCTAACATTTTCCTTCCATATAAAGAAGACAGGGTGTTTAATTTGATCGGAATAATGGGATTGGGATATGTTCACGGATTTGAAAATTCTGACGAAAGCTGGCATGCAACCAATAGTATTTCTCCCCGAATCGGATTACAAGGTGATTTCCGGTTAAACGATGCGTGGAGTTTAAACCTCGAAGCAAATGCAAACTTACTTCGTGACGACTTTAATGGGGTATCTGGAGGAGAAAACTACGATGGTACATTAAATGTATTAGCAGGTGTAACCTATCGGTTTAAATCCAGAGGCTTCGAAACTGTTGAAGCTTCTGATCCAGCTTTAATTAAAACATTGAACGATAAAATTAACGAGCAAAGAGCTCAAATTGACGATTTAAAAGCATGTTGCGAAAAGAAACAAACAGTTGTCGAGCCTGTAGTAAGCAACACAACACCTGTAGTAAAAAACACATTAAATTCTGTGATAATTTTCGGTATCGGCAAATCAACAATTGATGAAAACCAAAAAGTAAATATTTATAACGTTGCTCAATACATGAAAGAAAATCCTGACGCAAAAGTCGTGATTTCAAGCTATGCTGACAAACAAACAGGAACTGCGCAATTCAATCAAAAATTGAGTGAAAAACGTTCTGAGTCGGTTGTGAAGGTTTTAAAAGAGCAATATGGAATTTCAGAAAATCGTGTTATAGTAAATAATAACGGAGATAAACAACAACCTTTCCCCAACAATAACGATTGGAATCGTGTATCGATAATCGTTTCTGAATAAGGGATTGCTAATTTCAACAAATCAAGGAGGGTGTTTCAGTATTGAGACACCCTCCTGTTATTTTAGGATAAAAACATTATTAATAAAATACTTTCTTTAAAGTTTCAATTATCTCATTCAATGTTGAAAGTACAAATCAATGAATCATATATTTTGCACTTTTTCACACTCTTAAGGATATAAATCTATTTAATAACGCTATATTTGCTAAATCATTATATGCTTAGCCTACAATTAATACCTAAATACACAGTATGAAACGTCGTGATTTCTTAAAGACCAGTGCAGTGGCGGGTGCTGCATTATCATTGAATTTTGATGGCTTGCAGGCAGCACTGTCTTCTAATACAGTTGCTGTAGAGAAGGCTCCCGACTTAGTTGCCGTAATGGGTGGAGAACCTGCAGCAATGTTAGACAAAGCTCTTGAAGCTTTGGGCGGAATCGGCAAATTCGTAAAAAAAGGGCAAAAGGTTGTAATTAAACCGAACATAGGATGGGATCGTGCTCCTGAAATGGCAGGAAATACAAATCCTGAATTAGTAGCTGCTTTAGTAAAGCAATGTCTTGGTGCCGGAGCCCAAAAAGTAACCGTATTTGACCATACGTGCGATAACTGGCAGAAATGCTATGAAACCAGCGGAATATCTGATGCTGTTAAAAAGGCTGGAGGTATAATGATGCCTGGAAATGACGAAAAATATTACAAAGAGGTAGCAATACCCGGAGGCATTACTCTTAAGAATGCCAAAATTCACGAATCGTTAATTGATGCTGATGTATGGATAAATGTACCGGTACTTAAAAATCATGGTGGCGCCAAACTTACCTGTGCAATGAAAAATTACATGGGAATTGTTTGGGACAGACGTTATTTCCATTCAAATGATTTACAGCAATGTATTGCCGACATATGTACATGGAATAAAAAACCGGTATTGAACATTGTGGATGCATATCGAATCATGCATAAAAACGGTCCACAAGGAAAAAGCCTTTCGGATGTTGCTCAACTTAAAACATTGATTGCATCTACCAATATTGTTGCTACAGACACTGCTGCCTTGAGATTCTTCAATCAAGTTGAGAAATTAGATATCAGTGCCGTAGGACACATAGGTAAAGGTGAAGCCCTTAAACTAGGTACTTCAAACCTGGATAAATTAACGATCAAACGTATTAAGATATAATGAAACAAACTAGCTTATTAAAGAGGTTGCGAGTTATTCTCGCAATCCTCTTTTTTGTACCTATCATTTTGTATTTTGTTGATCTTGCAAATCTACTACCAGATAGTTTGCATGGCCTTTTGCATTTACAGATAGTACCAGCAATCCTTGCAGGCATACTGTGGATAATTATTGCTCAGCTATTGCTTGTTCTGGTTTTTGGGAGGCTTTATTGTTCTGTTATTTGCCCTGCAGGTGTTTTGCAGGATATTATTAACCGGATTTATTGTATCGGTAAAAAGAAAAAGAATGGAAAACGCAGGTTCAGGTATAAAAAACCTATGAACTTGCTTCGTTACGGATTACTTGCTATAACGACCTTATTGGCTGTATTCGGATCTATCGAATTATTATTATTGCTTGACCCTTACAGTAACTTCGGCAGGGTTGCTGCAAATCTATTCAGACCGTTGGTTATATGGGTTAACAACCTGATATCCGATGTATTGATGAAGTTCGACAATTATACGCTGTACCATGTAACAATTGAAACGATTACTACACCTTCCTTAATTGCCGGTGCGGTAGTACTATTACTTTTTATTGGTATGGTTGCCTGGAGAGGTCGTTTATTTTGCAATACGCTTTGCCCTGTTGGATCTTTATTAGGACTCATTTCCCGCTATTCACTGCTGAATATCAATTTTGATAAAAACGCATGTATTCAATGTGGAAAATGCGAGAAATCATGCAAAGCCGAGGCAATTGATATGGCAAGTATGCAGGTGGACAACTCCCGGTGTGTAGATTGTTTTAATTGCATATCATCATGTTCGAAAAATGCGCTTCATTACAGCATAAATCCTTTATTTAAAAATAAAGAAATCAATAAGGATACTGTAAGAACGGCTAATGTATCGTCAAGCCGGCGTTCATTCTTGTCTACTGGCATCACCGTTGCTTCCACAGTTCCTTTAGCAGCTGCATTTGCCGAACAGGTGAACGGACAAAAAAGACATAGAAAAAGAGCTCATGGAGAAGGAAATGAAGCCAACTGGTCGCCTGTAACTCCTCCCGGATCCATCAGTCTGGAACGATTTAAGGATACATGTACCGGCTGTCATTTATGTGTAGTGCAATGCCCTACTCATATTTTAAAACCAGCCGGACTGGAATACGGATTCGATTACCTTTTAAAACCACACCTTTCGTACAACAGCAGCTATTGCAATTACGAATGTACGGTTTGTTCTGATGTTTGTCCGAACCACGCAATCAAACCACTAACAGTTGAACAAAAGATAACAACGCAGGTTGGTATTGCGCATTTCATTAAACATCGGTGTATTGTCGAGATTGATGGAACAGATTGCGGTGCTTGTTCGGAACACTGTCCCACTCAGGCAGTAAAAATGGTTCCCTATAAGGGAGATTTAAGAATTCCGCATGTTGAGCCGGAAATCTGTATCGGGTGCGGTGGTTGCGAATCGATTTGCCCGGCTCGTCCGGCAAGAGCCATCATCATCAAAGCAAACGAAGTGCATCTTCTTGCTGAAAAGCCAAAAGAAGAAGAAATCAAAGAGGTAGTCGTTGACGAATTCGGTTTTTAGGCTTTCTTCTTTTGCTCCTTATGAAGGAAAGAAGTAACTTTGCGTAAAATTTTACCGAATGAAATTCGAACTTCAATACAAAGATACAAAAACAAATGCAAGGGCGGGCTTAATTACTACCGATCACGGGGTAATTGAGACGCCCATTTTTATGCCTGTTGGAACCCAGGGCTCTGTTAAGGCAGTTCATATGACCGAACTGAAGGAAGATATCAAAGCTCAGATTATTTTGGGTAATACTTATCACCTTTACCTGCGACCGGGTATCGAAATACTGAAACAAGCCGGAGGTTTACATAAGTTTAATAGCTGGAATGGACCTATTCTGACAGACAGTGGAGGTTTTCAGGTGTTTTCATTAGCGGAAAACCGCAAATTGCATGAAGAAGGAGCCGAATTCCGTTCCCACATTGATGGTTCTAAACATCTATTTACTCCAGAGAAAGTAATGGATATAGAAAGAACCATTGGAGCCGATATCATTATGGCATTTGATGAATGTTGTCCCGGTGACGCCGATTATAACTATGCCAAAGAATCACTGGGACTTACAGAGCGTTGGTTAGATCGTTGCTTTAACCGCTTCAACAGCACTGATCCCATGTATGGATATAACCAAAGCCTTTTTCCGATTGTACAAGGTTGTGTTTATCCTGATTTGCGGATACGTGCTGCAGAAAACGTAGCATCAAAGGGCGCCGATGGAAATGCAATCGGAGGATTGGCTGTAGGTGAACCTACAGAAAAAATGTACGAAATGATTGAAGTCGTTAATGATATCCTTCCTAAAGACAAGCCACGCTATCTGATGGGAGTTGGAACACCTGTAAATTTGTTGGAAGCCATAGAAAGGGGCGTTGATATGTTTGACTGTATCATGCCAACTAGAAACGGACGTAATGGGCAGCTTTTCACCAAATACGGAACAATGAATATGCGTAATCAGAAATGGGAAAACGACTTCTCACCTCTTGATACAGAAGGCACATCGTACGTAGACTCGCTTTACAGCAAGGCTTATGTACGACATCTTTTCAAAACAAATGAATTGCTCGGCCTGCAGATAGCTTCAATACATAACCTGGCATTCTATTTATGGTTGGTGGGTGAAGCTCGTAAGCACATTATCGCCGGCGATTTCTCAATATGGAAAAGTGGTATGGTTACTCAACTTTCAAACAGATTATAATCCATGAAATTCAAATTGAAACGGATCGACAAATACATTATCAAGCAGTTCCTGGGAACCTATGTGTTTGCCATAATGTTGATCATTTCCATTTCGGTAGTGTTCGATATTAATGAGAAAATTGACAGGTTTCTGCAGCCTAACGTTCCGTTGAAAGACATCATTCTGGACTACTACCTGAATTTTATTCCTTATTTCGCCAATCTGTTCAGTCCCCTGTTTACCTTTATCGCCGTAATCTTTTTTACGTCGAAGTTGGCAGACAATTCCGAAATAATTGCAATGTTGGCCAGTGGAATGAGCTTCAGGCGGCTTATGATGCCCTATGCTGTTTCGGCAGCAATCATTGCAATACTAACATTTGTATTAAATAGTTTTATCATACCTCCGGCAAATAGTACGCGTATCGATTTCCAGAACAAATACATAAAGAATAAGCAAATGTTATATGCAAAGAACGTACAGCTTGAAGTTGAACCCGGAGTTTTTGCCTATTTCGATCGTTATGAGGCCCGTTCCAATATGGGGTATCGTTTTTCGTTGGAACATTTTAAGGATAAAAAATTAATTTCCCGTCTTACTGCCAACTCAATCAAGTATGATTCTCTGTATCAATGGACAGTTATTGATTACATGATACGCGATTTTGAAGGGATGCGTGAAACCATACAAAGCGGCAGTCGCAAAGATACCACCCTTACTATTGTACCTTCGGATTTTCTTATATCGGTTAACGATTGCGAAACGATGACAACTCCAGAGCTGGAAGTCTACATCAACCGGCAAAAGAAAAGAGGTATTGGCAACATACAGACATTCCAAATTGAATATCACAAACGTTTTGCCACAGTGATGGCCGCATTTATTCTTACAACGATCGGAGCATCTCTTTCGTCGCGCAAAATTAAAGGGGGAATGGGCCTTAACATCGGGATTGGGCTTGCGCTAAGTTTTTCTTACATCCTGTTTATGACTGTAACATCCACCTTCGCTATAAACGGCTATGTTAGTCCGTTTGTTGCTGCGTGGATTCCAAATATTATTTATACGATGATTGCCGTTTTCCTATACAGGAGGGCTCCCAGATAATATACGAATGAAAATATAAAAAAAGGAGGGTGAATCAATATTGATTCACCCTCTTTGCATACTCATTGTAGATTAATTTTTTCTTAATTCTTCAGGGAGATTTTTTGGAGAAACATTCACTGCGACTATTACTCCTTTGTCGTCAATTAAAAAGTTTCTAAACCCTCTTTTCAAGTCATACTTCTTGTACAACTCTGATTCAGCACCCTGTTCGTCACGAAATTGATTTTCCTGATTCAACCCATCTGCTCTAACTGTTTCTGAAAAAACAGAAGGACTCATGTCGTAAGAGATTGAAATCATTTCAATTTCTGAGGAATTCAACTTGTTAACCTCATTCCACAACTGAATGTTTCGCGCCCTGGATTCCGCATCATACGCAGCCCAAAAATTTAACAGCGTGTATTTGCCGGAATGATTCTGGAAACGTACCTCACGGCCGTTATCCACGGACTCTATTCTCGGAGCAAGATTTCCCGGAGTGTTACCTTCGGACAGACTCGCTTTTTTTGTAGAAGCAGACATACTTAGTATACCTGCAAATACAAGGAGAACATAAGCTCTAACCTTCATAATGTAATTTTTACGTTAAACTTAATCGATTTGCAACATAACTTTCAAGCAAACAATTCCTTCATTTCCGAAGGCTGCATATCATTTAATCACAAAACCGACTCCTGATTTTCAGGAAAGTAAAACGGTCCTATCTTTCTCTAAAGTATAGTTTCTGTCGTTTTACGGCGGCAAATATAGGTGCAAATTAGTTTACAGTCCAAATCTTTAACCAATTTTCTACACAAAAGCAACTATTTTTATATGTTATATAGAACAAAGCACCCCTAAAACAGGTGTTATTTAACATACAAACAACACTAAATAGTTTAAGTCCATTAATAAAACGAATAGTAAAATTGATTACAGATTGGTCAGATAAGGTATAATATACTAAAAAAACTCTTCGTGTTCATACACATGCTTCGACTCGGTTAAATGTGATCCATCGCAATAGGGTAAGTTTTTTGAATGGCCACATCTGCATATGGCACACATATCTCTTACAACAACCATTCCATCAGGAGTTATTACCTTAACCGGTCCATGTATTACAACCGGTCCTTTTTCAATTATCTTTACTTCAACTATAGTTTGATTTCTTTCATTATCGCCCATAGGATTCTGGTTGAATTTAAATCAACCTACAGTTATAACATAGAGAGAGTTTGATATGTTTACGCTTTTTTTGTCATAATCTGTAACACGAGCTTGTCGGTAGCTTCCATACCTATCGACCCAATAGCCGTTAAGTTGGCAATAGACTTGTCTACATCGTCGTCAATAATCCCTTCTGAAGAGGTAACCACCTTATTTTCTATTGCCATAAGGGCCGAAAGCATAGCCGTAGAAACACCACTGGATACTTTCATGGCACAACTTGGTTTAGCCCCATCACAGATCATACCTGTGATGTTCCCAATCATATTTTTTATAGCATAAGATAATTGCAATTTACTCCCTCCCATCAGGTAAGTTATTCCACAACTCGCTCCTGTTGCAGCGACTACACATCCGCATAAAGCAGATAAACGACCCAAACTCTGCTTAATATAAATAACCATCAGGTGGCTTAAAGTAAGAGCTCTGATTAGCTGTTCCTGCGAACATTTAATATCGTCGGCAAAACTTAATACAGGTAAAGTGGCCGCTATTCCCTGGTTTCCACTCCCCGAATTACTCATTACCGGAATAAAAGCACCGTCCATTCGGGCGTCACATGCCGCAGCAGTCATAGAAAGCATATGAGTAAGAGCAGAATCACCCAAATACTTTTTTCCATTTACTCCAGACACTGTTTTACAAACAGTATGTCCATAGCTTCCATTAATTGATGAAATGGCAGCACGACGGTTAAGTTCGGCCGATTCAAGCATAAATTCAAGGTCGTGAACAGGAGTTTGGGTTGCAAACTCGAATACTTTGGAGAAAGTCAATGCAACTTCGTCTTCCTGAAGGTTGGCATCAAGTGTATTGCTTTCTTGTTTATCAAGTTGTTTTTCGCCGTTTTTTTCAACCAAAACCACCTGTGTATGCTCTTTCTGAATAATTACTTTTGAATACTCAGCCTCGTAACGACAGATTACTTCGATATATAGCTTATCAACATTATCTTTTAAAGATATATCTATACATCGCTTCTCAATCATATTTTTTCCTTCTTCAAGACTTTGAGGAGTAATATCTCTCAATACTTCCAGTCCGTATTCGGATTTACCAATCAAAGCACCTAACGCAACAGCAATGGGCAAACCAATCATACCTGTTCCGGGAATACCAACTCCCATTGCATTCTTAAGAACGTTCGCACTAAGAAATACTTCAATTTTCTGAGGTGTTTTGGCTAAAGTTTCAGAAGCTTTAGCTACTGCGAGTGCCACGGCCATAGGCTCAGTACATCCGATGGCGGGAACTACTTCGCGTTTAATTAGTTCTATGATCTGTTTCTGTATTGTAATATCCATATGTAATTCATGCTTATTTGTGTTATGCAAAGGTATCTAATATTTCTTTCAGCTCCATATAAATAGTATCAATTTGTATAATCAGGCAGTCTGTAATACTTTTGTAATATTTATTTCATTACGCCGAAACAAAATAAGAGTTCTTTTGCATAAAATAATTATTTTTGTAATAAACTATTTAACATATTGAATTATGGCAACTACCCGTATTCTTGTTGTAGATGATGAAGAAGATTTGTGCGAAATATTAAAATTTAATCTCGAAATTGAGGGTTACGATGTTGATACCGCATTTAGCGCCGAAGATGCCCTGAAATTAGATATAAGCTCCTATAATTTATTACTTCTGGATGTAATGATGGGAGAAATATCCGGATTCAAGCTGGCAAACATGCTTCGGAAAAATGAAAAGACAGCCAAAATGCCCATCATATTTCTAACGGCCAAAGATACGGAAAATGATCTTCTTACCGGTTTTAATCTGGGTGCCGACGATTACATCTCCAAACCTTTTTCAATCCGTCAGGTTGTTGCCCGTGTTAAGGCCGTATTAAGACGTACAGCATCCAAACCTCTTGAACAAGAACCCGAGTTATTAGCCTACGAGACTCTAATTCTGGACACCAAGCGCATTAAAGCTTCCGTGAACGGAGAAGAGGTTCCGTTAACAAAAAAAGAATTCGAAATTTTAAAGCTGTTGCTCGAAAATAAAGGAAATGTATTTTCAAGAGAAGAGATTTTATCGCGCATCTGGAAAGACGAAGTATATGTTCTTGATCGCACGATTGATGTAAATATTACCCGGCTACGAAAAAAAATAGGAGTCTACGGTAAAAACATAGTTACCAGACTTGGTTTTGGTTATTGTTTTGAATATTAAAGTAACGAAGATGGTTCAAATTGAAAAAACAACCGATAACAGAATTCCATTTAGCCAGCGTCTGTTTTGGTCGGTCTTCTCCATGTTTCTTGGATTTACATTTTGCTTCCTGTTATTTCAGTTTCAGCGAGAAAAAGAATTTTCGCAGGATAAGCTTAACAAAGTCCTCGAAAATTACAATTATCAAATTTACCAACGCACCCATCATTCGGCCAATATTGATTCTACATTAGCTCAGTTTCTGACTGAAATTCCGCAAAAAGAGCTTAGAATTACGATTATTGATCCTACAGGATTGGTTGTATTCGACAATATCCATCCGGAAGAATTAAATAATCACAACAACCGAAGCGAAGTTAAAAGTGCAAGAATAAACAATAAAGGATTTGCAATCCGCAAGTCTACTACAACCGGATTACGCTATTTCTATTCGGCCAGCTTGATAGATAACTATATCTATCGTTCGGCGTTACCTTATGATACGTATGTAAAAAGTGAGCTATCGATCGACAAGGATTTTATATACTTTATGATTCTGATGACTACCATCTTCTTTATCGTCCTTTCCCGGTTTACTTTTAGTATCGGACGTACGATTTCCAAGCTGCGGAATTTTGCCCATGTGATGGAAAAAGACAGGGTCGTGGAGACTGCCTACACATTTTCCAATGATGAATTAGGTGATATTTCGCAGAATATAGTCACGCTTTATCATAAACAGCAAATAGCAAAAGATGCATTGTCGATGGAAAGAGAAAAGCTGATCAAACATTTTCAGTATTCGAAAGAGGGTTTTGCCATGTTCTCTGGCGAAGGCAAGGAAACCTTATCCAATATTCTTTTCAATCAATATATAAATGTAATATCCGACAAACAGATCAAAAATGCGGAAGAAGCTATTTCCATCCCGGAAATGGAACCGATAAGAAGTTTTCTGAAACGTAGCATGGTTGATCCGAATCGTAAAAGAAAAGTGCTTAGAGAATCGCTTACTGTCGATAAAAACGGAAAGATTTTTCTCATTGAATGTATTTTATTTCTGGATAACAGCTACGAATTGTCAATAAGCGACATTTCGCGCCAGGAAGAAGAGAGCCGGATGAAACGTCAGCTTACCCAGAATGTAGCGCACGAACTTAAAACACCTGTAAGCAGTATTCAGGGATACCTCGAGACCATTATTGCCAATCCTAATCTGGCTCCTGAGAAACGACAGTTTTTTATAGAACGTTGCTATTCGCAAAGCACCCGGCTGACAGGATTACTAAGGGATATTTCCGTTCTGAATCGCCTGGATGAAGCGTCTGACATGTTTGACCTTAGTGAAATCAGTATCGAAAGATTACTTGGCGAAATACAAAAGGAGTGTTCAAAAGAATTAGCCGAAAAGAGAATTGAATCCAATATTATTCTTCCGGGCAATCCCGTAATTTACGGAAATTACTCCTTGTTATATTCAATCTTCCGGAATCTGTACGACAATGCCATCGCATATGCCGGCGAAGGGATAACTATTACAGTTAATTGTTACAAAGAAGATCCGAAGTATTACTATTTCAGTTTTGCCGATAATGGTATAGGAATCAGTGAAGAACATATAAATCGCATATTTGAGCGGTTTTACAGAGTAGATAAAGGTAGAAGCCGAAAGGTAGGCGGAACAGGACTTGGCTTGTCTATCGTTAAGAATGGTGTTAACTTTCACAAAGGACAAATCCTTGCTAAAAATCGCCCCGAGGGAGGATTAGAGTTTTTGTTTACCCTAAAGAAGCGAGTGTAAACGAAGAATAGTTTTTTTCATTACGAAGATCTAATCGTTGGACCATGGTTGAAATATCGTTGAACCATGGTCCAACGATTAGCTTATATAAGTAAAAAAAATAGATTATGGCAGGAATCTGCCTAAGTTCTTAATAGTACAATTGTTATTAATTACTACAAAATTGTTTTGAAGTAATTTATAGTTTCTCTCAGTCCCTCTTCCAGGTTTACTTTTGGCTCCCACCCTCCCAGTTTTTCTTTAGCCAGAGTAATATCAGGCTTACGTTGTTTTGGATCGTCACCCGGTAAAGGCCTGAAAACAATTTTAGATTTGGTGCCTGTCATCTCAATAACCTTTTGGGCCAACTCAAGCATAGAGAATTCTCCCGGATTACCGATATTAACCGGACCCGTAAAATCATCGTCCGTTTGCATCATACGTACCATCCCTTCAATCAGGTCGTCTACATACTGAAAACTACGGGTCTGCGTGCCATCGCCATAAATTGTAATGTCATTGCCTTGTAATGCCTGCACTATAAAATTAGATACAACACGCCCATCATTGGCACTCATATACGGGCCATAAGTATTAAATATCCGGATTATCTTTATACGGACATCATTCTGCCGGTGGTAATCCATGAAAAGAGTTTCGGCACATCGCTTTCCTTCGTCGTAACAGGAACGGGGCCCGATCGGATTTACATTTCCCCAATAACTTTCGGTCTGCGGATGCACAATTGGATCTCCGTATACTTCGCTTGTTGAAGCCTGTAATATTTTAGCTTTTTTTCGTTTTGCCAGTCCAAGCATATTAATAGCTCCCATAACAGAAGTCTTGACTGTCTGAATGGGATCCTCCTGATAATACACAGGAGAAGCCGGACAAGCCAGGTTGTAGATCTCTTCAACCTCGGCCGAAAAGGGAGTGGTTATATCATGACGTACAAATTCGAAATAAGGATTCTGCTGAAGATGGAGTATGTTTTTTACAGATCCGGTAAAGAAATTATCCAGACAGATCACATAATTACCTTCCTTCAATAAACGGGCACACAAATGCGACCCAATAAAACCGGCTCCTCCGGTTACCAATATTTGCTTCATCTCATTAACTTTTTAATAATCCATACGATAGGGAATGGCCGACCTGAACTTAGCTGCATCTAAATAAGGCATTTTAGGATATATCAAATCAAGGTATCGCAAATCGGGAATACCCGGAACTACCTCTACCCTAACCTTTTCAATCCCTTTGCTTATAAAGCCCAGCAATTCGGCAGCACTATAGGAAACATCGATAATTCGGCTTTTTCGTCGCGGTCCGCGATCTGTAACACATACAATAACACTTTTGAGATTACTTAAATTTGTAACGCGAAGAAAGGTTCCGAAAGGATGGGTACGATGAGCTGCAACTAACTCCTCTGCATCATGAATCCGTCCGCTGGACGAAACTTTTCCATGAAACCGTTTGTGATAATAGGATGCAAGCCCCTCTTCTTGTGCGTGTAAACCATCCAGACTAAACCAGACAAGAATCGATAAAGAAAGAAATCGCATTAGATTAGCCATAAATCAGCTTGTTATTGTACGCAAATGTAATTTTATTTTCTTAAAAACAACCAATCATATCTCATTTCTTTCAATATAAAAGCCAATATATTGATAAAACAGTGTATTTTTGTATTTTATAATAAGTAAAATAAAAAGTTGAACAAAATGTTTAAGAACAAGACCCTTTGGATTATTATTGCCGTTGTTTTAGTGCTTTTCTTTTGGGTAAGAGGAGTCTATAACTCAATGGTCACTCAGGATGAAAGTGTAAAAACAGCCTGGAGCCAAGTAGAGAATCAGTATCAGCGAAGATTAGACCTGATTCCGAATCTGGTAAATACAGTAAAAGGATATGCATCTCACGAACGGGCCACGCTTGAAGGCGTAATAAACGCACGTGCAAATGCAACGAAAACAACTATCGACCCTACCAACCTTAACGAAGAAACTATGAAACAGTTTCAGGCTGCTCAAGGCGAACTTAGCAGTGCTTTATCCCGTTTAATGGTTGTGGTTGAACGTTATCCTGATTTGAAGGCTAACCAGAATTTTATGGAATTGCAAGCACAGCTGGAAGGTACGGAAAACAGAATTTCGGTAGAACGTAAGCGCTTTAATGAAGTTGCACAAAATTACAATACCAATATCCGTAGTTTCCCCACTAATATTCTGGCCGGCATGTTTGGATTTCAGCCAAAAGCTTACTTCGCAGCCGAATCAGGTGCAGAAAAAGCTCCAACCGTTGAATTTTAATGTATAAACTATGCTTTTAAATAAGATTAAATTCACAAGCAGACGGGTTGCCGGTCTGCTTGTGTTATTTTTGGCAATCAATTCCTTTTATTCGTCAGTACAGGCTGCTTCGTACACCGTCGAGACAGTCCCCAATGCCCATTTAAGCGACCGGAGCAACAGAGTTAGCAATCCGGATGGTATCATCTTGCCGGAGGATGTTGCCACAATCAACCAAATGCTGCAGCTTGTAGAAGATTCGCTGTCCATCGAAGTTGCTGTGGTAGCTATTGAGTCGATTGGAGATAATGATGCCCGTATGTTTGCAACGGATTTATTCAAACATTGGGGTATTGGGAAAAAGGGAGAAGACAACGGACTACTCATATTGCTTGTAACAGACCCGGCACAACGCGCTGTCGTATTTGAGACTGGCTATGGCATTGAAGGAATTTTGCCTGACGCTATTTGCTACCGGTTACAGCAAAATTATATGATCCCAGATCTGAAAGCTGGTAATTTTAGTCAGGGTATGGCTAAAGGTGTTGCCGCGGTAGGAGAATATTTACTGTCGGGTGACTATCAGCGATCAACAGATTATCAACCGGAAGGCCAATCTGATGATATAGGCGTTTTGATCGGCACAATCTTTCTCTTTATGATTATGATTGTAGGAATGTCGTACTTTATGAAAAGAAGGCCTCGCCTCTGTCCTAGATGCGGGAAGAAGACTCTTGTTTATCAGGGTACACGTACTGTACAGGCGGCGACTTACCAATCATCCGGACTTGCTGAAGAAATCTACGTCTGCAAAAACTGTAATCACACTGATAAAAGAGACGTGATTCTAAGTCGGCTAACCCGCTCCAAAGGTCCGATTATCGGAGGAGGTATCGGAGGATTCGGTGGGGGTATCGGTGGCGGATTTAGCGGAGGCGGAGGTTCCTGGGGAGGTGGAAGCTCTGGTGGTGGTGGATCTATCAGCCGTTTCTAATCGCTCTGATGTAATTAAGGCTGTTTAGACTTACAATGAATACAGACGTGAGCATGAAAGAAAAAATGTTACTTTAGCAGTCTAATTGAATATCGTCCGAAAAAAGAAAAGCTCACAACATCAAATACTTACAGTCACTTCAAATCTGACCGGTTGTTATTAGTTCAAACTGGGAATGGATTCTATTTTGCATAGAAGCATTCCCAGTTTGTTTTTTTTACTCATTACTGTTCCCTCCTTTTAAAAATCAACTAATACAAGAAATAGATAAATCCAACCTTTCAAAGACTATAAAAATCATTAAGTACATCCCTTACTTTCTCGGGAGTCATCCTTACATAAACCTTTTTGCCCACAAGCACAACCGGCGAAAAGCCGCAGGCACCTACGCATCTGAGGCAATCCAGCGAGAATAATCCATCTGCCGTTGTTTCTCCAACCTTAATCTTAAGCAGATTTTTAAATTCATCCAACACCTTTTCTGCTCCTCTTACATAACAGGCTGTTCCTAAACACACTGATATGGGATATTTCCCTTTGGGTGCCATGGTGAAAAAGGAATAGAAAGTAACAACTCCGTACACCTTCGATAGAGGAATTCGAAGTTGTTCTGCAACGATCTCCTGCACCTCTTTAGGAAGATAGCCAACAAGCTCCTGTACGGCATGTAGAATATTAATCAGCTCTTTGGGATCATTATTGAACTTTCCGCAAATTGTTTTAAGTGTTTCGATAGTGGACGCCGACAAGCAGATGGCTCCATTCTCTTTGGTTGATTCGTGATATACCGGATAGACACCTACAATTTTCCTTCGGTTGGTGTAATGAGTATGTAGCAGCTTATGCGAAACAGGTCCGCAGGGAGTTCCCAGAAAGTCGGCATATAGCTTTTGCACGGAAGGGTTCTCGTGACTTTTACGCAGACTCTTCTGCTGGTCGGCATCATATAAAGCGGCTGCACGTTTCTTTATAACAGACATATCACCGTGGTGAAAAGGCTGGCCACCACCGCCTATACACCCACCCGGGCAAGCCATCACTTCCACAGCATGAAAATCGGATGTTCCGTTGAGGATACTTTCTGCAAGCTTTCGGGCATTACCTAAGCCATGAGCAATACCCAACTTTATCTGCACACCATCAAAATCTATTGTAGCCTTTTTTATCCCTTCAAATCCGCGAAGTTCCTGAAAATCTATTTTTGGAGCCGGCTTACCGGTATAGATGGAATAAGCCGTACGTACAACCGCTTCCATCACACCTCCTGTTGCACCGAATATAGTTCCCGCACCGGTAGATTCGCCTAAAGGAGAATCGAAATCGCTTTCGGGTAATGATTGGAAATCGACGTTAGTAAAACGAATAAGTCGCACCAATTCACGCGTATATAATACATAATTTACATCCGGGTCGCCTTCGTCCGACATATCCTCGCGCATACACTCGTACTTTTTGGCCAGGCATGGCATTAAAGAAACAACCACAATATCTTTACGCGGTCTATTCAGTTTTTTTGCAAAATAGTTTTTAATCACCGCCCCCATCATTTGCTGTGGACTTTTGGCTGTGGATAGGTTTTCTATAAGTTCCGGATAGTTTTGCTCTACAAAATTAACCCATCCCGGACAACAACTGGTCATCAGGGGAATCCTGGCATCAGCTTTACCTTCAATAAGATTGGTTAAACGTCCTAAAAGCTCGGTACCTTCTTCCATAATGGTAAGATCTGCCGCGAAATCGGTATCAAAAACATAATTGAAACCAATGGCCCGCAACGCAGAAACCATTTTTCCGGTCACAACCTGGTCCGATTCCATGCCGAAAGCTTTCCCCAAAGCAGTGCGTACTGCCGGAGCAGTTTGAGCAACAACGACTTTAGAAGAATCTGCCAAAACATCAAGCACCTGGTCAACACTGCTTTTACCTCCTAATGCCCCAACAGGGCAAATAGCCACACATTGTCCGCAATAAGTACAGTTGCCTAACTCTATATCTTCGCCAAAACCCGTAGAAATAATTGAATTGAAGCCTCTGTTTATGGCAGAAATAGCCCCAACAGACTGTACACTGTTACACATTGTCTCGCACCTGCGACACATGATGCATTTGTCCAGATCACGCACAATAGCCGGAGACACATCCGGCGAGAATGTAGATTTCTCACCCGGATAACGGATTTCTCTGATGCCAAGCTCAGATGCTACATTCTGTAACTCACATTGCCCATTCTTACGGCAAGTAAGACATTCGAATGGGTGGTTAGAGAGAATCAGCTCCATAATGGTACGACGGGCATTCAATACACGGGGATTGTGTGTCCGAACAACCATACCTTCGGCACAAAGCGTTTTGCAGGAAGGCATCAGTTTTTTATTACCGGCTATTTCAACCACACAGATTCTACAGCTTCCCGGACTATTTTCGTAATGCAACTCATCCAGCTTCATAAAGCATAGCGTAGGAATCTTTATACCCACACTTTTAGATGCCTCAAGAATGGTAGTCCCTTCCGGTACAATCACCTCTTTATTATCTATTGTCAATTTAATTATTCCCATAAATAGCCCTCCTAGTAAACATATATTGCACCAAAACGACATTTCTCAAGACAACTTCCGCAACGGATACATATATTCGGATCGATAATATGCGTAGCCTTCCGTTCGCCAACAATGGCATGAACAGGACAGACGTGGGCACATAAAGTGCATCCGGTACACTTTTTAGGATTGATGTAATACACCGTAAGATCACGACATTGATGAGCCGGACAACGCTGTTCTGTTACATGCGCAACATATTCGTCGTAAAAATTATCGAGAGTAGATAATACCGGATTAGGAGAAGTCTGCCCCAAACCGCAAAGTGAAGTATCTTTAATTACTTGTCCGAGGTCCCGTAATTTTCGTAGATCCTCTTCAGTTCCTTTGCCCGATGTTATTTTATTGAGGATTTCAAACAAACGTTTATTGCCAATTCTGCATGGCGAACATTTACCACAGGACTCTTCAACTGTAAATCCCAAATAAAATTGAGCCATGGCTACCATACAATCATCCTCGTCCATAACAATCATCCCTCCGGAACCCATCATCGAGCCGGCAGCCTGAAGCGTATCATATTCTATGGGCAAATCAAGATGCTTTTCCGTAAGGCATCCCCCGGAAGGTCCGCCTGTCTGAATGGCTTTAAATTTTTTCCCATTTTTAATTCCACCCCCTATTCCATAGATAATCTCACGCAAGGTAATTCCCATAGGAACTTCTATAAGTCCCACGTTATTTATTTTACCTGCCAGCGCAAATACCTTGGTACCCTTACTTTTCTCCGTGCCTATTTTGTTATACCATTCCGCACCTTTCAGAATTATGGTCGGAATATTGGCAAAAGTCTCTACATTATTAACATTGGTAGGAAATCCCAGGTATCCCTCTTCACTTGGAAAGGGTGGTTTAACAGTTGCTTCCCCCCTTTTTCCTTCCATACTATGAATCAGGGCAGTTTCTTCGCCGCATACAAAAGCACCGGCTCCATACTTAATGTCAATATCAAACGAAAAATCGGTCCCCATTATATTTTTCCCTAGCAAACCATATTCGGTAGCTTGACTGATGGCAATACGGAGCCCTTCAACCGCCATCGGATATTCGGCTCTGATGTAAACCAAGCCCTTGGCTGCACCTGTACAATAACCGTTTATTGCCATTGCTTCAATTATCGAATGAGGATCACCTTCTAAAATTGACCGGTCCATAAATGCTCCGGGATCACCTTCGTCGGCATTGCAAACAACATATTTTGGAGATTTAACCGCTTTTCTGGTAATCTGCCATTTCAATCCGGTAGGAAATCCGCCCCCTCCCCGTCCCCTGAGTCCGCTTTCAATAATCTCATGAATAACCTCCTCGGGAGTAGATTGGGTAAGAACCTTGGCTAATGCTGCATATCCATTTCTGGCAATGTATTCATCTATTGATTCAGGATTTATCATTCCGCAATTTCTTAAAGCAATCCGCATCTGGGGTTTGTAGAAACTCATTTGCTCCGGATTACGGATTACCTGATTTCTATCGGCATCTAAGTATAAAAGCCTCTCCATGTACATCTTTTTAACGAAGTGCGTATGAATCAACTCATCGGCATCTTCCGGCTTTACCTGCACATAAAAGGTATTGTCCGGTACTACTTTAACAATCGGCCCTTGTGCGCAAAATCCAAAGCAGCCAGTCAAAATTACCTGAATCTGCTCTTCCAGACCTTCTTTCCGTATAGCCGACTGTAATTTTTCTATAAGCATGTCGCTTTGAGATGCTTTGCAACCACCTCTTCCACATACTAAAAGAATACTTTTATTTTGAATTTCTTTCGGGGAAGTAAAAGCTGAATTCTCTTCGGAATATGGATCTGTTTCCCGAATACGCATCAATTTACGAAGAGATTCGTATAATTGTTGTAAATCTGCAGGTGTCTGTATTTTCTTCATAGGGAAAATAATTTAAGGTTTGCACAACAGACATATCACAAATATACACAAATTTTCTCTGATTACATCAAAACCAGAGATAAAAACAAAATGAAATTAAAAATATTTAAATCAAGTATTACAAGGATGTTTTAGCTTACAATTTTACTCTACAGCACCGCTTTGAAGCACTTTAGAATGTGGAGGCACGCTGTGTGTCAACCAGATGTTACCACCAATAACCGAACCTTCTCCAATCGTTATCCTGCCAAGGATGGAGGCATTTGAATATACAGTAACCCAATCTTCCAAAATGGGGTGTCTGGGTACATCCAAAGGTAGACCCTCGTTATCAAGAATAAAATTCTTTGCTCCAAGTGTAACCCCCTGATACAAACGGACATGGTTGCCAATAACCGCAGTTTTACCGATAACAACTCCCGTACCATGATCAATACTGAAATACTCTCCTATTTTGGCTCCCGGATGTATATCAATACCCGTATTGGAATGGGCTATTTCAGTGATAATACGAGGTATTACAGGCACCCCAAGATTTAAAAGGCAATGGGCTACCCGTTGATGAAGTATAGCCTGTATGGCCGGATAGCAAAATATTATCTCGCTCAGACTTTTTGCTGCAGGATCTCCATCCAATATCGCTTTAATATCTGTCGACAATAAATATTTAATATGTGGAATATGATTAATAAACTGTACGGCAATATTGGAAGAACGTTCTTTCGAATCGGAACATCCTTCAACTTCAAAACATAACCCATGAAAGATTTGCTCTTGCAATAAATCGTAAAGTTGTTCCAAATGAACACCCATATAATATTCCATCGAATGTTCTTTAGCCTCTTGTTCAGTACCAAAAAAACCGGGGAAAATTATCTTTTTCAATAAATGCATTATCTTTTTAAGCTCATCTACCGAAGGCGACGGCTTTTGATGCAGTGGAATATATTTATACTCCGGCAAGTTGGAGGTGGATAATTTTGTAACGTTCTTTTGAATTTCCTCCAAAATCTGACTTCTGTTCATAATTAATTATCCCAAGCGGGATCATATTTTGTCATTGAATACGAATAGTAACTCATCCCGATGTATATAGAGCCGTCAAGCAACAACATACTATGGCCTCCATCTATAGACCCTTCGAGTGTACTTTTCCACGTCCAGACTTTTTGTTTAATATTATACTCCCAAATTCTGTTGTTGGAGTCTATCACATAGAGACAGTCATTCAGAATTACTCCACTGCTTATAGTACCGGCAAGTTTTGGAATTTCAGTTTCTTCTTTCCATGTACTCATATCACCAGACGATATCCACAAAGTCTTGGTGGAAGTCAACTCGCTTGTTTGCCCCAACCCTGCAAATATAGTATCATTTTTACTTAGAACAATGCCTCCATACTGACTAATGGGGAAATTCCCTATTCGTAACCATTCGCCTCTAATGGTGTTATACCTCCAAACCTCGTTTAAAATAGAATTAGAGGTACGTCCTCCAATCACGTAACCGTAAGGCTCGGAACCATTGGATTGAACGGTTGCTTTAGCACTCCATCTGGGTGTTCCCGGGAATGAAGGCAATGCTTCCCAGTCATTTAGTAAAACATTATATTTATAAAAAACAGAGGTTGGCACACCCGGGTCAATTAATCCGCCCAATAGATAAGCTATTTTGTCGGTCGAAAAAGCAGTCATATTTTTTCTACCACCCAGAGGATAATTTTTTCTATACCTCCATATATTGGATATGGGGTCAAACTCCCAAACTAAATCGGAGTATACTTGACCGATATCCCCTCCCACAAAATAGGCCCGGCCATATACACTGAAGGCAGCTACACCGATCGGTCGTAAAGCCCCAAATTGCGCCATGTTCGTAAACACAGGTGGAGTATTAAAGCTTACCTCTTCACCGTATGATGTGCCGATACTATTAGTAGCGTATGCTCTTAAATAATATGTTTTTCCGCCATCTATTTTTTCAATATAATCGCTAAAAGCTCCTGCTCCAGGAGTAAAACTTAATACATTATCCTGTATAGTAGGTTCATTGTGTGTTGACCAACAAATCCCCCGGGCTGTAATCTCAGAATAGCCCACATTGACCACAGATCCCCCAACCTTTGCCTTTCCATCCTTAATATCTGTAACTGCCGAAGTTTTAACCGTTGGTAAGGCATTCTGTGTTGTAAATCGGATCGTATCACTATATTGTATGCCAAAATTATTAACAGCAAATGATCGCGCGTAATAGTTAGTGTTTGTCTTAAGATTCTTTATTGTAGCAGAAAATTTACCTTTTCCTGTTCCCACATATACTGTATCATTATTAATTGATCCAGATGCTGATTCCGAAAAACAAACTCCGCGCGCTGTAACTGTAGCATCACCTTCGGAAAGCACTTCTGATTCCACATCGGCCTCAAACATTTTTACCTGCAAAAGTTTCAATGGAGCAATAGAAGGCATTCCTGAAGTGGTTTCAACTGTTCTTTCTTCTCCGTATGCCGTACCTTTAGCATTAATAGCATAAGCCCTGAGATAATATGTTTTGTTGGCCGAAAGGCCTTTTATTTCCAAAGTAAACGAACCCAGTCCATTTCCGGCTGAAACCTTATTAATTGCCGATACCGGTGAAGATGTACCCCAACAAACTCCCTTCTCTGTCACTTCTGAACCATTATCTTTCAAAGCAACACCCGAAACTGTGATAGAGGTACCGGAGAAGGACTCTACCGAAGAGGTTTCCACCTCTGGTAGTTTAGCATTAATACTCTCTGCTGGCATGGAAGGATCATCCAGACACGATTGAAAAATAAATAATCCAATCAGGAATGACAAAAACAGTCTTGTATATAGTTTTGAAGTTGTATCCATATTTTTAAAATATTAATCCAATACCTGCATTTAAATCGGCAAATTCTAAATTAATCGAACTACAGCCCACACTCAAATAAAAGTTCTTACTCACTTTTACAATCGCATCTGCATCTGTTTCTATTCCCTTATAGGATCCGGCTACATTTTCACACCAAAGTTCTGTTGTTAAACTATTATTTGAATAGCTATAGGCTGTGGCATGCCATTGTAATTCTCGTTCGCCATACCCTACACCAACAGAAGCAGACAACCAAGGCAAGATCTTAACAATTACTCCCCCCGTAATTCCAAAACGGGAAATACGTTCGCGGTCAAATTTGTAATAAGCATCATCTGTATAGTTTAAAATACCAGATTCATTACAGTCTACTGTTGTTTTACCAAATGTCATATTTGATTTCAATCGTAAATATCCTCCCCACCGCTTACCAATTAGGCCGAACGTTATTCCATAGGGAGCAGATGGAGTAAAATTATAACCGATGATCAGGTTCAGTGGTGTGGGCTTTTCTTTAGGTGAAGGTAGCTGGTTTTCTAAAGCAGGTAGTTGTTCTTCAGGCTTTGACAATTCTGACAGATGTTCTTCCCAATAATTTGCCAGCTCCGGACTCTCTGGAGTACCTATACCATGCTCGTAATAAAGGATAAGCCGGGCAATTGAAGCCGTATCATTCTCCGTCGCTTTTATATTGAGACAATTCAGACATTTAGTCATTAAGCTACGCATCGGAATCCGAAACTGTTCGTTTTCGATCCAGATAGTCGTCAGCTTATCAATACTATAACTATCGCAAAACGAAACTCCTTCTTCGAACCACATTTTGGCATCTGCAAGATCATTTCTGGACAATGCCTCATTTCCTTTTTCATTATATTCAGTCAGCCTTTGAGCACTGAGGTTTAAAGGCCCAATAATTAAAAACAACAATAAAAGAAAACGACTCATAGGTTTCAAGTATTAATAGTATGTAACGCCTTTACTCACCAGTTCACATGATGAATTATATATATCAAAAAGATTGTCTTCACGCTCAAAAGCCCTACCCTTTTCAGCCTTTCCAACACTTAAATAGACACATGGTATGCGATCGACCCCTTTAGAATCAATAGCTCCGTATTTACCAGTCGATTTATTTCTAACTATCATGTAATTTCCAAAAGGCATTTTCTCTTCATATAAAGATCTCCTATTTGAAATCACACTTTGTTCTTCCATTGAATCACAGGTTATTAATAAGCGAAAGATTTCTTCTGTTAATGAAAGCTCTTTGGCCTTATTAAAATCAGTCCTCGCTCCCTGATAATCACCTTTAGCCAATTTCTTCTTTCCTATATCAAGTAGACTGTTATAATCAGTATCAGGAGTTTTTGCCGGGTCAGGTTGCACATCGGATTCTTTAACAGACGTAATATTATCCTTTAGTGACTGGTTAAGAGGTGTTACAGTTAACAAAGATGAATTGTTTTTTTGTTCTTCCGCACTATTCAATACCAATGTATCCGTATTCTTGTTATTAACCTCCGAAACGGTCAAAGGCTTTTTGTCATCAATCGGCTCTGGATTGTTACCGGAGTTTCTTGACTTTAAATTAATAAAAAATAAAACTGCGCCAACACAGAAAAAGATAATCAATGAAATCAAAATGGGTTTCAAGTAGTTTCTGCGTCGAACAGGTAAACTAACTGAATCATCTGAATTTCCTCTTTCAAGTATTGTATCGTCATCAGGATTAGAAACAGACCCTTCCTTACCTTGTAAAATAGTCTTTGTATTTTCATGAATCGGTTCCTCCAGATTAACCCTTCTGGTTAATGTATAAAGTTCCGTAGAATCGTCGGTATGAGATGCTCCATTCAATCCGCTCGAGATTTCCCTGTGCTCTCTTTCAGGGGATGGTCCCAATGCCAATATCATTTCATTTACAGACTGGAAACGATCGGCTTGAACTATAGCCATCGCCTTCATAATAGCCTCTTCTGTTCTTTCAGAAATTGAAGGATTAAGCTCAGATGGTTTTTGCAACGGTTTAGCGGCACGTAGAATTGATTCGGTAGGTATTTTACCTGTCAACAGGTTATACATAGTAGCACCCAGCGAATAGATGTCCGGACAGGGAGAGAAATTCTGAGTTCCTTCATCGTCATATTGCTCCACAGAAGCAAATCCTTTGGAAAGAGTAAGCATCGTGGTGCTTGTTTCCTGTTGAAACAAATCATATCGTTTACTAACTCCGAAATCGATCAAACGGGCATTATCATCCTTATCTATTAATATATTACTGGGCTTGATATCCAGGTGCAGTATACTTTTTTCGTGTACAAACTGGAGGGCTTGAGCAATTTGGTGTGTATAAAAAAGAACCGTATTTTCGGAAAGTCTACCCTCATTTTCAAGTAAGTACTTCAATGAATACCCCTGAATATATTCCATGGCGATGTAAGCAGTATCGTTTTCTTCGAAAACTTCAAGTACGTTAACAATATGTGGATGATGTACATCCGACAATATTTTCGCCTCTTTAATTAACTTCTCTTTAAATTTTTCAAATAAAGTTCTTCCTGTTTCCGAATGAACCTTTACAGCAAAGGTTGCTTCATCCCGATAACAGTAATCTTTAAAAAAATATTCTTTGATACAAATAGGAACTTCCGTCTTGACTTTACCCAACGATCCCTTAACCTCGGTAAACCATACTCCTTTGTATGTTATACCAAAGCCTCCTCGGCCAACGGTTTCAGTTAGCTGATATTTTCCTTTTTGAAGATAATGCCCAGTTGGTAATTCCATCAGTACGAAAGTAAAGATTCATCTTGACAAATTTACTGATTTTATATGAAAGAATAAAAAAATGAGAGTATAAAATGCTTGATAGAAACGGTTTCCTGAACATTATTGACTGGAATAATGAAAAATGAAAAGTTATCTCTGGATATATTGTTACACGCTTCAAGAACTTCTGTCTTAAGCACATCTGAAGATACATTTTTTTCAAATAAACCGGATAATGCCCTATCATCAAAACATTCCATAACTCCGTCCGAACACATAAAGAAATAATCGCCGGGAGTTACATTCGTAATCAATGTAACTTCAGCCTGAACCGGATTTTCTGTTCCGCTTATCGCTTTTAATATCACATTTTTTTGTGGATGACTGCTAATCTCTTCCGGTTTTATACGCCCAAGTTTAACCAGGGAATTAACAAGAGAGTGATCAACGGTTTCATGTAAAATCTGCCCCTTTCTGAATTGATAAATTCTGCTATCTCCAATATGAGCAAGCGTCATACCGTTGGTTCCAACATAAAGAAGGGCCATGGTTGTTGCCATCCCTTTAGCAGATGGATTGGATGCGACAAAATCGTCAAAACGAGATTCTGTATATTTTACAGCCTGATTTATAAATTCTTCGGTGGGGTTTCCCTGTAAAAAAGAACTGAAGTATGTTTGCAACGATTCACAAGCTAATGCACTTGCTATTTCGCCTTTTTCGGATCCGCCTACACCATCGCAAACAATAAATAACCGCTGCTTAGGACTCGAAACTTCCGGCTGTGGGTATACTGAATCTTCATTATTCAGTCTGCCACCTCTTTCACATACAGCAAATGGTTGTCCCATCATTATATCCATAGCCTGATCCTTCCATTATTCATTAAACCTCAGAATAGTCTTTCCAATTACTATTTCATCGTTATCTTTCAATACGACGACTTCGCCATTCTCAAGGCATGTATTATTATACAAAGTTTTATTCTTACTGTTATTGTCAGACAAAAAATGTTTATAAACTCCCCCACCCTCATGTTTCACTTCAATTTTAATATGCTCGCGACTCATGCACTTATCCATCGTAACTATAGCGATGGTCGCTTTCGAAGCTTCCGACTTACGTCCTGCAATCAATATCCCCTCGTGGAGGAGAAATGTTTGTGCAGGAGTGTCAGAGTTTGGTAGTACGGTAATTGTACCGGAAGTTGTGTTTCGATGTTTGACAACAACAGTTGGTGTCTCTGTTTTATTCAAAGACCTTAATTGTCCAAGTAAAGAAACCGCAATAGGTTTTGTACATTTTGGACATTTAAATGAATCAATCGTAGACGGGATTTTTGTCTCGTCTATTTTAAGCCCAACTTTACAATATGGACATTTGATTGAAATCATAACATAAAGGATGCGTCTGAATCGTCTAGATCAATTGAAGACATATCAATAACATCTGCGTCGGTCATGAAGACTGTGTCATCTGACAGAGTTATCAAATCAGACCCGGACATATCATCATCTAACATGACTGCATCAAATGAAAGACCATCACTCTCAACATCGACAATAAAGCTCTCTGAGGCATCCATAAAGTCACCATCATTATCAATTGTGACAAATGTGTATTCTTCTGCTTTTTCCATATCTATAATTATTATTTACAACGCAAATGTACGAAAAGAAATCCGTAAAAATCAAGCCTTATACGGACCTTAATCCAACTACAGGCATTCTTGTACAAAAGGCATGTTTTTCGATACAAACAATCAGAAGCTTACCCATTTGGCCTTACAGGAAGGAACTGGACATTGTTTTTTGTTACGTAGAGATTCCCACGGAATTTCACCAAGGAAGGTGCCGCATTTGGGACAAACATAATCAATCTTAAACTGGTTTGAAATATCTTGAAGAAGCTGAGGTATTTTGGCCGACTGCTTGGCTCCCATATAAATCCCAATCGTAGGGGCGCAAATAGCTAAAGAAAGGCTTAATCCAAAAAGCTGCGGCGTTCCGTTTCCCCAAAAACCAACTGCAATACCAACAACGCCAGGTAAGGCGAAGGGCAATGACTGAAATAATCTTGTTTTAAATTGATTGTTGGATTGGATTCGAATTTTTTCACTAATGTATTTTTCGTATACCTTTTTGAGCGCGATAAAGTCTTCGCTGTAATCATTAACCGATCTTAATGCACTCTTTATATCTAAAACGTATTTATCACCTAAGATAATAGAATCCGAAGAACAAATTTTCTTCTTTACAACCTGACATCCATTCACATACGTCCCATTAGTCGATTGAATATCTTCAATAAACCACCCTTGTTCGTTTCGAAGCAAGTAAGCATGATACCTGCTAACATGGTCGTCGTTTACAATAAAGTCATTATCACTGGCTTTCCCTATTCGTATTATCATCTCATTGCATAATAATAAGATTAATTTTACATTTTAGCATCTTCACGAATCTCACTTTCAAGAGAATCTTTCAGCACTTTTAACGGATCTTTCGAAATAATCAGCTCACGGGCTTTACCTTCTGCAGTGAGTAACAAAAGCTTCTGTCTTGGCAAGTTTATTTGTAAAATATGATTCTTATTGATTATATGACTTTTGCCAACCCTCATTAATATCATTTTACATCCTGTAACCTGATTTTCAAGAATTTCCTCTATCTTACCAATATTAATTGCAAAAGTAAATTGAATCCCGTTATTTAAGATCAACTTGGTATAGTTACGATCAGCTTCAAAATAAAGAATTTGTTCAATTCTTATTCTTAATAATTCATCTCTTGTTTTAATAATTAAATATCTATCCATTGCCGGGCTAAATTAATGTTCACCGCGAACAAATATAGACATTATTTTTTATTGATTAACAAAATTACAATAAAAAAAATAATCCTCGTAAACTATTGTTATTTGTTACAAAAACTATCACAAATAAAACAGTTTACGAGGAAAAAGCAAAATAGCTATAAATTAGCCTTCAATCGCAGCCTGAGCCGCAGCCAATCGGGCAATAGGAACACGGAAAGGAGAACAAGAAACATAATTCAGGCCCACTCTGTGACAGAACTTAACAGACGAAGGCTCTCCACCATGCTCGCCGCAGATTCCGCATTTTAAATCCGGACGAATGGAGCGACCTTTTTCAGTTGCCATTCTTACAAGCTGACCGACACCTTCCTGATCCAGCACCTGGAATGGATCTACCTGAAGTATTTTCTTATCCAGATAAACCGGAAGGAACGAAGCAATATCGTCACGTGAATACCCAAAGGTCATCTGTGTTAAATCATTGGTACCAAAAGAGAAAAATTCAGCGGAAGAAGCTACTTTGTCGGCTGTAAGTGCTGCGCGGGGAACCTCTATCATCGTACCTACTGTAAACTCTATGCGATCGCCCTTTTCTGCAAACAGTTTTTCGGCCGTTGCCCGGATTACAGCTTCTTGCTGCTGGAATTCAACCACATTACCAATCAGCGGCACCATTATTTCCGGGTAAGTATGAATACCTTCTGCTTTTAATTCGAGAGCAGCTCCTAATATTGCTAAAGTCTGCATCTCCGTTATTTCGGGATAGGTATTTCCCAAACGGCAACCACGGTGTCCCAACATGGGATTTTGTTCTGAAAGCGATTCAACTCTTTCCTGAATTTTCTTTACAGAAACACCCATCATAACAGCCATATCTTCCTGTCCTTTCAAATCATGAGGAACAAATTCATGCAATGGAGGATCCAACAAACGCACAGTAACCGGACAACCATCCATAGCTCTGAAAATACCTTTGAAGTCGGCTTGTTGATAAGGGAGAATCTTTGATAATGCCTTAACCCTACCTTCTATATCTTCAGAAAGAATCATTTCACGCATAGCCTTTATCTTTTCACCCTCAAAGAACATATGCTCCGTCCTGCATAACCCTATACCAACAGCACCGAAATTTCTTGCAATCTGCGCATCAAACGGTGTATCCGCATTGGTGCGAACTTTTAATTTTGTATACTTGTCGGCCAACGTCATCAACTCGCGGAAATCATCCGACAGTTCTGCCGCCTTCGTTTGGATTTGTCCTAAGTACACTTCTCCATTCGAACCGTTCAAGGAAATATAATCGCCCTCTTTCAACACAAGATCTCCCACTTGTATGGTTTTATTCTTGTAGTCGATCTTCAGTGCTCCGGCACCCGAAACACAACACTTACCCATTCCTCTGGCAACTACCGCCGCATGAGACGTCATACCACCGCGTGCTGTAAGAATCCCTTGGGCAACTGCCATACCAGCCAAATCTTCCGGCGATGTTTCAATACGTACCATAATAACCTTATGTCCTTTGGCATGCCATTCGGCGGCATCATCTGCAAAGAAAACAATCTGTCCGGTAGCGGCACCCGGCGAAGCAGGCAATCCTTTAGCAATAACAGAGGCAACTTTCAATGCTTTCTTATCAAACACAGGATGCAATAGTTCATCCAACTTGTTAGGCTCGACACGAAGCAATGCTGTTTTTTCATCAATCATACCCTCTCTTAACAAGTCCATAGCAATCTTCACCATGGCAAAACCGGTACGCTTGCCGTTACGGGTTTGCAGAAACCAAAGTTTACCTTCCTGAACAGTAAACTCCATATCCTGCATATCCTTATAATGGTTTTCCAGCTTAGTCTGCAGTGCATCCAATTCGGCATAAATAGATGGCATAGCCTCTTCCATAGACGGATATTTTGCCAAGCGCTCTTCTTCCGATACACAAGCCAATTCTGCCCAGCGTTGTGAACCGACCTTAGTAATTTGCTGAGGAGTACGAATTCCGGCAACCACATCTTCGCCCTGCGCATTAATCAAATATTCACCATTGAATAAATCTTCTCCACTACCGGCATCACGCGAAAAGCAAACTCCGGTTGCTGAAGTTTCTCCCATATTACCAAATACCATGGCCTGCACATTCACAGCTGTACCCCATTCGGCAGGAATACCTTCCATTTTACGATACAGAATAGCCCGGTCGTTCATCCATGAGTCGAACACCGCACATATGGCACCCCACAGCTGATCATAGGCAGAGGTTGGAAAATCGTGACCTGTTTGATTTTTTACAGCTTTCTTAAATTTAGATACCAGTAATTTAAGGTCGTCAACACTCAATTCGTTATCAAGCTTAACACCTCTTTCGTCCTTCAGTTCTTCAATAATCTCCTCAAAAGGATCGATATCCTCTTTATTAACCGGTTTCATTCCCAACACCACATCGCCGTACATTTGTACAAACCTGCGGTAAGAGTCCCAAGCAAACCGGGGATTATTAGTCTTACGGATCAATCCTTCCACTACATCGTCGTTCAAACCCAGGTTAAGGATTGTATCCATCATACCCGGCATGGAAGCTCTTGCTCCGGAACGTACCGAAACCAACAATGGATTTTCAATATCTCCAAAAGTAGCATTCATCAATTGCTCAATATTCGCAATTGCATTTTTCACATCCTCCTGTAAAAGGGAGACTACTTTATCTCTACCCAGTTCATAGTATTCTGAGCAAACTTCTGTGGTGATTGTAAAGCCTGGGGGAACCGGAACTCCGATCAAATTCATTTCGGCTAGGTTTGCACCTTTGCCTCCCAATAAATTTTTCATATTGGCTTGTCCTTCGGCTTTTCCGTTTCCAAAGGTGTAAACGCGTTTCTTGTTCATAATCATTGTTATCTTTTGATTTTAGGTTGTTTTGCTACTTCTGGTTTGCAATAATGCAAATATAACTTAATTAATGACTGTATATGTAAAAGCATAAAATTATTTTATGTGTTTTACAACCTCAATCTATAACTGGTATATAGTAAATTCGTATATTTGCGTGGCGAAAATTATAAAATAAAAGACATTGGCAAGAAATAAGAAACCGTTACCCATTTTTGAACAGGTAACCATCACAGATGTAGCCGCAGAAGGTAAAGCCATCGCAAAGGTAAACGACCTCGTAGTTTTCATTCCTTTTGTAGCACCGGGAGATGTTGTAGACATCCAGATTACTCGCAAGAAACACAGTTATGCAGAAGGTAAAGCCATCCGTTTTCACTCCTATTCCGATAAAAGATCGACTCCATTTTGTGAACACTTCGGAACATGCGGAGGATGTAAATGGCAACATCTGCCCTACGAAGAACAGTTAAAATACAAGCATAAACAGGTAACAGACAATCTTACCCGTATTGGGAAGGTAGCATTGGGTGAGGTCTATCCTATTTTAGGATCAGAAAAGACAACCTATTACCGCAACAAACTGGAGTTCACTTTTTCGAATAAGAAATGGCTTACTGAAGCCGAAATCGGTTCGGACAAGTCTTTTGACTGTATGAATGCCGTAGGATTTCATATTCCTGGTATGTTTGACAAAGTGCTCGACATAAACCAATGTTGGCTGCAGAGCGAACTTTCAAATCAAATTCGTCTAAGCATACGTAACTATTGTCTTTCGCACGAAGGCTATCCTTTTTTCGATCTACGTAATCAGGATGGACTGATGCGTACCTTGATTGTACGTACAGCGTCGACAGGCGAGATCATGGTTATTGTTGTTTTCTACAAAGACGAACAAGACAAGGTAAATGAATTGCTTACGTATGTTGCCGAACAATTTCCGCAAATAACCTCCTTACTATACATTATTAATAGTAAGTGCAACGACACAATCACCGATCAGAAAGTAGAAGTGTTCAAAGGCAAAGATCATATTATTGAAGAGATGGAAGGACTTAAATTCAAGGTAGGTCCCAAATCATTCTATCAGACCAACAGCGATCAAGCCTACAATTTATATAAGATAACACGTGATTTTGCCGGATTAACAGGCAACGAAATGGTGTACGACCTTTATACCGGCACAGGAACCATTGCCAATTTCGTTTCCAGTCGGGCAAAGAAAGTTATAGGAATCGAATATGTACCCGAAGCGATTGAAGATGCCAAGGTAAACGCTGCTCTCAATAATATTGAGAACACGCTGTTCTTTGCAGGAGACATGAAAGATATACTTACGCAGGAATTCATTGCCCTGCATGGTAAACCGGATGTAATCATCACCGACCCACCCCGTGCCGGAATGCATGACGACGTAATTGACACAATCCTTTTTGCTGAACCCCGGCGAATTGTATACGTTAGTTGCAATCCTGCTACGCAGGCAAGGGACCTCGGACTTCTTGAAGTTAAATACGAAGTAAAAAAGGTACAACCTGTTGATATGTTCCCCCACACCCATCATGTGGAAAATGTTGTATTATTGGAAAAGAAATCTCATTCTTGATTTGCATGGAGGACAGAAATGACGGACAAAACCGTGTTTCGTAAAAAGATAACGCTGATTTTACTGATCGGCTCTATCCTGTTGGGATGCTTCTCTTGTTACAGCAATAAAAAAGAAGATAACAAGGAAGGATCCCTGCAGGTGGATTTACCTCAATTGAAAGTAAAAGGAGAGCTTACGGCCGTTACATTATATAGTTCTACCTCATACTTTCAGTATAAAATGCAGCCGATGGGTTACGAATACGATCTAATCCGGGATTTTGCTCATTCACAAGGATTAAAGCTCAATATCAAAGTAGCCCAAAACATCTCCAAATTAAGTGAAATGCTCTTAAACGGTGAAGCCGACGTGGTTGCCTATCCATTACCGGTAACCAATACGCTCAGACAAGAGGTTATATTCTGTGGACGTGAGGAACTTTCCACCCAGGTACTGGTTCAACGTTCCAATAAAGGAGATACCCTCGTTAAGGATGTTACCCAGCTTATTGGCAAAACCGTTTATGTAAAACACGGCACTAAATTTCACGAACGGCTTAGCAATTTGAATGTTGAACTGGGCGGAGGTATCCACATAGCAGATATTGCGAAAGATACCGTAACTTCCGAAGACCTGATCGAAATGGTAGCCAAGGGCGAAATTCCCTTCACCGTAAGTGACGATAAACTAGCCAGACTAAACAAGACATATTATAATAATATAAATATAAGTCTGAAGATAAGCTTTTTGCAGAGGTCTTCATGGGCAGTTAGCAAAAACAGTCCCCTTTTAGCGGAAGCTATTAACGCTTGGGCAACAGACAAAGCTTCGGATTACAACTTCAAAGCCATAACCAAACGTTATTTTGAGCTTAGCAAGATGCCTGATATCGTCTCATTATCGGAAGTAAAAAAAGGTCAGATATCTGCTTACGACCCACTTTTTAAGAAATACGCAAAGAAGGTAGATTTAGATTGGAGGTTGGTGGCATCCATATCTTATCAGGAATCGCATTTCAATCCCCATTCTGTTTCATGGGCTGGTGCCGAAGGTTTGATGGGAATTATGCCTAATACGGCTCGTGGACTAGGCGTCTCATCACACGAACTTAAAGATCCGGAAATCGGTATTAAAACCGGAATAGAGTGTTTTCGTCGGTTCCGCCAGGGATTTTCCGAAATAACAGACGAGAAAGAAAAGCTAAAATTCACCCTTGCCGCTTACAACGCCGGTATAGGTCATGTGTATGACGCCCAGCGATTGGCCATAAAATATGGAAAGGATCCCAATAAATGGGAAGGAAATGTAGATGAGTTTATCCGAAAGAAAAGCGATCCGTTCTATTACAACGACTCCGTGTGCAAACACGGGTACCTCCGTGGCTCGGAAACCTATAATTATGTAAACGATGTGTTATTCCGTTTCGACTATTATAAGAAGAAAACACAAAGTTAATAGGTTGCGAACAAAGCAGACACTGCTTGTAGGTACTGCTGCAATGTGGTACTTTTAAGAACTTTCTTCCTTAATTTTTTATCGGCATCCGGCAACAGATAATCCCAAAGAGTCTGCATCTTAGACAGCAACTGATGTTCGCCTCCCTCCAGGCGAGGGGTGTATGCATCCAGCAACCGTTCATGAAAGCCAATCAGCTTTGTACGTCGTTCGTTAACCGGCAAGGTTTCACCCTGTTTCCATTCCGATGCCAGCCAGGGATATACCAACAACCCCCTACCCAACATCACACCCGCTAAATTGGGAAAGCACTCTTTCAGCTCATTAATTTCTTTAACCGAGCCTATATCGCCGTTATAATAAAGAGGGGTACGGCATAAACTATAAAAACGGGCAAATACATCCTTATCGGCCTGCCCTTTGTATTGCTGTATTCCCAAGCGCGGATGCAACGTTACATGGGTAAGAGGCAATTCATTCAGTACAGCAAGAATTTCTTCAAATTGAGAGCAATCATCCCAGCCATGGCGTAGCTTTACAGAAAAGGAAACCGACGGATAGTCCTTTATACAAGCCAGTAATTTAGCAGCATCCTCGGGAAAAGCCAACAACCGGGCACCACGTTTCAGTCGGGTTTGTTTGGGGAAAGGGCATCCCATATTGATATCAACCCTGTTGTATCCCTCCTTTACCACCAGATCTGTCAAATAAGACAATTCATCCGGATTAGCAGCAATTAGTTGAGGTATCACATTATGCGGAGAATTATCCGAACGCACGATATCGCGTAAATCTTTGGAACGGACACACCCATTTTCCACTCTCAGAAAAGGAGTGTAATAAGTATCCACCCCACCAAAAATAGTTGCATGAACCTTCCGGTATACACAATCTGTATACCCCTGCAAAGGAGCAAAATGAATCTCAAAACCAGTCATCTGAAAGCCTGTTGGAAAAGGGTAAGCAACCGGCTTTTAGCCAGCTCAAAATCTTGTTCGGCCCCCAGCTCTTTGGCAAGAGAGGTTACCCCTTTGTCTACAAACCCACAGGGATTGATCAGCGAATAGTAAGTAAGATCCGTATTTATATTTAAGGCAAATCCGTGCATTGTAACAAAATGGCTACTTTTCACCCCGATAGCACAAATCTTACGGGCTGCACCAGGAACTTTACTGTCCAGCCACACACCGGTAGCTCCGTCCAACCGTTCAGCTTTAACCCCGTAAAGCAAAAGAAATTCAATCACTATATCTTCCAGCGTATGTATATAGGCTTTCAGTCCCATTCCAAATCTATCCAGATCGAAAACCGGATAACCGGTTATTTGTCCAGGACCATGATAGGTAATATCCCCCCCACGGTCGATATGAAACAAGGAAACCCCTTTCTCCTTCAACAACAGCTCGGGTACCAGTAAATTGGTCTCCTTTCCGCTTTTTCCTAAAGTCAGCACCGGATTATGTTCACAGAAATACAGACAGTTCTGCTCTTCAAGTCCCTTTCTTTTCGCATCAATCAGCGATTCAAAACTATTTGTCTGCAAATCAAGGGCCTTTCCGTATTCTATTCTGCCAAGGTCGTAGTAACTAAAGCTCTCCATTTTTTTCTTTTTTTAATTTCACCGGAATCCTGATCCGAATTCCCCTCATTGTAACCCATCTCCACCTTCATAAGTTTACCCATGAGTGAAAGAATTTTAGCCTGACGCTTAATCATATAAGGAGAAGGCTTGGCCGAGTTGAATTTACGGGGGTTAGGTAATGTAGCCGCGATAAGGGCTGCCTGTCTTTTAGTAAGTTTGTAGGCCGGTTTATTAAAGTGTTCCTGGGCAACAGCCTCCACACCGTAAATCCCCTCTCCCATTTCAATGGAATTGAGATACACCTCCATAATTCTCTCTTTACCCCATACCCACTCTATCAACACGGTAAAGTAAGCTTCAATACCCTTACGTATATAGCTTTTCCCGGGCCAGAGAAAAACATTTTTAGCAGTCTGCTGAGTAATGGTGCTGGCTCCTCGAACACGCTTACCCCGATCGGCCTCATTTTTGGCCTTCTTGATTTGTTCGATGTCAAAGCCCCTGTGCTCCATAAAAAGATTATCCTCGGATGAAATTACAGCCTGAACCATCGGTTGGGCAATCTTAGACATGGGTACCCATGTATGCTTTAATTTAAGCGGTTTGCCATCCTGAAACTGTTCATACAAACGTATAAACATAAGTGGGGTATAATATACGGGAACCACTTTTCCTGCTACCACCCAAAGCAAGCTAAAAACAAAAAGAAAAATAAACAGGTTTCTAAGCCAGATAAGTATTCGTTTAAGAAGAATCATATTACATCCTCACGCTTTAATTATGACGACAAAATTACTGATTAATTTCCAAAAAAAAAGAGGATAACCCATCAAAGTCATCCTCTTCCATAAACTATTATCGCTTCCAGTATTTCTCCATCTCCTCCAGGGTTTTCCCTTTCGTTTCCGGAACCATCTTCCAGATAAAGAATGCAGCCAACAGCCCCATCACTCCATATATCCAATAAGACACTCCGTGATTGAAATTATCTGTCAGATACTGATTTTTATCCAACATAGGGAAAGTCCACGATACCAGAAAATTAGCCACCCACTGTCCGGCTACAGCAATACTCATAACTGTTGAACGGATCGAATTGGGGAATATTTCGGCCAACAAAACCCAACAAACAGGTCCCCACGACATGGCAAAGCCGGCCGTGTACACCAACATACAAATAAGTGAACCCATCCCCACCGAGTTTGTATAAAAAGTGGTACCCAGCAAAAGCATGGCGACAGACATCACCAGGGCTCCGATAATCATTAGCGGGCGACGGCCAAATCTATCTACAGTGAAGATTGCCAGCACAGTAAACGACAAGTTGATGGCCCCCACAATGATTTGCTGTAAAAGAGCCACATCCGTATTTGCCCCCATGGTCTTAAAGATTTCCGGTGCATAGTAAAGCACAACGTTTATTCCAACAAACTGCTGGAAAGCCGACAGCAAGATACCTACCATAATAATAACCACACCAAACGAACGAATCGGGAAAATAAGTGAAATCACAAAGCTGAATATCAATGCCAGCTCAAGAGCATTGGTATTACCTAGCAATTCCAATACCGCAAATAAAATTACGAACGTAAGCAACCAAGCCCCCATAAATTTGAAATACGGCCGGAGTGAAGGTGCTTTTTCCTTGAAGCTTTCCTGAATATCTGCCAATTCCTTTTCGGCCTCTTGTCTATCCAGCAGTTTATGTAAAATAGCACTGGCAGCACTGGTCTTCCCCCTCATTACAAGATAACGCGGTGTTTCGGGCACAAGGAATAAGAAAATCAGGAACAGTATAGCAGGAATCACTTCGGAAGCAAACATCCATCTCCATCCGATTGAATGCAGCCACTGGGCATCCCCTTGTAAAGCAATCCAGTAATTTACAAAATAAACCACCAGCATACCGAAGATAATGGCAAACTGGTTCCACGATACCAAGTTCCCACGCTTGTCGGCAGGAGCCACCTCAGCAATATACATGGGGGAAACCATGGATGCAAGTCCTACGCCTACACCTCCCAGAATACGGTATGCAACAAACTGATACATGAAGCTGTGATCGCCGGAGCCAGGCATTCCAAAGAATAATTCGGGCCAGGCAGAACCGATAGCCGACAGCAGAAATAAAACAGCAGCCAATATAAGAGTAGGCTTCCGGCCGTACCGCTGACTAAGTAAACCGGCAAACGAAGCTCCCAGAATACAACCAATCAACGCACTGCTCACCACAAACCCCTCCAACGCATTTGCCTGATCAAGAGGTAAGTTGTATGGCTCGATAAAATACTTTCGTAACGACTCCACCGTTCCGGAAATCACTGCCGTATCGTATCCAAACAGCAACCCGCCCAATGTAGCCACCAGGGTAATGCCAAAAATATAGTTTTTGTTTCTCATGAATATATTAGATTAAATAACAAGAGCCGAAGGGTGTGATCCCCCTCCGGCTCCGGTTCTTATTCATTATTAGATATTACGGCTTACAATCATCTCATACAATTCCTGTTTTCCGCTGAACTGTTTGGGTTCACCGTGAGCCAAAGCAATTGTACGAAGATCTTCCAGGCTAAGTTTGCCATCTTCGAAAGCCTTTCCTTCGCCCGAATCAAACGAAGCGTAACGCTCGGCTCTCATCTTCAGGTAATCGGTCTTCTCCATGATATTGGCTGCCGAAAGCAATGCGCGGGCAAACATATCCATACCGGAAACATGCGCGATAAAGATATCCTCCAGATCCGTCGAATTTCTTCTGGTCTTAGCATCAAAGTTAGTACCACCTGTCTTGAAACCGCCTGCCTCAAGAATTACGAGCAGAGCCTGAGTAAGTTCGTAAGAATCGATGGGGAACTGATCTGTATCCCAACCGTTCTGATAATCGCCGCGGTTAGCATCGATACTACCTAACATACCGGCATCAACAGCAGCCTGCAATTCGTGCTCGAAGGTATGACCAGCCAAGGTTGCGTGGTTCACTTCGATATTGAGTGCAAAATCCTTATCCAAACCATAGTGGCGCAAGAACCCGATCACTGTTTCGGCATCCACATCATATTGATGCTTGGTAGGCTCCATCGGTTTCGGTTCGATAAGGAACGTACCTTTGAATCCGTTCTTTCTTCCATAATCGCGGGCCATCGTAAGCATCATAGCCAGGTGATCCTTTTCGCGTTTCATATTGGTATTAAGCAAGCTCATGTAACCTTCGCGGCCACCCCAGAATACATAGTTTTCGCCACCTAAAGCGATGGTTGCATCAATTGCATTCTTAATCTGAGTACCGGCAAACGCCACTGCAGGAAAATATGGATTGGTTGCCGCACCGTTCATATAACGACGGTTGCTGAACACATTGGCTGTACCCCAAAGCAATTTCCTGCCTGTTGCTACCTGCAAGCCTTTGGCATGCTCTACCATGGTGTGCAGACGATTTTCAAACTCCAGCATAGTTGGAGCCTCTTCAACAACATCCACATCGTGGAAGCAATAGTAAGGAATACCGCACTTAGTCATAAATTCGAAAGCAGCATCCATTTTATATTTGGCGCGCGAAATTGCATCCGCTGCGTTATTCCATGGAAAATCAATTGTACCTCCACCAAACTGATCGCCACCTTCGGCACACAAAGTATGCCAGTAGGCCATAGCAAAACGCAGGTGATCCTTCATAGTTTTACCCATTACCACACGGTTTTCGTCATAATAGCGGAATGCCAACGGATTTACAGTATCCAATCCCTCAAAACGAATCTTTCCAATACCAGGAAAGAATTCTTTTTCTCCTTTAAAAAAACTCATAATTGTCAGTATTAAGAATTAATATACACTTTAAAATCAGCTATTTTTAATCAATCGTTCCCTCCAGATCTCATAAGCACTGCAATAGCTATCGGCTTTAAGTCCGTCGGGTTCAATCCGGTTTATTTTTTGCAAGGAGGCAAACGCTTCGGCAGGCGATTTGTAAATTCCGGCACCTATACCTGCACCCTTGGCTGCACCTACTGCGCCGTTGGTGTCGTACAACTCTATCACGGCACCGGTTACACCAGCCAAAGCCTCCCTGAATACCGGACTGAGGAACATGTTTGCATGCCCAGCCCTGATTACATCTATATTGATACCCATTTCATTCATGATGTCCATGCCATACTTGAAGGAGAATACGATACCTTCCTGAGCGGCACGGGCCAGATGTGCTTTACCGTGTATGTTGAAATTAAGGCCATGAACCGAGCAAGACGAAGATCTGTTCTGCAGCATACGCTCTGCTCCGTTACCAAACGGCAGAATTGACAAACCTTCGGAACCTACAGGTACCGTAGCGGCCAAGTCATTCAATGCCGCGTAATCCATTCCCGCAGGAGCTACATTCCGTTTTATCCACGAATTGAGGATACCTACCCCGTTGATACACAGCAATACGCCCAAACGAGGTTCTTCCGGAGTATAATTAACATGGGCAAAAGTATTTACACGCGAAAGCGGATCGTAATTTATAGCGCCGTTCACCCCGTACACAACGCCCGAAGTACCACCTGTAGCGGCAATTTCGCCCGGATTTAGAACATTAAGCGACAAGGCATTATTGGGCTGATCGCCGGCCCTATAGGTAATGGGTGTTCCTTTTTTCATTCCCAGTTCGCTGGCAACCGACTCCGTAAGTTCACCCTGATTGGCAAACGTAGGCCTGATATCTGCAATCAGATCGTTATCGAAGCCAAAGTAATTCATTACATCTTTCGATATGCAATGGTTCTTGAAATCCCAGAAAATCCCTTCGCTTAATCCGGAAACGGTAGTCACAATATCGCCCGTCATCCGCATCGCCACATAATCTCCGGGCAACATTATCTTGTTTATACGCTCAAACAAGCGTGGCTCATATTCTTTAATCCAGGCCAGCTTAGAGGCCGTAAAGTTTCCGGGCGAATTAAGCAGATGAGACAAGCACTGCTCTTCTCCAATCGTTGAGAAGGCACGGTTTCCGTAGGGAACCGCCCGACTGTCGCACCAGATAATTGAAGGACGTAATACCTTTTTGTCGCTATCAACCACCACAAGTCCATGCATCTGATACGAAATACCGATGGCACGAATCTCTTTTCCATCAATGCGTGCAGCGGCTATCGCCCCTTTGATGGCATCTTTCAGATAACCCCACCACGATTCCGGATCCTGTTCCGCCCAACCCGGCTTTACAGCCAGAATGGGAGCCTCCTCTTTTGGGAAAAAGTCGGATCCCACGGTTTTTCCACTTTCAACTTCCACCACCGAAGCCTTCACAGAAGAGCTTCCAATATCACAACCCAATAAATACATATGATTCAGATTTACTGTTAATTTACTTCTTATTCACAATCGAACGCTTCTTGTAGATGGCTTTGTCGAAACGGTAATACCTCGCTGCCCTGTGGGCAACTCCCTCCTGCATCTCGTTGGTGGGCACAACATAGGCCAATGATGCAATCTTCTTATGAAAATTACGGATATCGAAAGCCTTTCCGAATATTATCTCGTAGGTACGGCGAAGCTCATACAAAGTAAAGCGGGAAGGAAGGTATTCAAACACAATAGAAGGCGCGATTTAGATCC